>Ga0160429_1000050_pt1 | contig 162199 bp, 145 predicted proteins | sample SolpanmetagenomR_FD_108199 | JGI IMG/M metagenome (GOLD analysis project Ga0160429, IMG submission 108199) | Solar panel surface microbial communities from Lawrence Berkeley National Laboratory, California, USA - R | ecosystem: Engineered > Built environment > Solar panel > Unclassified ... | reverse complement strand
CTCCTGGGCTCGAACCAGGGACCCTCTGATTAACAGTCAGATGCTCTAACCGGCTGAGCTAAGGAAGCTTTTTGTATCCGAAACCGGCGCTTTCGGGCTGCAAAGATAGGAAAGGCTTTTTTGTATTTGCAAGCAAGTTTGCAAAAAATATTTATCAAATTAATTTGTAATAGTCAACAAGCTGCCGCTCAAGCTAGTAGTGTATTGGCGCAGTGGGCGCAGAGCGGGCCCACCCGTCACGTTGCCTCGAAAGTCGAATTGCGAGGTGCAGCAGCTATCTCTAAAAAACAGCCGCGAATTGCGGTCGAGGCCCACTGTAGCGCATGCGTCGTAGGGTTGATAAGGGCAATTGCGGTCGAAGGCAAGGAAGGTGCTGGCATTCTGCCGCACTACCAGCAGCCCCTTTACCCCACCGCCATTGATACCGGTAGCGGGCAGCGTTACCACGCCATTATCGTAACGTAGCGCCTGATACTGCTGGTTGGCAATATTAATCTGGGTGCTAAACGATATCGACGGAATTGTGGGGGTTGTCGTCGCCGAGTTGCAGGCGGCAAGAAGTAGGGCCAGAGGTAGCAGAGTAGAACCGCGCATAAGCTAGGGAAAGAGGCTAAACTAGAACGCTAACCTCCGCTTAATTATTCCATTGGAAGCCGAGCTAGCCAGCACCCTAGGTTACTTTTTAAACAGCGAATTGACAAAGGTGTGCCGGTCAAATAGCTGCAAGTCTGTCATCTTTTCACCTACCCCAATGTAGCGTACCGGAATACTGAACTGGTCGCTGATACCAATAACTACGCCGCCCTTAGCAGTGCCATCGAGCTTGGTAATAGCCAAAGCCGATACTTCGGTGGCGCGGGTAAATTCTTTGGCTTGCAAAAAGGCATTTTGACCGGTGCTGCCGTCGAGCACCAACAGCACTTCGTGGGGCGCCTCAGGAATCACTTTCTGCATCACGCGCTTGATTTTGCTAAGCTCGTTCATCAGATTTACCTTGTTGTGCAGGCGGCCGGCCGTGTCGATAATGACGACATCAGCGCCCATCTCTACGCCTTTCTGCACGGCGTCGTAGGCCACGGAGGCTGGGTCGGTATTCATACCGTGCGAAATAACAGGCACGCCCACCCGCTGGCCCCACACGATGAGCTGGTCCACGGCAGCGGCTCGGAAAGTATCAGCGGCACCTAGGACCACTTTCTTACCGGCCGAGTGGAAACGGTGCGCCAGCTTGCCAATGGTGGTGGTTTTGCCTACGCCATTCACACCTACTACCATAATCACGAAGGGATGGCCAGGGCTATCGGGTCGGTCCAAGATAGCGCGCGAGCCAGTGCTATCCCCATGCGCATCGAGTAGCCCCACAATCTCTTCGCGCAAGATGCGGTCAAGCTCATTGGTGCTCACATATTTGTCGCGAGCCACGCGCTTCTCGATGCGGTCGATGACTTTTACCGTCGTGTCGATGCCCACGTCGGCGTGCACGAGCAAGGTTTCGAGGTCGTCGAGCACGGCCTCGTCCACCGTGCTTTTGCCCACGACGGCTTTGCTAAGTTGGTCAAAGAAGCTAGCTTTCGTTTTCTGCAAGCCTTCGTCGAGGGCCTGTTGCTGCTCCTTGTTTTCCTTGTCTTTCTTAAAAAAATCGAAGAGACCCATGAGTATTAGCGTGTCATGCGTTATCTGCGTTCGCCTGCCGAAGCATCTCGCACGAGATGGCAACTTCTTACGTCAACAACAATGCTGGCGAAGTGCTTTAATAAGCGGACGCCAGATAACGCACGACCATTCGAAGATGGAAGTAGTTAACACGAAAAAAGTCCCACGAAGGTGGGACTTTTTCACGTCATTTGACAGTGGCGCAGCTTATTTGCCAGCCAGCGTGTCCTGTACCTTATCTACGGGCACCATTTCCTCCTTGAAGGTATAGGCCCCGGTCTTCTCCGACTTTACGGCGCGAATTACTTTCGCCCAGTCCTTGCCGCCGGCGGTTTTCAGCGTTGCTACTACTTTCTTAGCCATGACGCGAGTTATTTAATTTCTTTGTGAACAGTCATTTTACGCAGAACGGGGTTGAATTTCTTCAACTCGATGCGCTCAGGGGTGTTCTTACGGTTCTTGGTAGTGATGTAGCGCGAGGTGCCCGGCATGCCCGAGTTTTTGTGCTCGGTGCACTCCATGATAACCTGCACCCGGTTTCCTTTTTTGGCCATCGTGACGGGGGGTTTACTTTTTTAATTTTAGGACTGCAAAGGTACGGCTTTTTTGGGAAACCGCAAAACCCTGTTGGCCTGACTCCTGCGCGCTACCAACGTGGCGGACTAGGCAGTAGCAGCGCCGGAGCCAAGTAGTCCCGAAGGTAATACTTGGCTCCGGCGCTGAGATAGGCCCGAGAAAACAGCGTATTGCTGCTGACTAGTAAGTAATAAAGCCTTGCTCCTTCGCCTTCTTCAAGGTGGCCATGATGCCATTCTTGTTGATGGTGCGGATGGTCGAAGCGGCCACGCGCAGCGTTACCCAAGCATCTTGCTCGGGGATGTAGAAGCGCTTTTTCTGCAGGTTAGGGTAAAACTTGCGCTTGGTCTTGTTGTTGGCGTGCGACACATTGTTACCCACGCGGGTACGCTTGCCGGTCAAATCACAAACTCGGGCCATGATATCGAAGGGTTAATTGATGCTATTCCGAAACGGGCCGCAAATATCGGAAAAATTCAGCCAACTACCAAATTGTGAAACAGTGAGGTGGCGAAACGGTGAGTCAGCACCTGCCTAAGGAACCGGTTTATGGCTCCTTATTTTTCTTTGCGCCAAGGGCAGTGGCGGCAGCCGTTACCGCAGCAGTAGCCCCGGCGACGGTGATACTGCTCGGTGAAAACGAGGTAGCCTTCGGGCGTATAATAAAAATCGCCGGGCAACGGCGTTAGCGGTTCGGGGATGGGCTTGGGCATGGCGAAAACCAAATTTACGACGCTCAACTTAGTGAAGCTTTGCCAGCTGCGGACCGTATAGCTGGGTAGCTTTGTTCTGTATTCCTACCCTCTCGCCTTCATTATATGTCCAGCCCTGCCGCCCCCACCCAATTTGTTAGCCATGCCGAGCGCCTTATGGCGCTTGAAGACCAGTACGGTGCCCACAACTACCACCCGCTACCCGTGGTACTGACGCGCGGCAAAGGCGTGCACCTCTGGGACGTGGAGGGCAAGCGATACGTTGACTTCCTTTCGGCCTACTCTGCTGTTAACCAAGGCCATTGCCATCCCCGCATTATCGACGCGCTCACCGAGCAGGCGCAGCGCTTAACGCTTACGTCGCGGGCCTTTTTCAACGACCGGCTTGGGCCAGCCGAGCAGCAGCTCTGCGAGCTGTTTGGCTACCAGAAAGCCTTGCTGATGAACTCGGGCGCCGAGGCGGTAGAGACGGCCCTTAAGCTAGCGCGCAAATGGGGCTATCAGGAAAAAGGCATCGCGCCCAACCAGGCACGCATCGTGGTAGCCGAGCATAACTTTCACGGGCGCACCACGGGCATTATTTCCTTCAGCACCGATGGCGATAGCACGGGTGGCTTTGGCCCGTTTGTGCCGGGCTACCAAGTAGTGCCCTACGACGACCTGGGTGCCCTGGCTGAGGCCTTACAAGACCCACACGTGTGCGGCTTTTTGATAGAGCCCATTCAGGGAGAAGCGGGCGTAGTAGTGCCGCACGACGGCTACCTAAAAGGAGCGGCCGAACTATGTAAGCAGCACCGCGTGCTACTCATCACTGACGAGATACAGACCGGCCTAGGGCGCACCGGCAAGCTGCTCGCAGCCGACTACGATGGCGTTCATGGCGATATCCTCATTTTGGGCAAAGCACTGAGTGGCGGCGTGCTACCGGTGTCGGCGGTACTTGCCGACGATATTGTAATGCTTACCATCCAGCCGGGGCAGCATGGCTCCACGTTTGGCGGCAATCCGTTGGCTTGTGCGGTGCTGCAAGCTGCACTCACGGTTTTGCAGGAAGAAAAGCTGGCTAATAATGCCTTTTACCTAGGAGAGGTTTTTCGGGAGCAAATGCGAGAACTGCAGGCCCAGCGACCAGATGTGGTGGACGAGGTGCGCGGCAAAGGATTGCTCAATGCGTTGGTCATCAACCCCTCGGCTGATGGCCGCACGGCCTGGGATGTGTGCGTAGCGCTCATGGAGCGCGGCTTGCTAGCCAAGCCCACGCACGGCGACATTATCCGTTTTGCGCCGCCGCTAGTTATTACCGAAGCTGAACTACGCGACGCCTGCGCCGTAATTGCCGACGTTATCCTGGCTTTCTGAGTATAAGGCGTTATGAGAAAACCTTTATGGCTGGCTCCGGCCCTACTGCTGGCGGGCTGCCGCAGCGAGCAACTCGTATTTCAGACGCAGCCTATCACCGCGGCGTCTAGAACAGCTGCTGTACCGAGCACACTGACTGATAGCACGCTAACAGCTACCGTGGTAGCAGCCCGCCCGCTAGAGCCCGCGGCTACCGCTGCCCCGCGCTCTGCGCCAGCTAGCACCGCATCTGCATCATTGCCAGTTGGGCCGCGCCCTCAACATACTGCATCCCTGCGGCTGCCTGCCTTATCCAAAGTATTTATCGCCAAGCCGGTAGCTAAGCAATTGGCGCATCGCCTGCAGAAGCGCCACTCTACCGAAGGTGCCGCCGAAAGTGGCCTAGGTGGTATTGGGATGTTTGTTATTGGCGTGGTGCTGGCGCTGCTAGCGGGCCTAGGAGCGTTGGTAAACGTCATTTTTAGCGTTGGCTTCTTCACGGGGGTGGGCTATGCAGCCGCAGGGCTGGTGGTTTTATTCCTGCTTTACTCGCTGTTTAGCCGCGGCAAAAAGAAGAAATAGCTCGGTGACGGGCGGGTAGTGCAACGATACCGGGCTTTGCTTGTTGGTAAAAGTGTACAAGCTAGTTTTTGATTTTTAGCAATGCCTATTCTCCCCACGCATCGCCCCCGTCGCAACCGTAAGTCGCAGGTTATTCGCGACATGGTACAGGAAACCCGCCTCACTACCCACGACTTTATCTACCCGGTTTTTCTCATTGAAGGCCAGAACCAACGGCTCGAAGTGAAGTCGATGCCGGGCGTGTACCGCTACTCGGCCGACCGCATTATCGACGAAATCGGCGCAGCCGTGGACCTAGGGATTAATTCCTTTGCGCCCTTCCCGGCTATCAATGATAACTTGAAAGACCGGCTGGCTCGCGAGTCAACTAATCTCAACGGGCTTTATCTCAAGGCCGTAGCAGATATCAAACGGCAGTTTCCGGACGTAGCCATTATGACTGATGTAGCCATGGACCCCTATTCTTCTGATGGGCACGATGGCGTGGTTGATACGGATTCGGGCGAGATTCTTAACGACGCTTCGCTCGAAGTACTTGGCCAAATGGCGCTGGCCCAGGCCCGCGCCGGCGCCGACATCATCGGCCCATCGGATATGATGGACGGCCGCGTAGCTTGGATACGCGAGGTGCTGGACAGCAACGGCTTCAGCAACGTCAGCATCATGAGCTACACCGCTAAATACGCGTCAGCGTTTTATGGTCCATTCCGCGATGCACTGGACTCGGCCCCTAAGAAAGGCGACAAGAAGAGCTACCAAATGAACCCCGCCAACCGCCTCGAAGCCCTACGCGAGCTGGCACTCGACGAAGCCGAAGGCGCTGATATGGTAATGATTAAGCCCGCCTTAAGCTACCTTGACATCATTCGGGAGGTAAAAAACCACACCAACCTACCCGTAACGGCTTATAACGTGAGCGGCGAGTACGCGCTGGTGCGCGCTGCTGCCCTCAACGGCTGGGTTGATGGCGAGCGCACGATGATGGAGGTGCTCATGAGCATCAAGCGCGCGGGCGCCGATGCCATTTTAACATATTTCGCTAAGGACGCCGCCGAGGTGCTGCGCCGTGGATAAGGATGGCACCTGCTGTAACTATTCGCCGCGCCACGCTCGCCGATTTGCCAGCCATCATGGCCCTAGTGCACGCGGTGGTGCCGCTAATGAACGCGGCTGGCAACTATCAGTGGACCAGCGAGTACCCTAACGAAGCAGTGTTTCGGCAAGACATCGCGCAGCAGCACCTGTGGCTGGCCGACCTAGGTGGCCAGCTAGCCGGTGTAGCCGCTCTTACCCAGGACCAGGACGCCGAGTACGCCGATGCCGACTGGGACGCCTCGGAGGCCGCGCTCGTGACGCACCGGCTAGCCGTATCGCCTGCGGCGCAGGGCCGAGGCGTAGCACAGGCCCTGCTGACACAAGCCGAACACGAAGCCTATGCCCTAGGTCTGCGCACGCTGCGCGTAGATACCAACTCCGAAAATGCTGCCACGCAGCGGCTGTTTCCAAAGCTGGGTTATCGGTTTGCAGGGGAGATAAAGCTGGCATTTCGGCCGGGGCTGCGGTTCTTCTGCTACGAAAAGCGATTAAGCGATACCCCCTCCTAGGTCCTAGATTGCGCAAAAGAAACCCCTGGCCAGTCCAGCGAATACAGAATGGATTCGTTGGACTGGCCAGGGGTTTCTTTTGCCTGTAAGACCAGAATAAGGTGGCTACCTAAGCCATTAATGAGTACCTAGGAAGAAGCTGGCGACTCCTCGCAGTCCCTCAAACATAGTACCTATCTGATAGGTAATGAGAAACAAAACGAGGTAGAACCCGCCCGTGTACTGCTTGCGCTGGACTAGCAGAGGCTCGAACACGTTGTTCAGCATAAAGGGGCGCGTGGTGAACCACACGCACGCGGCACCCAGCAAGCCCCCGGCTAGCAAATCAGTAGGGTTGTGCACGCCGATGTAAACACGAGGCAGGCACACTGCTACTATTGCGTAGGCCATTACCCACAGCCCAACCCGGCGCGACACAAGCACCAGCCCAAACGACAAGGCAATAACAAGGGTGGCGGTATCGCTGGGCATAGAATTGACATCGCCAAACGATGCTGCCGCCATTGTGTGCCAGTTGCCGATGGGGGCCAGAAAATGAAGTTCTTTATTGAAGAGCGGCCGCACCCGGAAGGGCAGCACGTGCACCAGCATCCGGGCCGATACCATGGCGATGAACCCACCTGCCAGGGTGGCTAGTAGTAGCTGCTGAGCCTTCTCCCGGTTAGGTATCTTATTGCTAAACCAAAGCAACCAAAAGGCCATCGCAATTATTCCGCCCTTGAACAAGTTGTTCACTACTAGTAAATCTACTAGGGCATCAAAGAAGCTCGATTTGCGCGAAAATTGGTTTACAAAAGTTATGATGGAGTAGTCAAATGCATTCATGAATGTTAGCGTGAAGGTATAAAATGGGGATAGATAATTGCGGGTAAATATACCGCTCCCCTAATAAAACCTCACAATTACTTCATGTCCTCTTAACATTTTCTTTACTTATGCTCCGTCCTTGTCTCACTCCGCGTCTTGCGCAGAGGCAGGATGCTTCAGCTGAAATGGCCAGCGCTGTTGCTGACGGCTCCAAAGCAAAAAAGCCAGGGTGCCGAGCGCCATCATACCTAGGGCCGCTAGCTGAAAGTAGAGTTTGAAGTGCAGCCCACCCCAGCTGACCTCGGCCGGCGCAATGCCCCAGAACACAGCCAGCCACACTATCACCACCACAATAACGGGCAGTGGGTAAAGCGGCATCTTAAACGGCAGCGCCGCCGTGCCGCGCCGCCGGCGCAGCAGCACCAAACCCACCGCCTGGCCCACAAACTGCACCAAAATCCGCATGGCCAAGATGGCTGAGATTACTTCGCCTAGCCGAAACAATAGACTGAAAACGAATCCCACACCGCCCAGCAGCAGCAACGATACGTAGGGAAACTGCTTGGTAGGGTGCAGCTTGCCAAAAGCCGGCAGAAACTCGCCATCGGCCGCGGCGGCGTAGGGAATACGCGAATAGCCCAGCAGCACCGCAAAAAGCGACGCAAACGCCACGAGCAGCACCAGCGCCGTAGCCCCCGTAGCGGCGGCCGGCCCATAGACCCGCTCCATAAACACGCTGATAATAAACTGCGACTTGTCGCCTCCACTGGTTTGCCAGGCCTTAACCTCTTGCCACGGAATAACAGTGCCCACGCTCCAATTGAGCAGGAGATAGAGCGCCGCGATACCCAGGATGCTGAAGAAAATACTGCGCGGAATGACGCGCTGGGGGTTGATAATTTCGGCACCTAGGTGGCACACATTATAGTAGCCGAGGTAGGAGTAGATGGTTTTGACGGCAGCCTGCCCCATGGCGGCCGAAATGAGCAGGCCGGGTAACGCGCCCACGCCGCCCGTGGGTAAAATCGCCACTGAATGGTTGGAGTGCGTGAGGCCACCAACAATCAGCCAGGCCATGAGGCCTAGCACGCCCACCCACAGCGCTACGCCGAGCTTGCCGATGTCTTCGATGCGGCGGTAGAGCAATACTATCAGCAGCAAGACCACCGAGCCCGCCACCAGCTTCGGCTGCCACCACTCGGTGAGCGGCACAAGGTAGCCGAAGTACTGTGCGAAGCCAATGGCCCCCGACGCCAGCACCAGCGGCGACTGAATAAGCGTTTGCCAAACGTAGAGAAACGACATGAACCGCCCCCAGGTCTGCTCGCCGTAAGCCAGCTTGAGGAAGCGGTACGAGCCCCCCGCCTCGGGATAGGCCGCGCCCAGCTCGCTCCAAATAAGGCCATCGGCCAGGGCTAGGCCCGCGCCCACTAGCCAGGCCAATAAGAAGTTAGGGCCCATGAACCCCATCACTAGGGGAAGGGTTACGAAGGGGCCAATGCCCACCATATCAATCATATTGAGGGCGGTGGCTTGCACCAGCCCTAGGCGGCGCTGTAGAGAAGGTTGGGACATAGGCGGCGAATGTAGGTGCGCAGACTTTGTAGTCCGCATTCGGGAGCATGCACCCAGACGAAAGCGGACCACTAAGCCTGCGCAACAAACCCTAACGCACGCCTACGGTTTTGGCAGCCGGCACTAGGCCCTCGGCCAATTCAATCAACCGCATCAATTCGGCACGGTAGCCCTCGGCATCGGGGCCGCGGCCAGCCTGGGCCAACTGCAGGGCAGTGCGGTAGGTAGCTGTGCCGCGCTGCTCGCTCTGGCGCAGCAGCAACCCAAACTCCGCTACGGCCGCAGCAAACTGCTGGTCGGCCGAGGCCTGGGCAATGGCTACGGCTGCGCCCGCTAGCGGCTGCGCCAGCAGCTGGCTGGCACTGCCCTGCGGCTCTTTGTAACGCAGCTTCACGGTAAGTACTTCGCTGGCCGCGCGGCCGGGCAGATACGCCGGATTAACCTGATACTTCAACTTATCAACCAGGGGCTTATCGGCGTTGACCGGTACGATTTCGTAGAGCGCCGTGACGGTGTGGCCCGCCCCTAGGTCACCGGCATCTTTGCGGTCGTTGTTGAAGTCCTCGTTGGCCAGCAGGCGGTTTTCGTAGCCAATAAGGCGGTAGTCGGCCACGCGGGCAGGGTTGAACTCGACCTGCAGTTTCACGTCTTTGGCCACAGTGAAGAGCGTGCCGCCAAACTGCGCCACCAGCGTGCGGCGAGCTTCGCCGAGGTTGTCGAGGTAGGCATAGTTGCCGTTACCCTTGTCGGCCAGCAGCTCCATGCGGCTATCGCGCAGGTTGCCGCGGCCCACGCCTAGCACGGTCAGAAATATGCCCGCTTCGCGCTGCTGCACAATCAATTGCTCCATCGCCTCATCAGAACTTTCGCCCACGTTGAAGTCACCATCCGTAGCTAGCAGCACGCGGTTATTACCATCCTTCAAAAAATTTTGCCGCGCCACGGAGTAGGCTAGGCGCAGGCCTTCGCCACCCGCCGTGGACCCACCCGCCGCCAGCCGGTCGATGGCCGCTAGGATAACCTCTTGCTGCGCGCCAGCCGTGGGCGGCAGCACCAAGCCAGCTGCTCCAGCGTAGGCTACCAGCGCCACATGGTCTTGGGGGCGCAGCTGCTTCACCAGTAGGCGCAGGCTGGCTTGTACCAGTGGCAGCCGGTCGCCGCCCATCATCGAGCCCGATACATCTAGTAGAAAAACTAGGTTGGCGGGCGGCAGGCTGGCAGTTTCTATTTTCTTGGCCTGGATGCCGATGCGAGCCAGCTGGTGGACAGGGGCCCAGGGGCACTCGCTGAGCTCGGCGCTAATGCGTACCGGGTCGGGGCTGGTAGCAGATGGCGCAGGCAGCTGGTAGTGAAAGTAGTTCAGCATTTCCTCCACCCGCACGGCGTCACGCGGGGGTAGTTGACCTTCGTTGAGGAAGCGCCGCGTATTGGTATAGCTAGCGTTGTCAACATCGAGCGAAAAGGTACTTAGGGGGTCTTTGGCTACCGAATGAAAGGCGTTTTCCTGTAGCTTAGCATAGGTGTCGCCTGCGCCAGCCTCGGGTCGAGCCGGGTAGACCAGCACGGGCGCTGCACTACCCTCTATATAGCCGGAGGTGCCAGACACGGCAGATAAATTAGACAAATCGGGGGCGTGAGCCGCAGTAGCACGACGGGCTTTGCGTTCTACCGGGCTTACGCTCACCCCCGCTGCGCGGCCTTGTAAGAGAGGGAGGTTTAGGGTTTTCAGGCTATACACCTCGCGCGGCTGCGCCACTTCTTTGTCCCTAGCAACCACCTTATTTAGCTGCCGATTGTCTGCGTGCAGCACCACACTGGCCAGGGAGCTGCCTACTGGCAGCAGACGCTCAAGGTCGAGGTAGCCCACAAGGCGAAACACCAACACAACTTTTTGAAGCGGCACCTTGGCCAAGGTATAGCGCCCCGCCGCATCGGTACTGGTACCAGTGGTGCTGCCCTTGAGCCGCACTATCACCCCGGGCAGCGCCAAGCCCCTAGGGTCAGTAACACGCCCGCTGATGGTGCGTGTGGCAACGCGGGTGGCCAGCGCGGCCTTTGTGTGTTGGGCCAGGGCGGGTGGGGTGGCGGCCAGCAGTGCCAGCGGCAAAAGCACAATAAGCGGGTTTTTCATGTAGCAGCAGGTTAAGTGGAGGGCTTATCCTGCTGATGCCGCCAATAGAAAATTTGCATACCCTCAAAATCAGCACCTGCTATATAGCTACCTAGGGGCTGGCCACACGTCAGCTTGCGCTACGGGCGGGCATGCCTGCCCGCCACACCCACCACATGAGGAGCGGTTGCAACGGGAGTCGTGCCCCCAGTGCCCAGGCCGGCAGGTGCAGCTGCTCGTGCACCTGGAGCATGTAGATATTGGCCGGGAACACGGCCAGCAACAGCCCCAGCAGGCCCCAGACGGCCACCCGCCGGGTAGCAGGCCACAGCAGCCCTAGGCCGCCTGCTACCTCGGCCACGCCGCTGAGCAGCACCAGCAGCCGGGGTGCGGGTAGTGCGGGCGGCATGATATGTAAATAGGGTGCAGGATAAAAGAAATGCAGCAGCCCTGCTCCTATAAATAGCAGCGCTAGCCCATACCGGGACCAAGAAACGAGTGGCATTCTAACAAAGGTGATTCGGTAAATGGATAATAACACCTAGAATCATAAGCTCTACAATAGATAACCAAATAAAATAATAGTACAATTTCAAATACGGCTCAAATTGCTGTTCGCTATTAAAACGAATCCGTTCGGACAGCAATAACCTCCCTACATCTATAAAAAAGGCTAGTATCTCATAAGAATTATAGATTTGCTTATCGTTCTGCTTTTGCAAAATACAATTATCCGCAAATCGTATGAGGCTCAAAAATATTATACTTACTCTAGGCGGATGCTTGCTAGCGGCTCATGCTAGCCAGGCAGCTACTTTCACAGTTACGAATACCAGCGATGCGGGCGGCGGCTCATTGCGGCAGGCTATTACGGATGCCAACCTAGCGGGGGCAGGCCCTCATACCATTACATTCAATATTCCAAGCACGCAGCTCACGGGTTCGTTTGGCAGCAAGCGGGCAGTTATTACGTTAGCTTCGCCGCTGCCCGCCATTACGGTGACAGGCGTGACCATCGACGGCTTAACCCAGACTACCAACGGCGGTGACACCAACACTGGCACGCTGGGCACCACTACTACGGTGGGCGTCGATGCCCTACCTATCACGGCTTTACCTCGGCCCGAAGTCGAGCTGAGCCTACCTACTAGCGCCACTAACACGGCCGTATTAGTTATCCAGGGCCCGAACTGTACGGTGAAAGGCTTGGCCATTCACGGGTCTGGCGATGCCGGCAACGGGGGCGGGGGCGACCGCCGGGCAGGTATCCAGCTCGATACCAATGCTAACGGGTTCTTGATTACGCAGTGCATTATTGGTAGCACGGCGCTGTCCTTCTCCTACCCTAGCGATGGCACCCAGTGCGGCGTGTACGGCATTAGCGTGGGGAGTGGCGCGGGCAGTGGCACCATCAGCAACTCGCTGATTGGCTTTACCGGCAACTCGGGGGTGTTTGTCATCAATAATTCGACTACGGCAGCCGTCACCATCTCGGGCTGTCAGTTCAACCAGAATGGCTACAACGTACCGGGGGGTGATGCCATTACGCTGGGGGGCTCGTCTAACCTGCCCGTAGGCCCCGTAACGGTGCGCGGCAACCTTATTACAACCCCCAACTCGAGTGGCGTGCAGCTAGAAGTGGGGTCTACCGCCGCTACTACTATTACTAATAACTCGTTGCTCTCGTGCGGCCTAGGAGGCAATAGTACCAGCAGCTCGCTAGAAGGCTCGGCCATCTGCTACCTGCATCGCAACAACACGAATGCTGGGGGAAGCGGCGATATTATCTCTAAGAATATTATTCAGGACTCTGAGGCTTCAGGCATTGTGGTGGGCTACTACCAACGGGCCGTACAGATTACGCAAAATCAGATTTACGGCAACGGCTCGCTCAGCATCGACCTCATTGACAACAGCACCGCGTACCCTGGCACTACCGACTTGTACGGCAATGGCGATGGCGTGACGCCCAACCGGAACAACGCCACTACGGCTACGGGCTCCTACGCGGCCGTAACGGCTAACTCGCCCAATAGCGGCATCGACTACCCCATTTTTACGACGGCTACGCTGAATGGCACGACCTTAACCGTGGCCGGCTACGTGGGTACTGCCTCAAACCAGGCGAGCTTTGCTGGCGCCACGGTCGAGATTTATGAGGCTGCCAACGATGGCAACAACAATGGCCCCGTTGTGGCTAGCACCGCCGCGAGCGTGCCGCACGGCGAGCTAGGCCGCTACCTAGGCGCCCTCACCGTAAATAGCACGGGTGGCTTTAGTGGCTCGTTTACTGTCAATAACCTAACAAGTGGCAATCAGCTGGCCGGCACGGCTTGGCTGAGCGCTAAGGGTACTTCGGAAGCCTCTAACTTGATAAGTGTAGCGGGCACCCAACCGCCAACCGCCGTAGACTTGACTACGGCCGTGTTCCAGAATACCACGGCTCGCACCGCCCTAGGGGTATCGCTCCAAGGCTCGACTAGTACTACGGGCGCCACGGTTACGTCCTTTACTATCACGTCGCTACCGGCAGCAGCATCTGGCACGCTCTACTACAATAGCGGCACCACGGCTAGCCCAGTTATCAAGCCCGTGACAGTTGGTCTCAGCATTCCAGTTGCCAATGCGGCTAACCTCTCGTTTGACCCCGCCGCTGGCTACTCCGGCAATGCCGTATTCGGCTACACGGCTACCGACTCGAACAACAAGACCAGCGATGGCAACGCCACGGTAACCATTCCGGTGAACGACCCACCAGTGGCCAACAACATTACGAATGCTCGCCTCGACAACACGCTGGGCCAGACGGCCATTAGCCCGCTGCGCGGCACCGACTCTGATGGCACGGTGAAGTCCTTCATCATTGGGTCGCTACCGGCTTCGGCCTCAGGTGTGCTCTACTACAATAGCGGCACGGCGGCCAGCCCAGTCATCAACACAGTGACGGTGGGCCTCGAGATTCCTTATGCAAATGCGGCTAACCTGCTGTTTGACCCAGCCGCTGGCTACAACGGTCAGGCCATCTTCACTTACACGGCTACCGACAATGACAATGGCGTGAGCGCCGCGGCCAGCTACACCATCCCGGTGGGCACGGGCACCTCGGCCACTGCTAACGTGGCCCCTACAGCTACTAACCTCACCAACCCCAGCATGCCCGCCGATGCAGGCACTACCTCGCTGGCGTCGCTGGCAGGTAATGATAGCGATGGCATCGTGGCTGGCTTCACCATCAAGAGCCTACCTACTACCGGCACGCTGTATTTTAATGGCCAAGTGGCTACGGTAGGGATGGCAGTGCTCGCTAACCAGGCCAACCTACTGAGCTACAAGCCCAGCACCGCTGGCAACTACGCATTCACCTACACGGCTACCGACAACCAGGATGCCACGAGTGCCACGGCGGCCACGTTCACCATTCCGGTAGCCGCGCCCCTGCCCGTAGTGCTCGTGAGCTTCGATGCCCAGCGCACCGGCACCGCTGCTACGCTGACGTGGGCTACGGCTTCGGAGAGAAACAGCGACTACTTCGCCATTGAGCGCAGCCTCGATGGCACCACGTTTGCCGAGCTAGGGCATGTAGCCAGCCAAGGCACCACCCTGCTGCGCCAGTCGTATCAGTTTGTCGATGCCGAGCTGGCTCGCTACGGCGTAGCAGTAGTCTACTACCGTCTGCGGCAGGTTGACCTAGGTGGCGCGGCCACTTACTCGGCGGTGCGCACAGTAGCACTACCCGTAGCCAGCCTCACGGTACAGGCCTACCCGGTGCCGGCGCGGGGCACCAGCGTGCAGCTGGCAGTATCGACCCCCACGGCGGGCGCAGCCACCCTCACCGTTACCACTGCCCTCGGCCAAACCCTGCTGACGCGCCAAGTGACCTTGGCCGCCGGCGCTACTAGCCTCGCCCTACCCGAAGCTGCCCTGTGGCCTCGCGGCGTGTATGTACTGCGCCTAACCCAGGGCACTACGCACCAAACTATCAAGCTCGTGTGCGAATAATTTTATCAGTAATTTGGTATGCACTCCACAAAAAGCCTCCCGTCGGGAGGCTTTTTTGTTTTAGAGGCCCTGACCACGACCTAGGTTGCCCGCAATTTTTGGTGGGGGACCGGTGTTAAGCTACCAAACCAGGCGCCGCTGGGCGCCGTGGATTTACTTTTGCTGCTGTCTATGATTCTTCGCGCCGAGCACCTCATCAAACAATACAAAGCCCGCACGGTCGTCAACGACATGTCGCTTTCCGTAGGGCAGGGCGAAATCGTGGGGCTGCTGGGCCCCAACGGCGCGGGCAAAACCACCTGCTTCTATATGATGGTGGGCATGGTAAAGGCCAACTCGGGCCGCATCTTCATCGATGACGAAGACATCACCCGGCTGCCCATCTACCAGCGGGCACGGCGCGGCATGGGCTACCTAGCCCAGGAAGCCAGCGTATTCCGAGACCTGAGTGTGGAGGAAAACATCCTCTCGGTACTGGAAATGACTAGCATGCCCAAGAAGGCCCAGCACGACAAGGTGGAGGAGCTGCTAGAGGAGTTCAGCCTCGGCCACGTGCGCAAAAACCTGGGCAAGGTGCTGAGCGGTGGCGAGCGCCGCCGCACCGAAATAGCCCGCGCCCTGGCCGTGAGCCCCAAGTTTGTGCTCCTCGACGAGCCCTTTGCGGGTGTGGACCCCATCGCCACCGAAGAAATTCAGGGCATTGTGGCCAAGCTCAAAAACCAGAATATCGGCGTGCTTATCACTGACCACGACGTAAACTCGACCCTCGAAATTGTGGACCGCGCCTACCTGCTTTTCGAAGGCAAGCTGCTGAAAGCCGGCACCGCCGAAGAGCTGGCCGCCGACGAAACAGTGCGCCGCGTGTACCTAGGCAAGAACTTCGAGTTCAAGCGCAAAATATTTAATTGAAGTACGAAAAGGTGTGAGTTACGAACTGCACTCTTCGCAACGGGAGCGCGAACCATCCCCAGCCTAGTAGACTAGCTTTACCCATTGCTGGCTTGCGAAAACTCGTAGCTTTTAACCCATACTTCCTAATTGTAAAGAGAAGTGCTCGACCTTGCCATTGCTGCCGCTACCCAACTTAGCAGCCTACCTAGGCTGACGCGGGTGCGCCAGCAGCCGCACCAGTTGCAGGCAGCCGTGCTGCGCTATCTACTAGGCCGGGCGCAGGGCACCGAGTGGGGCCGTCGCTACGGCTACGCGGCCGGGCTACCCGCGCAGGAATTTGCCGCCCGCGTACCGGTGAGCACCTACGAGCAGCTATACCCCGAGCTAGAAAAGGTGCTGCGGGGCCAGCCCGACGTGCTGTGGCCTGGCCCTGCCCCACGCTGGCAAGCCAAGAGCAGCGGCACCACCAATGCGCGCAGCAAGTTTATTCCGCTTACCACCGAGGCGCTGCACGACAACCACTACCGAGCCGGGCGCGATATGCTGGCGCTCTCCACCCACCTCTACCCCCAGCATCGGCTCTTGCAGGGCAAAACCCTGAGCCTAGGGGGCACGCACAGCCCAAGCCCGTTTGAGCCAGCGGCGCGGGCCGGCGATGTGTCGGCCCTCATTATGCAGGGGCTGCCCAGCTGGGCCGAGTACCTGCGCACCCCACCCCTAGCGCTGGCATTGCTCGACGAATGGGAAGATAAAATAGAGCGCATAGCCCGCCATGTGCTGCACCAGGATGTGCGCGTGCTGGCTGGCGTGCCCACCTGGATGCTGGTGCTGCTGCGGCGCGTGGTAGTGCTGGCCGGCACCCAGCACATAGCCGAGGTGTGGCCGCGCCTCGGCTTGTTTTTGCATGGTGCGGTAGCGTTTGGGCCCTACCGCGAGCTGTTTCAGCAGCTCATTCCGAGTGCGCACATGCACTACCTCGAAATTTATAATGCGTCGGAAGGGTACTTTGCTTTGCAAGACGAGCCTGGCACTTCCGACTTACTGCTGCTACTTGACCACGGCATTTACTACGAGTTTTTGCCCGCTGCCGAGTTTGCCAGCCCCGACCCGCGCCCCGTGCCCCTAGAGGCGGTAGAAATAGGGCCTAGCTACGCGCTGGTCATCAGTACTAGCGCTGGGCTGTGGCGCTATCTAGTGGGCGATACGGTGCGCTTTACCTCGCTGCGGCCCTACCGCGTGCGCATCACGGGGCGCACCAAGCACTTCCTCAACGCCTTTGGCGAAGAGGTGGTTATCGAAAATGCCGAAGCAGCCGTAACGGCCGCCGCCCAGGCGACCGGCGTGCAGGTACGCGATTTCACGGCTGCTCCCATCTACTTTGCGGCGGGGGCTACCTCGCGCGGCGGCCACGAGTGGGCCGTGGAGTGCGCCGGGCCACCGCCAGCCGACCTAGGGCACTTTACCCAGGTGCTCGACCACACGCTGCGCCAGCTCAACTCCGACTACGATGCCAAGCGCCACCGCGACCTAGCCCTGCGCCCGCCCCGCGTGCACGTGGTGCCCACCGGCACCTTTGAGGCGTGGCTACGCCGCCAGGGTCCCCTAGGTGGCCAGCGCAAGGTACCCCGCCTCAGCAACGCGCGCGAGGTACTAGAGGCAGTGCTCGAGGTAGCTGGCCAGCTGGCGCACTAGCCTTTCGCAGCGCCGGGCCGGCGTACCAGCCCATCTCTGCTTTGCCTTGTATAGGTGCCTTTGCTGCTACTGGTCTGCACAAAGAAGCTCACGCTTGCGGGCGGCGTCGGGCGCTTTTGTGCGCCGAGTCAAGCAGTCAGCCGCAAAAACACCTTACTCAATTAAGCGCAAAAAGCCCCGGCTTGCAGTTGCAAACCGGGGCTTTCGTCTTTGCTACAGGGAGCTTATTTCAGGGTGCCTGCACCTTCTACTGCCTGCTGGCGCTTCTTTTCTACCGAGTCAATCAGCTTGCCGAAAGGCTCGATGAATTTCTGCACGCCTTCGGTTTCGAGCTGCTGGGTCATAGCGTCGAGGTCGATGCCTACCTTGGGCAGGTCGCGCAGCACAGCCTGAGCTAGCTCAACGCCTTGCTCAAGACGGTCGGCGGGCTGGCCTTTTTCCTTGAAAATATCCATCGTTTCGACCGGAATGGTATTCACCGTTTTCGGACCGATGAGGTTTTCTACGTACTTCAGGTCGTCGTATTTCGGGTTTTTGTTGCCCGTGCTGGCCCACAGTAGGCGCTGCGTGTTAGCACCTTTCGAGGCGAGAGCTTCCCAGCGCTCACCAGCAAAAATCTCTTTGTACAGTTGGTAAGCCTGCTTGGCGCTAGCCAAGGCTACTTCGCCCACCAGCGACTCGGCCAGTTGGCCTTTCTCGCCGCCTTCGGCCGCGATTTTCTCTAGCTGCGGGTCAATCAGCACGTCGATGCGCGAAAGGAAGAAGCTCGCTACCGAGTCGATGCCATCGAGCGACTGGCCAGCTTTGGCGCGGTCTTCGAGGCCGGCAATGAAGGCTTCGGCCACCGCTTTGTAGCGGTCTAGCCCAAAAATCAGAGTTACGTTGACGTTGATGCCTTCCGAGATGAGGGTGCGGATGGCGGGTAGCCCCTCCTGGGTGGCGGGCACTTTTATCATCACGTTGGGCCGGGCCACGGCCTGCCATAGCTGGCGGCCTTCGGCTACGGTACCCTCGGTGTCGTGCGCTAGATTAGGCGATACCTCTAGGCTCACGTAGCCGTCGCTAGAGTTGTCGTGGCTATCGTAAAGACCTTTGAACAGGTCGCAGGCAGCCTGCACGTCGGCCACGGCCAGGCCCACGTAGATATCTTCAGCCGACTTGCCCTGCTGGGCTTGCTCCTTGATAGTGTCGTCGTAGTCGGCCGAGCCACCGATGGCCTTCTCAAAAATGGCGGGGTTGGACGTAACGCCACGTAGCGCATCTTCATCGATGCGGCGCTTCAACTCGCCATTGGTGAGCACTTTGCGGCTAATAAAATCGAGCCAGAGGCTCTGGTCCAGGCGGCGGATGTCGACTAAAGGGTTCATGCGAAAGAAAGAAAACTTGGTGAAAAGGCAAACGGCCAGTGTTTTCTAGGGTTGCTGGCCAAGCTACCCCTCCAACAAGCAAAGCCACTATAAAGTGACCGCCGGCCGCCCAAAGTAACTTATCAGGTCGCTAATGGCCCACAAAAATTTCTAGCCCCCGCGACGGTGGGCGAGCTAGCGCGTTCTTTTTTTGGCTGCAAATCTGGCCGCCGGGCTTAGTTGAGCCCGACTTATTCTGGCCTTCATTTTAGGGCCCAACCTCCCAGCTTGGCAGCCAACATGCTTCTGCTGAGCCAGCTTGCACCAGTCGGCACTAGCAGCCAAGCTAGCGTCTGCTGCTCACAACCCTAGGTTGGCTTTTGCGGTACAAGTTTCAAAAGGCCTTCTTTTCCTTTTTCCTTCCTATGAAACTCACTCATCTTTTCGTGGCTGCCGCCCTGTGCAGCACTAGCGCTGCCCTAGCCCAAACTGCTCCGTCGCAAACTACGCAGCCTAGCCCCACCACTCTCACGCCTAGCAGCGCTGCCCCGGCCCTCAACCCCAATAGTGCCGATAATGCTACGCGCGCTATCCCGGCTACGGGAGCCCCCGACGCAATCGACAATACGCCTCTGGAGTCTAAGGACAAGCGCAGAGCAAAGAACAACAAGCAAAAAGGTATGTCATCGGATGGCAAGGCCAAGATGAAAAGCAAGATGTAAGCGCCCCGCGCTTTCCGATTTTTATTTATTAAAAAGCACCCAGCCGCTAGTAGCAGCTGGGTGCTTTTTTTATGATTCTCACCTGGCTCCTATACACCTTAGGCTTAACCTTACGCAGTAGTAGCCCGCTAGCAGTCAGTTGGGCGGGAGCCGTGGCGGCCGAAAGCCCCCGTTAAGTGAGCGTTTTACTGCGACCAGGATTCTGCTTCCTAGGCTCGTGGGCCGGGTAAACTGGGGCAGTAACCCACCGCTCAGCTGCGAGGTATGCAGCACATGGCGTCTTTGCTGCACTCCCCGGTCAGTACGATTCATTTGCTGGCCGCACTAGTGGCGCTAGCTACTGGCACCGCTGTCTTATACCTACCCAAGGCTACTAGTGTGCACCGCTACCTAGGCTGGACGTACGTGGGCAGTATGAGCGCAGTACTGCTGACCGCTTTCCGCATCTACACGCTATTTGGGCGGTTTGGCATTGTGCACTGGGGTGCCGTAGGAAGCGCCGGGGCGCTGCTGCTCGGAGTAGGGGCAGCCGTGGGGCGGGCAGTAGTGCCGGCATGGCTACGGTGGCACTATGTGGGCATGGGTGCATCGGTCACGGGCCTGTACGCCACTTTCGTCGTCGAAAGCACCTATCGGCTTTTTCCGGCGGCCTACTTTTGGTGGAGCACGCTTGGGCTGGGTACGCTCGTGCTGCTGCTCGGAAGCTGGCTGCTGTATCGGCACTATCCTGCTTGGGCTACTACTTACGCGGCTCTGCCACAGGCAGCACCCGCGGCAGTACCTACTGCCCACCAGGCTACCTAGGGGCCTCCTGAACCTAAATGCCCTTCAGCGCGGGGCCGAAAGGCGTTAGTAGTGGCAATGCCTTACTCATTTTACTGAAGCTACTTGTTGCTTTTGCCCTCGCTTGCTTATTCTATCTCACGCGCTACTACTTATAAATAGCAGTTGGAAAGAAGACCATATGCAACCTAGGTAGGCACAGGCTGCTCTTAGTAAACGGAGTTCATAGCTTTACTATGTACTTACTCTTCATTTTCCTATGTCCCTTCGTTACCTGCTATTTTCCACTTGGCTGCTGAGCGGTTTCAGTTCTCAGGCCCAAGCTACACTTACCAAGCTCAGCAGCGTGGCTGTGCCCAGCTACGGCACCGAACTGGTAGTAAGCGGCACGACTGCCTACGTACTCACTGCCAGCGCCGGCCAGCATGGCTTACGGGTGTACGACGTAAGCACGCCAGCTACCCCGCGCCTCCTTAGCACCCTGGCCCTGCCACGCGCTCTCGGTACAGCAGCGCTCCCACCTCGTCATGCCGTCGTAAATAACGGCGTGCTCTTCGTTGTCTCCTATCCTACAAACGCCTCAATACCCGCTACGATAGTGCTATGGAGTATTGATGTCAGCAACCCCGCCAGCCCTTCTGTACGCACTACGGGCGGGAGTACTGGTGGCAGTGAAACCTTCGTTGCGGCCAGTGGCAATTACCTATACGTCGTGCCAAATAACCTTAGCGAAGTTCAGGTTTATAACCGCACACCTTACCTTTTTCAAAATAACCCACCCTTGTTAACCCTTGAGCGTAAAGTAGATTTACCTTACTCACTCAGTGGCATAATTGGAGTAAAAACTTCGGGCACAGCGGCCTATGTCCAGTATGCCAACAATGCCTTTGTGACGCTTAACTTAAGTGATGCTGCACAACCGGTCAGCTCACCCGGAACTACACCGGGCACCATCACTGCTGCTGACGGTTCGTTGGCAGCTGGATTGGCTCAGCCCGTATATGCAGGCAGTATACCCAGTAATACCCTGCACTTTTACTCGCTGAGTAACCCCCTGCAACCCACTCTTATTCGGTCACAAGCTGGCAACTACGGCACCCGGGTAGCCGTGAGCGGACAAAGCGTATTTACCTGCGGAGAAACTAGCCCTTTTATAGCTGCTGTGCCTAGCAGCAGCGAACCGCTAAGGGGCTACTTACTAACTGCTAATGGAGCTAGCTCAGTAGAAGCGGTTGCTACCGGTACGCAAGGCAGCAATGCGTTGGTAGCGGCCAACGGCATGGCTTATGTACTGACAGATACTGAATTAAGCATTTATGCTTTTCCAAACACGGTGACGTCCACGCGTGGAGCGTCTACATTGGCACCACTCGCCCTCTACCCAAACCCAGCTAGTCGCACGGTGCGGCTCGCTCAAGCTGCTCCGGGTAGTAGCGTGGCCATTTACGACCTCACCGGACGCATTTGCCTAGAAACGAGGCTGCCCCCTAGTGGCACGCTCGACGTGAGTGCCCTATCGTCTGGCCTCTACCACGTACGTACTGGTGCAGCCGTTGGCAAACTCACGATTCAGTAAATCAGCACGAAAGAATAGGAAGGCTCAGTACCTGCGGTTGGCGGTACTGGGCCTTCTATTTTAGTAGCGCTGCTTCCCAATCCTCGAGCCACCGCCAGCCTTATCGCTCGAATATTTAGCCGTATGCGTTGGCCAAGCAAGGCGGCCCGGCCCGTGGCGAGGAAGTAATGAGGAGCAACTTATAAAGTGTTCTGGGCAATAATTTGACCCAGCTAATTCTTAGAACTTTTAGCATGCTCCGACTTACCTATCTCAATGGCACAGTACTCGAGGCTACTGACCATGCCAGCCAACAGTTACTCCTCGAGGAGCAACGGCAGTACCAGGTCTACACTGTCACTGAGCTAGCCGCACGCCTTAGAATTAGCGAGCGCAGCGCCTACGACCTCATTCGCAATGGCGAGATAGCTTACGCCTGCTGCGGGGCTAAGAACTACCGAGTGGGTGAGCCAGCGGTGCGACGCTTTTTGCTAGGACTACTACCGTTAAAATAATTGTGCTAGGTAAGAGGATTTCGACTGGTGGTAGAGGGGGAGCTTGCTACTGGCAACCCTACTGGCAACCCTACTGGCAACCCTACTGGCAACCTTACTGATTAATAAGGTTGCCAGTAGGGTTGCCAGTAGGGTTGCCAGTAGGGTTGCCAGTAGCAAGCTCTCGTATTATCTACTCTGCTGGCTTGCCGTCCAACATATGGAATACTTCGCCCCATTGAGTAGCATCAATAACATGCCACTTACCACGTGGGTCAGTTAATGATTGAGCATTATGAGCAACAAGTCCATGCTCTAGAAGGGCAGATAAGTACTGACGGGCAGTAAAACGGGATACACTTAAAACATCAGCTAACTGAGCTGTCGATAATCCCTCCGGCAGTGAAAGCGCCTGCCAAATAGCACGCAGTTGCTGCCACCCCCTTCTACCCAAACTTGTTCTTAGAGGATTAAGTAGTGTTGCACTCTCTTGACGAGTATTTTTCAGGTCTGCTTGCTTATATAGAAGTACCGTAACTGTTGCATCCGTTATTCGAAATTCTGGAGCACGCAAACCCGCATCCTCCATTTCTCGAAACATTCGTGGAACACCTTCATTAAGCTCTCGAACGTAATCTGTCATCTCTGCCAGAACACGTGCAATATGAGGATTGCGTGAGAATCTAACGTTTTTAATATTCTCTACCCTAACTAAACCAGGCAAACGACCAGGGCTTTGTACTTCAAGCCTATCAGAAAACTGTCTCACATGAATACCATCACCATGCAAGCTGTAAGAGCGATGTGTTAGCGCGTTAACAACTGCTTCTAACCATGCGAATTCAGGTAATGCTGGTTCAGGAGTGAATCTACCTGTTTTATTTAACCTAATAACTGTGCCTATCTCTTTTACTAACAATTGTTGAGCATCAGCTAATATCTTAGGTATTGGTCCTTCTAAACGTATGTCTTTGCGTAAATTAGACCTTATACCCGTTTCGGCTACAATACCGTCATATTGCTGATACCTAATGTAAGACCATAATGGGGTAGTAAATCCAAATAGTAATTGCCCAGCTTGTGTTACTCCAGGCCGGCTGCCTTGGTCTATATAAATACCTCGGATTCTCATCAGAGAACTCATATTAGTAGAGCCCATTCGTGCTGCGTAGTCACGTATACTGTCTACATCAAGGTCTTGTAGTGTTGCGTCCTGCACAATAGTTTTATCGAACGTAGCCTCACCTTTATCAAAAGCTAATTCACGCTCTTCAACAGGCCCCAGTCGTCGTGTTTCGTCTCCAACTCTGAGATAGCATTCTCCTTTACGAGTACGATGAATCGTTTCACTAGCTTCGACGTCTACCACTAGCACTTGGTCAGGTGCACCATGCTCATTAACACAATCTAAAAAATTAACCGTGTTTCGAACAGGAGGGTCAGCATGGTCCCTCCCGGCTTGCGTCCAGTCATTAACGAAGCCAATATTAGAAGCAATGCCTTCTACTCGACCGTTGGAAATACCAATCACAAGACGACCGCCATCTGCATTAGCTAGACCAATCATAGCCTTTGCTAAATCAGCAGGAGCAATACGACTACTCTTTCTGTCGAACCACTGGTTTTCTCGGCTATTAACTAAAACAGAAACATCTGTAATTGCGTCGACGGGCGCCATTCCAAAAAGCGAGAGCTGACGAGAGACAGGGCTGGGCGGCTGTTGAGGCGTTTTCACGAGATGAATCTGAAGCTAAAACAAACTGAAAAGCTCTATAAAAGGCTTAGAAGTACCCATTAGAAAGACAACAGTAACGACTAAAACCGGGCGCAAAACCGGGCGCAATAATTAAAAAACCCCTCTAGCGAGGGACTAGAAGGGTTTAAGTGGGCAATGCCGGATTCGAACCGGCGACCTCTACCATGTCAAGGTAGCGCTCTAACCAACTGAGCTAATTCCCCAGCAGTCGTCGGGGCCGCGAAAGTACGGCGGCGACGGGACTTGTGTACGCCTAGGTAGTTATTTTTTAGCAGTAGCTAGGTTAGTGCGGCGGGTGGGCGGGCGTAGCGGGTGGCTTTCCGCAGTTTATTTGTAACCATGATAAGCGCTGTACTTTTGACGTCGGCAGCTCCGGTGGCGGGCTGGCTGGCGGCCTACCAGGCCCGCGAGCTGCTGCTGGGCCGCGGCCTAGGCCTGCTGGGCGTGTGGGCACTGGCCAACCTCATTGGCAGTGGCTACCAGCTGCCGCGCACCGACCGGCGCGAGGTGCCCCACCACTTCCACTTCATGAATTGCTGCTGGGGCTTTATCAATGCGGTGCTGGCGGTAGTGGGCATTTTGCGCACGCACCCTGGCGCACCGCCTGCGGGCTTCACGGCTATCGAGGCAGTCCTCGACCAGCAGCACACCGTGCTGATTTTCCAGGTGAATGCTTTTCTCGACCTAGGCTACCTGCTGGTGGGCTGGTGGCTAGTGGCCCGCGCCACCCGGCCCGCGCTTCAGCCCATCACGCCTGTGCGGCTGCTGGGCTACGGCCGCTCCGTCTGGTTGCAGGGTGGCTTCTTGCTGTTATTCGACGCCATCATGGCCTGGGTACTAGGCAAGGGCTAGCCTAAGTGGCCCTTACCGCTCGGTGCTGCGCACAATGCCTTTGGTTGAGCATTTAGCTACTACCCACTACCTAGTAAGCGCTACGCGCTACTTACTGCTAATCAGCTTCGCCAGCGGTGCGGCGCAGTTTTTTCAACTCCTGGCGCACGGCTTTTACACGCTCGTCGAAGCCGTCGGGGTCGTATTCGATGTGGGGCACGTCTACTTCCTCGAGCATATCCATGAGGGCATCAGCGTGGTCGAGGCGCGTGCCGGCGGGCAGCTGCACAAAGGCCATTTCGGACCACAGCAGCGCCAGTAGCCGGTGCCCATCGGCTGAGCGCATTTGCATTTCTACCACCAGGTTAGAGTTGTCGAAATGAATGAGCTGGGACAGAATGCGCACCATGACTCCCTGCCGTGCTGGCTTGAGGTAGCTAAGATGATGCTTGGTAATAACCCAGGCAGCTTGCTGGGCTCGGGCCAGCTCACCCATGTTCAGGGCGTAGTGCTCGGCTACTTGGTCCTCACGGGCATTAAGGAAGTAGTCGATGTAGCGGGCATTGTTGAGGTGGCCCAGCATGTCGCAGTCTTGAAAGTGAATGCGATGCTGGGTTTCGGGCGTGCGAACGAGGCGCGACATAAGCAAACGGGCATACTAATTGGGCCCGCGAAGGTAGGTATCCTAGGCGGCGCCCCCTTCGGCCGTTAGGCCACCGCGCCCACCAGCAAAAACTGTGGCCCCTGAAACTCAGTGGCTGGGCACAGCTTCAGCGCCGAACTCACATCACCGTCCTGCATCTCGTTTGCTAGTTTTTTGGGCAGGCCGCACAAGTAGAGCTGCGTGCTGCTAGCACGGGCCTTACTATCGGCTTGCAGTATGGCCTGCTGGCCTAGCCAGTTCAGCGAGTGCAGCCCCTGGCAATCTATCCAGGCTTGCGGCACGGCCCGGGCCAAGAGCTGGTCGATGGCTTGCCCTAGGTGGTTGGCGTCGGCAGGTGTGGTGCAGCCTCCCCGCAAGCTCAGTCCCATGCAATCGCGGTGCCCACCCAGGTGGATGGTTAGCGTTCTCATCGGAAAAACGAGGAGCAGAAAAGTATCAGCCATAGCTACTGACAGATGGTAAGATGAACCATTGCAAATGTACCCAGCTCTTGTCCTATATCGACAAGGTTTAATACTCTATTTCATGTTGTTCGTTGCACTTATATCATAAATAGGTAAACTTACTTACGTATTAAACGCAATGGCTAGTGGCTTTATCCCCAACTGGTTGCACACAACTAAATAGCGCATTACTCTCTAAGCCTGCTTGCCGCTTTGTTGCACCTGCATGGGTTAGCGGTAGGCTAAGCCACCAAAAAGCCCCTAGGGCACCCCATTGTTCGGTTAGCTGGCTAACCGAACAATGGGGTGCCCTAGGGGCTTTTTGAACTACTACTTTAGGCAGCTACTGGCCCAGCTAATCGAGCAGGCCCTGGGTCATGGCCAGCTTGATTAACGCGGCAGTGTTCTTGGTTTGTGTTTTCTCCAGAATATTCTGGCGGTGGGTTTCGATAGTGCGTTTGCTGGTGAATAGCTTTTCGGCCATTTCACTGGTGGTGAGGCCTTCGGCCAGCAGCCGCAGGATTTCTGTTTCGCGCCGCGTCAACTGGCCCGACTTCTTGTACTCGATGGGCTCGCTGTGCTCCTCCTTCGACAATACTTTGTGCAACATGGCTAGGCCTAGGTCGCTGCATAAGAACTGCTTGCCATTGGCCACGGTCTGGATGGCAATCAGGATTTCACCTTTATCGGCGCTTTTCAGGATGTAGCCGTGCGCGCCGGCATTGAAGAGCTGCCCAATGTAGCGCTCGTGGTTGAGCATGGACAGAACCAGGATTTTGATGTCGGGGTACTCGGCGTGCAGGCGCTGGGTGGTGGCTAGGCCATCAAGCACGGGCATATTGACATCCAGCAGCACAATATTAGCCGGCGTTGTGGGCAGCTGGTCGAGCAGTTCCTGGCCATTTCCGGCTTCGCCCACTACGTCTAGGCCGGGCTCCTGCGCCAGCAAAGCTCGAATTCCGTCGCGCACAATAGCATGGTCGTCAACTAAAAAGATACGATTCATAAGTTCTCCGCGCTAGCGACATGGGTGGCAACGCTGGCCATAATGATACTACTATTGAAGCAGCTTAGTTGAGAAAAGCCATAGAACATTTCATACAGAGCAGGTTATAGCAACGGGCCACTTCTGCGCCTCGCTCGGCGTGCGCGGCACCTAGGGCGTGTTTTGCACTACTTGCGGGCCCTGCGGGGCAGCCGCAGCGGCACCTAGGTCCTTGAGGGTGCCCAGCTCGCGGCCTACTTTCTGGAAGGCGGCAATGGCCTTATCGAGATGGGCACGCGTGTGGGCAGCACTCAGCTGCACCCGGATGCGGGCCTTGCCCTGCGGCACCACGGGGTAGTAGAAACCTACCACGTAGATGCCCTCGTCGAGCATTTTGGCGGCAAACTCCTGGGCCAGTTTGGCATCGTAGAGCATGACGGGCACGATGGGGTGCTCGCCGGGCGTGATGTCGAAGCCGGCGGCCGTCATCTTTTCGCGGAAGTACTTCGTGTTTTCCTCTAGTTGGTCGCGCAGCGCGGTGCTTTCGGTGAGCAGCTCTAGCACCCGCAGGCTGGCGCCCACAATGGCCGGGGCCAGCGTGTTGCTGAACAAATACGGCCGCGAGCGCTGGCGCAGAATTTCGATAATCTCCTTGCGCCCGCTCGTGAAGCCGCCCATGGCGCCCCCTAGGGCCTTGCCAAGGGTGCCCGTGATAATGTCCACGCGGCCTAGCACGTCGCGGTACTCGTGGGTGCCGCGGCCGGTTTTGCCCAAGAAGCCCATCGAGTGGCACTCATCTATCATCACCAAGGCGTCGTACTGGTCGGCCAGGTCGCAGATTTTATCGAGCTGCGCAATGGTGCCGTCCATCGAAAACGAACCGTCGGTGACAATAATGCGGTGGCGCATGCCCGCATTCACGGCATCCTGGAGCTGTTTCTCTAGGTCGGCCATGTCGTTGTGGGTGTAGCGGTAGCGCTTGGCCTTGCACAGGCGCACGCCGTCGATGATGCTGGCGTGGTTGAGCGCATCCGAGATAATGGCGTCGCGCTCGTCAAACAACGGCTCAAACACACCCCCGTTGGCGTCGAAAGCCGCGGCGTAGAGGATAGTGTCTTCGGTACCTAGGAACTCGGCCAGCTTGGCTTCGAGCTGCTTGTGAATGTCCTGGGTGCCGCAGATAAAGCGCACCGACGACATGCCGTAGCCGTGCGAGTCGATAGTTTCCTTGGCGGCCTTCAGTACCTCGGGGTGCGAGCTGAGACCTAGGTAGTTATTGGCGCAGAAGTTGAGCACATCGCCCGCTTCGTTGGTCTGGATTTCGGCGCCCTGGGGCGAGGTAATAACGCGCTCCTTTTTGTAGAGGCCGGCGTCTTTTATTTCTTGCAGCGTCTGCTGGAGGTCGGCTTGAAGGGTTCCGTACATGGGGCGGGGGAAGAGATGGTGAGCGCACAAAACTACTCCGAGCTGGAAGCGGGCAGCGGAATCGAGTGCTCCAAATAGTATAACAGATTGGAAAGTCGTTGGGCTAGGTCAGGGGCCAAGTCATTGTAGTAGAAAAAGCCCTCTTCGAGATGCAGCCGCACAGTCGAGTTGAGCTTGACCTGCGGTGGCACTGCTTCGCCTAGGTAGTAAAAACAGTGTAGCCAGTCTACGAGCATAAGAAGGGCTGATGAGTGTACGTAACTAGCCGAAGACTGATTTAGTGCTGGTTGCAAGGCTTCGTACCAAGCCTGCTGTAGCCAAGCCGCTGGCAATAGGCCACTTTGCACCAACTCCTGATACGCCGGCTCCACAGAAGCACCCCAGCCCGCTGCCAACTGACCAGCCAGAAATTGAGCGAAATCCTGCTGCAACAACGCTAGGCACACTCGCCACCAGGCTCGCAAGCAGTCTAACACAGCCTGTTGCTCCTCAGCAGGCCAGTTTTGCCAGTGCGCGTAGGCAAGCTTATTGGCAAAGCATTGCAGGTCGCAGGCCCCCTCGTGTATAGTACCAGGGTAGTAGTCTGAATCTGGGGTCAGCGCGGAAAGAAGCACGGGCAAGAAGTGCTTAAAGTCAGCTTCATTGCCCCAGGTAGTCATTGCTTTAAAAGCATAGCGCCGCAGGTTACCGCCTTGTAGCTCGGCATGGTCGGCCGCAGACACGCAGCAGGAACAGCCGTCCGTATCATCGCGTAGTGGGTACTTCGCGAATACCGCAATTAGCGCCTGATGCGCTTGGGCCAGTTCGTGGTGGGCCGATTCTAAATGCATAAAGGTCATTCAGTGCTGCGCCTGCGCCCGGCTGAAAAACGCCTGTACGCCCGCCCGGCCGCTGGCTACCAGCTGCTCTTTTTGCTCGGCCGAAATACGCTTGACCTTGGGCCGAAAACCCATGGTGTTGATGCTGATGGTGCGTGGCCAGTCGCTGGGCAGGGCGGGGTTAAGGTTTTCGAGCGTCACGGTGTAGAGCGCCCCGATGTAGGACGAAAAATCGTGGATATCATACGGAGCCAGGGACTGGCGGCCAGTGGGCAGCGTGTCGAGGGCTATCTGCTCGGCGCGGTCGAGGCGCAGCCCTAGGGTCTCGGGGTTGGCAGTGGTACCGGGCGGCAGGCCGGCGGGCAGGTACTGGGGCTGGTCGAAAATATGCAGCGGGTAGTTGGCCAGCAGGCCACCATCAACGAGCACCTGCACGGGCTGGCCGGCTTTGGGCTTGCCCTCGATAACGTGGTCGTCGGCATCGAGCAGCACGGCCCGGAAGTACAGCGGGATGCTCATGCTGATGCGCACGGCATCGGCCACGCGCATCGTGGGGTGGGTTTCGTAGCTGAACACCTGGGTGCGTTGCAGCGTGAGGTTGGTGCCGGTGGTGTAGAGGTCGCGGTAGTGGCCGGGCTGCGCCAGGGCCAGCGCGTGCAGCTCTCCTAGGGTGAGGTTGGGGCGCTGGGTCTGGTGGCCCACTAGCTCGCAGAGGTAGGTGGTAAGCTGGTTGCCGCGGTACCAGCCGTACTGGCGCAGCAAGCGGTTGCCACCCCCAATGAAGATAAACTGCCCATCATTGAGCCGCTGCACAGGTGTGCGGTTGATGATGTCGATAATAGACTCGGTCGAGTAGCCCACCGCCAGCAGCGCCGCCTGAATGGCGCCTGCCGACGTGCCGCCCACCCGCGTAAGGTGGGCCAGCACGCCCCGCTTTTCTAGCTCCTGCAACGCCCCTCCATAGGCAATGCCCCGGATGCCGCCACCCTTCATAATAAGGTTGCGATAAGTTGGGGCCGGCGACTGAGCGTGGATAGCCTGCGGGCCACCTAGGGTGAGCAATGAACTGAGCATTAGCAATAAGGGCATAGTCATAGGCTTTAAATATACCGCTACTGCTAGTCTACACCGCCCGGCCGCAATCCCCTTGCCTACCCCTGGCCGTATCTTTGCGGTACGCGCTTCCCACCCCTCCCCCCACCAGTTTAATCGTTTATGCAAACCTCGCCTAGCGAACCTGTTACTCCTCGAACACCGGGCACCGTGCTCGTTATTGGTGCCTGTGGCCAGCTTGGGCTGGAGCTTACGGCTGCCCTGCGCCAACGCTATGCGCCTGAAGCAGTTGTAGCGGCCGATGTGCGTGCTCCTCAAAACCCCGAAGCGCTGGCCGGTGGCCCCTTCGAGCTGCTCGACGTGCTCGATAAAGCGCGCCTCGAAGCATTAGTGCAGCAGTATCGCCCGGTGCAGATTTATAACCTCGCAGCGCTGCTGTCGGCCACGGCCGAGAAGGACCCCGCCTTTGCCTGGAAGCTCAATATGGACGGCCTACTGAACGTGCTAAACGTGGCCGTGCAGTACCAGGTGCCGCAGGTGTACTGGCCCAGCTCCATTGCCGTGTTCGGGCCCGACACGCCCCGCGAGCACACCCCGCAAACGACAATAATGAACCCCAACACGGTGTACGGCATCAGCAAGCTGGCCGGCGAGCAGTGGTGCGAGTGGTACCACCGCCACCACGGCCTCGATGTGCGCAGCCTGCGCTACCCGGGCCTCATTGGCTACAAGAGCCTGCCCGGTGGCGGCACCACCGACTACGCCGTGGACATCTACCACAAGGCCGTGGCTGGCGAAAGCTTCGAGTGCTTTCTCAAAGAGGACACGTATCTGCCCATGATGTACATGCCCGACGCGCTCAAGGCTACCCTCGACCTCATGCACGCGCCGGCCGAGAGCATCAAGGTGCGCACCAGCTACAACCTAGGGGCTATGAGCTTTTCGCCAGACGAAATTGCCGCTAGCATCCAGCAGGAGATTTCTGATTTTCAGATTACCTATAAGCCCGATGGCCGCCAGGCCATTGCCGACTCGTGGCCGGCCAGCATCGACGACGCGGCGGCGCGGCACGACTGGGGCTGGGCACCCGAATATGACCTAGGCAAGATGACGCACGACATGCTAGCCCACCTGCGCGAGCTAGAGCCGGCCTAGGGCTCTCAGCAACACGCTTATTAGCAACGCCTACTCCTCCCGCCTGAGCTACCTTCTAGGTTTCAGACGGGAGGAGTATTTACGTAGCAGCCCGCTTTACTCCATCACCAGCGTCAGGGCCGTTTCTAGCAGCAGGCCGGTGGTAGCCTGCGTTTGCACCGTCACTTTGTAGCTGCCCACCGCCAGCACAGGATTGAGGGCCACGCTTACCTTGCCAGTGGCTGCATCTACGCTGAATACCTGGCTGAAATCGGTGTACGCCGCGCCATCTTTCTCTATGCCTTTTAGGCGGTAGGTGCCCTTGTATTTATCGGGGAAGAACGCCGGCGCCTTGGACGTGTAGGCCATACCTAGGCGAACTACCACCCGGTTTTCTAGCACCGTAAGGTCATACTCTGAGTAATAGGTGCCAAAGAAAAACTTGGGTTTTGGCATCAGCACCACCCGAAATTGCCGGTTAGCTACAGCATAGCCATCCTTGGTTAGCGACGGGATGAGGTCATAAATCCACTCGCTCTTTTGGGCAGGGTCGCCGGCATCTGCCGCCACCACCACCTGCTGACCAGCCAAGCTAATTTTGCCATCGGGGCGGCCATTTACGTGCAGCGCCAGCGCCGTATTGGTAGCATTCAGGCCCACATAATCAATAGTATAAGCCAGGGGCTTCTTGTCATAAATGCCGTAGCCATACGGAATCTTATCGGCGGTAGGTAGCTCAGCAATGTTAAGCTGGGCGGGTACTACCCGGATTTTAATGGCTGATTCTACCGGCTTGAAACCAACATCGGAAGTAGCCGTGAGCGTAGCCTGGTAGGTAGCCGGCGTGCGCAAGCCTGTGGTGGCCGACAGCATGTTGGTTGGGTATAACTTACTGGCATCAAGGCTCACGCGGCGAGTAGCTGGGTCTATCGTCACGGCCTCGGCCAGCATGGTAGTCAGCGAATCATTCGCTGTTAGCTTCACCTTGGGGTTGTTCTTAAAGGAGAATGCCAACGCTACGTGTTGCAAGCCTTGGTACTCGGCCGGCAAGTCGAGCTGCACCCGCTGGCCATACGTTAGCGTCAGGGAGTCGGGCAGCGTGAAGGGTGGCAGATACCCTTGATTCACAATTTCTTGTATTTCATTCTTGCGGCAGCCCGACAGGCCAAGGCCAGCCCCTAGGGCTACCAGTACGGCAGCAATTAGTATTCTTACTCGCATTGAAAAGAGGTAAACGGGCACTGTGCCCAAGGTGAAAACCTGGGCAAAAGTAGAGCCTCTCGTCATTTATGCAACTATGTTGCAAGTAAGAAAACAACATCATTTTCTTACTTGCTTGTGAGCAGTAGCTCACAACCTCTTGGCGCATAAGGATAAGCCTCCTTATTACAAGTACTCAAGCAGCTCCGGACTCTAGCTGCCCAGTCGACGGGGCCATCCTAAGAAGCGCGACGTGAGCAACGGCACCCCAAATACTGCCACGGTGAGCACTGTCAGCCCCACGTCGGCGGCCTCACTCGTGAGAAACACCGAAAACGGATGCGCTGGCTGATAATGCTCAAACAACGAAAGCAATAGCTTGAGCCCCAAAATGCCAATAACGGCAAAGGCCGACGTTTCCAGAAATGGGTATTTGCCCATGAGCACCACAAAGGCCTGCGCCACTAGCCGCATGGCCAGAATGCCGATAAACACCCCCGTGCAAATAAGAATCAGGTTGTTAGTGAAGGCCACCACAGCAAATACATTGTCGATGGAAAAGGCCAGGTCCATGAGTTCAATCAGGGCCACCGTAGCCCAAAACTTCCCAAACAGCCCCAGGGTGTAGCGATATACCCAGCTTTTTGATTTCTCTACCTGCTCCTCCTCGTGCGGCGGCCCGGCCCTAAAATGGTCCCACACCAAATAGAGCAAGTACAGCCCACCTAGGGGCTTCAAAAACCAGAATTCGATGAGGTACGAGGCAAACAGAATACACAGCCCCCGAAACAGATACGCCCCAAAAATGCCATAGCGCAGGGCCTTCTTGCGCTGGTCGGGCGAGAGGTCGCCGACCATGGTGGCTAGCACGGCCGCATTATCGACAGAGAGGAGGCTTTCAATAATCACAAGGTTGCCCACGAGGGCCAAGGCCGCCAGCGGATTGTCAATGATTTGCTGGATGTCTTGATTCATGCTAAAGAAGTAGGGAACGCAAATCTACTGGCCTAGGTGGGTTTGGGGCCCGGCCCTCGGCCCAAGGCTGCCGCCGGCAAGGGGCAGCGTAAGCGGCTGCCTGTACGTAGACGAAGCCAGTTCGCGCAGTTGGGCACTTCTGCCCACGCGCCCTAGCCCCAATGATAGTAAACCCTACCCCCACTGGCTGGCAGATAATCTACCAGCAGGCCCATGCCCTACTGGCCATGCAGCTAGCCTGGGCCTGGCCACCCTTCCTACCCCTCGACCGCTGGGTGGGCCTGCTGGCCGCCACCGCCCAGCACGACGATGAGCAGGCGCCTTGGCACGGGCGCGGCGGCCACCACGGCCTCACACCAGCCGGTGCCCCGGCCAACTTCACGCAGCAGGCGTTTTCACTAGAGCAGGCTACCAGTGTGCTGCACGCGGCGCGCTTCCAGGGGCGCTGGCGCAGCTTGCTCACCAGCCTGCATCTAAGTACTCTGTACGAACCACTGCGCGATAGCCAGCCCGCTACTACTGCTTTTCTGGACGAGCTGCGCGCCAGCCAAACGCGCTGGACCAAAGAGCTACACCTTACCAAGGCGCAGGTGCGCCAAGCCTACGACATGCTGCATTGGTGCGACCGCCTGTCGCTCATCTTATGCCGCCAAGAGCTGCCCGAGATGGGCCGCGCCGTCGAAATCTACCCCAACCCGCTGGGCACCGGGCACCGCGCGCCCCACCTAGTGCGCCAGCCCGCCGGACCAGGCACAACAGTAATTATCACCCCGTGGCCGTTTGCTGATAAGGAATTGATGGTAAGCGTAGAAAGCCAAGAACTACACCAGCTTCAATTTCGTGATGACGCCGAGCTGGCCGCCCAGTTGCGCAGCAGCACCATCCAAACTCTAAGCTGGACACTACGGCCAGCCTAGGGTATTTTTTTAAGCCGGATTAGGGCAAAAATCATTTGGCTCCGTATCTACTAGCAAGGCTGGTACTGAGCGGGTGGGCCAGAGCTTACCACTGGGTACGCGGGTACCTAGCACAGTTCTGCTTACTAATCAGCCATTACTACGCTTTTTCTGCTTTCGCCTATGGCACATTATAAGTTTTCCGACATCCTCGCTATCCTCAAATCGTCGGCTGGTGAGTTTGGTAGCAACAACTCCTTCCGGCACGCGGCGGCGCTGTCGTACTACACTATTTTCTCGTTGCCGCCGCTGCTGCTCATCGTCATCACTACGGCCAGCGCGGTGTATGGTGGCGAGGCCCTGACTGGTCAGATTTATGGCCAACTCAAAGGTTTGGTCGGCGCCGATGCGGCAGCTTTTCTACAAGAGAGCATCGCCAAATTTACCATTCAGCAGAAGGGTGGGCTGGCTACTGCCGTTGGGGTAGGCACGCTCATTTTTGCCTCCACCACGTTCTTTGTCACGCTGCAAGAAAGCATCAATGACATCTGGAATCTCAAAGTCAAGACTGAGGGTATTGGCATTTGGCAATACATCCAGCAGCGCTTGCTCTCGTTTGGCCTTATCCTGAGCGTGGCACTGCTGCTACTCATTTCGTTTGTGGTAAGTGCGGTGCTGAGCATCTTCACGGATTGGCTTCAGCGGCACATTCCTGAGGCTGGCGTCATTGCCATCCGGCTCGTCGACTTCAGCCTGTCGCTGGTCGTGACCACGCTGCTCTTTGCTATGATTTATCGCTTCCTGCCCGATGCCATCATTCGCTGGCGCGATGTGGGCATTGGGGCCTTCATCACGGCAGCGCTTTTCATTATCGGCAAGTATCTGATTGCCTTTTATATATCCACTTCTAATCCTGGTTCAGCTTTTGGGGCGGCAGGGTCAGCCATTGTGCTGCTGGTCTGGATTAACTACTCGTCGCTCATCATTTTCTTTGGAGCTGAGTTCACCCAAGAGTTTGCCGACGCGTTTGGGCAACGGGTGCAGCCCAAGGCCCATGCCGTGCGGGTAAAACTAACGGAAGTACCCCCTGCCGAAACCGAAGAAGCCAAGGCTACCGGCCGGCCACAAGCTACTGGCCGCTGGCGGGCATAGCCATGTAAAGTCAGAGGCAATGCTAGTGACGCACTCAGTAAGCAGCTATTATTCAATATAGTATCTTACTAATGAAGCAGAAATGCCCTACGAGTTCATCGCTGTTAAAAGTCAGATAGAAAGTCATTTAAGCTTGCAACCAAGCTATTGAGCACGTGCATCTTTGCGGCAGCCGACTATCCACCGGCGCCTCATTGCTATGCGCTTTTTACTACTACTGGGGGGACTACTACTAGCCGGCTCGGCGTGGGCCCAACAGCCGGTTTTACCGGGGCCGCCGCAGGTGCCAGCTTCGCCGGCTACTCCCCTGCCGGGTTCGGTTCAGACGTCCGAACTCCCCGTAACTAGCGTCATCGGCCGCCATGAAGTCATCGGGCAGGTATACAGCGTAGAAACCGTCAAGGGCACTCAGTTTAGCGGAACGCTACGAGCCGCTAACGAAGAATCACTAACCTTCGAAACCAAGGAGTTAGGCCTGGTTACCTTGCAACGCGCCAACCTGCGACAGCTTGCCTCGCTAACGCCCGAGCAAGTGCGGCGCGGCTTCAACTATGTTGGCAATGGTACGCGCATGTTTTTTGCTCCCACAGCCCGCGGCTTGCACCAAGGCGAAGGTGAAGTGCAGGTCATTGACATCTTTCTGACGAGCGTCAACTACGGGTTCACCGACAACATCTCGGTAGGCCTTTTGGTACCAATTATCCCATTTGTTGGAATACCCTTTGTGGCGGTGGCTCCCAAGGTGAGTGTGCCAATTAGCGACAAATTCCGCGTGGGGGCGGGTATACTCTACGGCTTCACTACCAGTTTTGACGCGGGCGAGAGCGGCGGCGCAGGCTACGGAGTAGCTACTTATGGCACAGCCGATACCAATATAACCCTAGGCTTGGGCTATGGCCTGGGGGGCACTAGTTTTGGCTCCCCGGTTGGCGTCGTTGGGGCCAACGTTAGGGTATCGCGCTTATTCTCCCTAGTCAACGAAACGTACATAGCCAACTTCGGCTCCAGGGGAGGCTTGGCCGGCCTAGGTGGCCTTCGCTACGCCTCGCCCCGCTTCAACGCTAGCCTAGGTGTGCTGTACTTCTCGTCGCGCAATGATAGTGGCGTGTACCCGGCTTATCTAGATGTAGCCTTTCGCTTCGGCAAAGTCAAGCTGCGCTAAGCCCCGCGCCGGTAAACTTGCCCTACGGGTAGTATCTCATCTGAGAAAAAAACACTGCCAATTGGTAGCCTAGGCGAGCCCACAAGGCTATTGGCCCCCGCTATATTAGCAAGATGAAACACCTCTTACTTTTTTGCGGCCTAGGGCTTTTAGGGTTCTCAAATACTGCAAAGGCGGCCCCACACCTGAACGGCGGTGCGCCAGTCGATACCATTACTGGCCATGCTCGCCTAGTGCGCCAGCTTAGCCAAGAGCTGTGCACCAAACTTAGCAACGACCACACGACCAAGTTTGCTGACCTTACGACCGACCAGGCCATGCAACTGACGCAGCAATTGTTTACCGAAGTCATGCAACGCGACAGCGTAGCAGTGCTCGCCATGATGGCAAAGGGCGCTCAGCAAAACTTGCAGCCGCAACAGGTGGGCCAACTACTTGGCCACGATGTAGTAATATCGCTGAGCAAAACCTGCCCGGCCTCGCTGCCTCTGCTCACGCGCCTCAGCCAGACCGAGCAGGCTCAGCAAGCTATAGCGGCCAAGCAGCCTACCTTCAGCGAGCCCGAAAAGAAAGCTTTGCAGCCACTAGCCACGCACTTGTGCGCGCAGCTCGCCCTCGCTGATGCCAAGTCTCCGCTAGCCAAGCAAACGCCCGCGCAGCGGAATGAACTGCTGGTGAGCTTAATGAAAAAAGAACTCACAACTGGCCGCTCGCAATTACTACGCTACTACAGCGCCGCCCAGATAGCCGACCAGACACGCATGAAAGAGATTGGCGAAAAAATGGGCATTCTCATGCTGGCGCAAAAGGATTGCGCCTCCTACATTTTGTTGCTGGGAGCCGACCACGTAGGAAACTAACAGTTCGACTACCTTCGCTACGCCGCCTCGGCCTTCTCCTTATTAGCGAGCTGGCCGCAGGCCGCGTCAATGTCCTTACCCCGCGAGCGGCGGATGTTGGTTTGCACGCCGCGGTCGGCCAGGTACTTGTGGAAGGCTGTGATTTTGTCGGCCTCTGCGTTCTGGTAAGCGGCGTTCTCGATGGGATTGTACTCGATGAGGTTAATCTTGCAGGGCAGCCATTTCGAGATGGTGTATAGCTCAGCCGCATCCTCCAGGCCGTCGTTAAAGTTCTCGAATACAATGTATTCGTAGGTGACTTTGCGGCCGGTTTTCTCGTGGTAATACTGCAAGGCGTCCTTCAACGCAGCCAGCGAGTTGGCCTCGTTGATGGGCATAATCTCGTTGCGCTTCACATCGTTGGGTGCGTGCAAACTCAGGGCGAGATTGGCCTTTACATCATCATCGGCCAGCTTCTTTATCATCTTGGCGATGCCGGCCGTGCTGATGGTGATGCGCCTAGGTGCCATATTGAGGCCATCGGGCGCCGTGATGCGGCGCACGCTTTCCACCACGTTGGCGTAGTTGAGCAGCGGCTCGCCCATGCCCATGTATACGATGTTAGTGAGCGGCGTGCCGTACTGCGCCTCGCACTGCTCCCGGATGCGCACTACCTGGTCATAAATCTCGGCGGCGTCGAGGTTGCGCTTGCGGTCCATGTAGCCAGTGGCGCAAAACTTACACGTGAGCGAGCAGCCCACCTGCGACGAGATACAGGCCGTCATGCGCGTGTCGTGCGGGATGAGCACGCCCTCTACAATATTGCCATCGTGCAGACGGAAAGCCGACTTGATAGTGCCATCGTTGGAGAGCTGCTGGTTTTGCACCGCCACACCATTAATGACGAAGTGCTGGGCCAACAACTCGCGGGTGCTCAGCGAGATGTTATTCATTTCCTCGAACGAGCCGGCCGTGTTTTTCCACAGCCACTCCGTCACCTGCTTGGCGCGGAAAGGCTTTTCACCGTGCTCCACCATGAAGGCTTTCAGGTCGTCGGGCGATGTTTTACGGATGTCGCGTTTGGCGGGGGCTAATTCGAGTTCGAGTAACATAGCACAAAGATACAAACAGCCAAGGCGTTGGGTTCCCATTTTGTAGTAGTGCTAGCTACTGCGCTCGCTGTAATTTAGGCGACAAGCTAAAGGTTACAGGCACTGTATACTTACAGGCAACTGGCTGACCCAGTTGTTGGCCAGGTTTAAAGCGGGGTAGCAATCTCACAGCGCGCAAGGCGGCTGCGTCGCAGTCGGGCCTCAAGCCTTTCGCAACGTGCACGTCTTTTACTAGCCCTTTAGTTGTGATGGTGAAGCTAATGAATACTCGCCCTGTTATATGAGCCTGTTCTGCTTCGGCCGGGTAGACGAGCTGTCGCTGAATAGCAGCTGTAATCGCAGCTGCTCCGCCGCCGGTCAGTAGTTCTGGCATTACCTCGACAGGGCAGCACCAAGTTGTCTGCGCCTGTGCCAAAACGGTGCTACCGGTTAAGATACTGCAAAGCAGCCAGTGAGCTAGGTTCATTATGGAGAATCTATGATTTCTCCTAACAGATGCATTTGCTGATAGTAATGCATAAACCTAGGCTGCCAGACTAGCTACCTCAATCAATGTTGGCCTATTAGCAATCCGGGTGGCTAACAATAAAATTTCGGCAAAAGCTAACCACTTCAGCCAACGCACAGATTTCTCCGCCTACCTTCGCCACGTAAACTTTAGGGGTGCTTTGCGCGAGCAAGGCTGAGACGATACCCTCCGAACCTGAACCAGGTAATGCTGGCGAAGGGAAAAGTACTGGTCCGCATTGCGGCTGCCTTTCGGGGCACGCCGTGGCCGGCGCCACCTATTGCTTACGGCTTCCTGTGTCCCAACTAATTTCTAGTTGCATGGTCTGCTATGTAAACAATTCGGCCCACGAGGCCACCGAAAACCAGCCGCTCGCCGACCTACTGGCGGCCCTAGGACAAGCCCAGACGCGCGGCCTCGCCGTGGCCGTCAACGACACGGTGGTGCCCCGCGCCGACTGGGCCACCCACGCCGTGCAGCCCCACGACCGCATTCTGCTTATCCGCGCCACCCAAGGGGGCTAGGGATTCAATTATCCGTGAGCAACTATCAGTGCACAGCTGATGGGGCTTGCATCGAGGCAACTGTCTACCATTCTGGGTAACTCATTTTGTAACCACCACACAAATGAAGAAAAAAGACCAAGCCCCCCAGCAGACGCTGGTGGAGCGCCAGCCCCTGACCGGCTCGCGCAAGATTTACGTGCCGGGCCAGCTGCACCCTAACATTCGGGTGGCGATGCGCGAAATCGCACTGGCCGACACCGAGCGCAAGTTCGATTTTGGCTTCCCGTCGGAGCAGAACCCGCCCGTGACGGTGTACGACACCAGCGGCCCCTACACCGACCCAAATGTCGAGATTGACCTTAAAAAGGGATTGCCTAGGTTGCGTGAATCGTGGATTAGGGAGCGCGACGATGTCGAGCAGTTGACCGGCACCTCGTCGCACTACGGCCAGGAGCGTGCTGCCGATAGCAGCCTCGACCACCTGCGTTTCGAGCACATTGCGGCCCCCTTGCGCGCCAAGCCGGGCGCCAACGTGAGCCAGATGCACTATGCCAAGCAGGGCATCATCACGCCCGAGATGGAGTACATCGCCATCCGTGAAAACCAGCGCTTCGACCAGCTTCCCGCCGATGACCCGCTGCGCACGCAGCACCGCGGCCACAGCTTCGGGGCCAACACACCGGAGGGACACATCACGGCCGAGTTTGTGCGCCAGGAAGTGGCCGCGGGCCGGGCCGTTATCCCGAGCAACATCAATCACCCGGAAAGCGAGCCGATGATTATCGGGCGCAACTTTCTGGTGAAAATCAACACCAATATTGGCAACTCGGCCGTGACGTCTTCCATTGAGGAAGAAGTAGATAAGGCTGTGTGGAGCTGCCGCTGGGGCGGCGATACACTGATGGATTTGAGCACCGGCAAGAACATTCACGAAACCCGCGAGTGGATTATCCGCAACTGCCCGGTGCCGGTGGGTACGGTGCCCATTTACCAAGCGCTGGAAAAGGTAAATGGCAAGGCCGAAGACCTAACTTGGGAGCTGTTCCGCGACACGCTGATTGAGCAGGCCGAGCAGGGCGTGGATTACTTTACCATTCACGCGGGCGTGCTGCTGCGCTACGTGCCCATGACCGCCAAGCGCGTAACCGGCATCGTGTCGCGCGGCGGGTCTATCATGGCCAAGTGGTGTCTGGCACATCATAAGGAGAGCTTCCTCTACACACACTTCGAGGAGATTTGCCAGATTATGAAGGCCTACGACGTGGCCTTTTCGCTGGGCGACGGCCTGCGCCCCGGCTCCATCGCCGATGCCAACGACGAGGCGCAGTTTGCCGAGCTAGAAACCCTAGGCGAGCTGACCAAAATCGCTTGGGCGCATGATGTGCAGGTGATGATAGAAGGCCCCGGCCACGTACCCATGCACCTCATTAAGGAGAACATGGACAAGCAGTTGAAGGAGTGCCACGAGGCGCCTTTTTACACCCTAGGGCCACTGACGACGGACATAGCGCCCGGTTACGACCACATCACGTCGGCTATTGGCGCGGCCATGATTGGGTGGTTTGGCACGGCCATGCTCTGCTACGTGACGCCTAAGGAGCACCTAGGGCTGCCCAATAAGCAAGACGTGAAGGATGGCGTAATTGCTTATAAGATAGCCGCCCACGCCGCCGACCTCGCCAAAGGCCACCCCGGCGCGCAGTACCGCGACAATGCGCTGAGCAAGGCCCGCTTCGAATTCCGCTGGGAAGACCAGTTCAACCTCTCGCTCGACCCGGACACCGCCCGCGAGTACCACGACGAAACCCTGCCCGCCGAAGGTGCCAAGGTGGCTCACTTCTGCTCGATGTGCGGCCCGCACTTCTGCTCGATGAAAATCACGCAGGAAGTGCGCGACTACGCCGCCACGCAGGAGCTAACCGCCGCCCAGGTTCTGGCACAGGGACTCATGGACAAGTCGAAGGAATTTGTCGAGAAAGGCAGCGAGATTTATCTGTAACTGCCCTGCCGTAAGACCCCACCCCCGGCCCCTTCCCTCCGGGAGAGGGGAGCCTATCGTCAATAGACGTTCATAGTCGTCTGGCTCCCCTCTCCCGGAGGGGAGGGGCCGGGGGTGGGGTAATCACGCTAGAATAACCATTCAAATTTCCATGCCCACTACTCGCCCCTATGCCCTCACTATCGCCGGCTTCGACCCCAGTGCCGGGGCCGGCGTGCTGGCCGATGTGAAGGCTATGGAGGCGAATGGGGTGTATGGCTTGGCCGCCTGCACTGCCCTCACGGTGCAGAACGATGTAGCGTTTGAGCGCGTGAGCTGGGTTGGGCTAGCCGATATTCAAGACCAGATTCGCTTACTGCTGGCGCGGTTTTCGGTTGGGTTTATCAAGATTGGCTTGTTTGAAAGCTTACCCCTTTTACGGGAGCTAATCAGCTGGCTGAAAAGGCAAAATCCAGCGGTGCGCATCATCTGGGACCCAGTACTGAAGGCTACGGCTGGCTACGAATTTCACGCGCAGCCTGACGCAGTTTTGCTGCAAGCTATTTGCCGCGAGCTGGCGCTTATCACTCCCAATCGGCCAGAGGCACTGCGGCTTACGCCGGCTGCCTCGGCAGAGGCGGCTGCCAAAGCCCTCGCGGCTTGGTGCCCGGTGCTGCTGAAAGGTGGCCATGATACCGCTGCCCTCGCTACCGACCTGCTTTTGGTCGGTAGCGAGCGGCACGAGTTTAGCACGCCCCGCCTGCCGCACGGTGAGAAGCACGGCAGCGGCTGTGTGCTCTCGGCGGCCGTGCTGGCGCGGCTCGCCCTGGGCGACGACCTAGCCACCGCCTGCCAGAGCGGCAAAGCCTACACAGCCGCTTTTTTAGGCAGCAACGACACCTTACTGGGTTATCACTACGAAATCAAAAAGCATGACTATCAGTAACCTGCATTACATCACCACCACTGCGCAAGCGGCCGAGCTGGCTTGCCGAGGCGGCGTGCGCTGGGTGCAGCTGCGCGTTAAGAACCTCCCCGCCGCCGAGTGGAAGCAGCGCGCCCTTGATGTACAGGCGGTGTGCCAGCACCACGGTGCTACGCTCATTATCAACGACAACCCCGCGCTGGCCCTCGAAATCGGGGCCGATGGCGTGCACCTCGGCAAACAGGACATGCTGCCCGCCGAGGCCCGCGCCCTGCTGGGGCCGAAGTTTATCATTGGCGGCACGGCCAACACCTACGCTGATATCGAAGCGCTTGTGGCGGCGGGCGTGGAGTACATCGGCCTAGGGCCATTCCGCTTCACTAAGACCAAGGAAAAGCTGAGCCCGATTCTGGGGCTAGCGGGCTACGCGGAGCTTTTAGCGCACTGCCAAGCCGCGGACTTTACGACGCCGATTATTGGCATTGGGGGCGTGGAGTTGGCCGATATACCGGCCTTGCTCGCCACTGGCTTGCACGGTGTGGCCGTGTCGGGGGCCATCGGCAGTGCCGCCGACCCAACGGATGCCGCCAAGCTTTTTGTAACTAAACTAGGTAAAAACCAACCGGTAGCAACCTTATGAAAACCCAGCCTTTGGTCATTGCTGGCCGCACGTTTACCTCGCGCCTCTTCACGGGAACGGGCAAATTCAGCTCGTCGGCCCTGATGGAAGAGGCTCTGCTGGCCTCCGGCTCAGAGCTGGTAACCGTGGCCCTCAAGCGCGTGGACGTGGCCGACGCCAACGACGATATTCTGCGCCACCTAGGGCACCCGCAGTTTCAGTTGCTGCCCAATACCTCGGGCGTGCGCACGGCCAAGGAAGCCGTTTTTGCCGCCCAACTGGCCCGTGAAGCGCTGGAAACCAACTGGCTCAAGCTCGAAATTCACCCCGACCCCAAGTACCTACTGCCCGACCCTATAGAGACGCTACGCGCCGCCGAGGAGTTGGTAAAACTGGGCTTTGTGGTACTGCCCTACATCCACGCCGACCCGGTGCTGTGCAAGCGCCTCGAAGAAGTGGGCGTGGCCGCCGTGATGCCCCTAGGGTCGCCCATCGGCTCTAATAAGGGCTTGCTGACCAAGGAGTTTCTGGAAATTATTATCGGCCAAAGCAAGGTGCCAGTAGTGGTCGATGCGGGCATTGGTGCGCCTTCGCACGCCGCCGCTGCCCTCGAAATGGGCGCCGATGCGGTGCTCGTGAACACGGCCATTGCGGTGGCCGGGCAGCCGGTGGCAATGGCTACTGCTTTTAAAATGGCTGTGGAGGCCGGGCGGCTGGCGTACGAGGCGCGCCTTGCAGCACCGACGGCGCACGCTGAGGCAGTGGCTAGTTCACCACTCACAGCATTTCTAGATGTGTAAAATGCCAGAAAACGGTTGTCATGCAGCGCGTAGCGAAGCATCTCGCATGCTGGCGTTGGCGAACGTTAGAGTTTGCTGCACCACGTGAGATGCTTCGCTACGCGCTGCATGACAACCGTTTTTAATTATTTATATTAACCATGAGCTTCCGCCCCGTTTTTGAAGCCCACCCGTGGGACGCCGTGAAGGCCAGCATCTACGCCAAAACTTCGGCGGATGTAGCGCAGGCGCTGGCCGCGCCACGCCGCACGCTGGAAGATTTTAAGGCGCTGATTTCTCCGGCCGCTGCGCCCTACCTGGAGCAGATGGCGCAGCTTAGCCACCAGCTCACGCGCAAGCGTTTTGGCAACACCATGCAGCTCTATGTACCGCTGTATCTGAGCAATGAGTGCCAAAATATCTGCACGTACTGCGGCTTTAGCCTCGATAACAAGCTCAAACGCCGCACCCTTAGCAGCGTAGAGATGCTGGCCGAAGCTGCCGTGCTCAAAGGCTGGGGCTACGACCACGTGCTGCTCGTAACGGGTGAGGCCAACCAGACGGTAGGGGTTGACTATCTGGAAAAAGCGCTGAAGACGTTGCGGCCGCACTTCGCCCACCTCTCGATGGAGGTGCAGCCGCTCGACCAGGAAGACTACGAGCGCCTCATCCCCGAAGGGCTAAACACGGTGCTGGTGTACCAGGAAACCTACCACCAAGAAGACTACAAAAAGCACCACCCCAAGGGCAAAAAGTCAAACTTTCAGTATCGCCTCGACACGCCCGACCGCCTCGGCCGGGCGGGCATCCACAAGATGGGCCTAGGGGTGCTTATCGGGCTCGAAGACTGGCGCACTGACTGCTTTTATACCGCCTTGCACCTCGATTATCTCGAAAAAACTTACTGGCAGACCAAATACAGCCTCTCCTTTCCGCGCCTGCGGCCAGCCGAGGGACTGCTCCAGCCCAAGGTAGAAATGAGCGACCGCGAGCTGGTGCAGCTCATTTGCGCCTACCGCCTGCTGAATGAGGAGGTAGAACTATCGATTTCGACCCGCGAGAACCCGAACTTCCGCGACCAGGTTATCAAGCTAGGTATCACCAACATTAGCGCGGGCTCGAAGACGAATCCCGGCGGCTACGCTGTGGCGCCTGAGTCGCTGGAGCAATTTGAGATATCGGACGAGCGCAGCCCCGCCGAGATTGCCGCCATGCTGCGCCGCCAAGGCTACGAGGCAGTGTGGAAAGATTGGGACGCGGCGCTGGCTTGAGTTAATTGCCGCCACGCCGCCACTGGGTCGGCGCTCTGCCACACGGCGCCCAGCACGGCCGCGCCCGCGAAGCCCGCTTGCCGCACTTGGCTGATATTTTGCGCCTCGATGCCACCTAGGGCTAGCACCGGCGCGTGGTAGCCGGGCCGAGCAGCTAGTGCTGGCAGCGCACGCTGTAAGTCGCCTAGGTCGAAATTACTCGCGTAGCCTGCCTTGCTAAGACTATCGAAAATGGGACTCAAAAACACGTAATCATAGTGGCGGCGGTCCCGACTGATTTCGGCCAGCGAGTGAAAGGAAGTCGAAAGCGTTTGGCCCGGTAGCAGGGCGGGGCGCCGCCGGGCGGCAGCACGCGCGTGCTCCGTGAGGTGCAGCCCACCGAGCTGATACTTACGCACTAGCTCGGGGCAGGCGTGCAGCACAAGGCGCGGGTAAACCTGCAGCGGCAGCTCCTGGATAAGCGCTTCTAGCTGGGCAGCGGGCCAGCCGGGCTTGCGCAGGTGCAGGCGGCCTAGGTCCTGGGCCAGTAACTCGGTAAGTACGTGCGCCTCATCAGGCTGGGCAGTGGGGGCGGTGAGCAGCACCAGCCGAAACGGTGTACTCATGGCTGTGTCGGGGCAACTTGGGCAGCCAGCTCGGCCGGAAGCGGGCGCAGTTTGCGGGTGTTGTAGTCGAAGCAGAGCATACCGGTTTTGGCGCGGGCAACTTCGCGGCCACTTTGGTTTTTGACTAGGTACACCAGGTCGAAGCCGTACTTGCTGAGGTCGGCGGCGCCGATTTCGATGTGCAGCACGTCGCCGTAAAAGGCTTCGGCTTTATACTCCACGGCTACGTCGGCCATGATGAAGCCGAGCTTGGTGGCGTGGTCTACTTCGGCCGTACCTAGGTGGGCCAGCAGCTGCACCCGCGCCTCGTGCAGGAGGCTTAGCAGGGCATCGTTGCCGAGGTGCGCGCCATAGTTGAGGTCGGTGATGCGCACCGGCAGCTGCGTGGCGAAGAGAAACGTGCTGGGTAAAACTATTTTTACGCGGGCCATATTTTCAGTGAGCAATGAACGATGAACAAGTAGCAGGCGGTGCAGAGTTGGCCAACGAAGCCCCAAAAGTAGAAGTGCGTACCACGGCCGACGGTTCGCCGACGCTTTACGTGCCCGCGCTCGATGAGCACTACCACTCGCACCACGGCGCAGCGCAGGAGTCGCGCCACGTGTTTATCGCGGCGGGTTTGCAACCGTTGCTGGAAGCTGGCCTAGGGCAAGATGGTTTATTACATGTGCTGGAAGTTGGGCTTGGCACCGGACTCAATGCCTTGCTAACGCTAGAAGCTGCCCAAGCTTCCAAGGCACTTATTAGTTACGATGGCTACGAAACATTTCCTTTGCCATCTGATACATCAACTGCTTTGTCATCGCAATGGGCTGGTAATCTTAAACTCAGCACCGCCTTTAAGCAATTACACGCTGCTCCATGGGGAGTTGTAGATGAGTTGGATGAAACACTCTTTTTGACCAAAATTCAGCAGCCTATACAGCAAGCTGATTTAGGCACTAACCTTTACAACCTCATTTACTTCGACGCCTTCGCCCCCGAAAAGCAGCCTGAGCTATGGACGGAGGACGTCTTTGCGAAGCTTTACGCCGCCGCCGCACCTGACGCGGTGCTGGTGAGCTATTGTGCCCAGGGCCAGTTTCGGCGTAATCTGCGGGCTGCTGGTTGGCTCACCGAAAAGCTACCCGGCCCACCCGGCAAGCGCGAAATGACGCGGGCTCGAAAGCCTAGCTAAGGCGGTAGAGTATCGCGATTTTTGATTTTAATCAAAAAAGGCTACCTTCAGCGCACAGGCTGCGTTAAATAAGGATTATTGCCCACGCGCGGCAGCCGGCGCTGGGCGCTCACCCCCTTATTTCTTGCCGCTATGACTTCCGATTCAGTTGAAATTTATTGCCCTTGCTGCCACTGGGAGCCCGACGGCCGAGCGCATTGGCAGTGTACCTGCGGCTACGTCTGGAACAGCTTCGAGACGGCCGCTGTGTGCCCTAAGTGCAAGTTTCGCTGGAAAATATCGCAGTGCCCGGCCGCGGCTGGGGGCTGCGGCGTGGTATCGCCGCACGTAGACTGGTACCACGGGCTCGATGACCTAATCGAAGAGCTAGTGGAAGAAGTTGAACACGCTGAAGCCGCCACACACGCGCATGCTGCCGTAAGTTGCGCGGCAAATGAGTCGTAAATTTCTCGAAACTGAAAGCCCAGCCTGGGTAGCCGACGGCCTCATCACGGCCGAGCAGCAGCAGCGCCTATTGGCCCGCTACCCGCCCGATGCCGTGCAGGCCGTGGGCTTGCTCCCGCTGCTAGGTAGCATCTTACTGCTGCTGAGCGCCCTAAGTATCGTGGCGGCCAACTGGCAGAGCTTACCTACGCAAGTGCGCCTAGGCCTGCTGCTGAGCACCCTAGCCGCGGCATACGCGGGTGGCGAGTACTTCCTGCGGCGTGGTAACCGGCGTGTGGGCCACGGCCTTATTGGGCTGGGGCTGGTAGTTTTTGGGGTTAGTATTATTCTTACTAGTCAGCTGTACCAGCTGGTAGGCTACGATGTGAGTGGCCTGCTAGCCTGGGTAGTGGTGGGTGTACTACTGAGTTACCTCTATGAGAGTCAAGCCTTGGTGTTGCTACCCATCATCATTGGGGCGGCGGTCCAAACGTATTGTACGCAGGCCCTAGGTACGTTTAGCTACGCTACCATGGGGCTGGTGGCGCTAGGCAGCGGCTACCGCTGGTGGAGGCGGCCCGACACCATTGTGGCCTCGGTACTGGCTACTGGGCTGCTGTGGCAGGCGGCGCTGTGGGTAGCGCTGTCACACTCCAAAATCACTTGGTTTTTCATTCCAGCCATGCTCGTGTACGCGGCCGGCGACTGGCACCCTGAGCGCCCGGCCAGCCGTGCCTTGCAAGGCCCGCCGCTCGTGGCGGCCTACTTGTTTGCGCTGGGCTTGGCGCTATTTGGTGAAACTGACCAGTACGCCGGGCTGCTGCGTCCACCGGTGCTGGCCTACCTAGGGGCGCTGGCGGCAGTGTTTGCGCTGTCGGTAGCGGGCAAGCGCCAACGCGGCCGGCTGGCCTCCCTGCCCGATTGGCTGCTGCTGCTACCGGGCTTTTACCTGCCGGGCGGGTTGCCGCTGGCCATTGCGACGCTGGTAGTGCTGTATGCCCACGCTGGCTCGGTGCTGGCCCGCGCCCACCGCTCGGGCGAGGCCGAGCAGCTAACCCTAGGTACCGTACTGTTCGTGGTGGCCACCATGGTGGCGTACTTCAAGCTCACTTGGGCGTTTCTCGACAAGTCGCTGTTTTTCTTGATAGGAGGCGTACTGCTGCTGACTATGAGCTGGTACCTGCGCCGCCGCAATGCCCAGCGCCTCGCCGCTGGGGTGGCCACCGTGGCGACGGGTCCTACGCCGCCTAGTACTTCCGATAAAAGCCCCACCGCCTGATGCCGACCCGTTCGACTCCTTCCCACCGCATGCTGGTGCGGCTGCTGGTGGCGGCCCAGCTGCTCTACGTGCTGGGTGTGGCCGGGGCTGGCTACGCTACTACCGCCTACGGCCAGCACATTATACTGGCTACCAGCCCCGTCGATTTACACGGCTTGCAGTACGAAAGCTTTGTACGCTTGCGCTACACCATCGCCGAAGCGCCACTCACGGCCTGGCGCGGCCCCACTTCGCCGCAGCGGCGCCAAAGCGTGTACGTGCTCCTCAGCACCGGCGCCGATAGCCTAGCTGCCGTGGTGGGCGTGTATGAGGCGGCCCCTCGCCCCACCGCCGGCCAAGCGGTGCTACGCGGCTGGGTCACCGATGTATTTCCCCGCACCCTAGGTCTGCGCTACAACCTAGAGCGCTACTACGTGCCCGGCGACAGCCCCCTGCGCCTCGGTAAAACTAGCCCGGCCGTGCGCGTGCGCGTCAGCATCGCGCCCTGGGGCCAGGCCCGCATCGAGCGCGTAGAGCTGTTTAAGCCTACTGCTGTCCGTTAGCCAGCAGCAGTTGGCGGTCGGCAGTGCTTAGGTCCGTGAGCGCATATTTTTCCTGGCTCGTGATATTCATTTCATCCAGAATGTCAACCATATCACGATAAGTAGCCTGTGGGCTGGGCTTGATTAGAATAATCGGCTTGGGTTGCTGGCTTTGCCGCGCGAGCAGTACTTGGCGGATGCCCCGCGCTCCAAAATTGGTGGTTTGTAGCGTGGGCACCGGCACCGCGGGGTCGGCGGGGGCGTACAACCCAAAATAGTAATGTAGCTGATGGTTTTTACCGAGTACAATGGTCATAGCTCGCTTGCTGGCTACCAGCGAAGGTTGCTTTTTATCGGGCACTGGCATGGTAAGCTGCAGCACCCGCGGCTTGGCGAAGGTGGTAGTGAGCATGAAAAAGGTTAGCAGTAGAAATGCCAAGTCTACCATCGGCGTCATGTCGAGGTGAAAGCTGTGCTTGCGGACACGCGGCTTTTTGCCGGCCTGGGGCGTGGGTTTTTGGATGGCAGCCATTGCGAAAAAAATAGAGAGTGACTGGCTGCGCCCGCGCTGCTATCCTGCAACGCTACCAAAGGCAACAGCCTACCCATCCGATGCTTTTCGCTCAAAAATTCCACACTCCGCCCGGCGTCAGGCACGCGTGCAACGGCACATCGGTCGGCAGTACATCGGCTATTTCTAGTAGCGGCTCCTCGTCGAGAATACTCAGCCCAATGAACTGCGTACCGGGTCGGCACTGGGCCAAAAACCGGTCGTAGAACCCTCCCCCGTAGCCCACACGGTGGCCGTACTGGTCGCAGGCCAGCAGCGGCACCAGCACGACATCGAGCTGTGCGGGCTGCACTTCCGTACCTAGGTCGGCCTGCGGCTCCGGAATGCCCCAGCGGTTGGAAATGAGCGGTGTGGTGGGCGTCAGCTCATAATGCCGCAGCGAAATACCATCGGGCTGCACCACGGGCGCGGCGAGTTGCATAGTCGCCTCTTCTGCCCAAACTCGGCGAATAATCGCCCAGGTATCGGGCTCGTTCTTAGCCACCAAGGGCAGAAACACGTGCAGCCAGCGCCACCTGTCCACCGGGAAGTGCCGAAAAAAGCCCGCGCACAGCTGAGCGCTGCGGCGGGCTACTTTTTCGGCAGGCAAGGCCTTGCGCCGCGCCAAGGCGGCACGGCGCAAGGCAGCTTTTGTAAGCGCGGGGGCCACCTAGGCGGTTAGTTCGCCCACGCCGTCGGCGAGGGTCGTGACGTAGGTTTCCAGCTCCAGGCCCAGGCGGTCCTGGTAGCCTTTGGTCATAAAGGCGATGAAATTATCGACCTCAGCCGAGTCTACTAGGTTGATGGTGCAGCCGCCAAAGCCGCCGCCCATCATGCGGGCCCCGTAGGCACCGGGCGCCTCATGGGCCAGCTCTACTAGCACGTCCAATTCGGGGCAGCTCACCTGGTAGTCGTCGCGTAGGCCGTTGTGGCTAGCATAAATCAACTCGCCTACTTCCTGAAGCGGGTGGCCGGCTTCGAGATGCTGCGTGAGGGCTTCGACGCGCGCGTTTTCTTCTACTACGTAGCGGCAGCGGCGCTCGATTACGTCGCCCATTTCTTCCTTAGCGGCTTCTATTTCAGATAGCGTAGCATCGCGGAGTGACTTGATAGCCGGGTTTTTCTTAGCCAGAATGCGCACGCCTTCGGCGCACTCTTCGCGGCGCTTGTTGTACTCGCTGTCGGCCAGCGAGTGCTTCACCCCGGAGTTGCACAGCACCAAGCGGCAAGTAGTAGTGTCAAGCGGGAAATAGGCGTAATCGAGCGAGCGGCAGTCGAGCCGCACCACATGCCCTGCCCGGCCAAACACGCTGGCAAACTGGTCCATGAGGCCGCACATCACGCCGGCGTACTCGTGCTCGGCCTTCTGGGCAATGTGAGCCAGCGCCATTTTATCGATACCTAGGCCTAGCATTTCATTCAGCCCCCACGCCACGCCGCACTCCACCGCAGCCGACGACGAGAGGCCCGCGCCCGACGGAATATCACCCCCAAAAGCGCAGTCAAAGCCTGGCACTTCGGCCCCGCGCCGCAGCAGGCCGGCCACCACGCCGAGCTGGTAGTTGGCCCAGTGCCCGTGCTCTAGCGGCTTGATGTCGGCTACAGCCACCTCGTAGCTCTTGTCAAAGTCCAGCGCCCGCAGCCGGATTTTGTCGGTGCCATTCAGGCGCAGCCCAAAGCTCACGGCCTGCATAATGGCACCCGGCAGCACCAGGCCCTCGTTGTAGTCGGTGTGTTCGCCAATGAGGTTGAGGCGGCCAGGAGCGCGCACCAACAGGGTAGGCGCGGCGTCAAAGTGCTGGGTAAAAGCTTGGATGAGGGCAGATGCAGTCATGAATGAAACGACTAAACGAGGTAGGATGGAAAGGCAGCCGTGGCTAATGCAGCAGCGGCTGCGAAGGCGAAGGTAGCGCCCAACCTTTTGCCCTCGGAAAGAGTAAGCTTGCCCAACACCGGGCCCGCTACTGTGGCACCCGCCTTCATTTCTTCCTGACTTCTCTCCATGACTACCTCCCGGTTATCTCTACTCTTTGTGCTAGCTACGCTAGCCACCACGCTCACGGGCTGCGAGCTCGCGGGCGACCTCGTTAAAGGCGGCATCTGGATTGGTGTCATTGGCGTGTTTATCGTCGTGGCCCTCATCTTCTGGCTCGTTACCAAAATGGGCGGCGGCAAAAACCCTGGCGCCTAGGCTACCCGATACGCTTGCCTAAGCAAAAAGGCGCGGCCCCTACCTAGGGGCCGCGCCTTTTTCGTATTTCCACTACCTAGGCGCTACGAATTGCGCTTGGTAGGCATAGTGCCGATGATATGGTCCCAGAGGGTGCTACTTACCCCAAAGGCTACTTCATCCTGGCGATAGTGGTGCTGGGCGTGGTGCGTCCACCACACTTTCAGGAAATTCTTCGGTGGGGCATATACGTGAATAGCGTAGTGCACAAACAGATACATAGCGTAGCCAAAAGTAAAGCCAGCCAGAATGCCGAATGCCCAGTTGCCGAATACAAACCGGAAAATGAAGAACAGCAGCGAGGCCACAAACACCGTCAGGATGGGCGGCATGGCCAAGCGGGTTTCGTCCTTCGGATACTCGTGGTGCACGCCGTGCATGGTGTACTGAAACTTAGCGCGCCCTGGCGTGGTAGCCGGAATATGGTACACGTAGCGGTGCACTAGGTACTCGACAAAGGAGAACAACAGCAGCCCGCCCAGAAACAACCCTAGCCCCGACAGGCCCGCTACGAAGCCATGCGTGACGCCGTAATACAAGCTAACTAGTGCAGTAGCAATAAAAATACTGACCGGCAACGCGATGTGCGTGTGCGAAAGCCGCTCTAGCACCGGGTTTTTGAATAGCTGAGCCGAGCCTTTGTGCTTGGGCCGAACAGGTGCGGCAGCTGGCTTAACAGGCTGCTCTGTAACAGTGTCCATCTCCATAGGGAAGCTGATAAAATTCTGGGATTAAACGGCAAATTTACAACGAGCCGCGGTTTAGGTTGGGGCAGGGCAAAAGCCCGCCTTAGCCAGCGCCGCCACAATGGCTGCCACGGTGGCGGCCCCCGCGTGGCGCAGGCGAGCTTGGTTGTAGAACCGCTCGCGGGCCGCCAGGGTTCGGCTGAGCTGCTCAAAAAGTGCAGTTTCCGGCGCTTCGTGGGCGGCCGTAGCCGCCAAAAGGGGGCGCGTGCTGCTAGCACGTAGCAGGCGGCGCACTAGCTCGGGCAGTGGCACATCGAGCCACAGCGTGAAGCCCGTTTGGTGCAATACCTCCAGGTTATCGTGAAAGCAGGGTGTACCGCCGCCCGTGGCTAGCACCAGCGGCGGGCCGGACCGGGCAGCTACGGCGCGCAGCGCATCGGCTTCGCGCTGCCGGAAGCCCGCCTCGCCTTCGGCGGCAAAAATTTCTGGAATCGTGCGCCCGGCCTGCGCCACGATATCCACGTCGAGGTCCCGAAACTCCCAGCCGTAGTGGGCGGCTAGGCGGCGGCCAATGGTGGTTTTGCCCGAGCCCGGCAAGCCAATGAGATATAGATTATTCATTTTAAGTGAGTATAGCAGCTGTCATTGCGAGAAGGAACGACGAAGCAATCGCATCAGAACGGGCCGTTTGGTTTCCGCTCAGGTGCGATTGCTTCGCTTCGCTTGCAATGACAGATACAGTACTTAATCGATTTTCACCCTAGGGTCGAGCACGGTGTACAGCATATCCACGGCGATGTTTACCAGCACAAAAATGGCCGCCACAAACAGCGTGGCCCCCATCACGACCGGGAAATCCAGGTTTTCGACTGCCCGTAGGGTCACGGTACCGAGGCCCTTCCAATTGAAAATATATTCAATAAAGAAGGCACCTGCCATCAGCGAGGCCAGCCAGCCCGACACGGCCGTAACGACCGGGTTGAGGGCATTGCGCAGGGCATGGCGCCACACCGTGCGGCCAGGGCTCAGGCCCTTGGCGCGAGCCGTGCGGATGTAGTCCTGGCTTAGTACGTCGAGCATGCTCGAGCGCGTGAGCTGCATAATAATGGCCAGCGGCCGCACACCGAGGGCCACGGCCGGCAGCAGCAAGTTGCGCAGCACCAAGTGGCTCTCGCCGGTGAAGGGGTTGGTTTCGTAGAGCTGCCCCGTTAGGCTGAGGCCCGTCCAGTGGCTCCAGTAAAAACCAAACAGGACCGCGATGAGGATAGCCGCCACAAACGACGGCACCGAGATGCCCAGCACCGATGTAGTGACCAGCACCCTATCGAGCCACGACTGCGGCCGCAGCGCCGCCGCTATGCCTAGGGCCACGCCGCCCACTGCCGCCAGCAGCATGGCCGACAGTGCCAGCCACAGCGTGCCGGGGAAGTAGCTGAGCAGTAGCGTCAGCACGTCTTGATTGCTCTGGAAGGAGCGGCGTAGGTAGGGCCACTTCAGCACCACGGCGCGCTGGCCGCCCACGGGTAGCAGCGCCACGCCACCGTAGCGCGCCACGCCCGCCGAGTCGCGCGCGTGCACGCCCAGCGGCGAGGCATCATTGAGATAGCCGAGCAGGCGCGTGGGCAGCGGCTCGTCGAGCCCTAGGTCGGCCCGAATGGCGGCCTGCGTACCCACATCGGAGCGCTGCCCCGCCAGCAGAGCGGCGGGGTCGCCGGGCAGCACATTAAAAAGAAAGAACACTACCGTAGCCACGCCCACCAGCACAAGCAGGCCCTGACCTAGGCGGCGCAAAAGGAAGGAGAGCATAAGCTACATCATCTGTCATTGCGAGCGCAGCGAAGCAATCGCACCTGTTAAGTCTCGTCTGGGGTGCGATTGCTCCGCTGCGCTCGCAATGACAGCCGATTTGTGGTCAGCTACAGCGCCCTTTCGATTTCGTATAGCGCCGGAATGTCGTGGTAGTGGTACTTGGCCCGCACGATGCCATTGTGCAGCACGAGGAGGCCGGGGTTGGCTCGAATCATAGTTTTGAGAACCGTCGCGTCGGCAAAGTAGTAGGGCGTAGCCAGGTTCATGTCGTGGCGAAATGCGTCGAACTTGCCCGCGCCCGTGCTGGTAATGGTCATCACTCCAATTTTTTTGCGCGACTTAGCGGCGGCGGCAAACAAGGCATTAAACTGTTCAAACCGCTCGCGGTCAGTTTTATTTGTGTTCTGCACTATGAGCACCAGCTTGTTGCCGGTTAGGAGCTGCTGGGTGGCATCGTTGCCTTCAGGGTCGGTCAGGCTCAGGTCGGTAATGACGGGGCGCGACTCCTCGGGGTTGAGGATGGTCATGGACTTGTACTGCCACGTGGTATCGCTCGGAAACTCGTCAAACTCCTTGGTTTCGCCGCCCTTCGTGAAGGTGTAGCGGTAGCGGGCCGGCGCGGCGGGCTTCATGAGCTGGCCGATGTTGTTGCCCACTTTATAGGGTAAGAAGTCAAAATAGGGCAAGTGCCCCAGTGCCCGCACCCCCACACCGATAGCCATGGCGCTGGCAAAGGTCATGGTCATGAGGCCCGCGGTGCCTTGCACAAAGCGGTGGCGCAGGAAGCGCTGGCCCACGAATACGATTACCCAGAGCAGCAGCAGCAGCATGTCCTTGACAAAGGATGTCCAGGGCGTGAGCTTGATGAAGTCGCCAAAGCAGCCGCAATCAGTCACCTTATTAAAGGCCGCCGAATAGAAGGTCAGGAAGCCAAAAAACACGAGCAGCGCCAGCAAGATGTAGAGCGTGCGGCGCAAATACCAGCGTAGCAGCAGCGCCACGCCCAAAATGACTTCGAGCGAGCTGAGGGCAATACTCAGAAAGCGGCTTTGGTTTTTAAACCACTCGAAAAAGCCCGCCAGGCTCGGCAGGTCCACGGCAAAAACCTCGAAGTATTCCTCCAGCTTGATGGCCGTGCCCACGGGGTCGTTGAGCTTGATGAAGCCAGAGAAAATAAAGACGATGCCAAGCAGCGCCCAGCAAACGCGGGTGAAGAGGCGCATGGGGTAAATGGGAATAAGTAAAGAACAAGTATGCGCGGCAAGGCGCCGGCCAAAGCGAGGCAGCAACCCCGCCCGGCCGCTAGCTTACGTCAAAAGAGCCAACGCAAAGGAAAGGTTGCTTGGGCGTTCTTCCTCGCCCTTACCGACCTAGGGGGCGCTTAGCTCACTGGCGCGCTGCCGCCGCATCGCGCAGGATGAGCGCAAACACGGCGTAATTGAGCATGTCGCGGTAGCCGCCCTCCACGCCCTCGCTCACGCGGGCCACGCCGCCTAGGTCTTCGAGCTGCTTGATGCGGTGCAGCTTCATGAGAATGAGGTCGGTGATGCTCGACACGCGCATTTGGCGCCAGGCTTCGCCGTAGTCGTGGTTTTTGGCCAGCAGCAGGTCGCGGTTGGTTTGCGCTTCGTGGTCGTAGGAGGTGGCCACTTGGGCGGCGGGCAGGTCGAGGGGCGCGTCGGCGGGCAGGCGCAGCTGCATCAGGGCAATGAGGCAGTAATTAATAATGGCCACAAATTCGCCGTCCACGTCGTCGGCAATCAGCTGCTGGCCCACTTCCTGAATGGTGCGGATGCGGTTGGCCTTGATAAAAATCTGGTCCGTAACGGAAGGGAGGCGTAAGATGCGCCACGCCGTGCCGTAGTCGTGGGTTTTAGCCAGGAACAGTTCGCGGCAGCGAGCCAGGATAAGGTCGTAGTGGTCAGCGGTAGTCAAGAGCGTAAAAGAGTAACTAGGTAAAGCGAAGGCCGCGCCGAACGAGCTTCTGCGGTCCTCCGCGCAGCCTTCCGCGACCTCTGCGGCAAAAAACCATCTGGCAGGCAACGGGTACTAAGAAGAAAGCCCCGGCAAGTTCGCCCCTAAAACCGGATATTTGGCCCGCCGTGTCCCGTTCCTCATGCCCACCCACTCCCCTTTTCCTACCTTCACCCACACGCTCCGCAGCCCCCACGGCCGCCTGCTCGACCTGCGCCAGCCGCAGGTAATGGGCATTCTTAACCTCACGCCCGACTCCTTCTACCCCGGCTCGCGCCTTAGCCCTGCCGACGAAACTGCCCTGCTGCAGCGTGCCGAAGCTATGCTAACCGCTGGCGCAGTTGCCCTCGATGTGGGCGGCTACAGCTCGCGCCCCGGCGCCGACGACATTGCGCCTGCCGAGGAGTTGCGCCGCTTGCTGCCCGCCATCGAGGCGCTACGCCGCGAGTTTCCGGCTGCGTTTATCTCGGTCGATACCTTCCGGGCCGCGGTGGCCGCCGAAGCCGTGGCCGCAGGTGCCGACCTCGTAAACGACATTGGGGGTGGCACCCTCGATGCCGACATGCTAGCTACCGTGGTGCGCCTGCGCGTGCCCTACTGCCTCATGCACCTGCGTGGCAATCCCCAAACCATGCGCACCCTCACGCACTACGACGAGGACTTGGTGCTGACCATACTGCGTTTTTTCCGCGACCAGCTAGCTCGCCTGCGCCAGGCCAACGGCGGCCAGCCGCACCCCGACGTACTGCTCGACCCCGGCTTTGGCTTTGCCAAAAACGCCCCCCAAAACTTCGAGCTTTTGCGCCGCTTGCCCGAGCTGGCGCCCCTAGGGCACGGCCTGCTGGTGGGCCTCTCGCGCAAGGCCATGGTGCACAAGTTTCTAAATCTCAGCCCCGACACGGCGCTCAATGGCACCACCGCCTTGCACGCCTGGGCCCTGCGCGGCGGCGCGCGCCTGCTGCGCGTGCACGACGTGGCGGAGGCCCGGCAAGTGGTGCGGCTGCACGAAATGGTAAATGGGTGAAGCGCGAACAACGAAGCGGGAAGGTGCCTTGTCCTTAGGGGGAGGAACGCCGACGCACCCTTTTCTTTACGGTGGGCCAACGTTTGCTAGCACCAAGCCAAGGGGCTTCGACGTTCTTGCTCGCCATGGCAAACGTGTTTTAGTTTGTCATTTTCCTGTTTACTAGCTGCATGGATTTACCTTATCCTTTTCACTTTCTGCACGTTGGCCTAGTCGATGTGGCCGATGTGCTGCTGGTAACGGTGCTGCTCTACCAGCTCTACAAGCTGCTGCGCGGCTCGGTGGCGCTCAACGTAGCGCTCGGGGGCCTCAGCGTATACCTGGTGTACCTGCTAGTGAATGTGCTGGGCCTAGGGCTGTTATCGTCTATTCTGGGCGAAGTCATGGACGTGGGCGTGCTGGCCAGCGTCATCTTGTTTCAGCAGGAAATCAGGCGCTTTTTGGTGAATGTAGGCAAGGTGGCACTGGAGGGCGGCGGCCCGCTGGGCTGGTGGCGCCGCGAAACCAGTTCTGATACGCGCCTGCCCCTGCTGCCCTTCGTGGAGGCCGCCAAAACCCTAGCTACCCAAGAAACCGGCGCCCTCATCTGCTTTGCCCGCGCCTCCGACCTCAGCGCCTACGCCGAATCGGGCGACCACCTCGACGCGGAGGTAAGCAAGCGCCTGCTGCTAGCTATTTTTCAGAAATCCAGCCCCTTGCACGATGGCGCCGTCATCATTGCCCAGGGCCGGCTGCGGGCGGCACGCTGCATCTTGCCCGTGAGCCAAAACCCCGAGGTGCCCGCCTCCTTAGGGCTCCGCCACCGCGCCGCCCTAGGCCTTACCGAAGCCACCGACGCTATTGTACTGGTAGTAAGCGAAGAAACCGGCCAAGTGAGCCTCGTGCGCCAAGGCGAAATATACCGCAACCTCACGCCGGTGGAAGTAAAAAGCCGGCTGGGCGAGTGGCTGCACCCCGGCGGCCTGGCGGCCACGGCTACCTAGGCCACCCCACAAGAGTGCCAAGCAGTAGCGCAGCCTTTTAGTACGCACCAAGGAGTTGCTACAAGCGCAAACTAAATGCTTGCGCTACTTGCCCAGTTTACTGCCAAACTACTCGGCACGCCTACTATTTCGGCAGCTACGCCGTACCTTTTGGGTTGTCTAAAGCCGCCCAAAATATGTTCACGCTCACACCTGCTCGCCAAGCTACACTCAGCGCCGTTGCCGACGCGTTTATTCCGGCTAGCGCGGGGCCTCCAGCGCTGCCGCCGGGCTCCGCCTTGCTTGATTTTGAGCAAGCTACGCAGGCTATTTGGGCGCAGCCCCTAGGCGTGCAGCAAGAGCTTGGCAAGCTGCTCGACCTGCTAGATAAGCCCTTGCTGGGCCTGAGCTGGCTAGGACCACTGCGGCCGTTTGGGCAGCTCACCCCAACGCAGCGCGAGCAGGTGCTGCTGCACTGGGCCAGCTCGCGGCTATCGCCGCTGCGCAAGGGGTTTCAGGCGCTGCGCAAGCTCTGCATGTTCTTGTATTACGGCAGCAGCCCGGCCGATGGCAGCCCCCACCCAGCCTGGGCGGCACTGGGCTACCCCGGCCCGGCACTGCCGGTAGGTAGCGATGGCCCACCAGTAACCGCCGCGCAGCGCCTCCAAACGCTGGCCCCACTGACTGATACTACCTACGATTGCGAGGTGCTCGTTATCGGCTCGGGCGCTGGGGGCGGCGTGGTGGCGGGCGAGCTGGCCCAGGCTGGCCACGACGTGCTGGTGCTAGAAAAAGGCCCGTATTTCGATGGGGCCGACTTTACGCAGCGCGAGGCCGATATGCTGAGCCAGCTCTACGAGGCGCGCGGCGCCCTCAGCACCCAAGATGGCGGCATTAGCCTGCTAGCAGGTTCCTGCCTAGGTGGCGGCACCACGGTCAACTGGGCCGGGGCATTTCGCACACCCGACTACATCTTGGAGGAGTGGGCCCACGAGCACGCCGCACCGCACTTCACGTCGGCCGCCTTCCAGGCTAGTCTCGATGCTGTAACGCAGGCCCTGAGCGTCAACACTGATTACCCGCGCCACAATGGCCAGAACCAAGCCCTGCGCGATGGCTCGGCTCGGCTCGAACAAGCTACACACCTCATTCCGCGCAATGAAAAAGGCCTTACCGACTCCGACGCGCATTTTCGAGGCCTAGGATACTCGTCGCTAGGCGATGCGCAAGGCATCAAGCAAGGTACTCTTACTACTTACCTACGCACTGCCGTGGCCCACGGCGCTCGTCTCTTGCCCGGCACGCGGGCCTTGCGCGTGGCCACCGCTGCGGGCCGGGCCACTGGCGCGGAGGCAGTGCACACTACGGCGGCGGGCCAGCGGGTGCGCATCACCGTGCGGGCGCGGGTAGTGGTAGTGGCTGGGGGCGCCGTGCATACGCCCGCCTTACTGCTACGCAGCGGGCTGCGCCACACGCACCTAGGGCAGCACTTGCACTTGCACCCCACCGTGGTGGTGGCGGCGCACTACCCCCACGCCATGCACTCGTGGCACGGCCCGAGCATGAGCGTCGTTAACGATACTCACACCCGGCTGCAAGGCACCAATTATGGCGTCAAGCTCGAAACCCCGCCCACGCACCCCGGCTTGCTAGCCATGGTTCTGCCGTGGCGCGGTGGCCAGGCGCACCGGCAGCTGCTACAGGGGGCCGACCACCTAGGGTCGTTCATTGTGCTCACCCGCGACCGCGATGGGGGCCGCGTGCGTGTCGATAAGCACGGCACGCCGCTGATTGACTACGTGCTGTCGGACTTCGACCGGGCCACGATGCTGGTGGGCGTGCGGGCGGCGGCCGACATCCATGTGGCTGCCGGGGCACACACCGTGTACTTGCCCCACGGCACCTCGCCCACGCTGCGGGCCACGGGCGGCGTGGTCCACAACCCCAGTGTGCTCACTCATCTGCCGCAGCTAGGCTGGCGGCCCAATCAATTTGGCCTCTACAGCGCCCACAAGATGAGCTCGTGCCGCCTAGGTGGCCAGGCCGCCACCCACCCGGTGCGCCCCACTGGCGAAACAGTAGAAGTAAAAGGCCTTTTTGTAGCCGATGGGTCGGCGTTCCCAGCGTGCAGCGGCGTCAACCCAATGCTCACTATTATGGCACTGGCGCACTATTTAGCCCAGGAATTAAAAAATAATATCCCCTAGCAAGCCCCCAAACGCCCTTTTTCAGCGCCTTGTGCCTAAGCACAGCACCTACTCTTGCCTAACCGCAAGCCGGCGCCATTGCTTCACTGCCAATGAGTAAGCTATTAGGCAACCAATAAGCCCCAAAAATCAGAACTTCTTTTATTTAATAATTTATCCCCATAATACAAATTGCATTATTTTTAAACACAAGAAAGCTAGGTGTTTAACTTTAATACGATTACTTATATTTGCTATTACGCTGCTTATGCTATTATTTCTATGCCGATTGATTCTGGTTCCGTTATCCCTGCTACGACTGTGCCTACCCAACCCGATGAAGAGTGTACCCGGCAAGAGTGTGCCCGGCAAACGTATGCTGAGCTACAGCTAGCTGAGCTTCAGCAGGCCCTGGCAGTGGCACAGACGCAGGTTGCCTTCCAGAATAATCGCTACCGGGCTCTTCTCGAAAAGCTACCGCCTGGCTCGAGCCAGCCAAGCCCCCATGGCCTAGGGCTGCGCTACCCCGCATATAGCCTCGAAACAGAGCCGCAGCCTACCGCACCCGCGCAGGCAGCCCCAGCAGACAGCACCACGCAAATGCCGCTGCTCACGCGCCTACTCGAGCAAAATCCTAATCCCGTGTTGCTGCTGACGGCCACCGGCGAAACCCGCTACGCCAACGCCGCCGCCGAGGCCCTAGGGCCCGCCCTGCGGCACGAGTCGCAGCCCAATGGCTACCTGCTGCCTTTGGTGCGCAAAGCCCTGCGCATGGGCGCCACGCAGCAGCAAGAAATAGCCCTAGCTGACCGCTGGTACTTGCTGCAGGCCGTGCCCGGCCCCGGCGAAACCTGTGCCACGCTTTACCTAACCGACTGCACCTCGGTGCACAACGCCGAGCAGCGCTTGGCCGAGCAGCGTGAGTTTTACGAAACCATCCTGCACGAGCTGCCCATCGATGTGGCCGCCTTCGATGCGGAGCAACGCTACCGCTTCGCAAACGCCAGCGCTATAAAAGACGCGGTGGTGCGCGAGTGGATAGTAGGTAAAACCGACACCGAGTTTTGTGCCCATCGCAAGCGCCCCGCCGAGCTAGCCGCCGAGCGGCGCCATCACTTTGAGCTAGCTGCCCAGCAACGCTCCGAAGTGCATTGGGAAGAAACTATGCGTGTCGCCACGGGCTCCCAGCGCATGTTGCGCCGGCTGCGGCCTGTATACGGCCCGGGCGGCGAGCTGCGGCTCTTTGTGGGCACGGGCCTCAACGTGACCGAGCGCTACCAGGCCGAAAAGCAGCTGGTGGAGCAGCGCGCTTTCTATGAGTTTATTCTTAATCAGCTACCCTCCGACATCGGTATCTTCGACGCAGAGTACCGGTATATATTTGTCAATGAGCGCGGCATCAGCGACCCAGCTATGCGCGAGTGGGTAATCGGCCGCGACAACTTCGAATACTTTGAGCGCACCGGCCGGCCCCGTGCCATGGCCGAAGCACGCCACGCCCGCTTCGAGCAAGCCGTGCGTGAGCGCCAGCTCATCACGTTTGAGGAAAGCTTTTCGCGGCCCGAGGGCACGCGCCACTTGCTGCGGTTTTTTCAGCCGGTGTTTCACCCCGATGGCTCGCCCTACCTCATCGTGGCCTACAGCCACGACATCACGGAGCGGGTGCTGGCCGAGCAGGCGCTCACTCAGGCCAAGCTGGTGGCCGAAGAGTCGGTGCGAGTGAAAGAGACCTTCTTGGCCAACATGAGCCACGAAATTCGCACGCCCATGAACGCCATTCTGGGCATGAGCCAGCTACTAGCCAAAACGACGCTCAGTCCCATCCAACTCAATTATCAGCAAGCCATTGCAACCTCGGCCGATAACTTGCTGGTTATCATTAACGACGTGCTTGACTTGTCGAAGCTCGAAATGGGCAAGCTGACACTCGAAACCATCGGCTTCGCCCCCACCGAGTTGCTGTCGCAAATCGAGCAGACCTTGCACTTTAAGGCGGCCGAGAAGGGCCTAAGCCTCGTGATGGAGTTGGGGGCGCAAGTACCGCCCGTGCTACTAGGCGACCCCTACCGCATTCGGCAGGTACTGCTTAACTTGGCTGGCAACGCCCTCAAATTCACCGACAAAGGCCACGTAACCATTGCGTGTGCTTTAAAAGCTGCTGACTTCAACGGGCCGCATGGCACTGTGTCAGTCGAGTTTCGGGTGTCGGACACGGGCATTGGCATCGAGCCCGAGTACCTAGAGACTATTTTCCACGAGTTCAGCCAGGCCGACTCTTCGGTAACGCGCAAGTTTGGCGGCACGGGCCTGGGGCTGAGCATTTGCCGCAACCTCGTGCAGCTCATGGGCAGCGAGGTAAAGGTGTCTAGCCGCAAGCACAAGGGTACTACCACGCGCTTTACGCTGCGCCTGCCCGTGGGCACCGCCCACGACCTGCCCCAGCTCGAGCACTCTACTGCCGAAGCCACCGTACTGCGCCAGCACCTGCGCGACAAGCATGTGCTGCTGGTAGAGGACAATCTATTTAACCGCCAGATTGCGAAGTCCTTCCTGTCCCAAGCCGATGTGCAGGTAACTGAGGCCGAACACGGTGGCCGCGCCGTGGAGCTGATACGCCGCCAGGACTTCGACCTTATTTTGATGGATGTGCAGATGCCCGTGATGGATGGCTACGCCACCACTAGGGTACTGCGCCAGCAGCTAGGTATTACCACGCCTATCATCGCCCTCACGGCCAACGCCATCAACGGCGAACGCGAAAAATGCCTGGCGGCCGGCATGAACGGCTACCTAGCTAAGCCCTTCCAGGAGGCGCAGTTGCTGCAAGTACTTAGCGACTGGCTGCTGCCCGCCGAGTACGCCGGCTCTGTGTCCCTGCCCATGCTGGCCGGCCCCGAGCGCCTAGCCGTGAGCACTACTAGTCTCTACTGCATTAATGACTTGCTACAGGCCGGGCAGGGCGACCCCGAATTTGTGGTATTCATGCTGCACACGTTTTTGGAGAGCTGCCACGAGGCCTTGCAGGAGCTGCACCAGGGCCTGCGCGAAGCCAACCTGACGCTGCTCAAAGGCACGGCCCATATGCTCAAACCCAGCTTGCAGCACCTCAATGCCTGGCAGGCGCTGCCACCCGTTGAGAAGCTCAATAAGTGGGATGGCGAATTTCAGTCCGAACCCCTACAAGGCCTTGTGAAGTCGGTAGAAGGACTCCTAGGGGAAGTAATGGCCCAAATCAATCTCGACCTGCAAGAAGAGCGCGTGCTGACGCGGACCATCGCGGCCTAGGTAGGCTTACGTGTTGATGTTTTGTAAAACATTAACTACCAATCGACAACAAACAGCTACCAACTACCTGCGGTACGCAGCCCTAGTAGTACGCAAAAAGCCGGCGCGCCACGCGTCGGCTTTTTGCGTACTACTGGTTTTTACCTCGCTCTTCCATGTTTGCACCTCGTCTATTCAGCCAGTTTGGCTACGCAGCCCTGCTACTCTTCGCCAGCAGCTGCGCCATCTTTCACCGCCACCGCGACGATGCCCCCGCGCCGCCACCCGTTGTGGTCGAAACAGTGCGCACGCCTGACTCGCCGACCCCTCCCAAAGCTGCCCGCGACCTCGCCGACGCCATGACTACCGTGCTGCACCTACCAGCCGAAACAACCGGCCAGCTGCGCCAGATTCTCAACTCGACCGTGGAGCAGGCTAATGCTGCCCGCCAGCAGTACCCTGCCCAGTCGCCCCAATTGACTTCAGCGCTCCAGCGCATCAATGCCAAGTCGGGTACCCAACTGCGCACGCTGCTTGGCCCCGCAAAGTACAAAGAGCTGCAAACCAAGCAGGCCCAGATTCAGGCCGAGATGCAGCAGCGGCAGTAATAGGCCCTGCTTATCATTGCGTTACTTCTTTTGGGTCGGAGGCAGGCACATCTAGCCACAGGCCGGCGTAGCTATTCACTTGCGCAATGCCCCGGTGCGATTGCGGCCCTAGGGTAAGTATGAGCTGGCCCTTGGCCCACTGCCGCTGCACAATAGTGGGGTCAAGCGCCTGCACCCGCAAGCTATCAGGGTTAAAGAGTTGCTGCCTGATATACCCGTCGGCGACAGCCAGCCGCCGCACCGTCCACTTACTAGTGTCTTGGTGTGAGGGGGTACTCGTGTAGTAGTACCCCCGATAGCGCCGTAGCCTAGGGGCGTGTGGGCCGTTGAAACTCAGTACCGTATCTGCGGTTTCTACGCGCAGCCGAAATGAATCGGCAGCTAGCGCTTGCACGTGGTAGCGCACCTGTGCAGAGGCCAGGCCGCTGCCTGTGCGGCGCGGAATATGCAGAAAATCGAGTTGCACACCGGCTACGTCCTTTGTTTCGACATGGCTATTGACCAGTGCCCTTTCTCTTAATACCAGTATCTTACTTGTATCATTGAGGGTAGTATACCGCCCTAGGTCGCGGGGCAAGAAGCCTGGCAGGTCAGGTACGTTTGCTGGAAATGGCTGGTCAAAATTGACCACAACCGGACCGGCTGTTTCCAGCAGAGTAGTCTCGTCGCAGGCGACCAGCGCTAAGCAGCCGAGTAGAAGATAGCACGCTTTCATGCTCCTTGATACCTGCTCCCGCGCAACGTAACCCCTTGCTAGTATTACCAGACCTGCTCGCTGGCTACAAGTATTTTAATAGCCAGCCTATCAGGCGCTTCACCCCCGAGTTGTAGGGCGGGTACATGGTTTTGATGCCAGTGCGGCCAATGCGCTGTTGCAGCACCGACTTCTCATTGCTGAACGCCAGGAACCCGGCGTGGCCGTGGGCCTTACCTAGGCCCGAATTGCCGACCCCACCGAAAGGCAGCTCGGGGTGCGCCAGCTGAATGATAGTTTCGTTAACGGCCGCCCCGCCCGCCGAAATAGTATCCAGCAGGTAGCGGCGGTTTTTCTTACTAGTCGTGAATACGTACTGCGCCAGCGGCTTGAGGCGGGCGTTGACGTAGGCGGCTGTATCGGCTAGGGTGTCAAACGCGATAACCGGCAGGATGGGCCCAAAAATCTCTTCTTCCAGCACAGCCGCGCCCGCTGGCACGTCGGTGAGGATGGTGGGCTCTATGTAGCACTGCTGCTCATCGACCCCGCCGCCAGTGGCTACAGTAGCGCCGCGCATTTCGGCATCTTCGAGCAGGCGGGCTAGGCGGGCGTAGTGGTGCTCGTTTACGATGCGGGCGTAGGACTCGGACTGTTTCACGCCCTGGTTCTCTGCATTGTAATACCTACCGATAGCCGCTTTCATTTCGGCTACCAAACTAGCCTGGGCACCGGCCTGCACGAGCACGTAGTCGGGCGCCACGCAGGTTTGGCCAGCGTTGATGAATTTGCCCCACACTATTTTTTCGGCGGCATCGCGCAGGTTGGCGGTGGCGTCCACAATGGCCGGGCTCTTGCCGCCCAACTCCAGCGTTACACTGCTAAGATGCTCGGCGGCCGCACGCATCACAATCTTCCCAATCTGCGGCGAGCCAGTGAAGAAAATATGGTCCCAGGGCAGGCGCAACAGCTCAGTAGCTACCTCTTTGCCACCTTCGGCCACCCACACCTCATCGGGCCGAAATAAGTCTTCGCACAGCCGGCGCAGCAACGCGGAGGTAGCGGGCGTTTGCTCGGCTGGCTTGATAACCACCGCATTGCCAGCCGCAATAGCCGATATCAGCGGGTCGATGGCTAGGTAGAAGGGGTAATTCCAGGGCGCAATTATCAACACCACCCCTTTGGGCTCAACTTGCACCCAGCCTTTAGTGCCCATTAGGGCTAGGGGCGTGCCCACGCGGCGTGGCGCCAGCCACTGCCCTAGGTGGCGGCTGGTGTGCTTGAGCTCGACCAGCGAAGCCCAGATTTCGGTAACGTCGGTTTCGGCCGGGGGCTTGCGAAAGTCCTGGTACAGTGCCTGCTGAATGTCGGTGCGGTGCGCCGTGAGCCAACTGGCCAGCCGCCGCAGGCGCTGGCGGCGGGCGGCTACTTCTTCGCGGCGCAGCTGAGGCGCCCGCGCTCGCAGCGCGTCGAACTGAGCTTGAAAGTGGTTGGGGGCGCTGGCAAGCGCAGTAGAAAGTGGGGTAGCAGTCATCTTCACAAGGCTACCTAACGGCGAAGGCTCAGAAGTAGTTGCCTGGCTTACTGGACACTACATCCAATTTTCATCTTCGTTGCCGCTCTCAGATATTATGCCTAGGTTATCTTTGCCAAAATATTATACAGCCGAGTTCGTCACTGCCTCGGCCCGATGCAGCGTGCGGGTGAGTAGTTATTTATTCTAAAAGTTTTGCTAAAGTTTACGTTTTCCCGCCACCCGGGCCGGTGGTTATTGGGAGCTTTTTGGGCGTTGGCCATATCGGCTAGCGCTGCGCCCCTACCGGCAGCAGGCCACCCCGCCGATTCGAGCCAAGTGGCTGCGCCTGATACCACCAGCCACCTCGCCACTGACCTAGCTGCCCCCGCCGACTCGGGCAAGCTTAAGGTAAAAATCAAACCAGGGCACCGCCCCTGGCGCACCGACTACACGGTGGCGCCCGGCGTCACGTACCACTACGAGCGGCCGGGCCAGCTGCGCTGGCTGCTGCACATTCCGCGCGACCTAGGGCAGTTTCCGGGCACCTACTTTAAGCGCGATAATGTGCCAGCCTTCGTGGCTATTGCCTTGGGCTCGGCGGCCTTGTACGCAGCCGACGACCAGATTATTCGGGGGTCGCAGAACTTTGGGCGCTTCATTGGGTTGGATAATGCCGACATCAAGACGAACCTGTTTTACATCCCGGTGCGCGTGGCTGGCACCAAAATACCGCTGGAGATGCAGGTGCCGGCCAATCTTAACAGCGCCTTTTATTTCCTAGGTGATGGCTGGACGCACCTCACTATTGCCACGTCATTCTTGACCTACGGCATTCTGAAGAAGGACAACCGCGCTTCGCAAACTGCCTCACAGCTCGGCGAGGCCATCCTCACTACCGGCGTGGTGGTGCAGGCCCTCAAGCGCACTACGGGCCGCCAGAGCCCTTTCCGCTCGACCCAAGACCGGGGCCGTTGGTTTTTCCTGCCCTCCTACAACACGTACCAGGGCAACGTGTCGAACTACGACGCTTTCCCGACCGGGCACTTGGCTACGGCCATGGCCACGGTCACGGTTATCGCCGAAAATTATCCTGAGTATAAGTTTATTCGCCCCGTGGGCTATAGCCTGATGGGCGTGCTCGGCTATGCCATGCTCAACAACGGGGTGCACTGGGCCAGCGACTATCCCCTAGGTATCGCTCTGGGCTACGGCTTCGCCAAAATAGCCGTGCGCAACGGCCGCACCCGGGTGCCAGCAGCCGCCGCCCCGCCCCTAGATGGGGGCACGGGCTGGCAGGCCCCAGCGCATCCGCGCCCCTGGTACCGGCAACCCCAACTCAGCCCCTATAGCCTAGGCCCCTTTCAGGGCCTGAGCGTTAGCTGGCTTCCCAAGTAGCTGTTGTGGCCTGTTATCTTGCTAAACAAAACTGCCCCGGCTCATGAGAGCCGGGGCAGTTTTGTTTAGCAAGAAGCTACCTAGGGCTTAAAACAAGCCTTTCTTAACGGTACGGTTACCGTCTTCGTCAATCTTTATCTTCGTGCCATCAGCACGTTTGATTTTCACCGAGCCATCGTCGCTGCGCTTGATTTTGGCGCCGTTGTTATATTTCACTTTACGGTCGTCGTCGTCGTTTTCAAGCTTCTTGATACCCGAGCCTTGGCCCACGCGGGCACCTAGGCTCGGCTTGGCAGTCGTAGTAGTGGTTATGACCGTGGCCGTGTAAGGGCCGCTGTAATACGTGCCTTGGCTGTTGGTGTAGGTTTTGTATTGCGCGGGGTCCACGATGGTTTTTACCTCGCTGGTAGTCCGGTCGTTCACGGCCTTAAGGGCAGCATAGCGGCCGGCAGTGTCGGCAGCGTACTGCGTATCGAGGTCGCGCAGGGCACGGCCACGCGTGTAGTAGGCATTCTGGAGGCGGGTTTTGATGGCCGCGTCACTGGCTTTCAAGTCAGCGGCTACCTGGTTGGCTAGCTCGTCGGCCGAGGTGCGGTAGGCCGCCGTGTCTACAGTAGTCGTGGTGGTAGTCGTCGTTTGCTCGCCACCGGGTACAGCCGTGGTTTCGGTAGTTTCGGTTTTCTTCTCTTGCGAGCAAGAAGCAGTAGCAAAGGCCGCAGCGGCCGCTACCAAGAGGAGTTTAGTATTCATCGGGAATAGTAGTCAGGTCAAACAAAGCGCGGCCTTAGGTCACGAATAGCGGCTAGTACGCAGGCCCGAAACTGAAGTTGCCAGCCCTCGGTTAAAAGACTGGCAACCAATTAAGCTACTCTTACTGCCTGGCTAGGCGTTCACGACCGAACCACCATTGGGGTGCAGCGTTTGGCCCGAGAAATAGGTGGCGTCTTCCGATGCCAGGAACACGTAGGAGGGTGCTACTTCGGAAGGCTGGCCGGCGCGGCCCATGGGCACGTCGTGGCCAAAAAGCGGCAGCTTGAGCAGGCCCACGCCCGTGATGAAGGGCGTCCAGATGGGGCCCGGCGCTACCGAGTTTACCCGAATGCCTTTCTTAACCAACTGGAGCGATAATGCCCGCGTGAAGGCCTCAATAGCCCCCTTGGTAGAGGTGTAGTCGAGGAGCGCCTCGTTGCCCTTATAGGCATTTATCGAGGTCGTGTTAATGATAGAAGCGCCTTCCTTCAAGTGCTTCAGCGCCGTGCGCGTGATGCGGAACATGGCGATGATGTTGAGGTTGAAGATGCTATCGAGCTCCTCATTGGTAATGTCGGCGAGCGAGTCGTGCCAGTTTTGCTCGGCCGCATTGTTTACCAGCACGTCGAGCTGACCGTATTCGGCCACGGTGCGCTCCACGATTTGCTCGCAGAAGGCGGGCACTTTGAGGTCGCCGGGCAGCAGCAGGCAGTGGCGGCCTTCGGCCTGCACTAGCTGCTGGGTTTTTTCGGCGTCTTCCTGCTCGCTGGGCATATACACGATGGCCACATTGGCGCCTTCGCGGGCAAAGTGCACGGCTACGGCCCGGCCAATACCAGAGTCGCCCCCGGTGATGAGCGCGATTTTATTTAGCAGTTTGTCGGCGCCTTTGTAGCCTTGGCGAATGTATTCGGGCTCGGGCGTCATTTTGTGTTCGAGGCCGGGGTGGCCAGCGCCGGCATCCTGGTGCTGCGGCGGAAAGATGGTGGGTTTGTCAGACATAGGGAGTTGAAACAGGTAGTGTCGAGGTGCTACAACGTAGGAATCCCTAACGGGTTAGCTTATTCAGGTATCGACATAACCTGATGTCTACGAGTCCTTACCGCCCTGCGCGCGACCTTTGTGCAGCGTTTGGGCGGGCTTGCGTAGGCACACCTAGGCGCCGTTGCACTCTATGGAAGCCGTTTTACCAGCGTCGCCACCAGCCGTTCCGGAACCTACTCCTGGCCAGGCACGACGCGCCATCACGTTATTTTTTTTAGTATCGGGGTTTGGGTTTGCTACCTGGGCCTCGCGCATTCCGACCATTCAGCGCCACCTAGGGCTCAACGAAGCCGAGCTGGGCGGCGTGCTGCTGGCCATGCCGGCCGGGCTCATGCTCACGCTGCCCGTGACGGGCGTGCTGCTGCGCCGCTTCAGCAGCCGGCAAGTGATGCTGACGGGGGCCATCCTATACAACCTAGTGCTGGCGCTATTAGGCCAAGTGACGCACACGTGGCAACTGGTAGCGCTGCTGTTTTGCTTCGGGTCGTCGCGCAACTTGCTCAATGTCTCGATGAATGCGCAGTCGGTGGGCGTGCAGGCGCGCTACGGGCGGTCCATCATCGCCTCGTTTCATGGGGTGTGGAGCGTGGCGGGGTTTGCGGCGGCGGCCCTAGGTACGCTGCTGGTGGGGCGCACGATAGGCACGGGGCCGCACTTCGCGGCGGTGGCCGCCGTGCTCACGGTGCTGGCGGTGCTCAACTACCGGCACAGCCTGGCCTTACCTCCTAGCCCACCCACGGGCCGCAAGCCCGGCTGGGCCTGGCCCGATAAGGCACTGCTGGGCTTTGGCCTAGTGGCCTTTGCCGCCATGGCCTGCGAAGGCGCCATGTACGACTGGAGCTCCATTTACTTCGAGAAAGCCGTGCTGCTGCCCAAGACGTCGGCCACCCTAGGCTTTGCTACCTACATGGTTGCCATGACGATAGGCCGCTTTAGCGGCGACTGGCTGGCCAACCGCTGGGGGGTGCGCCCGGTGCTGCTTTACAGCGGCGTGCTCATTGGGGTGGGCCTGCTGCTAGCCGCACTGCTGCCGTTACCACTAGCCACGGGCCTAGGGTTTGTGCTGGTGGGCTTGGGGGTGTCATGCGTCATTCCGCTGCTATTTGGGCTGGCGGGGCGGCTACCGGGCAGTTCGAGTGCCACGGCGGTGGTGGGCGTTTCGACTATCGGCTACTTTGGCTTTTTGTTCGTGCCGCCGGTGGTGGGCTTTATCGCGGAGGTAGCCAGTCTGCGCTGGTCGTTTAGCTTAATGGCGCTGTTTGGGGCGCTTATCGTGTGGCTGGTGCGGCGCCTGCCGGCCGTGGAGTAGCTCATTATCTGCGCTACTCGCTGCACTAGCTGCGGCCCTAGGGGGCTGGCGTAGTAGGCGAGGCCGGCACGGCCGGCGGCGTAGGCACGGGCGTCTTGGGGTGGTAGCCGGGGCGGCGCTCCTGGGGCTTGCGCACGGGTGCCCGCTGGGCGGGAGCACCGTGGCTGCCGGGGCGGCGCGGGTCGTTTTTGGTGGCGTCGGGGTCGGCTTCGCCGCGCTTGTCGAGGTTTTTCTCTTTGTCGTAGATGGGCGAGCCACCGTGACTGTACTCCCGAATCAACTCGGGCTCGGCTACTTCGGGCTCGTAGCCGGTTTCGCCGTACTGAAACACGTAGTGGCGGTAGCCTTTGTAGTCCCAGTAGTTGGTCCACTCGCCCACGCGGTGGCCGTTTTCAAAGTGGCCGCTCCACTCACGCTTGCCATCGGCGGTATACTTCACGTAGTCGCCTTCCAGCTTGCCGTTTACGTAGGGCACCACCTCCTTTATCATGGTGTTGCCGCCGTCATAGTAGCTAATGTTGGCGTCGCGCGGAAAGCCCATCTCGAAGTGCGACTTGGCTGTGAGGTTGCCCTTGGCGTCGTAGCGCTCCCAGCGCAGGTGCTTGGTACCTAGGGCATAGTAGCCCGACTCGATAAGCTGGTTGTTGCGCATCCGCTTAAACGGACCATGCAGCACCTTGTCGGCGGTGGGGTCGAGCTCGCCGTTGGCGGCAAAGATTTTGTGCTTGCGTGGGTTGTAGTAATAAGCGGCGGGTGCCATTGCGCTCGGCTGCCGGAAGGTCTTGAGGTAGTAGAAGATAACGATTTCCTGGCTTTTGCCGGTGCCCGTTTTGTAGTAGCCCTTCTTGATGCGCTCGCCCAAGAACAGCTTTTTCTTCTTAGGGGTCTTGGCTTTGCGCTGGTCGGCCTTTTCAGACTCTTTAGCGGCGCGCTCCTCTTCTTTGGTGAGTACGGCCTTACGGCCGGCGGTGCTCAGCTTCGGATTCTTTTTGCCAGTAGTGGTGAGGGTGTCGCCGGGCGCGAGGGCACCGGTCAGCAGTGGCTGGTCGAGCTTCGAGTTGAACGACACAGTTTTGCGGGTGCAGGCCCCAGCCAGCAGCAGGACAAACAACACGGCCAGGCGCGGCCCAAAACGGAGTAACAGCATCATCCTAAACTTAGTCGGCAGCCCAACGCAAATATATCCCCATTTGGTGCCCAGCTTTTTTCAGTTATCAGTTAACAGTCATCGCTGAACAATATTTTCTTTTCTGCCAGCTGCTCCATAATTACTACCTGATACCTGTCAACTGGTAACTGACAACGTATCGCCGGCCACCAGCAGGTCTACGCTGAGGCCGCGGGCTCCTAGGGGGCGGCCTTTGGGCAGTGCGGCCACGTTGCTGGTCGTTACGTGGCGGGCGTCTATCACCACTACTACTTCGGTGCCAAACACTTCGGCGGGGCGGCCGGGGCGTAGCAGCAGGCCAGTTTCTTCGCTCAGGCCCAGGCCCAGCAGCTGCGGGTGGGCCAGCACGGCGTGCATCAGGCGGGGGTAGCGTTCGCGCTCAATAAAGTGCTGGTCTATCAGCAGGCCCGGCAGCAGCCCTAGGGCGGGCACCACCTCAATACCGCCGCCCAGCAGGCTGCGCCAGCCGCGGCCAGCCACCAGCATGTGCTCGCCCAGGGCCGACGCACCCGCACTTGTGCCCGCCAAAAAGAACCTGGCTTCGTGCTGGTAGCGGTGGCGCAGGACTTCTAAAAACTGCGTACCGGCCAGGCACTCGGTCAGGCGCTCCTGGTTGCCACCGGTCAGAAAAACTACCGCGGCGGCTTGGAGCCGGGCCAGGGTAGCGGGCGCATCGGCAGGGTGCTCGGCATCTACTTGCAGGTGCGCCACGTGCGGGCAACCTAGGGTGGCCAGCACACGGGCGTAGCCGGCATGCGTGGCGGCGGGCTCGTGGGCCGTGGCCGTGGTGAGTATCTCGATGGGCGCGTGGCGGTCGGGCAGCAGGCTAGCTAGCAGCGCCAGCGTGGGGTCGTCGTAGCCACCGCCGAGCAGCACGATGGTGCCTTGGGGCGCAGAAGCAGCGGGGGGCACAGAAACGGGAGTCAAAGCAGCGAAGAGAAGTGTTGCGAGAGCGAAGTACGCCAAAAATGCCACCTAGGCCGTGTCTTACAACGCAGCTGAGCCGTAATTTTGCGGGGCGCCCCTCTTATTGCCTAGCGAAACACTCATCTTTTCCGAATATTTCGAGTTTTGAACCTCCTTCATCGGTGTCAAAACCCCGTATTCGGCTACCAAAACCTAGTAATCGGTTTTTCTGCCTCCCTGCCTATGACCTCGCCCGAAACCGTGGACCAAATTACGTCGCTAATCCAGGAGGGCGAATTTTTTAAGCTTAAAAAGCTATTGCGTTCGTTTCAGCCCGCCGAACTGGTGGAGCTGATTGAGGACGAGGATGAGCGCGAACAGCTTATTATTTTTCGGTTACTTCCGCTACAGCTGGCTACCGAGGTATTTGAGTACCTCGACCTGGAAGTGCAACGCCACTTTCTCGACAACCTAGCGCAGGATAAGATTACGGACATCCTCAACGAGATGTCGCCTGATGACCGCACGGCGCTACTGGAGTACCTACCGGCCAACTTCGTGGCCGAGCTGGTACAAAACCTTTCGGAGCCCGAGCGCCGCGTGACCCTGCAGCTGCTAGGCTACCCCGAGTACTCGGTGGGCCGCCTTATGACGCCCGACTACATCGCCATTCGCGAGAACTGGACCATTCAGCAGGCACTCGACTACGTGCGCCAGCACGGCGGGCAGTCCGAAACGCTGAACGTACTCTACGTGACCGATGCCCGCGGCGTGCTCATCGACGACATTCGCATCCGGGAGTTCTTGTTGGCCAACCCCGCCACGCGGGTGCGCGACCTCATGGACCACCGCTTCGTGCAGCTCACCGTGAACCAGGACCAGGAAGAGGCCATCGACGTGTTTCGGCGCAACGACCGCGGCGCACTGCCCGTGGTGAGTGCCGACCAAGGCATCCTCCTAGGTATCGTGACGCTGGACGATATTCTGAGCATCCGGGAGGAGGAAGACACCGAGGATATTCAGAAGTTTGGTGGCTCGGAGGCACTCGATGAGCCATACATGACCACGCCGCTGATGCGCTTGGTGCAGAAGCGTGCTGGCTGGCTGGTGGTGCTGTTCTTGGGCGAATTGCTAACGGCCTCGGCCATGCAGTTCTTCGAAGGCGAGCTGCAAAAAGCCATCGTATTGGTGCAGTTCATTCCCTTGATTATCAGCTCGGGCGGCAACTCTGGCTCACAGGCTACGTCGCTCATCATCCGGGCTATGGCCCTGGGTGAGTTCACGCTGGGCGAATGGTGGCGCGTGCTGCGCCGCGAGCTAGCGGGCGGCATCATGCTGGGCCTGATTCTGGGTCTAGTAGGCTTCGGGCGCATCGCCATCTGGCAGACTATCAGCCCGATATACGGCCCGCACTGGTTGCTAATAGCTACCACGGTAGGTATAGCGCTAGTGGGCATCGTGCTGTGGGGCAGCATTGCGGGCTCCATGTTACCCTTGATACTGCGGCGCCTGGGCCTCGACCCGGCTACGTCGTCAGCGCCTTTTGTGGCCACGCTGGTCGATGTCACGGGTCTCATTATCTACTTCACCGTGGCGTTGGTCATCCTCCGAGGTACGCTGCTGTAGTTAGCAGCCGAGTAGGTGCTACTTTCATAGCCCCCGCGCCAAAGCCGCCAGTGGCAGTTTTGGCGCGGGGGTTGTAATTTTAAGCTACTCTACACCTTACCTGCTGCATGGCTGCACCGTCTACTGCTACTCTTTCTTCTGCTGCGGCGCCGGGCACGCGCCAGCTCTGGCGCTTTGGGCTGGTATGTTGCAGCTTTCTTTTGCTGTGGGTTATTGGCTCGGCCTACGGCCTAGGCGTGGCGAGCCCCCTCGATAGCCTGCTGTGCCGGCAGCTAGCGGTGGGCAGCGTTTGGGGCCTGCAAGCTATTGGCTGGCAGGCCAGCGTGGCAGCCGACATTCCCAATCTCCTGCTGCTCAATGGCCAGCCAACCGTGGTGGTTGGCGCCCCCTGCGATGGCCTGGTGCTGTACGCACTGCTAGCTGGCTTCGTGCTGGCTTACCCCGGCTCCAACCAGCGGCGGCTGTGGTTTATTCCAATGGGTATCGCGGCCCTGTGGCTGCTCAACGTCATCCGCATCATGGCGCTGGCCCTCAACCACCGCTACTCGCCCGAAACCTTCGAATTTGACCATCACTATGCCTTCAGCGCCGTGGCCTACGCCGCCCTAGGTGGCCTGTGGCTGCTCTGGACGCGCCAGCCGGTAGCAGCCTCACCAGCGGCGGCAGCACCCTTGGCTACTGCTATTCCGGCCCCCGCGCCAGCTCCCAACTCGTGGCTGACGGCGCGCACGGGAGTAGGCGTGGCGCTGCTGCTGGTGCTGGCCCTAGTCAGCATTTTTCAGAGCAATGTAGTGGCGGCGCTTAGCCGTGGCTGGGCAGCGTTGCTGGCTACGGGCCCCGCATGGCTGCACCACGTGCCAGGGGCCTCGGCCAGCGACATGCCCGCGGGAGTTAGCCATTTGGCCCTGCCAGTAGGGGTAGCCTTTCTGGGGTTGTTTCTGGTCATTAGCCTGCTGGGCTTGCGGCTGCTGCTCGCTGGCCAGGCCTGGCGGCTAGCGTGGCGCTGCTACGCGGGCATTGGGCTGGCCTGCCTGCTGCTACTAGCCCTGGGGCGGGTGGGCGGCGGGCCGGGCGTATACCGCCTAGGTCGGCTATTGCTCGATTTTTTGGCTTCGCTACTGCCAGTGGCCGGGCTGCTAGTACTGCTGTGGCGGCCCACTACCACCGAGGCTAGCGCACCTCCAGCCGCAGCAGGGTAGCTGCGGCTACTCTAGCCGGCGCCGGTTGGCTTTCTTTTCACCCTGGCGCTTTTTGCCTTCTAGGCGCTGGCGCACCGCGCCGGCACTGGGGCGGGTAGCACGGCGGGGCTTGGGGCGGCGCAGGCTTTTTTGGAGCAGCTGGTGAAAGCGGGCTAGGGCAATTTCTTTGTTGCGAAGCTGACTGCGGTCGTCTTGGGCGGTCACCAGCAAATAGCCTTCGGCGGTGAGCTGCCCGGCTAGCTTTTCCAGTATCAGTTGCTTTTGCTCGTCGCTCAGCAGGTGCGAGTTTTGCAGGTGCCAGCGCAGCTCTACCCTGCTTTCCACCTTATTCACGTTTTGCCCACCCGGGCCACTGGACCGGCTGGTTTGAAACGTGATTTCGGGCAGGAAAGCGGCGGCAGGCGGCAACATTTTATTGTAATTATGAATTAAAAATTATGAGTTATGAATTGTCTATTGACTGCCTCAAGCTTATAATTCATAACTCATAATTTTTAATTCATAATTATTTTTCCAGCAGCATAGCGCCGTAGGAATAGCCGCCACCGAATACGGTTACAATTATTTTATCGCCGTGCTTGAGTGTGCTCCACACCTCGGCGATGCCAATGGCCGAGCCAGCGCAGCCCGTATTGCCTAGGCGGTCGATGTTGTTGACGGCGCGGGCGGGGTCGAGGCCCAGCTGCTTGGTCACGTTGGCCGAAATACGCAGGTTGGCCTGGTGGGGTATCAGGTAAGTGAGCTGCTCTACCGTCAGGTTGTTCTTATCCAGCAATTGCTGGGTAATGCGGGTCATGTAAGTGCAGGCCTGCTGAAAAACATCGCGGCCGAAGGGCATCACGATGCCTTTTTCGACGGGCTTGAGCGTGACGGCCTCGTCTGCTTTGCCCACGGGGGCAGCCCCGCCGGTCATTACTTGCACCACGTGCAGGTCGGCGGGGTCCAGGCGCTCTTTGGTGAAGAGCAAGGCTGCTGCGCCATCGCCCCAGAGGTGGCCGGCAATGGTGTCTTCCTCGTTGTTGTAGGCAGTGTTGTGCTCGGTCACAACTACTATCGCTTGGCTAGCCTTACCTAGGGCAAAGTACCCCTCCACAATCTCCACGGCATTGAGCAGCGACGAGCAGGCCGACGAAATGCTTACCGTAGGTATTTCGTTGATATTCAAGTCGCGCTGCACGGCGTGCGCGGCGGTGTAGATGGTATCGTGGGGCGTGTAGGTGCCTGCCACGATGAGGTCGATACCCGCCGGGTCGAAGCTGGGCAGCTCGGCCAATAGGGCGCGGGTAGCGGCCACGCCCATGGTATTGGCGTTTTCGCCGGGGCCCGCTTTACGGCGCTCCCGGATGCCGGTGCGCTCGATTATCCAGTCGGAGGCCAACCCGTTTAAACGGGTAAAATGTTCGTTGGTAACAACGGCTGCCGGCAAGTAGGCAGCCACGTGATGCAGGTACACGCAGTGGGTAGTGGGTGGTAGAATATCAATACAAAGTACCGGCTAACACACGCTGGGTGCCGAATAAAACCCGCAAAAGCCGGAATCTTATACGTTGGCCCATCATTAGCGCGGCCAAAAAACGGACACTTAAGCGCCATGTCTCGGCGTTGGCACCGTACTTGCCAAGGCTACGGCAAGGTAGTTTTTTTATATTTTCTATGCATTTACGCTTTTTAGGGCTCAGCGGGTTGCTGGGCCTACTAGTGGCCCACTCGGCCGCGGCCCAGAAGTACAATACCGCTGCCGGTGTGCGCCTAGGGGGCGGCAACTACGGCATTACGTTACAACAGCGGGTAGCCTCGCGCATAACTATCGAGGGCATTGCCGGGCTGCGCGAGCGCGAATACAGCGGCACGGTACTGGGTGAATATCACTTTGGCATTCTGGGGCCGAGCCTCAACTACTACTTTGGCGCGGGTGGCCACCTAGGCAACAACAAAGACACCGGCGGCTTTGGGGGCCTCGATGCCCTGGTAGGCGTAGAGTACAAAGTAGCCTTTTTGCCGGTCGTACTCAGCTTCGATTTCAAGCCCAGCTACGAAATAAACAGTGCTGACTACGCGCGCTTTCCCACCGCGTTTTCTATTCGCTACGTGTTCATTAAGCGCAAGACCAATTTGTTTGACCAGATTCGGGGGCGTTAAGCGAATACTGCGCTGCTTCCCAGCTTAGCAAAACAATAAAGCACAGTGGCCACCTAGGGCAACTTCTTAAGGCATAGCGCCCTATAAGAAGTTGCCCTAGGTGGCCACTATGCTTTACAATGATTCTGAGGAGGGCTTGTAGACTTTTAGAGGAAAAGGCCAGCATAGTCACTCTTGCGGCTATGTACATTTGGTGGCATTCTACCCCTATTACATTTTCATTATAGTCCAACTTTTCCCCACTTTTCGTATGATAAAGTACTACCTGTACCTGCTAATCAAGCAGGTGAGGCATGGCTTGGTGGCGCTAAATGCGCCGCGGCTACTAGCTGCCGTCTTCGGTGTGCTGTTTGCCCTGATGGCCCACGCGCAACAAGGCCCAGCCTCGGCGGGCTTTTTTGCTGATGATGCTGGCGCACGCCGAGCCGCTGATACCTCGCCGCTGACCGCCGCCCTAACAGCCTCACGCCCGCTTACCCTAAATGAGACGGGCCTGCGCGCTGCGCTGGCCTTGGCTCCGCTCGAAAGCAAAGGCAACGCTGCCAAGCCGCTGCTGCTGACCCTACCCCTGCCCGACGGCTCCAATGCCCGCTTTGCTGTGCGTGAGGCGCCCGTAATGGCCCCGGAGCTGGCCGCTAAGTTTCCCGAAATCAAAACCTATGTGGGGGTGGGCCTCGACGATGCCCAGGCTACCGTGCGGCTCGACCTGACGCCCCGCGGCTTCCACGCCCAGGTGCTATCGGCCAAAACGGGTGATTTTTTCATTGACCCCACTACCAAGGCCGATACCCAGCACTACCTCAGCTTCTGGAAGCGGGCCATGCCGGGCCGGCAGTTCCAGTGCGATACCAAAGAATTGGGGGCACTGCCCCTCGATGGGGGTAAGGATGCGGACAACACGGCCGGCCGCACCAGCGGCCCCGTGCTGCGCACGTACCGGCTGGCTATGGCCGCCACGGCCGAATACACGGCCTACCACGGCGGCACGGTGGCCCTAGGGCTAGCGGCCATAGTGACCAGCGTAAACCGTGTGGTGGGCGTATATGAAAAAGAATTGGCTGTGCGCTTTGTGCTAGTGGGTGGCAACGCCTCACTGGTATACACTGACGCTGCTACCGACCCCTTCGACAATTCGAACACCGGCAATGCGCTGCTAACTCAAAACCAAACGAATACGGATGCCATCATCGGCACCACTAACTACGATATCGGGCACGTGTTCAGCACCGCCAGTGGCGGGGTAGCCGGCCTAGGTGTGGTGTGCCGCAACGGCCAGAAGGCCCGCGGCACCACCGGCACCCGCGCTCCCATTGGCGATGCGTTTGATATCGACTACGTGGCCCACGAAATAGGCCACCAGTGCGGCGGCAGCCACACCTTTGATAGCACGACTGGTAGCTGCGGCGGCGGCAACCGCAGCGCCAGCACGGCCTTCGAGCCGGGCTCGGGCACGACTATCATGGCCTACGCTGGCATTTGCGGCACTACCAATACGCAGCTGAACTCGGACGCCTACTTCCACGTGGGTAGCTACGACCAGATTCTCGCCTACCTAGGGTCTACTACCTGCGCTACCACGACTAGCACCGGCAATGCGCCGCCCTCCATTTCGCTGCCGGTCAGCGGCTTGGTCCTGCCCATCGGCACGCCGTTTAAGCTGACGGCTAACGCCTACGACACGGATGCTGATGCTATTACCTACAATTGGGAAGAGTACGACCTGACGCCTACTGGTGCCGCCACGCTCGACGCCGCCCAGGTAGATGGCGTCACGATGCCACTGTTTCGCTCGTTTAGCCCCGTAGCTAGCCCTACCCGCTATTTCCCGCGCCTAAGCGACCTCGTTGCCAATGTGACCAACCTAAGCGAGCGCCTACCCACCGTGACGCGTGGCCTGCGCTTCCGGGTGACGGTGCGCGACCAGCACAATGGCCCCGAGGGTATCATTGGCGGCGTCAATAGCAGCGCCATTGTGAGCCTGAGCAGCACTAGCGCGGCCGGGCCTTTTGTAGTATCTGCCCCTAACGCGGCCACCGTGGCCTGGGATGGCGGCAGCACCCAGCCCGTAACCTGGGATGTGGCCGGCACCAACGCTAACGGCGTGAACTGCGCTACCGTGAACATTCGCCTGAGCACCGATGGCGGCCTCACCTACCCCACCGTACTGCTGGCCGGCGCCCCCAACAACGGCTCGGCAACCGTGAAGGTGCCCAGCGTGGCCACCACCACGGCCCGCGTGATGGTGGAAGCGGCCGACAACTACTTCTTCGATATCTCGAACGCCGACTTTACTATCACCGCCGCTACTGCCTGTGCGGCCCCCACCGACCTCAGCGTGAGCAACATCACGACTACGTCGGCCACTGTCGGCTTCACAGCTAGCGGCTCGGCTACTTCGTATGTGGTCACGACCTCGCCGGCTACTACTACCCAGACGGTAACGGCCTCGCCGGTAAACCTGACGGGCCTAGCACCGGGTGTCAACTACACAGTGAGCATTGCGGCTAGCTGCGCGGATGGCGCCACGGCTACTACGGCCACGGTAGGCTTTGCTACCTCGCCGCCACCGGTATGCCCTGACATTACTAACCTAGCCGTGAGCGGCATTACGGCCACGTCGGCTACGGTGACGTTTACGCCTACCGCAGCTGTCACGTCTTACACCATTACTACCACGCCAGCCACGACTATCCAGACCATCACGGGCTCCTCGGTGAGCCTTGCTGGGTTGGCATCTGGTGCGGCCTACACGGTAAACATCGTGAGCAACTGCGCGAGCGGCGGCACCACTACCAGCACCATTGACTTCGGCACCATTCCGGGCAATGACGACTGCGCGGCGGCCGTGAGCCTCATTACCAGCACGTCTTGCACCTCCACTAGTGGCACCATCACGGGCGCTACGCAGTCGCAGCTGGCCTCTAGGTGCAGCGGCGACCTAAGCGCATCGGCTAACGATGTGTGGTATAGCTTCGTGGCATCGGCGTCTCCCTCGCACGTTGTCCAGCTCACCAGCACCTTCGATGGTGTGCTGGAAGTAATGGCTGGCGACTGCGGCGCGTTGACCACCGTCAACTGCTCAGACGCGGCGGGCGCTGGCACCGAAACCGTAATCCTACCGGGCCTCACGGAGGGCACGCGTTACTACGTGCGGGTGTACCCCTACACCTCTAACCCGGCAGCTGTAGTTACGGGCACCTTTACGGTGTGCGTCACGGCCCTTAACGACCTAGTAGTAAGCGATACACGGGCCATTGGCGGCTCGTACCGCAACGTAACCGTAACCGCCACCGGCGCGGCTTCGCTCAGCGATGTGCTGACTATATATGGCACCATGCGCGTGCAAAGTGGTGGGGCCTTGCGCACTAGCACCACTTTCTACATTCAAGGTCCGGGCATCTTTGGATTAGATGCCGGGGCTACGCTCACCGAGCCCCGGGCCGCTGGCATTACCAACTCTAATCTTGCTGCTAACGCGAGCTTCCGGTTCACGATGTTCCTGCCTTCGCTCAGCCCCGATGCCAACTACGTGTTTGCGGGCACTGCCAACCAGGTAACGGGTGCCCTGCTGCCCCGCAACGTGCGCAACCTCACCGTGAATAACGGTGCTAACCTTACCCTTACCAACCCTGTAAACGTAGCCCAGGTGCTGCGCCTGCAAAGCGGCAACTTGACGCTTAATGGCCGCCGCCTGCTACTGCGCTCGTCGGCCACCGGCACAGCCCTCGTAGATAACACCGGCGGCGTAGTAAACGGAGCTACGGCTGCCATGCAGCGTGCCCTCACGGGCGGCGTTACGGGCCCGGCCTACCGCCACTACAGCCTGCCCGTGGCTACCCTGCCGTTCGATAGCCTGCGTACAAGCGGTACGGTACCTGTGGTGAACGCCGCGTACAACACGAGCGCTACGCCGGGCTCCGTGGCCCCTTTCCCTACGGTGTTTGGCTATGATGAGAGCCGTATTGCTACGGCCACTTCCACTTATGGCGATTTCGACAAAGGCTGGCTCTCCCCTGCTGCCCTCAGCGAAACCATGCAGCGCACGAGGGGCTATACCGTGAATGCACCTGACCTAGGCACGCCCGTGCGCTTCACGGGCACATTCAACACCGGCGCCCAAAACTCGGGCGAGCTTACGCGCGGCACTAGCGCCGACGCAGGCTGGCAGCTACTGGGCAATCCTTACCCCTCGCCGCTCGACTGGAGTAGCGTCACGGAGGCGCAGCGCCCTGGCATGGATGCGGCCATGTACGTCTTCCAGAGCACCGGCCAGTACACAGGCATCTACCGCTCGTACGTGAATGGTATTGGTGGTACTGCTGCCCAGATTGAGGCGGGCTCGGGTTACTTTGTGCGCGTGACAGCAGCCGGCACTAGCGGCGCCGTTAACCTGACCAATGCTAACCGCGTCACCACCTTCGGTAGCCAAAACGCCTTTGGCCGCACCACTGCCGATGTTCGCCCGCAGCTTCAGCTGCGTGTAACCGGCGCGGGCTCCAGCGACGATGCCTACCTCTATGTGGAAGCAGGTGCTACGGCCAATGTCGATGCGAAGTATGATGCAGTAAAGATTCCTAACTCGACGGGCCTGAACCTGGCCTCGCTCGTAGGCACTACGCCGCTGGCCATCCAGGGCCTACCCACGCTAGCCGGCGCCACCGAGGTAGTGCTGCCGCTCGCGCTGGCCGTGCCTGCCGCTGGCAGCTTCGCTTTCGAAGTAGCCGACCTCGCCAATTTTGGGGCCACTACGCTGTACCTGCGCGATGCGACTACCGGCACCCAGCAAGTGCTGGCCGCGGGCACCCGCTATAGCTTCACGGTAGCCACTGCTACCGCCGATAAGGCGCGCTTCTCGCTGGTGCTACGTCCGGCCGCTACACTGGCCACGCAAGGCCCGCTAGCGGCTACGCAGGTCGTGGTGTATCCTAACCCGGCCCGCGTCAGCTTCACGGTAGAAGTACCAGCCGTGCCAGCTGCCAACCAGGTAGATGCCGAACTGCTCAATACCCTAGGTCAAGTAGTGCGCCGACAGTCGGCGGCCCTGCCGGCCAATGGCGCCCGCTTTACCGTACCCACCACGGGGCTGGCGGTAGGAGTGTATGTGCTGCGCCTGCAGGCCGGTGCCTCTACCATCACCAAGCGTGTGGTTATCGAATAGGCTAGCTTACCGGGCCACCTAGGCCCTAGGTTTGAAAACGTCCCGGCTAGTCAGTCGGGACGTTTTTTTTGGCCATGCTACTCAGTGCAGCAGCCAGTATCCGCTAGGCACAATAAAAAAGGCCCCTTTGCTAAAGCAGAGGGGCCTTTTCGTGGCAACAGTTGGAATGAAACCCACATTTTCAGGCCGACCTTATACCACTACAAAAATAGCTTCATATGTGCTTAAAACATCTTTTTACATGTTCGACTATCGGAGTAAGTAAGGTTAAGCACGGTTTAAATCGGCCAATGTGTACCCCTACGTGTACCCTGAATGGGGTACACACCCTACCTTTGGAGCGGCAACTACAAACACTCCGATGGCAACCGTATCCTTTCACTTGAAAGAGCCGGGGGCAGAACGCCCTACGGCCATTTTTGCCCTGCTGACCATTGACCGACGGCACCGCATCAAAGTCTACACCGGGCAGAGCATTCACCCTGGCAAGTGGATAAAGGCCGACCAACGGGCGCAAGTCAAGGGCCGGGGCAATGAGCTAAATGGGCACCTGAACGACGCGCTGGCCGGCGTGGGTGAGCGCTTGCTACTCACATACTCCCGGCACTTGGCCGCCGGCACGGTGCCCACGGCCGCCCAGCTCAAAGAAGCGGCTGCCCCTGAGCGGCTGGCCGAGCCAGAACCCCTAGCAGCCCCTGGTGGGCTATTCTGGCAACGCTTTGAGGAATGGGTAGCCTATACCCACGCCGCCGGCACACGGGGTACGGCGCAAGGCCACGCCACAGCCGGCCGACACCTGCGAGAGTTTGCCGACACCACCGGCTACGCCGTGGATTTTGACACGCTCACGCCCGCCGTGGGCGACCGCTTCACGGCCTACCTGCTGAACGTAGCCGGGCTAGCCGACAATAGCATCCACAAAAATCTGTTCCGGCTCAAATCCTTCATTAAGTGGGCTACCCAACGGGGCTATACTACGGCCCCAGCCCTACACGGGGTAACGTGGGCCAAACGGGAGCCGGACGTAATAGCTCTAACCACGGCCGAGCTGCGCGCCCTCGAATCCCTGCCCCTAGCTCCTGGCTCCCGCCTCGACAAAGCCCGCGCCTGGTTTCTATTGGCCTGCTACACGGGGCTACGGTATTCTGACCTGGTGAGCATCCGGCCCCAGCACTTGCGGCCCGCTACCGATAAGCTGCCGGCCCACCTGCGCCTGACCGCCAAGAAAACCCGCGCCGTAGTGAACGTGCCCCTGAGCGCCCCCGCCCTGGCAATTGTAACCCGACTGCTAGCCGGCGAGCTGGCTAGCGTGAAAAGCCAGCCGATAACTAACCCCGTACTAAACCGCTTCCTCAAAGAGCTAGGCCAGCTGGCCGGGGTAGATAGCCCCGTCGAAGTTATCCGCTATCGGGGCGGCGTGGCCGATGTAATGACCTGTCCGAAATACGAAAAGCTGACTGTACACACGGCCCGCCGCACGTTCGTAACCCTGAACCTGGGCAAAGGCATGAGCGCCGAATTTGTGATGAAGCTGACCGGGCACACCTCGTACAAATCTTTTCAGCGATACGTGAACCTCACGCCCCAGCGCGTGGCAGAGGAATTTGCCAAGTTTCACGAAATGCCCGACTGAAGCGCGGAGCATTACTGCTTTGTTTCTGCTATTGGCAACTTAGCACGTCGCCCTTTAGGTGCAAAGATTGGGGGCATCGGGCCGATTGCGTTACACCATAAAGGGCGAAGTGTAAACCTACTTTTCAACGCAACGCCCCGCGCCACCCTGCCCTAGTGGGGGCACATCTTCCGTTGGCAGGTGTACAATTCTGTACATTTTTCAGTTTTCTTTAAGGTTAGAGCTGGCAAGCAATGAACAACTATTATCCAGTAAGCATAACAAATACAGGCACTTTATTGCCTGCCGATGAAGCTCAGCAACTAGTCAAAAAGGCCAACGCCCATTACCGCGCCCTGGCAGAGTATGACCAAACCGTTCAGCCCGTCTTACTGCGACTACAAAATGTGAATTGGGAGCTGGTGCGGGAGCTGATTATGAGCCAATGGCAGCACGTAGAAGCCGACTGCCGCCGGGCGTTCTTTTACCGCCAAAATGGGGCGAACTACCTAGCCGCCCGTGGGGTAGAACATGCTTCCCCGCGCTACGCCAAGCGGCCCGGTGCTTACCCCAGCCGATTTATTTACCTGCCCCACGAATTTTACCCAGTGCAAGGCTGGTGCCCGTGGGCCCTGGATAAGACGCGGCGGGTGCCAGCCCGCACCTTCGCCCCGCGCCCCCGCCTGGCGGCGCGGCTGGCCGCTGAGGAACAAGAAGGGTATGAGTACCTGGCAGCGCGACGGCCGGTCAATCCCGACGTACGGGCGCAAGTAGCGGTCGACCTGCTGCGAGTGGCCCGCCTGCTCAGTCATAACCACGTGCTGGGCATTTTGCTGGAAACGGGTGCACCGCGATTGCGGCAGCTCAGCAGCGGAGCGGGCCACGCGCTAGGGTACGTAGCTTACTTCACCGCCTGTTGGCAGCAATTTCACGCCATTGAGCAAGCGGCCGCTCGGCCGGCCCTTATTCAGCCGGCGGAAGCCGACGACTGGCCGGCCTACTTCAAGAAGCTGCTAAAGAAACTCAAAAAGGCCAAACACTTACACGACGTAGCCCCCAAGCTACGAGAAGCCTTCACCGCCCAACAGCGCCGGGGCCTGTATGCCCTCGAAGATTTTATGGAGCGGCTGCCCACCTACGTACTGGCTGAGCTGTCAACTGAAATGAAGGCTAGTCTGGAAACGGGCTTGATGCGTCAGCTCTACACGGAGCTACACCGCTTCCGGCAAAGCCCTGAAGCCTGGCCCGTATGGCACGTGGCTCAGCGCGGGCGGCTAGTGGAGCGGCGGCAAGACTTTACCGAGCGCCTGGCCGGGGCCGAAGCAGGCGGCCGGGCCGACGCCCACACCAAGGCCCTAGCTTGGCACCTGGCACACCGGGGAGAGGATGCCGCCGCTACCGTGGCCCAGCAGCAGCAACAAAAATTAGCGGCTGACCTGGTGGAATACCGCGCTGTCCTGGCCCGCCTTGACAGCATCCTGGCCGCCCTCGACGCGGCTCAAGCCGCCGGTAGGGAGCAGGTGCGGGCCAGTGAGCTAGTAGGGCTATCAACTCCCGAAGCCGCCGAACTGCCGGCCCCTGAACTGGCCGCGCCCCCGGCAGCCCCTAACCTCACTGCCGGGGCATTTGCGCCCGCGCTAAGCCCAGCCGACCGTATTCTAGTGGGGAGCTTCACCCTGGCGGAAGCCGACCGACTGGCCACCGCTGTGGGGCTGCTTGATGACGCGGGCCGCTACTGCCTGGGGCCACGCAAGCTGGGGGCCGTGGTGGGGTTCGCCGTGGCCTTGCAGCAAGGCGGAAAATTAACGGGGGCTATACCTGACCTTACCGCCGTGCTGGCGCCCCGGTGGGGAGTAGAAATAGCTACTCGTAAAACAGCTACGGGCGTTGCCCAGCACTACTTCAGCTTAACAAGTAGAATGCTAGCCCGACCTAAAACGATTGATTAGGGGCACAATTACGGCCCCTTGCGCCCAATTATGTGCCCAGCCTTTTTAGGGGCTGTATTATGCCTCAATGTTGTGCTCAGAGCTGGCCGGCACACACCCCCGGCCGCCCTGTTGCACAATGCAGGCGGTTATTTTAACAGGCGACACCTACACCCAACTTCTCGAAGATGTGCGCGCCGTGGTGCGCCACGAACTACAACACGCCCCGGCCACGCCCACGGCCGGGGCTGGCTCGGCGGCCGATGAGCTGCTGACCATCCGCGAAGCGGCGGGGCTACTAGACGTTACGGTACAGACCGTACACGAATGGAAGCGGCGCGGGCTGCTGAATTTTCACAAGCTGGGCAGCCGTAGCTACCTAAAGCGAGGCGAAATGCTGGCCGCCCTCACGGCCCAGCGGCGTACCACCAAGCCCAGCAAGGGCGGGAAGGGGGCCAGCCATGCGTAGCGCCTGCCCCGTGCCTCAGCACCCCGCCCTGGCTACCTTTTTAGCGGGGCTGCCCAGTCTGGCCCTGAGCGCCACCGGCTGCCGCAACGTGGCCGCCCGCTTTGGCCTGACCGATGAGCAGCTGGCCGCCGCCCTGGCTACGGCCCAGCAGCAGAGAGGGGGCCGGCCATGAGTATGCCCACCCCGCCGCCCCTGAGTGCCGATGAACTGGCCGCCGCCCTGGTACTCACCGGCCACGCCTACCCCACGCCCGCCCAACTGGCCGCTGCCTTGGCCGAGCTATTCCCTAGCGGCAACGGCCCCACAGTGGCCGACCTACTGGCCGCCGGGCAGCTTGTGCCCACAATAGATAAGCAGCGCCTACGGGAGCCGCCGCCCACCCCGGCCGAGCTATGGGCAAGGCAGCTGGCAAAGCCTACGCCCCCACCACCGTCTACTGCGCCTCAGTTTAGCTACTACCGGGGCGGCATTGCCAGCACTACGCCCCACGCGGCCATAACCCCGGCCCAGCTGTACACGGTGCTTACCTCGCCCCGCTTTGCTGCCCACACGGCCGCCCTGCGCGCTGCTCCCGTGGGCAGCCCTGAGCGGGCCGAGCTAAAGAAGCGCCTTGACTACGTAACGCCCGCCGGCACATTCACACGCCGAGCCAACAACGGGCTACTAGCTGCTTCCGGCCTGCTGGTGCTGGATTTTGACCACCTGCCCGATGTTGGCGCGGCCCGTGCTGCCCTGCTGGCCGATAGGCTGCTGGCCACTGAGCTGGTACTACTATTCACTAGCCCCAGCGGCGACGGGCTGAAAGCCGTGGTAAGCACTGACCCCAGCGCCGCCCACCTCGACAATTTCCGAGCCTGGGCTAACTACCTGGGCCGCACATACACGCCTCTCGGCCTGGTACCCGATGAGGCCGGTAAGGACATAGCCCGCGCCTGTTTCGTGCCTCACGCTCCTGATGCCTGGCTGGCCCCGGCCCACGCCACCATCGCCCTAGCACTCCCTACCCCCAAAGCTGGCAACAATGAATATTCATAAGCTACGGGCTGCTACACCCGCTGCTCCCGTTCCCGATACCTTGGCCTACACACCGGGCGCAACACTTCGCAACCCATCCCCAGCTGCGCCCGACGCGCTGGCCTGGTGCCTAGCTCAACACGAAGCCCACCACGGCCTACTGCCGGCCGCCGGGGGCCGCAATAGCTGGTTAGCAGCCCTAGGCTTTTTCAGCAATGAGCGAGGGGTAGCCCTGGCCGACCTCGAAGCCCACGCCCTAGCCCACTACGCCGCGCCCGACTTTCCGGCGGCAGAGGTAGCGCAAACCCTACGGGGTATCTATACTCGCGAAGCCGCCGCCCACGGCAGCAAGCCCTATACTGCACCTCTCCCCTCCAGCGCCCGCCCAGCAGCTTCGCCCCCTGCCGCGCTACCGCCCACCTTTTCGGCCGATATGTACAACGCCCTACCCGACTATTTACGGCGCTGCTGCGCGCCCTTTGAGGGCCACGAAAAAGCTGTGATGCTGTTAGGCACCCTGGCCGTACTATCTGGCTGTTTTCCGGCTGTAGGGGGCGAGTACAACCGCCGCCGGTTTGGGCTTAATTTGTTTGTATTCCTCATTGCCCCAGCAGCTAGCGGGAAGGGAACGCTGGGCTGGGCACGCCGCCTGGCCTGGCCCTGGCATAAGCGCCTAACCGATGAGAGCCGGGCCGCCCGTACCGACTATGAAGCCGAGCTAGCCGCTCATCGTACAGCCTCAAAGGGCAAGGGCACCACCGCCACGCCGCCCCCAGCTGGCCCGCCGCCCCACAAGCTGCTGTACCTGCCCGGCAACACCACGGCTGCCGCCCTGGCTACGGCCCTAGCCGAGAATGATGGGCGCGGTATCATGTGCGAAACCGAAGCCGATACGCTAACCGGGGCGCTGGGGGCAGATTTTGGCAACTTTAGCGATGTACTGCGCAAAGCCTTTCAGCATGAGCCGGTTTCGCTGCTGCGCAAAACTGACCGCCAACATCTCGACCTGGCCCACCCGGCGCTGAGCATTGCTCTCACTGGCACCCCCGGCCAACTCCCGCGCCTAATGCCCACGGCAGAGGATGGGCTAGTAAGCCGGTTTCTATTCTACACCTTCGAGCAAACTCACAGCTGGCAAGACGTGAGCCCCGCCGCCGGCCCGCCCCTCACCCCCACTATCGACGCGCTGGCCGATGAGCTAACCCGTATGATAGAAGCCGCCCCAGCAGCAGAGGAACCCGGCTGCTACCCCGTAGAAATAACCCTAACCCCGGCCGACTGGCAACGCCTGAACGCCGCTGGTCAGACTGGCCTGGGCGAAGCTGCCGCCGCCGCCGGGGGCGCGGGAGCTAGCACAGCCTACCGCCTGGGCCTCATTGCCTGGCGAGTGGCCGGCCTGCTAACCGTGCTGCGCTGCTACGAAAACGGCGAAGCCCCTACTGGCCGCCTACTGGCCGACCCTGCCGATGTGGGCACCGCTCTGGCTGTTATGGACACCGCCCGCGCCCACGCTCTAGCCGTGCTGGCAAGCCTGCCCACACCTGGCGGAACTGGTAACACGGGTCGCTGGGCAAAACGGGCAGCCTATGAGGCACAGGTAAGAGAACTACAAGGGCAAGGACGTAGTCTAAGCGAAATTGCCAGCCTCACGGGTGTTCCAAAAACTACCGTTTACCGTCTGTTGAAAGAAAAATAGTGTTCCATTTATTTCACGTTCCAAAATCGGAACGCGGAACGATTGAAATACTAATGCAGCTCCTTACTGATGAATATGTACTTTAATCCACTCTAAAGCGATGGGCGCCCCCGCTTTGTACGCTATACTTTCTATCTGCTCTGCTATTCGCTTTAGAATATTTGGCTTATTGCTTTTAATCGTAGTAAGAGATTGATTAATCTGGTCTTCTACATCAATAGCAGCAATACCAGACATTAAATTGTATTCTAAGCTGCGAAGAGCATCTACTACTACCTGATTGCCTTGAGCTTCATTGAGTAGATCCTTGAATATAATGCCATGATGCTCTATTTGAGCCATTTGCACTCTTTCACTGCTAGATATTTGCTGGCCTACCAGTTGAATGAGTGTATTACCTTGAACAAGCTGCACTCCTATTTGCTGTCGAAGAAAGGAAACTTCCTGCTTATAGTCGATAACAGCTTGATTATGCAAATCACGGGCAAGCTGCAACAAATCACTCTTTTGCTTAACCTCCATTTGAGCCATTTCGAGCTTATTCTTTAGCTCTAATACATCTATAGAGTTGGCAAACAATGATTCTGGTGGGGCAACACCCATGATTATTAACCCATACTTCTCCAATTCTTCTTTTATCAACTCAATCTCTCCATTTGGGGATTCTATACGCATCTGCACAGTATTACCCAATTGCTCAATACTTATCCTAGCATTGAGGTCAGGAGCTTTCTTACGCAATACCTCACCAAAGTAAGATAGTATACCAACACCAGCTTGGTAATATTCAGGTGCAAATTCTATAGTTTTATTTAATGCATTCAGGTCAATAAATTGTTTCGTTGGCAACTCCTCAACAGTTATTTCTTCAAATTCCTTCGAGAAAAAAATAATTACAAAAGGAACATTATGACTAATTGGGCGCATACCCGCAAGTTGGGCACGACAAGTAGATTCTAAAAACAAGAAGTCTTTATACATCTCCTTTGTAGAAGAAAAAAAATCTGCTATGTCATCAGCTTGCACCAGTAATACATAAATATCACACATTCCTAAATCAACAGCTTCTGGAGCAGTTATAAGCAGATGCCTAACGAAAGTTGGGTTCCCTGCTGCTTTGTCATCACCTATTAGTACAGATGATACTCCGTTTTTTACGCTTTCTAGAGAGAAGTGCCGTGTTTCCGAGACTTTCATAGCTTCCGGCTCCCACCCTAAAGACTTAATGGATTGCTCCCAGAACCTACCTAGATATGCTAAATTAAGCGCGCTTTTCCTCTCCCGTGGGCCCAGATTTACTATGACTTCAGGCGTTATACTATCAAGGACATGTTTCATGTCTTGCCATTCTGCTGGTCTTTCAGCAATCAGCTTTTCCCATCCATTGTTGAGGCTGAGCACACGAACCGGATACATAGCGAAGGGGCGGTTATAGGTAAGAGTTGGATACAAACGTAGGGAGTACTGACAACCTATAAGGTTTCTGCCTCACTTAAAATCTAATAAAGTGGCCTTGTTCTCATAAGACAGGTTGCTAAGTATGCTGGCCAAGTTCGGCCCACGAAAAAGCCCCACGTCTTCACTACTGAAGAACGCGGGGCTTTGCCATAGGTAGAGCTGGCAACTACAAACCCGTAGGCCAAGCAAAGGTATACAGGCTAGCATCACCCCCATATGCCTAGCCAGTACTAATCCCCTATTCTAGCTCCGGTAAGTCCAGGTGGAATTGATGTTATTGTTTTGCCTTCTTGCGTTACCAAAAAACTGGTATAAGTGTCGTTTATTTTAATAATAACCTTATTTACTGCCTCTATTGCATCATGTATGTTGACCTCTATGTACTCTTCTACACTTTGCGCATTACGTCTTTTAACATATTGCATTCTCAAGTCATACACTCCAATATTATTTAAAAAACGCTCAGGTTGAACCTCGCCTATTTTAACAACCATATCTCCATGATGTACACCGGAAAAAAGAAAGTGTGATATCTCCCTTTCACCAATAACATCTCTGCTGCGCCATATAATGTCCCCTGATATTGAATCTCCAAACTCAGTAAAATACCTTGTAATTCTTTCATTAATATGATGCAAAGAATCTCTTAGTGCTTTAATATTCTCTTTTTCCCTATTATACTCTTGCCCAACCTCCTCACTATTGACTACTGGAATAAACTTTAAAAACAGCGACACCCTGAATATATTATCAATTAGCACCCATATATCTACCATAATAGAAGAGTAATTCACTTGATATTCGTAAAATACAATGCTGCCAAAAATCATTGGTTGGCTATTTTTCTCAATGGCTATTAGCTTATCTTCAAGCCTTATAGAAGCCTCCTCAAGAGTTTGAAAAACTACTCGTAGTCCATCCAAAGCTATTGCCTCCTCACGCCTGCCTTCAGGCAGGAGTAATACTGTGTCAAGCATTACATCTGCTGTTGACCTATTACAACACCATTGGTAATTGATTTTAAGAGACATACATTTTTTAGTAGGACTGGCAACTACGAAATACAGGCTGGTCACAAGGTAAGGAAGCTAGCCTTTCTTTTTGCGCTAGGCAGGGTAGTGCAGGCTGCTGAAAACTTGCAAAAAGTGTTTAGTAGTGTTTAGCCACCGCACAGTGAAGGCGCCGCAAAACACGCCAAAAGTGTGCGGTATTGTGCGGTTTGAAAATTGTGGCCTAGCTGCCCTACTCGGTCGCTAAAATGCCTCAAAGTGTACAATACTATTCACCCGCGTACCCCTATGTGTGCCCTTGAAAAGGCAAAACCCCGTTTCTAAGTTAGAAACGGGGTTTTCAGTGGCAACAGTTGGAATCGAACCAACGACACCAGCATTTTCAGTGCTGTGCTCTACCAACTGAGCTATGTTGCCGGGGTTTTCCGTAGACCACCTTAGTGGGTTGGGAGCGCAAAGGTACGATTAGACGCTTACGACGCAAGTTTTTTGTTAAAAAAATTTATAAAGCCTCCCAAGTCTTCTGCAAAAGTAGTCGTCATGCCTACTAAATTGCACCCTCATCCCACCCCGCTGGCTTACCTTTACTTCATGTTGCAACCCATCCTTTTCGCGCTGCTGCTACTGGCAGCGTTTGGCCTGTTTACCTGGCAGGTACGCAAAATCAGGGCTAACATCTTGGTTGGCCGCGACCGCGACATGAGCGGCCACTTTGGCGAACGCCTCAACAAAACGCTGCTTGTGGCCTTTGGCCAGCAAAAAATGTTTAAGCGCGTAACGCCGGCCTTGCTGCACCTCGTGGTGTACGTAAGTTTTCTGGTGATTAACGTCGAGGTGATTGAAATCATCATCGATGGCCTGTTCGGCACGCACCGGGCCCTGCGCTTCCTAGGTCCGGTCTACGACGTAATGATGGCGACCAACGAGCTGCTGGCGGTGCTCGTCATTGTAGCGGTAGCGGCCTTTTGGTGGCGCCGCAACCACAACCCACCGGTGCGTCGCTTCACCGGCCCCGAGCTGCGCATGTGGCCCAAGCTCGACGCCAACATCATTCTGTACATCGAGGTAGCCCTGATGATGGCGCTGCTCTTCATGAATGCCGCCGACATCCGTCTGCACGAGCTGCGGCGCGAAGAGCTGCCGGGCACTTTTCCAGTCAGCCAATTTTTAGCTGGCCGGCTGCCGGCTGGCAGCGAAACAACCCTGGAGGTACTAGAACGCGCTGGCTGGTGGATTCACATCATTGGCATCCTGCTGTTTCTCAACTACCTGCCTAGCTCCAAGCATTTTCACATCATCACAGCGTTTCCGAACGTGTGGTACTCACGCATGGTGCCGCAGGGGCAGTTCAGCAACGTGGAGAGCATCACCCACGAGGTAAAGGCCATGATGGACCCTACCTACGAGGTGCCTGCTCCGCCCGTCGATGCCGATGGCTCGGCGCTGGCGCCCACGCCCTTCGGCGCCAAAGACGTGGAAGACCTGCCCTGGACCGCGCTCCTGAACTCGTACTCGTGCACCGAGTGCGGGCGCTGCACTTCGGTGTGCCCCGCCAACCTGACGGGCAAGCTGCTCTCGCCGCGCAAAATCATCATGGACACCCGCGACCGGGTGGAGGAGAAGTACAACTCGCCGCTCATTTTCCACCCCAACGTGTACGGGGAAGAAGCCAAGCACGAGCCCATCACCGACCTCGCCAACGCCACGCTGCTGCGCGGCAAAGTGACGCCCGAGGAGCTGTGGGCCTGCACCACCTGCAACGCCTGCGTCGAAAGCTGCCCAGTGAACATCAACCCTCTGGAAAGCATTATCGAGATGCGCCGCTTCCTGGTATTGGAAGAGTCGGCTGCGCCTAACTCGCTCAATATCATGTTCTCGAACATCGAGAATAATGGGGCACCCTGGGCCTTCTCGCCTTCCGACCGCCTCAACTGGGCCGACGACCTGTACGTGGCCGACAAGACCCAAGCAGCTGTATAAGTTTGATTTATAAGTAGTATATCCGCTCTATGACGCCGACCTCCCCTTCTCCCGCCCCCGCCAAACGCCAGCTTACCGTGCCCACCGTGGCCGACCTCGCGGCCGAAGGCAAAGCACCCGAAATTCTGTTTTGGGTAGGCTGCGCGGGAGCTTTCGATGACCGCTACAAGCGCGTAACCCGTGCCTTTGCCCGCATTCTGGAGCACGTAGGCACCAACTACGCGGTGCTGGGCCTAGAAGAAAGCTGCACCGGCGACCCCGCCAAGCGCGCCGGCAACGAGTTTTTGTTTCAGATGCAAGCCATGCAAAACATCACTACGATGAACGGCTATGGCATCAAGAAAATCGTGACGGCTTGCCCGCACTGCTTTAACACGATTAAGAATGAATACCCTGCCCTAGGGGGCGAGTACGAGGTTATTCACCACAGCACCTACCTGCAACAGCTTATCAACGAAGGCAAAGTGGCCGTGAAGGGGGGCGAGAGCTTCCAGGGCCGCCGTATTACCTTCCACGACAGCTGCTACCTAGGCCGCGCCAACGACATCTACGAAGCCCCGCGCGACGTACTGGCCGCCCTTGACGCCGACCTAGTCGAGATGAAGCGTAGCCGTGCCAACGGCCTCTGCTGCGGCGCCGGTGGCGCCCAGATGTGGAAAGAGCCCGAGCCCGGCAAAAAGGATATCAACATCGAGCGCACCGAGGAGGCTCTCGCCACGCTCAGCGGCCAGGCCGCGGCCCTGGACAACCTACGCGGCGTCGAGACCGAGCGCACCGCCCCGAGCGAGCACAGCTTGCAAGGCGCCATTATCGCGGTAAGCTGCCCCTTCTGCATGACCATGATGAGCGATGGCGTGAAGAACAAGGAGCAGGAGAACGCTGTGCAGGTATTCGACCTAGCCGAGCTAATAGCCAGCGCCGAAGGTATCAACGCCTAAAATCGCTGATTTAACGAATTTCGCAGCTACGCCACCGGCAGTGGCTGGCTACTCTTTTTTACTCTTTGGGCGGCTCGCGCAGCTTTTTGCTTCGCAGCTACCTTTGCGAGTAGCTAGTACTAGCGCCTAGGGCCACCTAGGTACGCTAGCACCCAAGACAAGGCTACGCAAAGAGCACAAAAACAGTAGCCAGCCACCGCCGGTGGTGTAGCTGCGAAATCCGTTAAATCCGTTAAATCTGCGGTCATGTATGTAGCCTTCGACCATTTGCCTTCGCGGGCTCGCGTCTGGATTTACCAGGCCAACCGTTCGCTTACCGAAGCCGAACTAATGGCGGTGCTGCCCCGCCTTGCCGCTTTTGCGGAGGAGTGGACCAGCCACGGCCAGCAGCTGGCCGCCTCGGCGCAGTTTCTGCACCGCCAGTTTCTGATTATTGGGCTCGATGAGGCCGTGGCTGGTGCCAGTGGCTGCTCCATCGACACCTCGGTACGTTTTGTGCGGGAGCTGGAACAACAGCTGGGTATTGACTTGTTAGAAAAATCGCGGATGGCTTTCCTCACCGATGGCGAGCTGCAACTGCTTACTCGGCCCGAACTGCGCGAAGCCGTAGCTGCTGGCCAGATAACTGCTGACACCCCCTATTTCAACAACACCTTGACTACCAAGGATGAGTTAGTGACTAGCTGGCCTGCACCAGCCGGCCAAAGCTGGCTAGCCAGCTTTTTTAAGCAGTAGACCGCTCTAGCAGACTATTTGGCTGCGCTAACGCGTTGTATTATTGCCTACTAAATTATACTCTCGCCCATTCCGGCTGCATGGCTTTTCTAATTACTTATTTGTCAATGAGGAATTTTTCAGTTATTGGGGCAGCGGCCTGCTCGGTAGTGTTGCTCGGTAGCTGTGCCACGGGCAACATGAGCAAGGCCGACAAGCGCTTTGCTCGGGGTGAGTACGAGCCGGCCATTGCCCTCTACAAGAACGATGTAGCGAAGGGTAAGGGCGCGGCTAGCGCCAACTTCCGCATCGGCGAGGCCTACCGCCTCTCCAACCGCCTCGACCAAGCTGAGCCCTTTTACAAAGCAGCCCTAGACGGCGGCCTACGCAACGCCGACCTAGCCTTCCGCTACGCCGAAGCGCTGAAAGCCAACGGCAAGTTTGACCAAGCGGCCACGCAGTTCGCAACCTACGCCCAGAGCGGCACCAACCGTACCCTGGCCGCCCGCGCCGATGCGGCCGCCAAAAGCGCCACGGCCAGCAAGGCGCTGGTAGGCAGTGCCGCGGGCTACGACGTAAAGCCGCTCGATGCGCTGAATACCCCCGAAGCAGATTTTTCGGCTTCGCGGCTACCCAGCAGCGGCGAGCTAGTATTTGCCTCGGGGCGCGATGGCAAAACCTACCTAGGCAACGGCGGGAAGTTCCTGTCGCTCTACGCCCAGAAGTTCGACGACCCCACGTCCATGACCGGCGGCACTGCCCGCAAGCTGGAGCCCATTTTCAACAACAGCAAGGAGCACCAGGCCAGCGCCACTTACACGCCCGATGGCAAGACGATGGTCTTTGCCCGCTCGAACGATGGCTCCAGGAAAGGCTACCGCAGTGTTGACCTGTGGATTTCGTATTTCCGCGATGGCGCCTGGACCACGCCCATCCTGGCCAACATCAACGACCGTACGGCCGATGACTTTGCCCCGGCTTTCGCGCCCGATGGCACCACGCTGTACTTCTCCTCGGCCCGCAAAAACGGCCTAGGTGGCAATGACCTTTTCAAAACTACCCTAGGGGCCAATGGCCGCTTCTCGCCCGCCGAGAACCTAGGCGACGGCGTCAATACGCCGGGCAACGAGAACTTTCCGGGGGTAGCCCCCGACGGCACCCTGTACTTCTCATCGGACGGGCACCCGGGCTTTGGCAAGCTCGATATCTTTAAGTACCAGGGTGGTAAAGTAAGCAACCTAGGGGCGGGCGTAAACTCGGCGGGCGATGACTTTGCGCCCTTCTTTACGGGTCCCGACCTCGGCATCTTCTCTTCCAATCGCGAAGGGGGCAAGGGCTCTGATGACTTATACAGCTTCAAGAAGAACCCGCGCAAGCTGGTGACCTTCTACGCCGATGTGACGGTAGTGGAGCGCAATGATAAGGCCAATACCACCACGCCGATAGCGGGCGAAACGGTGACTATCACCGACGGCCGCGGCCGCAAGCAAGACCTGACTACCGGCCCCGATGGCAAGCTCAGTACCAAGCTCGACTCGGCACAGAGCTACACGCTATTCACCGACCGAACGGGTGATTTCACAGCGCGCGGCTCGCTGAGCACGGTAGGTCGCTACCCCAACCAAGACGCGCTGACGCAGCCGCAAACCGACATACGGCTACCCATTACGCTGACGCTCAACAAGATTATTGTCAACAAGGCCATTGAGGTTAAAGACATTTTCTACGACTACGACAAGTATGCCATCCGCCCCGATGCCGCTGTGCGCCTCGACACGCTGGTGCAAACCTTGCAGGACAACCCCAAGATTAACATCGAGCTAAGCTCGCACACTGACCAGCGCGGCAAAGACGCCTACAACCTCAAGCTTTCGCAGCAGCGGGCCGAGGCGGCCGTGGCTTATATCGTGAGCAAGGGCATTTCGAAGAGCCGCATCACGGCCAAGGGCTACGGTGAAACCCGGCCCATTGTGAAAGACGCCAAGACCGAGGAAGAGTACCAGCGCAACCGCCGCACCGAGTTTAGGGTGACGCGCATTGACAAGTAATCTGGCCAGCGAGCCAAGCCTAGGCCCCCGCAATGCGGGGGCCTTTTTTGTTGGCACGGCGTTTGGATTTAAGCTTTTTGGCGGCCAGGTTTTGGCTGTCCTTCTCTTGCCCTAGGTCCATGAAAAAGCTCTTTACCCTTGCTGCCGCTGCCCTACTCACTTGGGTAGCACTAGCCCCGGTAGCTGCCGCCCCATCCGCGCTGCCGGCCAACGCCACGTTTGTTTCGGAGCGTGGCCAGGTTTTTAGCTTGGCCTTGGATGGGCGGCCCCTCATGCGGACGGTGGCCCAGCAAGTACGGGTGGCACGCCTAGTACCAGGCCAGCATTGGGCCGACTTTAGCGTACCCACGCGCTACGGCCCGCCGCTACGCTTTCGCACAGCCGTGTGGCTGGCGCCGGGCCTCGAAACCAACTACGTGCTGGTACTGCGCCCTGGCTACGGGCCACAACTGCGCCAGCTAGGCGCCGTGCCGCTGGGCCGGCCAGTGTATGGCCCCCAGGGCGGCTACCCTGGCGGCGGGTACCGGGGCTATCCGCAGCCGCAGCAGGCCCCTACCCCTTACGATAATGTGCCGGACGGCTACGACGAGGATGAAGAGGCGGGCCCGCCAACCTACCCAGCTCCCGGCTATGGCAACGTGCCGTACGGCAACGACCCACGCAATAGAAACGGCAACGGGTACGGTAACAATGGCGCTCCCAACTACCCCGGCGGCGGCTATAACCCCAACAATACCCCAGGTCCGCCAAATGGCGGCTACTACCCTGGCCCCGCCAATGGCAGCTACCTCCGGCCCCTCCCCCCTGCCGACGTACAGGGCCTAACTGAAGCTCTCCGCAACCGCTCTTTCGACGACGCTCGCCTCCCCTTGGTGAAGCAGGCCCTGGTCCAAAGCACTGTGCGTGCCGATGAGCTCGCTCAGCTTATCAATACGCTGGCCTTTGATAAGTCGCGCATCGAGCTGGCGGAATACGGCTACGCCCACGTCAGCGACCCACAAAATTTTTATCGCGTGTACGACGCATTGCGCTACCCATCCAGCATTCGGGAAGTACAGCAGGCCCTAGGTCTGCCGCAGAACTAATCTGGCGTCATAAAATAAAAAGGCCCCGGCAGCGCACAGCTACCGGGGCCTTTTTAGTGGTTGGTATTTACTGCTTAATCACCAGCCAGTACTTACCGCAGGCGGTCGGCGCTGCGTACTAGCTGCTCATCGCGGCGGATGAAGCGGTTGGCGAGCAAGTTCAGCATCATGGCCAGCGTGGGCAGATAGAAGGCGGGCTGAAACTGGCCTTCCAGCTTCGGATTGAGCAGCGCCTCGCCCTTATTCGAAAAATAAAACTGAAGGCCGAACGTGGCGACGATGAACAGCAGGTTCAGCATACCAAGTTTGAGCTGGCCGAAGCGATTACGAAACATAAAAATCTCGCGCACGGCCGTGGCTGCGGAAGCAACGGCCAACACGGCAATCAGAAAAACCGGCCCTAGGTCCTTGGGGAGCGTCATCCCCACAGCATCAAAGCCGAAGGCGTTTAGGGTAAGCTCTTGGTGCGTAAGGCCATCGACCTTGTGCCACAGCGGCAGCGCCAGCATACTCAGCATGCACAAGGCCAGTAGCAGCAAAAACACGCTTTGAATTCTTTGTATCATCTTTGTGGTTGTGAAAAACGGCCGACGGCGATGCTGCGCGGCCAGGCCAAAATTAGCCCTCAACCGGCGGACTCGCTCTGCCTCAACGCTACCCAGAATGCCCAATGCGTATATCGTGGATGCTGTGCGCACCCCGATTGGAAAATTTGGCGGCTCGCTCAGCAGCGTCCGCCCCGACGATTTGGCGGCCCTCGTGCTGCGCGAGCTACTTCGCCGCAACCCTGGCCTCGATAAAAATGCCGTCGAAGATGTAATTATGGGCGCGGCCAACCAGTCGGGCGAAGACAACCGCAACGTGGCCCGCATGGCGGCGCTGCTCGCGGGCCTGCCCGTTACGGTGCCCGGCGTCACGGTCAATCGGCTCTGTGCCAGCGGCCTGCAAAGCATCATGGACGCCGCCCGGGCCATTAAGGCCGGCGAGGGCGATGTGTACCTAGCTGGCGGGGCCGAAAGCATGACCCGCGCCCCCTTCGTGATGGCCAAGTCGGAAACAGCCTTTGCTCGCGACTTCACGGCCCACGACACCACCCTAGGGTGGCGCTTCGTGAACCAGCGTTTGGCCAAGCAATTCTTTCCCTACACCATGGGCCACACGGCCGAGAATGTAGCCAAACAGTTCAGCATTAGCCGCGAAGACCAGGACGCCTTTGCCTTCGAAAGCCAGCGCAAGTACCACCGCGCTGCCGAAAAAGGCCGTTTCCGCAAGGAGCTGGTACCCGTATTCGTGCCCCAGCCCAAGGGCGACGCGGCGCTGTTTGACACCGACGAGCAGCCTCGCGTATCGACCCTCGAAAAGTTGGCGACTCTTAAGCCCGCCTTTCAGCCCGATGGTGGCACTGTGACGGCGGGCAACGCCGCTGGTATCAACGACGGCGCCGCCGCTGCTTTGCTGGTGAGCGAAGATGCTCTCAAGCGCTTTAACCTCAAGCCGCTGGCCCGCATCATCTCGTCGGCCGTGGCGGGTGTTGACCCTGCCATCATGGGTATGGGCCCGGTGCCAGCCACGCGCAAAGCCCTGGACCGCGCCGGCCTAACCCTAGGCGACATGGACCTCATCGAGCTCAACGAAGCCTTTGCCTCGCAGAGCGTAGCCGTTATCCGCGAACTAGGTCTCGATGTGAGCAAGGTCAATGTGAATGGCGGTTCCATCGCCATGGGCCACCCCCTAGGGTCGAGCGGGGCGCGTATCGTAGCCACGCTGGTGCACGAAATGCAGCGCCGCGAGGGTGTTCGCTACGGCCTAGCCACCATGTGCGTGGGAGTAGGCCAGGGGGCAGCCATGGTTTTCGAAAAAATGTAACCCTAGGCGGGCTCGTTGAGTCTGTATTATTCCTGCTAGTGACTGCGCGGGCTCCCTGAGCCCGCGCTCCTTTTTTATGACCTACGACGCCTCTCCCGCCTTTGCCGCTGCTCAAGATGCAGCTGACCCGCTCGCTCGCTTTCGCCAGGAGTTTCACGTGCCGCCCGGCCCCGATGGGCAGCCCACCGCCTACTTCTGCGGCAACTCCCTAGGGCTGCTACCCAAAGCCGCCCGTGCGGCCGCCGAGCGCGAGTTTAAGGCTTGGGAGGAGCGCGCCGTAGAAGGCCACTTCACCGGCAGCCAACCTTGGCTAACCTACCACGAAACGCTGGCCGAGGCCACGGCCCATGTGGTAGGCGCCCGGCCCGATGAAGTAGTGGTGATGAATACGTTGACCGTAAACTTGCACTTGCTGCTGGTCACGTTTTACCGCCCCACCGCCACTCGCTATAAGGTGCTGATGGAGGCCGGTGCCTTCCCTTCTGACCAGTATGCGCTGGAGAGTCAGGCCCGCCTGCACAGCCTCAACCCCGACGAGGTGATTGTAGAAATCGCCCCTAGGGACGGCGAGCACACGCTACGCACGGAAGACATTGAGGCTGAAATCGCGGAGCTCGGCGACTCACTAGCGACGGTGCTGTTTGGGGGCATCAACTACTACACGGGGCAGGTGTTCGACATGGCGGCCATTACGCGGGCTGGGCACGCGGTAGGCGCCACGGTAGGCTTCGACCTGGCTCACGCAGCTGGCAATGTGGTGATGCACCTGCACGACTGGGACGTGGATTTTGCTTGCTGGTGCAACTATAAGTATCTCAATTCGGGGCCGGGCGGCTCGTCGGGTATCTTCGTACACGAGCGCTTTGCAAACCGTCCCGACCTCGTGCGGCTAGCCGGCTGGTGGGGCCACGACCAGGCCGAGCGCTTCAAAATGAAGAAGGGCTTTCAGCCCATGCCTGGCGCAGCGGGCTGGCAGCTGTCTAATGGCCAAATAATTACGCTAGCCATCTATAAAGCCAGCGTTGACTTGTTTGAGCAGGCAGGTGGCATGGATGTGCTGCGCACCAAAAGCGAAAAGCTTACCGGCTACCTAGAGTTTCTTATCCATGGACTCGGCTTGCCAAAAACTAAGCTTGAGATAATCACGCCCGCTAACCCCGCCGAGCGAGGCTGCCAACTATCGCTGCTGGTGCACGAGCGAGGCCGCGAACTGTTTGATTACTTGGCGGCCCAAGGCATTATTGCCGACTGGCGCGAGCCGAATGTTATCCGCCTTGCACCCGTTCCACTCTATAATTCGTTTGAGGATGTGCGCCGGGCGGGCGCAGCTATTTCTCAATTCTACAATTAGCAGCGATTACTAAGTAGGGTATAAGTAAAGGCGCAGCCATCATAGCTTATACTCTGCCTATTACTCCTTGCCAATTGCCTTTTAGCGACTATGGAAGATTACGCGGCCAAGATGGCCCTCAAACCCGACGCAGCCCTGCGCGAATATGTAGTCGGCCACGCGCAGTATCGCGAAGCAGCCGTACTTGCCGCGCTCGACGAACTGCGGCGCCGGGGCCAGCCTGCGCCCGAAGATGCTACTCTGCGCCCTACCCTCGAAGTAGCAGTGCAGCAGCAAGTTGACGAGACAAAGGCTATTCGCGAAGCAGCCGATGATACTACTGAAGAGGATTTACCAGTCCTCTATTCGCCGGCCAGTATCGTGGTTATTTCGGCCGTCGTATCAGTTATAGCTGGCGCAGTTTTGTTGGCCATCAATATGTACCGCCTCAAGCGTGGCAACGCCATCCTAGGCTTGGTAGCTTTTGTGTTGGTTTATTTGATTGGCGAGGCCCTAGTGCTACGGCTGTTGCTCGCGCAGCATCTGTTCACACCAATGGTGGCCTTTTTGCTCGACCTTCCCCTAATTCTGGCTTATATCTGGTGGTTTTGGCCACGCTACGTGGGCACCTTCCAGTTTCAACCGCGCAATTGGTTGTTGCCCCTAGGTATTTGCTTATTGCTAAAATTTGGGGCTGCCTACCTAGTAATGCTCAACCCAACTGTTGCCAAGATGATGAAGCAGCAGGTAGAGCAGATGCAACAGCAATAAGTGGTCGAGCTGACTTCTAACACAAAAAAGCCGGCCCCTTCCTAGTTGGAAGGGGCCGGCTTTTTTGTGTTATTTTCTATCGCTAGCCTTTTAGCTGGCACAGTATCGTTTCGCCACCCTTCACTTTCTGCCCTAGGGTCACTTTGATATCTGCATCGAGCGGCACGAACACATCGACGCGCGAGCCAAATTTGATGAAGCCAAATTCCTCGCCCTGGCTTACTTCATCTCCTTCATTCACGTACCACACGATGCGGCGGGCCATGGCGCCGGCTATCTGCCGGAAAAGCACGAGCGGGCCGGCATCGCTTTCTACCACTACCGTGGTACGCTCGTTGTCGGTGCTGCTTTTAGGGTGCCAGGCCAGCAAGTATTTGCCGGGGTGGTATTTGAAATAGCGTACAACGCCGGATACCGGATTGCGAGTGATATGCACGTTGATAGGCGACATAAATACGCTTATCTGCCGGCGCGCATCTTCAAAATACTCAGACTCGAATACTTCCTCGATTACCACTACTTTGCCGTCGGCCGGGGCCAGTAGCAAGTCTTCGTGGGTGAGTAGGCGCCGAAATGGCGAGCGGAAGAACTGGAGCAGCGTCAGAAACGCGACCACCGATACGCCCGCGAAGATGCGATTAAACACCACATTAGGGCCATTGTAGCGGTTGAGTAGCAAGTTGAGGGCCAGCAGCACTAGCAATGTCACAAACAGAATGCGGCGGCCTTCTTTATGTATCTTAATCACAAATCACAGATTTAACGGATTTAACGAATGGCGCGGATACGCCTTCCGGTAGTAGGCTGGCTAGTTGAGCGCGGAGTGGGGGTTGTGCTTACGTAAGCAAGCTAGGTCGGTAAACAGCTTACAGTGCTTTACCGTGCCTTGTTGCCTCAAAAATAGAAAGGCGCGGGCCAACTGACCTGCGCCTTTCTAGTAATACTAGAATAGAGTCTAGTTAGGTCACCCAAATCAAACGAATCAACTGGCCCTAGCTTAGTCAGCCTGCTTTAGCAGGCGTATCCGCGCCATCCATTAAATCCGTTAAATCTGCGATGCTAGTAGCCGCCGCGGTACTTATAGGTCTGGGCTACTTTGTCGATAGCCACTACATAGGCCGCAATACGCAGGGATATATTATACTTCTGGCTAACGGCGTACACTTTCTCGAAGGCTTCGGTCATGATGCGGTCGGCCCGCTCCGTTACCATATCGAGGCTCCACTTGAAGCCCTGCTTGTTTTGCACCCATTCGAAATAGCTCACCGTCACGCCACCCGAGTTGGCCAAGATGTCGGGCACTACCGAAATGCCTTTGCCATAGATAATGGGGTCGGCCGAGGCAGCCGTAGGGCCGTTAGCACCTTCCACAATTAGCTTCGCTTTGATGAAAGGCGCATTGTGCTCCGTAATCACGTCCTCTACGGCCGCGGGCACTAGCACATCTACCTCCGAAATCAATAGCTCGTCGGGGTCCATTGGGGTGGCGCCGGGGAAGCCATCGAGGCGGCCCGCGTGTATATTCTTATACGCAATAGCCTCATCGATATTGATGCCATTGTCGTTCCAGTACGCGCCCGAAATATCAGATACCCCCTTTATTGTCAACCCTTTGTCGAACATCAGTTTGGCCGTCCACGAGCCTACATTGCCGAAGCCTTGAATGGCGACTGAAGTTTCTTCGATTTTCATATCGAGTTTGTTCATCGCGGCTAGGCACGACACCATAACGCCGCGGCCAGTAGCCTCGGTGCGCCCTAGCGAGCCACCCATTACGAGGGGCTTACCCGTGACGACGGCCGAAGACGTCTGACCCACGGTCTTCGAGAATTCGTCCATAATCCAGGCCATCTCGCGCGGGCCAGTACCCATGTCAGGCGCTGGAATGTCGCGGTCGGGCCCAAACACGTCCTTCATGGACATCGTGTAGGCGCGAGTCAGGCGCTCCAGCTCGCCGGGGCTCATGGTGCTGGGGTCGCAGATAATGCCGCCTTTGGCACCGCCGTACGGGATATCGACCACGGCACACTTCCAGGTCATCCAGGCCGCCAGGGCCTTTACCTCGTTGAGATTTACGTTTTTATCGTAGCGAATACCGCCTTTGCTAGGTCCTAGGATAGTGTTGTGCACTACGCGGTACCCCTCGAATACGCGCACTTGGCCATCGTCCATTGATACGGGCAAGCTCACGATTACCTGCTTATCAGGCGCTTTCAGCACTTCATAAGTGGAGTCGTCGAGACCCAGAATCTCGGCTGCCACGTTGAAGCGTGACATCATGGATTCGAGCGGATTCTCGCTATTTTCGACCCGCGGGGCGGGTTCTTTATACACAGTGGTGGCTGCCATCTGAGAAAAAATTGGTGAGGGTGGGTGGGAAGGGAAGTAAAATGCGCTTTACGAAAAAGCGCCGCAAAGGTACGATATCCGTCGCTGCGCGGTCTTTGGAACCTACTTCTTGCCCAGTCTATGCGCCGCCTGCAAAGTCCACGCCACCTTCTTTACCCCGCCAATACTTGCAGCAGCGCCAGCACCGGCAACACCAACAAAAACGCGTCGAAACGGTCGAGCAGTCCGCCGTGGCCAGGCAGGAAAGTACCCGAATCTTTCACCCCAGCGCTCCGCTTGAGCATCGACTCGGCTAGGTCACCTAGGGGGCCAAATACAGCTACTACCCCGGCCGCTACCAGCCGGTGACTCAGCGGAATATCGGGCAAAAAATGACCTGCCGCCCAGCCCACAGCCAGCGTCAGGAGGGCGCCGCCAGCCCAGCCTTCCCACGTTTTGCCCGGCGAAATGCGGGGAGCTAGCTTGTGCTTGCCTAGGTTCTTGCCAGCGAAGTAGGCGCCTGTATCGGCGGCCCACACAAAAAAGATGAGGCAGAAAACGCGCCCCGGTTCGAAGTGCCCCGAGCCAAAAGCTATCAGGCTCAGCAGCGCCATTGGCAAGCTGACATACAGCAGCCCGGTAATGGTGACGCCGATATTAACGAATGGATGGCCGTTATCAGGCCATAAGAGGACTTCGCGCAGCACCAGCAATACCAATAGCACGAGCAGCCCCCCGACCCAAAAGGGAGCCGAATGTATGAGAGAGGCGGCGGACAAAGCTTCTGATTCGCTGGCTGACCAGCCAAAAAGCTGGGCGTAGTACGCGTAGCCAACCGTAAAATTGATAGCTCCGAAAATGAGCAACCCAATGGCAATGCCAATCCAGAAAGCAGGCTTATGTCCGCCAGCTCGCATAATGCGGTAAAACTCCTTGAGTATCACAGCTTGCACTGCCGCAAAAAATAGCGCAAACGGGACAGGCCCACCGAAGGTGCAGCTAGCGAGCAGCACCGCCGCGAGCGCACCCCAAATAGCGCGCAAGCGCAGGTTGCTAGGTCCTTTTTTGGGCTGGGAGTCGGGCGAAGGGGCGGAGTCGAGGGCTGGGTTCAACGGCGGAAAGGAATATTAGCGCAAAGGAGCAGTAGGGTCAGGAGCGACGGCGAGGTTGCGCGCAGGGGCCGCCATGCGCTGCTGCAAGATGTAAAGTAATGCAGCACTGAGTATAACCGACAGCAGTACCGTAGGCCAGGGCAAGGCCTGGGTAGCGTCGGGGTCGAAGGAGCTAGGCAAGTGCCGGCCCTGCGCCAAGTAGAGCAGGAGCAGCTGGAAAGCGTTTTGGGTAAAGTGCGCAGCCATTGGCACCAAGATGTTGCCGCTCCACTCGTACAAGTACCCCAGCACCAGCCCTAGCAAAAAGCGCGGCACAAATCCAAAAAATTGCAAGTGAATGGCTGAAAAAAGCGCGGCCGTTAGCCAAATACCCACGTGCTTGGAGTCGAACCACCGCACGAGGTTGCGCTGAATAACGCCGCGAAACACCAGTTCTTCGGCCACTGCGGGCGTCACGGCTATCACGAACAGGCCAACCAGCAGGCGGCCCAAGGACGTGAACTCAGTCAGAAACTTAGTCAGTTCAGCTGCTTGGTCTTCCTTGGCCCGGGCCCACTGCTCAAAATCGTGCAGGAAAGCGGGGAAATGCGCCTTCGCATTCCAGGCCAATACGGCCGACTGCGCGGGGACCGATACTAGTATCAGCAAGGCCGCCGCACCCAGCCACCACCCCTGCCGCAACGGGCGCGGAGCAAAGTAGCGCTCGGCCGACTGGTTGGGGGCCCGCAGCACCAGTGGCAGCACGGCGGCCCCAGCGCCTAGCCCCGCCAGCGACAGCCCTTGCAGCAGCATCGACACGGCCCAGCCTTGGGGCACCCGCTCGGGTGCTGCCGCCAGCTCGCCAAATTGCGCTAGCGATAACCCAAATACTGAGTTAGCAAGCACCAGCGCAAGTAAGCTAGCCAGGCTCAGCCCTGCTACGGCCAGCCCCACTAGCAGCAAGATTTGCAAAAGGGGGTGCAGCGAGCGGGAGGGCAAACCTTTCATTAGGGAGAGGGTGTTCAATGGGATGTAAATTTGCGTCATAAATTTTCTATTGGGGGGCGTTGGCGAGCCCTGCCTCTTTTAAAACCTATCCTCGTGCCCAACATCCGCGATATCAAATTGCCCGACTTTCCGCTGCTCCTCGCCCCGATGGAGGATGTGAGCGACCCACCCTTCCGAGCCGTGTGCAAGGCCAATGGTGCCGACCTCATGTACACCGAGTTTATTTCGAGCGAGGGCCTGATACGGGCAGCAGCCAAGAGCCGGCAGAAGCTCGATGTATTTGACTACGAGCGGCCCATTGGCATTCAGCTTTTTGGCTCCGACGTAGAGACAATGGGCGAATGCGCCGCCATCAGCACCGAGGCGGGGCCCGACCTTATTGATATCAACTACGGCTGCCCCGTGAAGCAGGTAGCGATGCGCGGCGCGGGTGCGGCTTTGCTACGCGATATCCCGAAGATGGTGGCCATGACCGCCGCCGTGGTGAAGAATACGCACCTGCCCGTAACCGTGAAAACCCGCCTAGGGTGGGATAATGACACCCTGAACGTGGAAGAGGTGGCCGAGCGCCTGCAAGACGTAGGCATTGAGGCGCTGACCGTGCACGGCCGCACCCGCGTGCAGCTCTACAAAGGCGAGGCCGACTGGCGCCTGATTGCCAAAATCAAGGAAAACCCGCGCATCAAAATCCCAATTTTCGGCAACGGCGACATCGACTCGCCCGAAAAGGCACTCGAATACAAAACCCGCTACGGTGTAGACGGCGTGATGATAGGCCGCGCCGCCATCGGCTACCCCTGGATTTTCCGGGAAGTGAAGCATTACGTCGCTACCGGCCAGAAGCTGGCCCCGCCTACCCTAGAAGAGCGGATTGCCATGTGCCGTATGCACTTCGACAAGAGCCTAGAGTGGAAGGGCCCTAAGGCTGGCATTTTTGAGATGCGCCGCCACTACGCGCACTACTTCCGTGGCCTCGAAGGCGCCAAGCAGTGGCGCACCCGCCTAGTCGATGCTGAGAATGGTGCCGATGTGTACGCCATTCTCGAAGAGATTGCGGCTAGCGATGCTGTCTTAGTTGGGTAACCAGTGCTTTAGGCACCTAGGAGTAAAGCCGCCTCACAGGGCGGCTTTATTTTTTTGTGCGCCGCGCTTCTTGCCGCCGCATCGGCATCTTGTCGACGGTACCAAAGAGGTCGGTCGGGGCTAAGGGCTGGGTTTCGCTCCGCTTCACGCCACCGTCTTTGCCAACGAGCACTACCACAAAACCGGTGAGCGGCTGCTTCAGCTCGCGCTGCCAGTACTGGCGGTCGGCAGCCGATAGCTGGTCGTAGGGCAACTCCAGCACCACAAAGTCGCGCTCCCGCAGTTCATCGGGCACGGCGGCCAGCAGCTTCTTTTGGTGTTGAAAATCGGCTTGGCTGGCGGTCGGCGCCCCAATGAGTAGTACACGCTTTTGCCAATGGCTAGCACGCAGCTGCTGGGCTAGGCTGGTGGGGCGAGCGGACTGGGCCAGGCCCAATAGGGCCACGAGCACCAAGCACGCTCCTGGCAAGAGTCTTGTTACAAGCTTCATACTTATTCCTACTAGTGTTTGGGGGGACGAGTTGCCTGTGCCGCTGGGTAAAGGGGCTACTTGCCAGCGGCGTAATTTTGTAGCATGTCCGCTCACCCTTCTGTTTCGCTTTCCTCTTCACCCGCCGCCACAGAGCCACCTACCGTGGCTGCCGCACCGGAAATGGCCCCGCCCCCGGCGGCGAGCGTACCGCCCTCGGCCTGGGGGCTGCTGCTGGTGCTGTCGCTCATTTGGGGCACATCGTTTATTCTGATGAAGAAGGGACTGGTCGTGTTTTCGGCGTTGGAGCTGGGCGCGGCCCGCGTGAGCGTGGCGGCGGCGCTACTGCTGCCATTTGCCGTGCGCGAAATCGGGCGTGTCGAGCGCAGCCGCCTCAAGTGGCTGGCCCTCAGCGGCACGGTAGGCACACTCATCCCGGCCTTCTTGTTTGCCTATGCCGAAACGCGCCTGGCCTCGGGGCTAGCGGGTGTACTCAATGCTCTCACGGCAGTGTTCGCGCTGTTGGTGGGCGCCCTGCTGTTTGGGCAGCGCCTCACGGGGCTGCGGGTGCTGGGCATTGCCCTAGGGCTGCTCGGCACAGTGGTACTGATGCTGCTGGGCGGCAGTGGCGATGCGACTACTGAGCCCGGTAGCGCGGGCAATGCCTGGTATGGCCTCTACATCGTGGCAGCTACCGTGGGCTATGGCCTCAGCGTGAACGTGATAAAGCACCGCTTGCACGCCATGACGCCGGTGGCCGTAACGTCGCTGCTTCTCCTGCTCATCGGGGGGCCGGCGCTGGCTTACCTGCTCCTAGGTACTGGTTTTGTACACAAGCTGGGCACGGTGCCAGGCGCCTGGGCAGCATTTGGCTACATCGCGCTGCTGGCCACGCTGAGCACGGCGGTAGCTACTGTCTTGTTTAATATGCTGATTCAGCGCTCCACCACGCTGTTTGCCTCGTCTAGCACTTACCTCATTCCTATCGTGGCGCTGGGCTGGGGCGCCCTCGATGGCGAGGCATTCAACCTGTGGCATGCGCTGGGCATGGTCATCATCTTGGCCGGAGTCGCGGTCATTCACCGGGCGCGGTAGGGTTTCCTTTTGCGTTTATGAACTAACAGGTAGCGCCGCAGCTGTAGCCATTGCACTACTCGCACGCCGACCAAGAGCACTAGTAGCCCTGGCAGCAGCAGGAGCAGTACCCACGTATTGGCTTCGTTGTAAGAGGTATGGGTGAGGTTGCCAAGATTCACCATAACATCGCAGCAGTACCAGTAAGCTAGGTGCACGAGCCGCGCTAGCAAGTGAAGCAACGTACTCATAGGGTGCCTTTTAGCTGCCGGATGCGAATCGCATTGCCTAGGGCGCCATATGTCAGCCACCCAAGCAGGCAGGGCATCAGCACCAAGTAAAACGCCACATTGACACCCGCGTACCGTGCCCGGCCGCCCAGCATCAGCCCCCGAATGGTAGCTGCGTACAGGGGCCGCAGCCGAAAGTAGGCCGGGCTAGTGGCGCGGGTGGCGTGGCGGCAGCCGTGGGCCGCGCAGTAGCGGGTGCAGCGCGCCGGGGCGTAGGCTCGCGTGGGTGGGTGCGGGGCGCTGGCATGTAGCCAAAAGCTAAAAAGCAGCGGCAGTAGCCCCGCTAGCAGGGTAAGCAGCAGCGGGTAGAACCTAGGAAAGCACCTCATACCAGTGGTGCCCTACCCCGCTGCTACCTTGTTCAGCCGCGAATGCTTGTAGCCATACCCGAAATAGATAGCCAAGCCTATCAGCAGCCAAATCAGGAACATCGTCCAGTTATTGATGCCGAGCTGCGTCATCAGATACAGGTTGGTGAGCAGACCTAGGACGGGCAACAACGACAAGCTTTTGCGGAACGTGACGACCATAATGGCCAGCGAAGCCAGGATGAACACCAGGTAGGGAATCTGGTGGCGGAACACGCTGTAATAGCTCTCCCCGGCGCGGGTGGCCGTGGTGCCATTTATGTCTTCCATCAGCTTCACCACGGTAGCGTGGTCGTAGGTCCACAGCAGCCACGCGCTCAGCACTAGTAGCAGGGGCACCAGCCACTTGCCATTGATGTAGGGCACCGTGAAGCGGGCCCCCGACTTGCCGTAGGGGTCGATGATGAGGATGCCGCCGCAGACCAGCGCGAAGGCGAACAGCGTACCGATGCTGGTGAGGTCCACCACCAAATCCATATTCAGCACCAGGGCCGGCACGCCCACAAAGATGCCCGTGACGATGGTGCTGAACGACGGTGTATGAAACCTAGGGTGCACCTTGGCAAACACAGGCGGCAGCAACCCATCGCGGCTCATAGTAAGCCAGATGCGAGGCTGACCCAGCTGAAATACCAGTAGCACCGAGGCCATCGCAAATACGGCGCTCACGGCCACTAAACCCGAAAACTTGGGCAAGCCCACTTTAGCGAATACAAACGACAGCGGGTCGCCAACGCCAAGCTCTTTGTAGCTCACCATACCAGTGAGTACCAGCGTAATAATAACGTAGAGAACCGTACAAATGATGAGCGCAAACATCATCGCCTTGGGCAAGTCGCGCTGGGGGTTCTTACACTCTTCGGCAGTGGTCGAAATGGCGTCGAAACCGATGTAAGCGAAGAAAACCGCCGACACGCCCTTAAGTACCCCGCCGATGCCATTGGGCGCGAAGGGCGTCCAGTTTTCGGGCTTCACGTAGAATGCGCCCACGGCGATAACCACGACTACGACCGCCAATTTTAGGGCTACCAGTAGGTTAGAGGCATTCTTACTTTCCTTGATGCCCACGTACACCAGCGCCGTGATGGCCACCGTGATGAGGAAGGCGGGCAAATCGACGACTAGGCGCAAGCCGCCGCCTAGCTCGGGGGCGCTGGCCCAAGCTTTGTACGCTTCCAGCTGTGCGGGCGCAGCTTCGGCAAGGGGCTTTCCGGCTTGCATGAGGGCCAGCACGGCCTCGTAGCCGGCGTGGGCACTCTGGGTGCCCATCGTGAGCCAGCGCGGTAGCGCTAGCCCCACCCCATCGAGCAGGCCGGTGAAGTAGTCGCTCCACGATATGGCCACCACGATGTTGCCGACCGCATACTCCATGATAAGCGCCCAGCCAATAATCCAGGCCGCCAGCTCGCCAAAGGAAGTGTAGGCGTAGGTGTAGGCCGAGCCGCTAACCGGGATGGTAGCCGCAAACTGCGCGTAGCACAAGGCCGAAAACGCGCAGGCAATAGCCGTGAACACAAACAGCAGCGACACGGCCGGCCCGCCATTGAGACTGGCCTGGCCGATGGTACTAAAAATACCCGCCCCAATGATAGCTGCGATGCCTAAGCCCGTGAGGTCGCGCACGGTAAGGTGGCGGGCCAGGCCGCCTCCGCCGTGGCCGTCGGCATCGGCGGGGGGGTTGGCAAGGATAGACTCAATGGTTTTGCGGCGGAAGAGCGAGGAATTGGCAGGAGGCATTTGGCCAAGAAAAAATTGGAGCGGCAAAATAGCAAACGGCCAAGTTACGGCCTCGCCGTGTGCAATTGGCGGGGGGCCGGCATCAGAGTAGAAAGCTACTCCTTCTTTCTGAGCTATGCCCCAGCGTTCTACTTCTATCCACATTCCGCAGCCCTGCGCCGAGAATTGGGCTGACATGACGCCCACTGGCCTAGGCCGCCACTGCGCCGCCTGCCAAAAAACGGTGGTGGACTTTACCCAAAAGACCGATGCTGAAATTCTAGTTATGCTCCGCCAAGCCGGGGGCGAAACTTGCGGCCGGCTGCGGGCCGACCAACTAGAGCGCTCGTTGGTAGCGCCTGCGCCGTCAGCGCGCTGGCGCACCTGGCTTGGGGCTGCGCTGGCTGTTGGTAGTATGCTAGGCGGAGCTAAGGCCGCCGCTCAGACTACCCTAGGGAACTACAACGGTGGCCCGGTGCCAGCAGCCTACCCCGTAGGCACCGGACCGGCGGTGGCATCACCCAGCCCACTGTTGCCCGCCGAGCGGCCCCTTAGTCTTAACCAAGCCGAGCCTGGCGGCTCTTTCGTGCTACGGGGCACTGTTGCCGACGCTACTACCCACGAAGGGCTGCCAGGGGTAATGATATTACTAGTAGGCACTAACATGGGTGCTACTACCGATACTACTGGAGCCTTTGCGCTGCCCATACCTACTGGCGCTACCTCAGTGCAGCTCGCCGTCCGCTACATCGGCTACGTCGGCCAACAGCTAACTGTGCCAAGTGCCAGTGACCAACCACTGATGGTGCAGCTACATGCGGATGTAATGGGGATGTTGAGTGGCGAAGTCGTCATCACCGGGATAGGGAAGCATCCGTGGCCTTGGCACCCTAAGCGCTTTTTCAACTGGAGTAAGTATTGGCTCACGCGGCCATTTGGGCGCTAAGGCAGCTGGGCACGCCTGCTCTTTTTAGTATTACCTACTTGTATCTGTATGAAGTCCTTTTCTGTTGCTATTCCGCAGCCCTGCGCCGAGAATTGGGCTGACGTGACGCCCACTGGCCTAGGTAGCCACTACGCTGCCTGCCAAAAGACGGTGGCCTCTACTTTTCTTTCCTGGCGTTGGCCCAACTGCCTAGGTAGCACCCTGGCTACTCCTAGCCACTCCCGCCCTCCCGCCCACTACCTAGGGCGCCGGGGCGCACTGGTCGTAGTAGCGTGGGGCGCTTGGCTCTCGGCAGCAGGTCAGGCACCTGCTGCACCTACGGCAATACCAGAGACTATTGTCGTCCGTGGGGTAGTGCTGGACGACTCGCTGAACGTGCCCGTCCCAGAAATGTGGCTTTATCTCAATGAGACTAAGTACGGGGCCGTTACCGACGCGCAGGGCAATTTCACACTCAGCTTTCCGTCTGGGTGGAAGCCCGTGCGCGGCGGCGAGCTGCGCATTTTCGTGGTGCCGGTGGGCTACACATTCAAGCCCCTACGCCGGCAGCTCGACTGGCGCGCCTACGACCCGACGCACCCGCTGGTGCTGCGCCTAGCCTCGGCCCCTGGGCGCGGGCGGCCCAACCTACACGGCTTCCGGCTGATGGCCGCGCCCGTGCCGCCACCCGTGTACCCGGCACGAGCGCATACGGCACGGCCCTAGGGCAAACTTTTCGGCTGCCAAAAGCCTTGTGTGAGGGTATGATGAGATTACCCATTGCGCTGCTAGTTACGCTGCTTTTTACCGCCTGCTCTACCTTCAAGCCAGTACCGACTACTCGCTTCAACCCCACCGCCACCCGCGCCGAGCTGCCCCACGAGGAAGCCGTGCACCCGAAGAACTCCTTGGAGTGGTGGTACCTCACTGGCCACCTGCGCGACCAAGCCAGCGGCGAGGAATTTGGCATCGAGTACGTCTTTTTCCACTTCAACCTGAAGGATGGCAAGGACGATTACCAAATGGTGAACGTGGCCATTACCGACCCCAAAGGCCAGAAATTCAACTACGACTACAAGCTCGGCAAGCTGCCACGCCTGCTCACCGACTCGCTGCCGCTACGCCTACGCGACCACAAAGACGGCCAGGTATGGAAGTTTGACGGCCAGGAAGGGAAGTACCAGTTTGAGGCCGCTCTCACGGGTAAGGATAACCAAGGCTACGCCCTCAACCTGAGCACCACCCCCACCAAGCCCATCTTGCTGCACGGCGGCACTGGCTACGAAAACTACGGCCAGGGCATTACGGCGGGCTACTATAGCTACCCGCGCCTAGCCACCACTGGCACGCTCATGGTGGGCGGCAAAACCCACCAGGTAACCGGCGAGCTCTGGTACGACCGGCAGTGGAACTGCACCAGCATCGTGAGCAAGGGCGTGGGCTGGGATTGGCTCAGCATTCAGCTCGACCAGCCCCGCGAAGAACTGATGCTGAACACCCTGCGCAACAGCGAAACGGGCCAGAGCCTCAACAACGGCTCGTTTTTCAGCGCCGCCAATGAGAATATTCACCTAGGTGGCACCGACTTCCAACTGACGCCCCTCACCTACTGGACCAGCCCCAAGTCCAAGAAAAAGTACCCCGCCAAGTGGCGCGTGCAGGTACCCGCCCAGGGCTACGACCTCGTGGTAGAGCCGCTGGTGCCGCAGCAGGAGTTGGCGCTGCGCTTTTTCCACGCCTTCACCATGTACTACTGGGAAGGTATGTGTAAGGTGACCGGCACCCACAACGGCCAGCCCGTGACGGGCAAGGCGTATGTGGAGATTACCAACAAATAGGCTAGGCGCCTGTAGCCCGCGCCACCCGTCCGCAGCCACAACATAGCAGCTTAAGTAGCTTCGCGAACTGAACGCCCACGCTACGCGGGCCCAAACCATTCCCCTGCCTTTAGGTATATAGACCATGCTCAAACGTGATTTTATCAAGAACGCCGCGGCGTTCGCGCTCAGTGCGCTCGTAAGCCCCGCCGTATTGGCCCGGGCCCAGGAAGACCGTTTTTTGCGCGATGCCCGCGCCATGCCGATGGCTGATGGGCCGTTTACGCTGCCGCCCCTGCCCTACGCTTTCAATGCGCTAGAGCCGCACATCGACGCTCGCACCATGGAGATTCACCACGATGCGCACCACAAAACCTACGTTTCGAAGCTGAACGAGGCCGTAGCTGGCAAGCCTGAGGAAAAGCTGCCGCTGGCCGACTTGCTCGCCACTGCTAGCAAGCAGCCCGACGCCATCCGCAACAATGCGGGCGGCCACTACAACCACTCGATGTTCTGGACGCTGCTAGCCCAGAAGGGCGGCGGACAGCCCACCGGCGCGCTAGCCACGGCTATCACCAAAGATTTTGGCTCGTTCGACAAGTTTAAGGAGGAGTTCGCCAAGGCTGCTACTACGCGCTTTGGCTCGGGCTGGGCTTGGCTGAGCGTAGACAAAGCCGGCAAGCTCTTTATTTCGAGCACTCCTAACCAAGACAACCCGCTGATGGACCTGCCCGGCATTCAGCGCGGCACGCCCGTACTCGGCCTCGATGTGTGGGAACACGCCTACTACCTCAAGTACCAAAACAAGCGCCCCGACTACGTAGCCGCCTTCTGGAACGCCGTAAACTGGCCCGAAGCCGACCGCCGCTTTGCTTCTGCCAAGAAGGCGTAAAGAAGCCTTGCCATCTGCATCCTAACACAATCGCCCCCGAACGGTACCTAGGTAGTCCGTTCGGGGGCGATTGTGTTGAGGGCCGCTACTGCTTCTTACCCCACCAGCCAGCCGGCCAGCAGCGCCACAATGATGATAAATACGCTCGGAATGCGCTCCCAAAGCAACACCAGGAAAGTAACGCCTACTAGCAGCGGATTGAGCGGCAGGTGCCAACTAGGTGGGCAGCCTGGCACGCCGAGCAGGCGGTCGGGCAGCGGGTGGTAGAGCAGCAGCGCGGCCGCGCATACTAGGCCGGCGCTCACGGCATTAACGCCTTCGAGCGAGGCTTTCACCACGCGGTATTGGCGCAGGCCATCCCAGAAGCGGATTGCAAAGAATATCAAGAAGATACCGGGCAAAAAGATACCTAGGGCGCCTACCATAGCCCCCACAAGCTGCCCAGCCGTACCTAGGCCAGTAGGGCGCATAGCCAACGCCCCGATATAAGAGGCAAAGGCGAAGTTGGGCCCTGGCAAAGCCTGCACCATCCCGAGGCCCGACAAAAACTCGGCGCTCGTGAGGTAGTGCTTAAACTCCACAAACTCTGCGAATAAGAGCGGTGCTAACACCTGCCCGCCACCGAATACCAGCGAGCCATTGCGATAAAAATTCTCGAATAGCCGCATCGGCAGCCACTCGGTATAGTGGCCCAATAGCGCCGCCCCTAGAAAGATACCGAGCCACAGCCCAAAGTTGGCCCACTCTACTTGCAGCGGCTTCTTATCCTGCACAATGGTATGCTTGCGATAGCGCAGCGTAGTCACGCTGCCGCCCGCCAGCAGCAGCACCGGCAGCACCCACGGCAGCTGAAAGAAATAGGCTACCATGGCGGCCGCCACCATCAGGGCCACCGAGGTTTTAGTATGAATAACCTTCTCGGCGATGCGGTAGGCCGAAAACGCCACAAAACCCACCGCCACGGGCTGCACAAACTGCACTACCTGCGCCGTGCGCCCACCATCGACGTGGCTGAGCAGCAGGCCCGCCACGGTCATGATAACGACCGCCGGCAGGCACCATATCAGTAGCGTGAGATACGCCAGATTGGGGCCACCTAGGCGCAGCCCGATGGCTGTGATAGTCTGGGTAGAGGTAGGGCCGGGCAGGAGGGCGCACAGGGCTTGTAGCTCCAGTAGCTCGGCGGCGGTGAGGTAGCGGCGCTTGGCCACGAGCAGGCGCAGCATCATGGCCACGTGGGCCTGCGGGCCGCCGAAGGCGGTACAGGCCAGCCCGGCTACGTCTTTGAGGAAAATAAAATTGCGCGTGCGGCGCATTCGGCGGCCTTCCCGCCGCGACGGCAGCGCGCCCAGTGGAGCCTGAGAGTTGACTGGTATAGGATAAACGGTGGGGTCAGAAAGCACAGAGCGGTGGGAAATACCTACCCGAAGATAAGACTAGATAACTAAGTGTGGCATAAGCATTAGCTTAGGTATATGCAGGCCAAACCGACCGGCTGCTACCCAAGCTAATGCTTATACTACCCTAGGGCCTAGGCCACAGCTATTGAATAAAGACAGGCCGGATTAGGTTTTCGAAGGTAAAAATCTCGTCCCACTTGGCCTGGGTGAGCAGGCCGCGCTCGGTCACGGCAATGTCGTGCACCGACTTGCCGGTTTGCAGCGCTTCCTTGGCAATGCTGGCCGAGGCTTCGTAGCCTAGCACGGGGTTGAGCTGCGTCACGATGCCGATGCTGTTGTACACCATGTTGGCGGCGTGGCCGGCATTGGCCGTGATACCGAGCACGCACTTGTCGCGCAGCGTGTGGCAGGCGTTGGTGAGGTACGAAATGCTGGTAAACAGCGCAAACGAGATGACAGGCTCCATCACATTGAGCTGCAACTGGCCCGCTTCGGCGGCCATCGTTACGGTGGTGTCGGCGCCGACCACGTAGAACGCTGTCTGGTTCACTACTTCCGGAATGACGGGGTTTACCTTGCCGGGCATGATGCTGCTGCCGGGCTGCAAGGCGGGCAGGTTTATTTCGTTGAGGCCGGTGCGCGGGCCGCTGCTGAGTAGGCGCAGGTCGTTGCAGATTTTACTCAGCTTCACGGCCGTGCGCTTCAGCACGCCCGAGAGCTGCACGTAGGCGCCGGTGTCGTAAGTAGCTTCGATGAGGTCGCCGGCCAGCAGCAGGTCGAGCCCGGTTACCTGGCGCAGGTGCTGGGTCACGAGGCCGGCGTAGCCGGGCGGCGTGTTTACGCCGGTGCCAATGGCGGTGGCGCCCATGTTGATTTCGGAGATGAGCCGGCGCGAGTCGTCGATGCGCAACAGCTCTTCGCGCAGGTTGGTAGCGAAGGCGTGAAACTCGTCGCCCATGCTCATGGGCACGGCGTCTTGCAGCTGGGTGCGGCCCATTTTGAGCACGTTCTTAAACTCCTCGCCTTTTTGAGCAAAGGCATCGGCAAGCGCACCTAGGGCCTGGCGGTAGCCCACTAGCTTGTTATTGAGCGCAATGCGGAAGGCCGTAGGGTAGGCGTCGTTCGTTGACTGCGAGCAGTTAACGTGGTTGTTAGGGTGGCAGTAGTCGTAGTCGCCTTTCGCGTGGCCCATTAGTTCGAGGGCTACGTTGGCGATTACCTCGTTGGCATTCATATTTACCGAGGTGCCCGCACCGCCCTGTATCATATCAGTCAGAAACTGACCGTCGAACTCGCCGCTCGCTACCCGGTCGCAAGCTGCTATGATAGCGTCGGCAATGTCGGCGGGCAGCACGCCCAGCTCTTTGTTGGCCAGGGCTGCGCCCTTCTTTACGTAGGCCAAGGCCTGCACAAACAGCGGCTCGTTTTTAATGGGAATGCCCGTGATGGCGAAGTTTTCCATCGCCCGCAGGGTCTGGATGCCATAATAAACATCGGAAGGAATTAGGCGCTCGCCTAGAAAATCGTGCTCGGTGCGGGTGGTCATGGAAGGAAGAATATGGCGCGGCACTGTAGGCCGCGTATGAACTCACTGACTATTTACGGCAGAGTACGCTCGGGGGGCGCACCTGTCCTTTACTGTTGCACACGGACTACAAAATCCGCGCAACGAAAAGCGGCTCGCCTAGGTAGGCGAGCCGCTTTCACTTACTACTAAACGGATTACTTCTTCTTGAGACCCAGCTCAATCAGGCGTTCGTTCAAGAACTCGCCGGCCGTGATGTCGGCTTCCTTCTTGGGGTTGTCGGCCGTGACGAGGTGCGGCAGGGCCGCCAGGCTCATCTCCGAGCGCGGGTGCATGAAGAACGGAATGCTGTAGCGCGAGGTGTTCATTTTCTCGCGGGGCGGGTTTACCACGCGGTGAATGGTGCTCTTGAGCACACCGTTGGTGAGGCGCTGGAGCATGTCGCCCACGTTCACCACAATCTGGTCGGGCAGGGCCGTGATGGCAATCCACTGGCCATCGCGGCGCTTCACTTGCAGGCCGTCGGCGCTAGCGCCCATCAGCAGCGTGATGAGGTTGATGTCGCCGTGCTCGGCAGCGCGCACTGCATCGGCAGGCACTGCCTCGGGGTTTTCGATGGGGAAGTAGTGGATAGGGCGCAGGATGCTGTTGCCGTTCACCACCTTATCATCGAAGTAATTTTCGGGCAGCTCTAGGTATAGCGCGATGGCGCGTAATACGTCTTTGCCCGCACTTTCGAGGGTGCGGTAGGCCTTCATGGTGCTTTGCGCAAAGCGGGGCACCTCGTTGGGCCAGATGTTGGCGGGGTACTGGTCCTTCACCGGGTCTTCGCCCTCAACCTCTTGGCCCACGTGGAAGAACTCCTTCAAGTCGCCGGTGTTGCGGCCCTTGGCGTGCTCCTTGCCCTTGCTGATGTAGCCGCGCTGGCCAGCCAGCTCGGGCACTTCGTAGGCTTGCTTGGCTTGGTCGGGCAGCTGAAAGAACTCCTGTACGTCGCTGTACAGGGCTTTGGTCTGCTCCTCGTTGAGGCCGTGGTTTTTGAGGGCGATGAAGCCGATGCTTTGGTAGGCGTCGCCTAATTCTTTGACGAACTTGGCTTTGCGCGCGGAGTCGCCGGAACGAAAATCGGCGAGGTCGAGCGACGGAATGTGGTCAGGCAGATTATCAGCCATAACGTTGGGATGGTTAGGGGTTAATTGCTGATTAATGACCGTCAACTACTGGTAGCGGGAGCCGCGGCAGCCGAAACTGCGCGCGTAATCGGCCGTGCGGCCACCCAGCTAGCAGCAACCAGTAGTTGCCTGGCACAAAGTTACGGCAAAACCCTGAGGCGGGTTAGTGCCGTATTGTGCAGATTAATTCCCTCTCTTTCACCGACGCTTTTTCGCCATGAAATCTGTTTTTTCACCCCTAGCTGGCCCGCTGGCCCTGGCCGCCGCACTGGCCCTAGGTAGCTGCAGCGCTTCGCAAACGGCCGAAACCGCGACTACCAGCCCCGCCGAGCGCCCCACCGCCCTAGGTGCCCAAACGACTACCAACACCGTGGCCGGCGAAGCCCAGTCTAAAAACGGCATCACGCTCACGCCCTTCGACGACTCGCCCAAGTTCCCGACTGCCCAACTGCGACTCAATCGGCCTATCGCGGGCTCGTCGGTGCCCAGCCCGGTCGACTTCAATTACGACCTTACCAACTTCCAGCTGATCAAGATGACGGGCAGCGACCACGCCCAGCACATGGCCAACTCGATGAAGGGCCAGCACATTCACCTCATCATCGACAACAAGCCCTACATCGCGCAGTACGAAACCAAGTTTGCGCAGCCCATGGAGCCCGGCCAGCACGTTATCCTATCGTTCTTATCGCGCTCGTACCACGAGAGCCTCAAGCACCTAGGCGCGTATGACCTGCGCACCATCACGGTAGGTAATGCTGTGGACACGACCGCCCAGAAGGTTGACCTTAAGGCGCCGCACCTCTTCTACAGCCGCCCCAAAGACACCTATGCGGGCGCCGATGCGAAGAAAATCATGCTGGACTTTTACCTCGTGAACACCACTCTGGCCCCCGACGGCAATAAGGTGCGCGCCACCATCAACGGCACCGAGTTTATGCTTGACAAGTGGCTGCCCTACATGATGGAAGGCCTACCTGCTGGCCAGGCTAACATTAAGCTGGAACTGGTCGACAATGGGGGCAAACTCATTCCTGGCCCGTTCAACTCAGTAACGCGCACGATTACGGTGCAACCGTAAATTATTCTTTCGATAGGCCACAAAAAGCGCCTGTCATGGCGAGCAAAGCGAAGCAATCGCAGCAGGACGGACCATTCAGGTTGCGCTCAAGTACGATTGCTTCGCTTTGCTCGCCATGACAGGCGCTTTTTGTTATTCGTTGATAACTGTTTTCACTAACTCCTGCACTTCCGGCTTGTCGAAATCTGCTTCGCTTTGAATGTGCGGCATGAGGCGAGCCATAATAGCGTCTTGCTTTTGGCCGGCAGCCCATGCTTCGGCATAGGGCGTATCGGGCGAGAAGGTGACGCGCGAGTACAGCGGCAGCCAGTTATCAGGGTACTGGGCCGCGATTTTAGATTCGATGCGCTTTTGCAGCAAGAAGCGCGGGTCAGCCACGCGGTCGCGCATTTCTACGAAGTTGTAGAGGGCTAGCTCGGCCATGGCGTCGGTGTTGGGCTTGCGCAGGCGCTCAAACTCGTCGAGCACCTGGCCCCAGTTATCCTCGCCTAGGTCGTCGAGCAGGCGGTCGAGCACCGTGCAGTCTTCAAAGCCCGCGTTCATACCCTGGCCGTAGAAGGGCACGATGGCGTGGGCCGCGTCGCCTAGCAGCAGCACCGAGTCTTGGTAGCTCCAGGGCCAGCACCGGATGGTGACCAGTGAACCCGTGGGGTGGTCGAAGAACTCGGTATCCAATTCCGGCATCAGCGGCACCACGTCGGGGAATACCTCGCCGAAGAATTTTTCGACCTCCTCGGGCGTGCGCAGGCTGTCGAATGACAGCGGCCCTTCGTAGGGGAAGAACAGCGTGGCATTGAACGAGCCATCGAGATTGGGCAGCGCAATCATCAGATAATTGCCCCTAGGCCAAATGTGGAGGGCGTTTTTCTCTAGCTGCCAGGTGCCATCTGGGCCCGCTGCAATGGTCAGCTCTTTGTAGCCATACTCTAGGTACTGCTGCGAGTAGTCGGCCCGGTCGAGGCGCTGCATGGCGCCGCGCACCGCCGACCACGCCCCATCCACACCAAACAGGCGCTGGTAAGGCACGTCGTATTCGCGGGCGCTGGCCACGTCGCGCAGGTGCAGGCGGCGGGCGGGCAGGTCGAGCTGCGTTAGCTTTTGGCCAAAGGTGATTTCCACACCGGGCTTGGCCTCGGCCAGGTCGAGCAGGGTGCGGTTGAGACTGTCGCGGCTCACCGAAAAGATGGCCTGGCCTTCCTGCCCATAGGGCTGGTAGGTAAGCTGCCCACGCTGGTCGTGCATCACGCGGCGGTACATCGGGATGCCCACCTTGCGAATATCGTCGGTGACGCCCACGCCCGCCAGCCCGCGCCAGCCCCTATCGGAGAGGGCTAGGTTGATGGAGCGCGCCTCACGCAAGCCCGCCTTGCGCGGGTCGGGCAGACGCTCGTAGAGGTGCACCGGGTGGCCGCGCCGCGTGAGGTAGAGGGCCAGCAGCGTGCCTACCAGGCCCGCGCCCATGATAACCAGTGGCTCGATGGCGGCAGGGGCCGCAGCGGCGGGAGTAAGCGAAGAAGGAGAATCCATGCGGTGAAGGTAGCGGCAACAGCGTCCCGGCTGGGTGCTATTTCAGACTGGCTATCGGGTAAATAAAGGCTTGCGAACTGGTGCTATTGTCCTGCGACAAGATGCCGTGCTTGAACGTGGCCTGGACATTTACTACCTGGTATCTAGCGGGGCTACCTAGGTCGGCCACCACCAGGTAAGCCAACTTGCGCATACGCTGCTTTAGGGTATCGGGGTGCTGCTCGGGCAAGTCTAGGGGGTTGAGCACCTCCAGGTTAAGCACGGCTGGCCCGGTGCCGCCCGCTGTGGCCGACACCTTTAACTGCTCGGCTTGCAGCAGCTCTACCTGCCGCTGGATGGCGGCGTCATGCTGATGTTTTAAAGCTATATCGGACGCTACTTCTACTTGCTTGCCGCAGCCAGCCACCACGCTACCTAGCAGCAACAGCGACCAAATTCTTGAGGCTCCCATACTACTTAAAACCAAGCGCTTGCCAGCGCCATCAGCTGCTCTAGTGCCGCCTGGTCGTCGTGGTCAAAGTCATTGAGCTTATCGCTGTCTACGTCGAGCACAGCCACTACTTCGCCGTTCTTGAGCACTGGTACTACGATTTCTGACTTCGAGTCGGAGCTACAGGCGATGTGGCCCGGAAACTCCTCTACGTCGGGCACCAGCACTGTGCGGGCCTCGGCCCAGCTGGTGCCGCACACCCCGCGCCCCTTGCGGATACGCGTGCAGGCAATCGGCCCTTGGAAAGGCCCGAGCACCAGTTCGTCGCCCTTCACCAGGTAAAAGCCGACCCAGAAAAATCCGAATGCCTGCCGCAACGCGGCGGCCGTGTTGGCGAGGTTGGCCGTGAGGTCGGGCTCGGCGGTGGTAAGGGCCTCGATTTGGGGGAGCAGCTCAGCGTAGCGGGCGGCTTTAGTATCGGCGGTGATAAAGAGGTTTTCGGCCATTTTAGATTAGTTGTCAGTTACTCGTTGTCGGTTGTCAGCTTCGTGTGAGATGCCGTGCGAAGCTGACAACTGACAACGAATACCTATTTATTTTCAAACCAGAACAGCTTATCCGGCCCGACGTTTTCGACTGTCTTCCAATTGCGCAGGCCCACACGGGGCGCCTCGACGCCGCGCTCGAGGCGCTTGGGGGCACGAAAGACGCGCATTTCATCCCATAACCCGCTGGCCAATAGCGTACCAATAACGGTGGGGCCACCCTCTACCAGCACCGAATCGAGGCCGCGGGCGTGCAGGTCGGCGAGCACGGTGGGTAGCACATCGGGCGCGGCGGCAATATCGGTGGGCAGGGTAATAAAGTCGAGGTTAGGGCGAGCGTCGCGGTGGCGGTGCGTGTATACCAGCGTGGGCTGGGTACCATCGAAGAGGTGGTGGGCGGGCGGCAAACTCAGGTTTTTATCGAGCGTAACGCGGGTGGGCTGCGGACCAGGCCACTCGCGAGCGTTGAGGCGGGGGTTGTCGTGTAGCGCGGTGCGCGTGCCCACCAAGATGGCGGCCTCCTCAGTGCGCCACTTGTGGGTGAGCAGGCCCGCCTGGGGCCCGCTTATTTGCACCGGCTGAAAGTGCGGCCCAGCCAAAAACCCATCGGCCGACTCGGCCCACTTGAGCACCACGTAGGGCCGCTTTTTCTCCTGCATCGTGAAGAAGCGCTTGTTGAGTACGCGGCCTTCGGCGGCGAGCAGGCCGGTACTGACCTGAATGCCAGCAGCGCGCAGCTTGGCCATACCTCGGCCACTCACGAGCGGGTTGGGGTCATCGTTGCAGACAATAACTTCGGGCACGCCCTTGGCAATGAGCAAGTCGGCGCAGGGCGGCGTTTTGCCGTGGTGCGAGCACGGCTCTAGGGTCACGAAAACGCGGCTTTGGCGCAGTAACTCCTGGTTTTCGACGCTGGCTAGGGCGTTTACTTCGGCGTGGGGGCCGCCATATTGCTGGTGGTAGCCCTCGCCGATGATGGTGCCCGCGGGGCCGACTACTACGCAGCCCACCATGGGGTTAGGGCGCGTGGTGCCCTGGCCCAGGGCGGCCAGGTCGAGGGCGCGGCGCATGAATAGCTCGTCGGTCATGGCAAAAAGGAGGATGTGGCGGGCAACTATCCGGTGGAATTGGCGCTAAAAATACGCCCGCGCCCGCCGCTTGTACCTTTGGCCCGATGACCACCGCCGCCTTCACCGCTCAGCTAGCCACCGCCTTGCAAGGCCCCTACCCCGCCCCCGAGGCTGCTGCCATCGCCGTACTCGTAACCGAGACCCTGCTGGACCTGAGCCCCTTGCAGCGCCGGATGCAAGCCACCACGCCCGTGCCCGCCGAGGTACAGGCCCGCCTGCCTAGCATCCAGGCCCGCCTGCTGGCCCACGAGCCGGTGCAGTACGTGCTGGGCACTGCCTACTTCGCCGGCATGGACCTAGAAGTGTCGCCCGCTACGCTTATCCCGCGCCCCGAAACCGAGGAATTGGCCCAACTAATTACCCAGGAGCAGGCCGGGCGCGCCGGTCTCACGGTGCTCGATGTGGGCACCGGCTCGGGCTGCTTGGTGCTGGCCGTGGCCCACGCGCTGCGCCCAGCGCGCACGGTAGCCGTCGATATTTCGGCCGAGGCGCTGGCCGTGGCTCGCCGCAACGCGGCCCGCTATGCGCCAGCGGTAGCGTTTCAGCAGCTTGATATTCTTACTACTACGCCGGATATCGCACCCGGTACGCTTGACGTGCTAGTGAGCAACCCGCCCTACGTGCGCGATAGCGAACGCGCCCAAATGCGCGACAATGTGCTGGACTGGGAGCCCGAAACGGCGCTTTTCGTACCCGATGCGGACCCACTCATCTTCTACAAGCGGCTGGCCGAGCTGGCGCGGGCACTGCTGCGGCCGGGCGGTGCAGTGTACCTCGAAATCAACGAGGCCCTAGGTGCTGAAACGGCGGCGCTATTCCCTAAGCCCGTTTTTGAAAACGTGCAGATAGTACTCGATTTCTTTGGGCGGGTGCGGTTTGTGCGGGCTACCAAGGTGTAATCTACCGCGCGGCGCCCCTAGGTTTTTGCTAATTAGTTGCGCCGCGTTGTGCTGGCCCAGCGCAACGCGGCGAGAAAACTACTCTCGTGTCCAGAGCCGACGCCTAGTGTTGTAGCTGCTTGGGTCCGGCGAGCGCTGGGGCCAGCTAGGTGGCCGCGGTGGCCTGTAGGCTGCTGGTCCGTTAGTGATTTCTGCCTACTGGAAATAATTGACAGCCCTTAAGTTACTCATCAAAAGTCCAACCGGCAGCCCTTACAGTTGGGCTTCTTTAGGAGCTGGCGTAGTGGCAAGCCCGTGGTAGTAGTGCACGGGCTACTTTTGCTTCGAGTCTTATAGTAGTTATGTTCGGCATGGCAGCTGCGCCCATTCGCATCTTGCTCGTAGAAGACGAGCCGCTGTACGCTCAGTATCTGGCCTTATCTGCTCAGAACCTCGGCTATGAGCCCCTAGGGCCAGTGTCTTCGGCCGAGGAGGCGCTGCACTTGTATAGTCAGGGCCCACGGCCCGACTTGGCGCTGCTCGATATCAACCTGGCCGGCGACCTCGACGGCGTAGACCTAGCCCGCGAGCTGCTAGCCACCCAGCCGCTGCCCCTCATCTTCAGCACGGCGCGGGCCGATACCGTCACCTTTGCGCGGGCCAAGGTACTGGGGCCGTCGGCCTACCTGCTCAAGCCCTTCGACGAGCACACACTAGCGCATGCCGTGTCGCTGGCCCTGCACAACTTTGCTGGTATGCAGGCCACGCAGGCGCCACATCCCGCCGATGATGCACCCCTGCGGCTGGGGGCCAATTTAGACCTGCACCACGCCTTGTTTTTGCGCGACCGCGGCCGCCTGGTAAAAGTGCTGCCAGCTGATATCCAGTATGTAGAAGCTGGCGAGAAGTATTGCACCGTGGTAACCGCCGCCGGCAAATATGCCGTGCGCCTATCCTTGCGCGAGCTGGCCCAGGAGCTACCCGCCCAGCAGTTTGTGCAAACTCAGCGCGCCTACCTCGTCAATACCGAGCACCTCGAGCAGCTCGACCCCACCGCCAACACCCTCACCGTAGCCGGTATGGTGCTACCCCTAGGCCGCTCGTATCGCGAGGCGCTGCTGCGCCAGCTGCGGTTGGTGGGGTAGGGACCCGTTTTTTTCAAGGACAAAATCTGACCATTGGCGGCGGCTGGGCCGCCGGTGGCGGACATCCGCTTTCCCCTTGCCCCTGGGGCCGCCCAATTTTGGGGTGGCCCCAGGGGCATTCCTTTTATACCAGCTCATGCAAAAGCTAGTGTCTTCCCTTCGCACTGTAGTTCCTCGGCTATGAGCATAGCCCCGCTGCGCATCGCAGGCTTTTCACGGCCCGCTTCTAGCTGAGTTGTCTCACTCACAACCAACTAGGCATCGCCCCTACTTACGTCTACAGCACTATCATTTTTTCTCTATTTCCTTTTTCCTTATGAGGAAACACATACTTATCGTTGTCTGCTTAGGGCTTTTGCCTAGCGCGGGTAGTTTCGCCCAGTGCACCATTCTGCCAGTAGCTACGGCCAGCACCCAGACCTTTCCTACCTCGACTGGGGTGAGCACGGCCATGGTCATTGTCTATAACCCAGACCGCAATCTGTATTACGGTACTTATGGAGGCAATACGTCGGTTCCGATAGACGTGTGGAACTCAGCGGGCACCCGGTTGGCTACCATAACACCGTCTGGCTATGATTTCCGGGGGGCCTGGTGGAACCCAACCACGCGCCAGCTCGAAGCAAACGCATTCGATAACACTTCCATTGCTGCGAAGCCAATTGATAATAATGGCTATCCGGTAGCCACAACGGTCACGACCATCTTTGCCACGGGCAATGGTCTTTCGCCACAGAACCTAGCCGCGTTCGACCCAGTCAATAATGAACTGATTTACTATTCGGGTGGGGTTATCAAGCGAGTAAGCCGGGCCAACAACGCCACCATTGCTAGCGCCACTGTTATGGGCCTACCGGTAGCCAGCAGTGCATTGAATAGCAACATCGTGCTCTATACAGGTTGCTCTGGCAAGGAGTATGCCCTGTATAATGCGAACGCGAAGGCGGTGTACTTCGTCTCGCGGGCCACGAATGCCTATGTGGGTATGAGCCAACTACCCACTTCTGCCCCAGCCAATGCGAACTACGGGATGTCCTATACCCGAGGTCAGCTTTATTTATTTAACAGCGCAACCAATAGCTGGAGCGGCTATTCGGTGTTGGATGCACAACTGCCCTCGCCCACTGCCACGGCGGCGGCCCGTTGCGGAGCCGGTCCCGTAACCCTTCAAGCCAGCGGCACGGCAGTCGATGGGGCTTACCGCTGGTATGCGGCGGCCACGGGTGGGCAGCCCATCAGCGGGGCCACCGGCAGTGCCTATACTACGCCCACGCTATACGGCACCACCACCTACTACGTGAGTGCCGTGGATGCTAGTGGCTCTAATGAAAGCCCGCGCACGGCCGTCATGGCCACCATCAACTATGCGCTACCACCTACTATCCTAGCCAGCGGCCCCACGACATTCACTGGCGGCGGCTCGGTAGTGCTCACGGCCAAGCCCAACCTAGCCTTGCAGGTTGATGGCAGCTCGCAGTACGTAACTACCACTCTCGATGCGCAGCCTTCGGCTATGCCCACTACCACCTGGGAAGCCTGGATATACCCTACGCGCACCAACTACGGCGCGCGCCAGACGCTCTTCTCCATCGACGATGGGGCCTACGACCGCGGGGTAGACATCGAAGCTAACACCAGCAACTTTGCCGTTTTCACGGGCCAGGGCGTTTGGCAGCCCGCCGCGGTTGACCTCAATACCTGGCAGCACATTGCTGTAGTATACACGCCTACGGGTATCTACTTCTACAAAAACGGGGTAGAATACGTCTACAATACCAACCAGGGATTTTCGCTTAACGCAACGGCCAATAAATTTCAGATTGGTCGCAATCCGGGTTTCAACGAGCCATTTAAAGGCCAGCTAGATGAGGTGCGCGTTTGGAACTACCAGCGCACGCAGGCACAGGTGCAGGCTGGGATGTTTGCGGTGCCCGCCGGCACTACTACGGGCCTGGTAGGCTCGTGGAGCTTCAACGAGGGCAGCGGCACCACGGCTACCGATGCCACCGGTAAGTATCCTGGCACGCTTATCAGCACGCCCGCCTACGTGACGCCCGGCCAGAGCAGCATCACCTCGACCTACGCCTGGACGCCCAGCGCCGGCCTGAGCAGCAGCACCGCCCAGACGGTGACGGCCGCGCCCACTACCACCACGACCTACACCGTGGCAGTAAACGATAATAGCGGCTGCGCCCCCACGGCTAGTCAGACCGTGACGGTGTATGCCGACCTGGTTATCAATGCGCCGGGCCAGACCGTCGCGGCTGGCACCTACAACAGCATCACGGTGCGCAACGGTGGCGTGGGTACCCTAGGCGGCAGCGTAGTAGTGAATGGCGCCGTAACTGTGCAAAGCGGTGGCACCCTCAACACCAACTGCCAGGCCCTAACCGGCGCGGGCAGCTTCACGCTGGCGGCAGGCGGCACCCTAGGTATCTGCGACCTAGGCGGCATTGCGGCCAGCGGCAGCACCGGCGCCGTGCAGCTGACGGGCTCGCGCTCATTTAGCTCCGATGCATCTTATGTGTACAATGGCGGCGACTCGCAAGTAACCGGCTCGGGCCTACCCAGCCAGGTGCGCAACTTCACGACCACTAATGCCAGCACCGTTCGCCTAAGCAATCCTCTAAGTGTAAGCCAGGTACTAACCGTAGGCGGCGCGGGCAACTTTGACTTGAACGGTCAAGCTCTTACGCTGCTTTCCAGCAGCGCTGGCTCGGCCCTGGTTGTCAACTCGGGCACGGGCATCGTGAGCGGCGGCACTGCCACCGTGCAGCGCTACCTAGACCCAGCCTTTAATGTAGGCATGGGTTACCGCCACTATAGCGCGCCGGTGAGTGGCTCAACCGTGGCCGACCTGGCCACTAGCACGGGCTTCACGCCTGCCCTGAACGAAGCCTACAACACCTCGGCCGAGCCGGGCACTGTTACGCCGTTCCCGACCGTATTTGGCTACAACCAAACCCGCTTGGCCTCGACGACCAGCAACTACCCTGCGTTTGACAAGGGCTTCTTCTCACCAAGCGCCTTGACCGACGAGCTTGCCGTAGGCCAGGGCTACGCCGTGCAGATTGGAGCCGACCAGCTTGTTGATTTTACGGGCCAACTCAACACCGGCCTCAAAACCCTGACCCTAGGGCGTAATGCTGATGCCACGGCCGCCGATGCGGGCTGGGCGCTGGTAGGCAACCCCTACCCGGCTCCGCTCGACTGGAGCCAGGTAGCCGCCGCCGACCGCGCTAACCTCGACGGCAGCATCTACGTGGTGCAAAGCACCGGGCCGTACACCGGCTCGTACCGCGCCTACGTCAACAACATCTCGACCAGCGGCACTAACAGCCCGCTTATTGGCACCGGCCAGGGCTTTTTTGTACGGGTGAGCAGCGGCCAAAGCAGCGGCACCCTCACCTTCCGCAACAGCCAGCGCGTGACCGACTACACCAGCCAAGCCCCAGTGTACCGCACTACCGCCGACCTGCGCCCCCTCGTGCAGCTTGAGCTGCGCACTAGCACCGGCCAGGCTGACGGCTTAGCCGTGTACGCCGAAGCAGGAGCTACGCCGGGCTTCGATACCCAGTACGATGCCGGCAAGCTCGCTAACTCGACGGGCCTGAACCTGGCCAGCGTATCGGCCGCTAATGAATCGCTCGCCATTGATGGCCGCCCAGCCTTCACGACTGCTACGGTAGTACCGCTCACGGTGGGCGTACCCGCTGCTGGCACCTACTCGCTGGCAGTAGCAGCGCTTAATAACTTACCTGCCAGCCTCGATGCCTACCTCACCGATGCCCAAACTGGCCAGACCGTGCGCCTAGGTCAACAGAGCAGCTACTCCTTCAGTGTCACGGCCACCGAAGCCACGGCCTTGCTCACGGGTCGCTTTACGCTCACATTTAAGGGTGCTACGCCGCTCGCCAGCACCCCCACCCTGCCTACCATCGCGGAAGTAGCCCTTTACCCCAACCCCGCCAGCGAGCACTTTAAGGTACTGATGCCTGCCGTGGCTGGGGCCAGCCAGGTGCAGGCCACGCTGTTCAACACACTAGGGCAAGTAGTGCGCCGCCAGGCGGCCGCACTGCCTGCCACCGGCGCCACCCTCACGGTCGAAACTGCTGGTCTTCCCGCCGGAGTCTATACCCTGCGCCTGCAAGCCGGGACTACCAACGTAGCTAAACGCGTTATTATCAAATAATTTATCTCGTAGGCCGGCTCCCGGTAGGAGCCGGCCCTTTGGCCCACTATTTTCATGCACAAGCTTATTCTTACGGTAGTAGTTCTTCTCACTTTCACGGGCCTGCTTAGCCCCGTAGTTCGGGCCCAGGCACCTACCGCCACTGGCCCGGCCCCGACCCCGGCTGCTACCACAACGCCCGCTGCCGTACCGCTCGATGGCGGCTCTTCAATGCTTCTCGCCAGCGGGATAGCCTACGGCCTGCGCCGCCTACAGCAGCGCCGCCAACGCGCCTAGGTTAGTAGCGGGCTCCTACTTCATCTTATATCGAACAAAAGCCCCCTGCCGCTTTGCGGTAGGGGGCTTTTGTTCGGCCCCAGGCTAATGCGCTGCTAGTGGGCAGCCGCTTGCTTGCAAATCACCGCTGGCAGGGCCCGCGGGCGAGCGATAACTTAATATCCCTAGTATCATGCTGGGCGTTGGGCACCAACTGGTGGCCCTGCCATGCGCTTCCTCCCCGTAGTTAAGCACGCGCAGTAGCCATAGGAAGTAGGCACTTTTGAGGTATGCCTTGGCCAGCGCCACCTAGGGGCTGCGCTCACTCACCTCAGCAGCGGCTACCCCGAAGCCATAGATGCATTCTTTGCTGCCGGAAGAGAGAAGCATTCTACCAAAACACTCCCTATTAAAACAGTTAGCAACTCTGAGGGTCATTGCATTTTCATTATTCATAGACCAGGTTTAAAATCGTATTAAGTAGCTGGTTTTCTTCGTAGCTTGGAGGTACCTATAGCTTAGCTCCCGGCATGAACTTCTTTCAGAACCTATTTGCCCGCCCGGCAGCGAAGCCGGCTACTCCACCCACGCCCCCTGCTGTTACCCCTAATTGGCTGGAAATAGAAGGGCAGTTCGTGGACCTAAACACCCTCACGGCCCCGCAGCTAGCCGAGCTAGAAACACGCCTGCTAGCGCGCCGCCAGCAGCGCGAGGCCGCGTTGAACACCTATGTACACACGCTGGCTGCCGAGCGCGAGCGCCTACTGGAAAACCGTGATGCCCACCTCTGGGTGCTCACACTTCAGCTGATGTTTGGGGAGGTGCTGGGCCGGCGCGTGGCCATCCAAGACATTGGCCCGGGCATGGAATTGCAACACCTGATACTAAGCTTCGGCGAGCCCGACCAAGTACAAGCTACCAGCGCCGGCCTAGCCCTGCTTTACGGGCGCCCACCCGCTATCAGCTACTTCGAGCTCGACGGTGCCACTATCGTCAAGGCCATGATTAGGATGCGGCCAGCCCTACCCTTTAGTGCTGCCGTGTAATGCTTTACCAATAAGCAAAGTCAAGGCGGCTAGGTGCCTTAGGTTTTTATAGCAGCGGGTATTCTTTTTAGCCAGCCGAAGGCAAGCTTACTCTTTTGGCAAAACACCAAGCAGTGTTTACAAGCTGCAGACGTATTGGCGCTTTCCTAGCCAGCGCTAAGTCGGAAAGTAAAGCCAGAGCCACTCTTGTGACCGACCTAAGACCGCGGGAACCCGGCCGGTCCTAGGCCTATATACAACCTACCTATACCTATGTATGCTCAGGAACCCTGATTAGAGTGAGCCTAGGCCACACGTCAGCTTCCAGCTAGCTCGATGGTGGAGGTTCTCTGCTCGTAGCCGCAGGCATGGCCTATAAGCACCACCGAAGTGGGATATAGACGACCTAGTTGCCCTAAATAAAAATTGCCTCGGCCGCTTAACGCAGCCGAGGCAATTTTGCTAAATAGTAGCAGGATAGTCAAGTAATGACTTACGCTGGCTGCGCGGCGGCCTGCTTGTAGTGCACACTCGGCAGCGCCCGCAGGCGCTCGGCAGCTTGCTCGGCGGTGATGTCGCGCTGGGCATTGGCCATCAGTTCGTAGCCCACCATGAATTTCTTCACTGTGGCCGAGCGCAGCAGCGGCGGCAAAAAGTGCATGTGCAGGTGCCACTCGGGGTACTCGCCGCCATCCGTCGGCCGCTGGTGGAAACCGGCCGAATAGGGGAAGCTGGTTTCGAACAGGTTGTCGTACTTGATAGTGAGTTGCTGCAGGATGTCGGCCAGCCCGTCACGCTCTTGGTCATTGAGTTGCGTTAGGTCTTGCACGGCGCGGCGCGGCAGCACGAGCGTCTCGAAGGGCCACACTGCCCAGAAGGGCACCAGGGCTACCCAGGTGTCATTTTCGACTACAAAGCGGGTTTTGCTTTTCTCCTCGATAGCGAGGTAGTCGCTCAGCAGCGTGCGGCCATTCTTTTCGAAGTAGGCTTTTTGGGTGCGGCCTTCCTTGGCGGGCAGGTCGGGCACGGTGCGCTCGCTCCAGATTTGACCGTGCGGGTGCGGGTTCGACGCACCCATTGCCTGGCCTTTGTTCTCGAAAATCTGCACATAGTTGATGTTCGGGTCGGCCCCTAGGGTGCGAAATTCCTCGGTCCAGGTATCAACTACCTTGCGAATTTCGGAGATGGGCAATTCGGGCAGCGTCAGGTCGTGGCGCGGCGAAAAGCAGATGACACGGCAATGGCCGGTTTCGGCGTCGGCGCGTAGCAGGCCACCTTCTTCGTAGGTGCCGGTTTCGCCCTCGGGCAGCAGCGCCGCGAAGTCGTTGTCGAACACGTACTGGTGGTCGTATTTGGGGTTCACGATGCCGCTGGTGCGCGTGTTGCCCGGGCACAGGTAGCACGTGGGGTCGTAGGCGGGTGGCGCGGCGCTAGCCGCTTTTTCCTGCGCACCCTGCCAGGGGCGCTTGGCGCGGTGCGGCGATACGAGAACCCACTCATCGAGCAGCGGGTTGTGGCGGCGGTGGGGTTGCTCCGTGAAGTCGAACATAAGGGTAGGGCGGCTAGAATGGCCCCAAACTTACCTTACGCTAAGCTAGCGACAACGGGTGCATTAGTTCAGCAGCTACGCATGGCTTACGTTGCCCTGCCTCTTGCTAGGTCATAACTAAGCGAAACTAGTCTTGCGCCAGCACAAAAAAGCCGAGTTTAAACTGCATGCCAGCCAACACTGCGCCAGCTGATATTTTCTCCCAGGCGCCTTGGCTGGCGGCACGCGTATAGATATCGTTATTGGCATAGCCCAGCCCTGCCGAAAAGGCTAGCCCCTGGTGCATTTTGGTCGCGTCAGCCCCACTTATCCATTCGATAGCCAAGAAAAAGTCTTCGTCTAGCACCAAATTATCCAGCGCTAAATCAACTGCAATTGGACCCTTTGTCACGGCTGTGTTCACCAGCACTTCACGATGCAGCAGCTTTTCTTCTGTAGGATTGCCATCAGCACCAAGGCGGTAGAGATTGACGCGTAATGTCAGGTTGCCGAGTTGATTATAAGCCACGTTAAAGTTGGCCTTGAGCACCTTCGTCGGCTTGTGCTTTACGTGAATAATAGTCCCAATCTCGGCCCCTAGGTCCTTGGCTTCGAGGCTAAGGGTGGTGTTTTCAGAATTACCCGTGAAACCTAGCGTCCGATTTCGCTGGAACATGTTTTTGGCTTTCACCTGCACTTCGCTTAGCCCCACCGCAGCCGCACTTAACGCTACATTGGGCTGTGCATTGAGCTGGCGCAAGGTGAGCAACCGTGGTTGGTAGCCGAGGTAAGAAACACGCACCGTATCGGCCGCCAAACTTTCCTTAAACGTCAACTGGTACTGGCCCTGCTCATTGCTCACCGTGCCCAACGATTTGCCCACTACGCCAATATTTACATACGACAGCGGCAGGCCGGTTTTAGCGTCGGTAACCCCGCCTTTTATGAGTTGAGCACTAGCCGGCGCAGCCAACAACCAGACCACAAACAACAAGAAATAGTAAAAGCGCGGCATAATTGACGGCAATGAAAAGAGCACAAAGCTGCAACGGCTTTGTGCTCTCTCGGATGCGAGGCGTCTGCTAGTGGTTGCCTAGCTCCTCCTATTTTGTGACTGGCCTAGCCAATGAGGGCCACCTACGCTTCCTCCACCACCGCAAACACCAGCGCTAGCGGCTCGAAGCACTGGATGAGTTGGTCGATAAAGCTCGGGTTGTTAAGTAATACGCTCAGCACGTTGTCGGTCCGCTCTTGCAAGCCACCATCGGGGAAAAGCTTGTCTTTAAGCGCGGTGAGCTGCGAATAAGCGGTTTCGTGCTTGGCTTCGGAAGCTTTGGCGAGGCGCTTTTCGAGGCCGGCGAGGCTGCCGGCCGCTTTCTGGGCTTCGGCGGCTACGGCTTTCACCAGCGTAGGGTCGAGGCGCTGGGCGAGGTCCTGCACCTGCTGGTAGGCGGCGGCGAGGGCTTCTTGCTGGGCGGCGAGGGTTACTTCTTCCTGGCCCAGTTGGGCGCCGACTTGCTTTTTCAGCTCACCTAGGGGCTTAAAAATATCGAGGGTACCTAGGCCCAGCTTGCGCAGCTTGCCGAGGTTGGCGCGGCTCATGTACATGGCCGAGTTGCGCGGCAGCACGATGGGGTACGGCACGCCTAGCTGCTCAAATACGCCTTTGAGCTGGAACCAGTACGCTACCTCGGCCCCACCGCCGATGTAGGCGAGGTTGGGCATCAGGATTTCCTGGTACACCGGGCGCAGCACCACGTTGGGGCTAAAGCGCTCGGGCTCGGTTTCGGCCAGGGCTAGGAGCTCGGCCTGCGAGTGACAGCGGCTGGTGCCCCGCACCGTTACTTGGGTGCAGTCGGCGCCAGTGGCGTCGGGCTCTAAGCGCTCGCGCTTGCCTTCGTCGGTGAGGAAGAACAGGTTGAGCGGGCGCGAATATACCTGCGGCTTGTAGCCAGCGGCCGTGAGTTCAGCGTTGGTGGCCTGCACCGCCTGGTTGGAAAGCTGGCCCTGAATTTCCTGCTTCAGCAGCGGCTTCAGCGCTTGCTTGAGAGCGGGCCGGTCGGCATCGAGGCAGACGAGGCCATAGTCGCCAAACAAGTTGGTGGCCAGCTTACGCGTGGCCTCGCTCAGCGTGGCGCTGTTGGCGTAGGCGTCTTTAAACGCGGCGGGCACCTCGGGCGGCAGTTGGTTTAGGATTTCGTCGGCTAGCCCATCGAGGGATAAGCGGCCCACCGGACCACCTAGGCTGCCTTCGCCGGGCCCAGCCCAGCTTAGCGTTTTGCCAAAAAGCTGAAAGTGGTTGATTTCCGCAAAATCGTGGTCTTCCGTAGCCAGCCAGTACACCGGCACGAAGTCGTACTGCGGGTACTCGGCCTTGAGCTGCTGGCTGAGCTTGATGGCCGTAACTATCTTATAAACAAAGTACAGCGGCCCCGTGAACAGGTTTAGCTGGTGCCCCGTCGTGATGGTGAAAGTGGTATCCTTGGCCAGTAAGTCGAGGTTAGCGGCCACGGCGGGCGGCACTTCACCACCTAGGTCGGCGTACTGCGCGCGCAGGTCGGCTACCAGGCGCTGCCGGGCTTCGGGCGAGTAAGCAGCTTGCTTTTCTTCTAGCTGCGCCTGGAAGGCGGACAACTCAGGTCGGCGATTATAAAAAGGAGCCAAGGCCGGCGAAGCGGCGATGTAGTCGGTGAGGAGGCCCGAAAAAGCGCCGGTAGCGGCGTAGGGCAGGGTAATACAGTCGGCAGCAGCCATGAGCGCGAGGAAAAAGAGGGCGCGAAATTCTGCCAAGAACCCGGCACGGCCCGAAAAGTTAGTTGCGCGGACTTTGTAGTCCGCGAGCGAGCGCAGCGAACATCGGCATTACACTGGTTCAGGCGCGGGATGCTCACTACGCTAATTCGCGGACTACAAAGTCCGCGCAACTACGCACCCCAAAAGCGCATTTCCAGCGAGATACGGGTTTCGTTTTCATTTAAATTCATAGCTCCGCCGTGTAGTAGGTAAGGCGAAAAAAGGAGCACTTCTCCCGACTGAGGATTGGGCCGAATAATATCGAGCGGCTCGGCACTACCTAGCACGCCGGGCACCGTGAAGCGCACGCCGTTGCTTACGGCGCCGCCAGCCGTGCGCAGGGTGCGGTTTTCGGGCCAGTGGTGCGAGCCGGGTACCAGCGTCAGTGACGATTGTGCCGTGCTGCCCGCTACCGGCACGTAGATATTCAGGCAGTTGTGGTAGTCGGGTATCCACACATCGCGGTGCAGCGGGTTGTTGTCCGCTTTGCCGGGCCGGATAATACGCAGGTGAAAAAATCGCTCGTTGTCCCAAGGGTTGAGCGCCCGCACGGGCCGGCAGCATAGCTCGCCCACACGCTTTTCCAGCACACTAGCGGGCACCGGTAAAAATTCAGCTTGCTGGTATTCTTTGGTGCGATTCACCACGGCTAGGTGCAGGTCGCGGTCGTCGCCCACCACGCGGTGGTAATGCGCCACGTCAAAGTCGGCCGGCACCAGGCGGCCAGCGTCGGCTAAGGCACGACGCACTAGCTGGGCCAGGCCTTCGCGCAGGGCGGCTTGCTCGGCAGCGGGCAGAAAATCGGCCACGGTGTAGCCCGCGGCGGCCCATGCGGTGCCGGCCGAGAGGTCATCGTCCGAGGCTAGCAATACGCGGCCATCGGTGAGACCGGCTTCGCCTTGCACGTCATAGGTAAACTCCTGCTGATTAATGCGAACCTGCATAAGCTGTTTGGTTAATTGTCATGCAAAGCGCAGCGAAGCATCTCACGTGGCGCAGTAATCAATACGTATGATTTACTGCACCACGCGAGATGCTTCGCTGCGCTCTGCATGACGACCGTTTTTGAAAGACTACCGCACTACCTCGCCGTATAGGTCGAAGTCCGATGCGCCGGTGATATGCACTTTCGCGAAGCTGCCCTGCGGGATGTGCAGGTCATTGGTGGCTAGCACCAATACTTCGTTGTCTACTTCGGGCGAGTCGAACTCGGTGCGGCCTACGTAGTAGCCACCTTCGAGCCGGTCGAAAAGCACGTTGTAGGTTTGGCCCACGCGCGACTCGTTATAATCCAGCGAAATCTGCTGCTGAATTTCCATGATGCGGTCGGCGCGCTCTTGCTTTACTTCGGCGGGCACGTCGTCTACTAGGGTGTGCGAGTGCGTGTTTTCTTCGTGCGAGTAGGTGAAGATACCTAGGCGCTCAAACTTCGACTCCTGCACAAATTCGCACAGCTCCTCAAAGTCAGCCTCCGTTTCGCCAGGGTGGCCAGCGATGAGCGTGGTGCGTAGCGCAATGCCCGGCACCCGGTCGCGGATTTCGCGCACCAACTCCTTGGTGCGGCGGCCCGTGATGCCCCGGCGCATGGTTTTCAGCATGTTATCCGAAATATGCTGCAACGGCATGTCGAGGTAGCGGCAGATGTTGTCGCGCTCGCGCATCACATCTAGCGCCGCCAGCGGAAACTGCGAGGGGTAGGCGTATTGCAGGCGAATCCAGTCCACGCCGCTCACGTCGCTGAGGCGCTCTAGCAGCTCGGGCAACTTGCGCTCGCCGTAGGCTTGCAGGCCGTAGTAGGTCAGGTCCTGGGCAATGAGAATCAACTCTTTGGTGCCCATGCCGACCAGGCGCTTGGCCTCAGTCACGAGGTCTTCCATAGGCCGGTCTACGTGCTTGCCGCGCATCAGTGGGATGGCGCAAAACGAGCACGGGCGGTTGCATCCTTCGGCGATTTTGAAGTAGGCGTAGTGCTTGGGAGTGGTCAGCAGGCGCTCGCCCACCAATTCCTTTTTGTAGTCGGCCTCCAGCACTTTCAGCATCTGGGGTAGCTCTAGGGTGCCGAAATAGGCATCGACCTGCGGAATCTCGACTTCTAGCTCGTCTTTGTAGCGCTGCGAGAGGCAGCCCGTTACGTAGAGCTTTTCAAGCTTGCCGGCTTCTTTTTCGTCGGCATAGCGCAGGATGGTGTCGATGCTTTCCTGCTTAGCATTGTCGATAAAGCCACAGGTATTGATAATGACAATGTTAGCATCCGACTTCTTGGCCTCGTGCGTTACTTGGAAGTCGTTAGCCTTTAGCTGGCCCATCAACACCTCACTATCGACGAGGTTTTTGGAGCAGCCTAGGGTGATAACGTTGACTTTGTTTTGTTTAAGGGTTCTAACTTTCATAAAGCACGGGGTTTCTTGCTTGGCCTGGCGCAAGCAAAAAGAAATAACTAGCGAAAAGAGCCTACAAATTTACGACTCCCAAACAGTTAAAGCCTCGAACCAACTGCTAAGGGTAGTTAGTTCGAGGCTTTTAGAAAGTAATAGGGCCCGCCTAGGTACCTAGAGCGCCTCAAACTGGCGCAGGAAGCGCACGTCGTTTTCGGTGAACAGGCGCAAATCCTTTATCTGGTACTTGAGCATCGTGATGCGCTCAATGCCCATACCCCAGGCGTAACCGGTGTATTTCTCCGAGTCGATGCCGCAGTTTTCGAGCACGTTGGGGTCTACCATGCCGCTGCCGCCGATTTCGACCCAGCCGCTGCCTTTGCAGATGTTGCAGCCCGCGCCCTTGCAGATGAGGCAGGTAATGTCAATCTCGGCGCTGGGCTCGGTGAAGGGGAAATAGCTAGGGCGAAACCGAATGTTGATGTCCTCGCCAAACATCTCGCGCACGAAGTAATAAATCGTTTGCTTGAGGTCGGCAAAACTCACGTTCTCATCAATATACAAGCCCTCAATCTGGTGAAAGAGCATGTGCGCCCGCGCCGAAATGGCTTCGTTACGGTACACGCGGCCGGGCATCACGCGGCGGATGGGCAGCGGCTCATTTTCCATCACGCGCACCTGCACGGTGCTGGTGTGGGTGCGCAGCAGGTGCGGCTGGGCCACTTCGGCGCCGGGCGCGGGCTCCACGAAAAACGTATCCTGCATATCGCGGGCCGGGTGGTTTTCGGGGAAGTTGAGGGCCGTGAAGTTGTGCCAATCGTCCTCAATCTCCGGGCCTTCAGCCACTGCAAAGCCGATGCGGGCGAAGATGCGCAGCATCTGCTCGCGCACCAGCATCAGCGGGTGGCGGGTACCTAGGGCGTTGGGTACCGCGGGCAGCGTATAGTCAAAGTTGGCGTCGGCGGGCTGGTTAGCTGTGGCAGCTTCGAGGGTGGCCTGGGCCTCATCAAAGCGGGCCTGGGCCTGCTGCTTGAGGCCGTTGAGCTGCTGACCGACGGCGCGCTTCTGCTCGTTGGGCACGGTTTTGAGCTGGTCGAAGAGGTCGGCCAGGCGGCCTTTGCGGCCCAGGTAAAGAAGGCGAAACTGGTCGAGGGCGGCGGCGCTGCTCACATCGGCGGCGGCCACCTCGGCGGCGAGGGCCGAAATAGATTCCTGCATGATACCGGCAAAGGTACGGCGAGCGCGGGCGGGCTGAGAAAGGCATGGCGGCAATACCAAATTATCCGTATAGCACGTTGGCTGAAAACTGGCATTGCCTTTGCAAAAGGGTAAGCAGTTCCCTCCTCTCCACACTTAGTTTTCTTTTCACTATGGTACGCCAACTGCTTCTCCCTTTGCTCGGCCTGGCTCTGCTCACCGCCGAAACCGCTGCAGCTCAAACGCAGCCTGTTAGCTCGACTTCGCCAGCATCGGCCGCCAAAACGGCCCGTACTACGCCCCGCGCTGGCCGAACCCTCACGGCTCGCGAGCGCAAGCAGGCCGAAGCCGCCGCTAAAGCTGCTGCCAAGAACCCCGTAGTAGCCATGGCCACCGCGCCCGAGCAAGCTAGCTGGAGCGGCTGGAGCAATGACCCTGCGAACCTGCCTGATGATGGCACCCTGTACCGCCCCCACACCAACGTATCGGCAGCACCCGGCATGCCTCTTAACCAAGTAAGCCACGGCGTAACTACCGACTACCACGGCCGCCCCATTCGTCGTGCTGCCGCTACAGCCTCCGGTACCACGCTGCCTATGCAGCGCTAAACCCACCTAGGGTTATTTGACTGCCATTTCTTTTGCGACAAGCAGACACGGCCGCGGACTTAGCCTTCCGCGGCCGTTTTGCGTAAGCGAGGGAGCTAGGCGACTACTTGAGTTGGCTTGGCGCTCCCTCTCTTTTTCATTTACTTATGCTTCGCTCCTTCTGTTTGGCACTGCTGGGCCTAGGCCTTCTTGCCCCGCCGGCTACGGCCCAGACTATGCCCGCCAAGGCCAAAGCTAAAACCTCAGCTAGTAGCAAAGCGGCCACCGTGCGCCGCACCAACCGGCTGAACGATGCCACCGAAAGCGACAAAGGGCAATCGGGCTACGCAGCTCCTGGCGAGCCCATTATACCGCCCGGCTCCAATGGCAAAAACACGCCTCCGTACGATGGCCCCGCTGCGCCCACCAAAAAAGGCACCACGCTGGCCGCTCCAAAGTAACCGCCCTTAGCTAAAAGGCCTGCTACGTCAACACCCTAGGGAGCTGACGTAGCAGGCTTTTTAGGTATTAACAGCCTAGGTGTTAAGCAGCAGCCGCTTCGGCGTCTTCTTCTACCTCAACGGACTCTGGGTTGGCCGCGCGGTAGTAGAGCGTACTGCAATTTTCGGGGCGCAGCACTAGCTCGGCGGCCTGTCGAATGTCGGTTGGCGTCACGGCTTGCAGCTGGGCAGGCTCCTCATTCACGAGGTTGGCATTGCCGAGCAGCTTGCCGATGGCCAGGGCCAGTGCACGATTCAGTAGCTCAATCTCGCCGAAGACCAGGCCAGTTTCGGCTTGGTTTTTTACTTTATCTAATTCAGCGGCGGGCACGTCGGCTTGCAGTAGCTCAGCAACTGCGGCCTCTACGGCACGGTCGGCGTCTTCGAGCGTCACCCCGGCATTGAGCTTGCCGCTGATAACAAATAAGCCGGGGTCGAGGGCCCCCGTGAGCGAGGCCGAAATGTTATTGAACAGCTCCAGCTCCTTCACTAGCTTCTGGTGCAGGCGGCTTGATTTACCGCGCCCTAGAAGGTCAGCCATCAGGTCTACAGCATGGTAGCGCGAGTCGAGGCGCGCGGGCATGTGGTAGGCCTTATATAGGGCTGATAGCGGCACGGCAGCCGTAGTTTCGGCGTGGCGGGCCACCGTCTGGGTGGGCTCTTGGGGTAGCTGGCGCTCGTAACGCGGGCCGCCTTCTATGGGACCAAACCACTTCTCAGCCAGACGCTTCACCTCATCAAACGCCACGGCACCGGCCACTACCAACACGGCATTCTGGGGGGCGTAGTGCTTGCGGAAGAAGGCGCGTACATCGGCCATCTCAGCTTCTTCGATGTGGCTGATTTCCTTGCCAATGGTGTTCCACTGGTACGGGTGCGTATTGTAAGCCAGCGGCTTCAGCTTCAGCCACACGTCGCCGTAGGGCTGGTTGAGATAGCTTTGCTTAAACTCTTCTACCACCACTTTGCGCTGCACGTCGAGGCCGTTTTGCGAAAAGGCTAGGTCGAGCATGCGGTCGCTTTCGAGCCAAAAACCCGTTTCGATATTGGCGGCCGGCAGCGAGAGGTAATAGTTGGTGATATCCTGCGAGGTGAAGGCGTTGTTTTCGCCGCCTACCTTTTGCAGTGGCTCGTCGTAGCTGGGCACGTTCACGGACCCGCTAAACATCAGGTGTTCAAACAAATGCGCAAAGCCTGTACGGCTCGGATTTTCATCGCGCGAGCCCACGTCGTAGAGCACATTAAGTACAGCCAGCGGCGTTGTAAAGTCCTCGTGCACCAGGCAACGCAGGCCATTCGGCAGGGTAAATTCTTGAAAATGAATCATCGAGGGCGAAAGGAGATATAAGAGCGGAGTATGATGCAAACCTAACAAATAGGCCGGCAAAATGATGCGCCTTTGTCGCGGCCTATAGCACTAAGCGCACGCCGGCCAGCCAAAGTGCGCAACACGGACACGGCCCCGTAGTTTTGGCCCACCAGACCGTCCGAGTGCTCATGTTGAGAGCGTAGCCGCGGTAGCTGCTCAGCACAAATGAATTCTGTACGTCGGTCCATACGCTGAGGTCTTGGCTAGCTGCTGCAGCCGGTAGGTAGCGGTGAGCGAAGAGGGGCGCACGTGGCTGCCATTTTCGAGCTGGCAATTAGAAATCGGAACGAACTCTGTGTTGTAGAAGCTAACGCTGCCGGGCGCAGGCACAGAGGTATTGAGGTTAGTAGGCGTCCAGTAATCACGTACGTTGGTGGCACTGTTGGCCATGCCCGTGAGCGCATCGAACACGGTTAGCTGGTGGTTGAGAATATTGTAACCAAACTGGCCATGCAACTGCGCCTCGAGTGCGGTGCACAATTAGTCTTGTAACGTGAGGAAAGGTCGGGTGGGATGCGCCTGGTCCTGTACGCACCAGCTACCTAGGGACGTGGGCGCAGGAGCTAGCGAGTCGGGCAGGTTGCCTCTGAAAGATGGGCGCAAGGTATCGGTCGGTGCCAGACTGACAACGGGTGCTACGACTTGGCTAACTGCCGGAAAACCTGCTGATAATAGTAAGATAGGGAGGTAATAATTCATCATTCAATGAAAGTAGAATGAAGCTATTCAAAGCTACATAAAAGCCCTCTTTACTAGCTGGGGAGGGCCTTTTTGCGGCATGCTCCCCCCGGTGAAAACGCCGCCGCTACCTTTGCCAACTCAACGCCTTCTCCGCCCCTCCCATGACCTTCGACCGCCGCGATTACTCCAACGACGTGCTTAAGCAGCTTTACCGCGAGCTGCTGCGCCCACGCTTGATTGAAGAGAAAATGCTGATTTTGCTGCGCCAGGGCAAGGTAAGCAAATGGTTTTCGGGCATCGGGCAAGAGGCCGTGTCGGTAGGTAGCACGCTGGCCCTCAAGCCCGATGAGTACATCTTGCCGCTTCACCGCAACCTTGGTGTGTTTACGAGCCGGGGGGTGCCCCTAGAGCAGCTTTTTGCGCAGTGGCAGGGCAAAAAAACGGGCTTTACCAAGGGGCGTGACCGCAGCTTTCACTTCGGCAGCCACGCGCACCACATTGTGGGCATGATTTCGCACCTAGGGCCGCAGCTAGCCGTGGCCGATGGCATTGCCCTAGCCGACCTGCTGGACGAGCAGCCCCGCGTGACGCTTACTTACTCGGGCGATGGCGGGGCCAGCGAAGGCGATTTTCATGAGGCGCTGAATGTGGCCGCCGTGTGGCAATTGCCCGTCATTTTTTTGGTCGAGAACAATGGCTACGGCCTGAGCACACCCAGCAGCGAACAGTTCCGAGTCAAGTCCTTCATTGACAAAGGCCCTGCTTATGGCATAGAAGCCGTACAGGTCGATGGCAACAACATATTAGAGGTGTACCACCTCATCAGGACTCTGGCCGAAGACCTGCGCCAACGCCCGCGCCCAATACTCGTGGAGGCTCTCACCTTTCGGATGCGCGGCCACGAAGAAGCCAGTGGCACCAAGTACGTGCCCGCCGAGCTACTACAGGAGTGGGCCCAGAAGGACCCCGTCGAAACCTACGAAAAGTGGCTGCTGGCCCAAGGTATCATTAGCGAAACGGCCCGCACGCAGCTCCGCGAAAGCATCAAGCAGGAAATAGACTACGCCCTGCAAGAAGCCGAAACGGCCCCGCTGCCCCTCCCCGACCCCGCGGAGGAACTGGCCGATATGTATGCGCCTCTACCAACGCCTGAAAATGAACACTCAGAAGCTGCGGAGGAAGATGCGGCGGCTCTAGATTCTACCAAGGAAATGCGCTTTATCGACGCCATTTCGGCGGCGCTGCGGCAGAGCATGGAGCGCTACCCCGAACTAGTGCTTATGGGCCAGGACATTGCCGAGTACGGCGGGGTGTTCAAGATTACCGAAGGCTTCGTGCAAGAGTTTGGCAAGGGCCGCGTGCGCAACACGCCGCTGTGCGAGTCGGCCATTGTGGGGGCGGGCCTAGGGCTCAGTATCCGGGGCAAGAAGGCGATGGTGGAGATGCAGTTTGCCGACTTCGTCACCTGCGGCTTCAACCAAATAGTTAATAACTTAGCCAAGAGCTACTACCGCTGGGGCCAAAATGCCGACGTAGTGGTGCGCATGCCCACCGGCGCAGGCACGGCCGCGGGCCCTTTCCACTCGCAAAGCACCGAGGCGTGGTTCACTCACGTGCCCGGCCTGAAAGTGGTGTACCCCAGCAACCCGCACGACGCCAAAGGCCTACTGTGCGCCGCTTTCGAAGACCCCAATCCAGTGTTGTTCTTCGAGCACAAGCTGCTGTACCGCGGCCTGAGCGGACCGGTGCCGGCCGCATACTACACCACGCCCATCGGGCAAGCGGCGCTGGTCACGGAGGGCACTGAAATGAGCATTATCACCTACGGCCTAGGGGTGCACTGGGCACTGGCGGCCTGCAACGAGCTGGGCATCAAGGCCGACATCTTAGACCTGCGCACCTTATTGCCTTGGGACACCGAAGCCGTAGCCCACACCACTCGCAAAACCGGCCGCGTGCTCATCCTGCACGAAGACACGCTCACGGGCGGCCTAGGGGGCGAAATAGCCGCCTGGCTGGCCGAGCACTGCTTCAGCAGCCTCGATGCGCCCGTGCGCCGTGTGGCCTCGCTCGATACAGCAGTGCCCTTTGCCCCGATACTAGAAGCCAGCTTCTTGCCGCAGCAGCGGCTACGCGAGCAGCTACGGGCCCTGCGCGACTATTAGTACTTAGTTGTTAGTGCTTGGTAGGTAGTGCTTGGTGCTTAGTTGTTAGTGCCTAGTGCTTAGCATGATGATTATTTACTTTTTCAGGTACTAGGTACAAAGCACCAAGCACCAACAGCTAAGCACCAAGCACTACCTACCAAGCACTACTATTTCGTACCTTCCGGCTCACGCATTTTCTTCGTTTCGGTGAAATCGTATCTACGCTCGTTCTTACCGCTCTTGCTGGGCCTACTGGCTAGCTGCTCGGTATACGATAAAGTTTTCCACCCACGCCGCCTGCCCTCGCCCGACATGACGGCCGAGGCCAAGGCCAAGCACCGGGCGGCCGAAAAAGCGCGCCACAAGGGCCAGGTCCTCAAGACCGAAGAAATCACGACCAGCGCCACCGACCCCAACGCCGCGGGCGCCTCCAAGGGCAAGGCCGATAATAAACTAACCTACAGCGAGCTGCCTGAGGGCACCAAGCTCAAATACGACAAGCAGCTACTACTTAAAAAGCCTAAACTCAAGCGCCGCCAGTACCACCACTACGACACCGGGCCCCTGCCGCACCGCGAGGCGAGCCGCGAAAACCGCCGCCTGCGCCACCACTCCAAAGGCCAAGGCCGCTCTCAAGATGCCAAGGAGGATAGAGCGCCGTTGGCTTCCCCCGCCGACGGCAGCCCTGCCAACGAGCCTACGCCTGCGCCGCCCACCAAGGCCCCTAGGGTAAAGGAAACCAAGGTAGAAGTGCCGGAAGAGAAAGAGCCCAAACAGCCCAAGGCTAAGAAGGAAAAAGAGCCGAAGGAGAAAAAAGCCAAGAAAGCGCCGATTCCGAAGCCCGACCCGACTCTAGAGCGGCCTGGCTACTAAGCTCATTTTCACCTTTGCTGCGCATGTTTATTCACCTAGCTTTCGTTGTCTTGCTGGCTGCTCCAGCCCAGATTGCCCCTAGCAGCCAGGCCCAGCAGCGCGCCGCCCACCGCCGTGCGCTACGCGAGGCCCAGGCTACCGATGCCGCCTATAAGGACAGCCACCTAGATGTGCCGCGCCGCCAGCTCAAGCGGGGTGAATCGGCGCCCATAGTAGGAGCAGCCGACGAGCCCCGCTTCGACCGCGATGGCAAGCCGCACGTAACCGAACCCAAATACCCCGGCTTGCGGTTACGTAAGCCTAAAAAAATCTCTCCTCGCTAATAGCTCCCAATTATGGCTACTTCCTGGCTTCCGCTTACCCAACCCGACCAACTGGCTGACATTGTGCGCGAATCGCACGAACACCCCGTTCTTATTTTCAAGCACAGCACCACCTGCTCTATTAGCGCCACCGCCAAGGCCAAGCTAGAGCGCCAGTGGCCCGACGCGGCCCTACCGGCCGATACCCCGCTTTACTACCTCGATTTGCTGCGTTTCCGCCCTATTTCGGCCCAAATCGCGCAAGAATTTGGTGTGCAGCACGAGTCGCCCCAACTGTTGCTCATTCAAGACGGTAAGTGCACCTACAATGCGTCGCACATGGGCATCCGTCTCGCCGATGTGGCCGACGCCGTAATAAGCTAGGTAGTGCGCGCGTTGAGGTAAGAGCACCGGCAACTGGCCGAGTCAACCTTACCTCAACGCGCGCACTTGCTTATTGATACGTAAACCGAATTTCCTGCCGAATATCCGGATGCAAACTCAGGGCCACCGGGCAAGTGTGCGCCACGCGCTCCATCAGGGCGCGGTCGCTGTCGCTGAGGCTGGCGGGTAGTTGCAGGTCCACGTCGAACTGCACGATGCGCCGTGGAGCGTCTTGGCTCATTACTTTCTTGACTTGCATGGTACTGCCTTTCAGGTCGACCTGGTGCCGCTCGGCCACGATGGCCATGGTGGTCAGGATGCAGGTACCTAGGGCCGTGCCAACTAGGTCGGTCGGCGAGAATGCCTCGCCCCGGCCGTGGTTGTCTACGGGGGCGTCGGTTTGAATGCTAGTGCCCGAGGCAACGTGCGTGGCTTCGGTGCGGAGCTGCCCTTCGTAGCGGGCAGTGGCGGTGGGAGCGGTCATCATACTGCGAAGCTACCTATCCGCTGCTAACTCCCCGAAAAGTCAGCTTTTCTTCTTCTGTTCCTTTCAGCTGCTGTACACCCCGATTGTGCTATTTTTGATATACTTATGAAGAAACTTCTGACTACTGGGGTGCTCACGAGCCTTGGGGCGCTGGCGGCGGTGCCTACCTGGGCACAAGCCGTGGCGCAGCCGGTGCCGACGCCACAGCCCGTGCTGACGGTGGCGCCCTCGGCGGCACCGTCCGACGAGCAGTCGTACCGACGTGAAACGGTATTTGGTGTCAATTTCAACACCCAAGGCGGTCTCATTGGCGGCGTCAACGTGCGCTCGGCGCGGGTGATGAATGTTAACACTCTCTGGTTTTGGAGCCTAGAGGGTGTCTTTTTCAAGAACCCGAAGGAAGAAAGCGTTGTCAGCGACTTTGGAGGCACGTTTACGGCCTACAAAACCAACTACGCTTTTGCCTTGCGGCCCTCCATCGGCATTCAGCGCATCTTATTTCACAAAGCCGCCGAGTCGGGGGTGCAGGTAAACGGGCTGCTGAGTGCCGGCCCTTCGATAGGGCTGCTTATGCCCTACTACATCAGCTACGACTACGATTACGCGCGCACGGGTCGCGTTAGCGCCAACGATGTGATTATCAACGAGCAGTATGACCCTGGCAAGCATACTGCGCCGCAGGCTATCGTAGACCGGGCACCCTTCTTTGCAGGCATCAGCAAAACGCAGATAGTGCCAGGCGTGCACCTGCGCGGCGGCCTGAGCTTTGAGTATGGCCGCTACCGCGATGCCGTGGCCGGGGCCGAAGTAGGCTTCTTGCTCGAAGCCTACACTAAGCGCCTCATCACGCTAGACTCGTCGACGCCCGCCACGCCCGTGTCGCCCGATGTCCTGAACAAGCAGTTCTTCCCGTCGGTTTACCTAACCCTGTACCTAGGCCACCGCAGCTAGCCTCGCGCGGCGGGCGGCTACGCCAAATCAGTACCTGAGCCCTGGCACTTTGCCGGGGCTTTGTTGTTTAACTTTACACTATGGATACTATGCTGCTCTCGCTTCCCATTATTCAGGCCGAACCTATTGCGCCGCCTGCGCCGGCCCGGCCCCGCAAGCCCGACTGGCTGCGCGTGAAGCTGCCCATCGGCCCCGACTACGCCGCCGTGCGTAAGCTGGTGGACGAGCACAAGCTGCATACCATCTGTGAGTCAGGGAATTGCCCTAACATGGGCGAGTGCTGGGGAGCAGGCACGGCCACGTTCATGATTTTGGGTAATGTGTGCACCCGCTCGTGCTCGTTCTGCGCCGTGGCTACGGGCCGCCCCTCCGAGCTCGACCTCGACGAGCCGCGCCGTGTGGCTGAGGCCATCAGCCTCATGAAAGTGAAGCATGCCGTTATCACGAGCGTAAACCGCGACGAGCTGAAGGACCGCGGCGCTAGTGTGTGGCGCGACACGGTGGTGTTCACCAAAGAGCTGAGCCCCGAAACGACCATCGAAACGCTCATCCCCGATGTGAAAGCCAACTGGGCCGCGCTCGACGTAATGATTTCGGGTGGCCAGGAGGTGATTTCGCACAACATGGAGACCGTGGGTAGCCTCTACCGCCTCGTGCGTCCCCAGGGCAAGTACGACCGCTCGCTGGAGCAAATCCGCCGCACCAAGCTGCAAGGGCACCGCACCAAGTCGGGCATTATGCTGGGCCTAGGCGAAACCGCCGACGAGGTACACCAGGCTATGGATGACCTAGTGGCCAATGGCCTCGATATCCTGACCCTAGGCCAGTACCTCCAGCCTACCAAGCGCCACCTCGAAGTTGCCGAATTTATCCACCCCGATACTTTCGCCCGCTACAAGGAGGAAGGCCTACGCCGTGGTCTGAAGTACGTGGAGAGCGGCCCGCTAGTACGGTCGTCGTACCACGCCGAGCGCCACGTCAACGTGCCTATCTAATAAGCTTATTAGTAAGCTATAAATGATTGCAGCAGTTCAGGCTAGGCTAGTATCTTCGCCCGATGCTGCACCATTTTTACCCTACTGGCCGAATTAGTCGTTGGCCTTACTTATGGCGTGTACTTACGCTGTATTTACTGGCATTTATCTGCTACGGCTTACCGGCATTCGCAGAATATCAGTTTAACGACACGGCGGCACATTGGAAAAACCTGGCGTTCGTAGGCATAGCTTTCTGCTTTTACCTGATAATGGTGCAGCTTATTAAGCGCTTGCACGACTTGAACCTACGGGGTTGGTGGCTATTGCTCGCCCTCGTACCGGTAGCTAGTATCGGCCTAGGCAATGCGCTATCCTTTGTATCGGGTACGGCCGGTCCTAATCGCTTTGGACCGCCGCCCTCGCAGCCCGCTACCCAGTCAGTAGCACTAGCCTAAAAGCAAAAAGCCTCGCCAAATTTGGCGAGGCTTTTTTAATGGTTGCTCAGTAGTCGGGCAGTCGCTTAGCGAATGGCTTGCCGCTGGCGAGTATCAGTGGGCGGGTAGTTGCCAAGCACGCTGTTCACGATGCGGTAGGTTTCCTCTTCCGTAATCGTGTTTTTGTCGAGCTGCGCTTGGCCTGTGCCACGCCACGCCAGTTCCTTACGCTTAGCATCTACAATGTCGATGATAACCGTACCGGCTTTGTAGTTGTACGAACCACCGTATGGGTAGCCGTAGCCGCCATACCCACCGTAGCCGTAGCCATAGGGATAGCCGTAGCCGAAGGGGCTACCACCCACACGCTGCTGCTGGTTTTCGATGCGCACGCTGTAAGCTACAAATACGTCGGGGCTAGCATTACCGGCCACTTCGGTGAGGCCTTTAGCACCTAGGTCCTTCGTCACAGCGTCGCGGATGCGCTGGTCGGTGAATGACTCGTAGCCTTTGGCAGGGCCACCTTCGGTGTCATTGGTTTGCTTGGGGTACCAAGCCCAGGTTTTGTAAGCGCGGAAGTTGACAGCGTGGTCAAAATCGCTGGTCGAAGCCACGTTGGCCGTGGTGCAGGCGCCTACCCCGAAGGTTAGCGCGAGGCCCGTGACCGCCAAAGCGACCGGCCGGGCCAGAAAACGAGTGATGCGGTTCATAAGGCTATAAATTAAAGAGATAATCCTTCGTTGCGGAGGTACTGGCTTAACGCTGGTGACCTAGGCAATGTTCCAAAAAAAGTAGGCAAGCCGACTACTTTCATTAGCTATTTGACTAAACCGCAACACGCCAGGCTGAGTGCTTACGCAAGCTCAGTCTGGCGTGTTAAATGAGGGCTGCCAGCGCAGGAGTAACGCGGCATTAGCAGCCATATTGTTGCGTGGGCTTGGTAGGCCTCGTCCGCTAGCGGGCCGCCAGACGAACGCGGACTACCAAGCCCACAGAACATTAATACGACGGGCCTTTATCAGTCGAAACCAATTGTTCGGGCTCGTCGGCATACTCCTCCAGCGGCGTGCAGCTGCAAATGAGGTTGCGGTCGCCGTAGGCCGAGTCGATGCGGCTGACGGTGGGCCAGAACTTGGCATTGCGCACGTAGGGCAGTGGGTACACGGCCTGCTCGCGCGAGTAGGGGCGCGTCCACTCCTGGGTGAGGACGATGGCGGCAGTGTGGGGCGCGTGCTTCAGCACGTTCTCCTTGGCATCGGCACGACCTTCCTCTACCTCCGTGATTTCCTTGCGAATGGCAATCATGGCGTCGCAGAAGCGGTCCAGCTCTTCCTTGCTTTCGCTTTCGGTAGGCTCAATCATGAGCGTACCGGCTACCGGGAAGCTAACCGTGGGCGCGTGGAAACCATAGTCCATCAGGCGCTTGGCGATGTCCTCTACCTCAATACCAGCCTTTTTGAAGTGGCGGCAGTCAAGAATCATCTCGTGGGCACAACGACCTTGGGCGCCGGTGTAGAGCACGGGGTAGTGTGCCTCAAGGCGGGCCTTGATGTAGTTGGCATTCAAGATAGCCAGCTCGGTAGCGCGCGTAATGCCCGCGCCGCCCATCATCGAGATGTAGGCGTAGCTAATGGGTAGAATGCTAGCCGAACCATACGGCGCGGCCGATACGGCCCCGCTGCTGCGTCCCTCTACCGGTACCACCACGTGGCCGGGCAGGTAAGGAATGAGGTCTTCTACCACGCCGATGGGGCCCACGCCGGGGCCACCGCCGCCGTGCGGAATGCAGAAGGTCTTGTGCAGGTTGAGGTGGCACACGTCGGCACCGATGCTGGCGGGCGAGGTCAGGCCTACCTGGGCGTTCATGTTGGCGCCGTCCATGTACACGCGGCCGCCGGCCTGGTGAATGAGCTCGCAGATTTCGATAATCGTTTCCTCGTACACGCCGTGCGTGCTGGGATACGTTACCATGAGGCAGCTGAGGCGGTCGGCGTGCTGCGCGATTTTGGCGCGCAGGTCGTCCATGTCCACGTTGCCCTCGTCGGTGCTCTTCACCACCACTACCTGCATACCGGCCATCACGGCCGAAGCGGGGTTAGTACCGTGAGCCGACGCCGGAATGAGCGCCACCGTGCGGTGCGTATCGCCGCGGCCCTCGTGATAGCCGCGGATGGCCAGCAGACCGGCGTACTCGCCCTGCGCGCCCGAGTTGGGCTGAAGGCTGATGGCGGCGAAGCCAGTCACCTCGCACAGCCAGGCTTGCAAGTCACGGATGATTTGCTGGTAACCTACGGTTTGGTCGGCCGGGGCGAAGGGGTGCAGCTGGCCGATTTCGGGCCAGGTCACCGGTATCATTTCAGCCGTGGCGTTGAGCTTCATGGTGCACGAGCCCAGCGGAATCATGCTATGTGCAAGGCTCAAGTCCTTGTTCTCAAGCTGCTTCATATAGCGCAGCAGCTCGTGCTCGGCGTGGTGCGTGTTGAAGACGGGGTGCGTGAGGTACTCACTAGTGCGCTGGAGGCTTTCGGGCCAAGTCAGCGTCAGTTCAGCTTCGGCAGTAGGGGCGGCCGTGGTGGCTACTTCCTTACCTAGGACCTTGGCGAAGATGTCCACGATGTCGCGCACGTCATCAAACTCCACGTTTTGGTGCAGCGAAATGCCCACCAGCGTGTCTTCGTAGTAGCGGAAGTTGACGCCTGCGTTCTCGGCTTCGGTCTTCAGGGCCTGCTGCATCTCGTGGCTTTCGAGGCGTAGGCTCAGGGTATCGAAGTAGTTGCTGTTCAATTGCTCTACCCCTAGGGCTTTCAATTCAGCTTCCAGAATTTGAGCGAACAGGTGCGTGTTCACGGCAAACTGACGGATGCCTTTCGGACCGTGGTACACAGCAAACATGCCGGCCAGCACGCTCAGCAGCACCTGCGCGGTGCAGATGTTGGAGGTGGCCTTCTCGCGGCGAATGTGCTGCTCGCGAGTTTGCAGCGCCATGCGATACGCCTTATTGCCAGCCGCGTCCACGCTCTGGCCGATAATACGGCCCGGAATAACGCGCTTGAACTGGTCTTTGCAAGTGAAGAAGCCCGCGTGCGGACCACCAAAGCCCATGGGCACGCCAAAGCGCTGCGACGAGCCCACGCACACATCGGCACCCAGCTCGCCAGGCGACGTCAGCAGCGTGAGCGCCAGCAGGTCGGCGGCCATCACCACAAACAGGTTGTTGGCCTGCGCCTGGGCGATGAACTCGCTGTAGTCAAACACGGTACCATTGGCACCGGGGTACTGCACGATAACGCCAAAGAACGCCTCGTCTGAGAGGTCGGCCGTTCGGTGGTCACCTATCACCAATTCGATACCTAGGGGCGTGGCGCGGGTACGCAGCACGTCGATGGTCTGGGGCAGTACTTGCTCCGAAACGAAAAACTTGGTGGCGTTCTTCTTCTTGGTTTGCGAGTGCAGCATGTGCAGCGCCTCGGCGGCGCCAGTGGCTTCGTCGAGCAAGCTAGCGTTGGCGATGGGCAGGCCCGTCAGGTCAATCACCATTGTCTGGTAGTTGATGAGCGCCTCTAGGCGGCCCTGGGCAATCTCGGCCTGGTAGGGAGTGTAGGCGGTGTACCAGCCGGGGTTTTCCAGAATGTTGCGCTGGATAACGGGCGGCAGCGTCGTATCGTGGTAGCCTAGGCCGATGTAGCTCTTATAGACCTTATTCTGCCCGGCAATCTGCTTGAACCGTTTCAAAAACTGCCGCTCGCTGAGGGCGGGCGGCAGGGCAAGGGCCTGGGGCAGGCGGATGGCGGCGGGTACGGTTTCGGCGATGAGCTGGGCCAGGTCGGCGGCCCCTACTGCTTGCAGCATGGCTTGCTGGCTGGCGTAGTCGGGCGCGTTGTGGCGAGTTTCAAACACGTCGGCGGGCTTGAATCGGAACGACATAGATAGAAGTATGAAGCGAAAAAAAGCAGCTTTTTCCTAAGACAAAGTTACACCCTGAATAGTCCGAGCCGGTCGCTAATTCCCCCTTGTACACGCCAAAAGCCCTAGGTATCGTGCTCCATGAGAGTGAGCACGATACCTAGGGCTTGGGCTTGGTTACGCTGGGTTTGCTGCGTTAGCCGTTGCTGCTACCTGTTATTTTGCTAGTAACTGCGTCGAAAACCGTTTCCAGTATAGATAAGGACTGACTTTTAGTATGAGCAGAAATAAGGGCAAACGCTTATCTGCACCATTGCTTATTTTCAAAATATTGGACAGCTTTATATAGCTGCTATACTTTTCCAGCAGCTGCTTTACTGCTTCATAAGGCATATTAGCCGAAGTAATAGTCAAGGTCAGATTTCTAATCCAGGTATACAGAAACAAGACCATGTTAAGCCGCATTACCTGGCTAGCTTGCGTATCATGCGCAAAAGCATCTTCAATCGCTTTGCAGCAATCCGGAATACCTAGGTATTTATTCAAATCACCTAGTCTAGTAGTAATCGAACCGCTTCGCTCGAAGTAGTTATAAAGTGGCTTGGGATAGAAATATAATTGACGCGCCTTTTTCCACAATAATGGCTTAATAAGCATGTCTTCATAGTAAATATTGTCTACGAATTTAATATCATCAAATAATGATTTGCGATACAGATTGTTCCAGATATAAGAAGTTTCTTTAAAACGCAGCATAGCATCAACGGCCGTGGCACTGTCTACTAGTCCCGTCATGCTAGCTTTCCATATTGCTGGCTTCGCAGAAGTATCTATGGGAATGCGAAAAGTATCACAAACCACAATATCAACATTATGCTCAGCTACGATAGCTGTCATTTCGGCCAGCATGGTCGGCACTATTGTATCGTCGCTATCCACAAACAATACATATTCTCCCGTTGCAATTGCCAGTCCATTATTCCTTGAAGCAGACACTCCGCTGTTTACAGTATTTTCAAGGAGCTTGAATTTTGTATACTTGCTTTTGCTAAATAATTCCTTTGCTATTTTAATAGAATTGTCTGGCGATTTATCATCAACTACTATTAATTCTATATCTTGGTACGTTTGGTTTATAATTGATTGTAAGCAAGCCTCAATATGAGCTTCCACTTTAAAAACCGGAACGATTACACTTACTTTCATAAGAAAATGACAATTGGAGAAGTGCTAATTAGCAGCAGTTTGTCTTATAACAACGTGCATTATCTCACTTAGCAGCCGGTCAAAAATAGGGGTAGTTTTATATAAAAACATAAATTAGCTAAAACTTACAGCCTAGCTGTCGCCCCTATTTTGGCTGTAGCAGGCGCCTCCCCGTATGAGCAAGCAGGCTAAAAGACTCGCTTCAGCTGCACTCTCTTCTTCATGACCTTTCCTGCTTTTTCTGGCCTCTACCGGCCTTCGCTGGCCTTACTCACCGACCTCTACCAGCTCACGATGGCATATGGCTATTGGAAGCAGGGCCTGCACGAGCGCGAAGCGGTGTTTCATCTGTACTTCCGCAAGGCTCCCTTTGAAGGGGGCTATGCGGTAGCGGCGGGCCTAGGGCTGGCCATTGACTACCTAGAAAGCCTACAGTTTGCGAACGAGGATATTGCTTACCTCGCCAGCCTGACGGGCAGCCAGGGCGGACGCCTTTTTCCCGACGACTTCCTGGCTTATCTGCAAGATTTGAAATTCACTTGCGACGTAGACGCCGTGGCCGAAGGCACGGTAGTGTTCGGGAATGAGCCACTAGTGCGCGTGCAGGGCCCGCTGTTACAAGCCCAACTCGTCGAAACCGCGCTGCTCACCATCATTAATTTCCAAACCCTCATCGCCACCAAAGCCGCCCGCGTGCGCGACGCCGCCGGGCCGACCGCCACCGTGCTAGAGTTTGGCCTGCGCCGTGCTCAAGGCCCAGATGGCGGCCTCGAAGCCGCCCGCGCCGCCTACCTCGGTGGGGGCGATGGCACTAGCAACGTGCTGGCCGGCCGGCTCTACGGTATTCCCGTACGCGGCACGCATGCCCACAGCTGGGTGCAAGCCTTTGGCGACGAGAAGCAGGCGTTTGCCGCGTACGCCGACGCCTTCCCCGACGACTCAGTCTTCCTAGTCGATACCTACGATACACTCGACGGCGTGCGCCACGCCATCGAGGCGGCACTGGAAATGCGCCAAAATGGCCACGAGCTTGGTGGTATCCGCCTCGACTCAGGTGACCTAGCCTACCTCTCGAAAGAAGCCCGCCAACTGCTCGACGCGGCCGGCCTGCCCAACGTGCGCATCGTGGCGAGCAACGACCTAGAGGAAAACCTTATCACTAGTCTCCAGCAGCAGGGCGCCCGCATCGACATATGGGCCGTGGGCACACAGCTCGTCACAGCCTACAACCAGCCCGCCCTAGGGGGGGTGTACAAGCTCGCCGCCCTGCGCACCGAAGATGGCCAAGACTGGGATTTTACCCTCAAGCTCTCCGAGCAGCAGGCTAAGACCAGCATCCCCGGCATTTTACAAGTGCGCCGTTACCTAGGTGACCAGGGCCAGCCCCGCGCCGACATGATTTATAACGTCGCCGCGCCTACCTCGCTACCCGACGCACCCATCATCCTGGACCCTGCCGATGCCACGCGCCGCCGCCCCGTGCGCCCCGACGCGCCCTTCCGCGACTTGCTGACATCAGTGCTACGTCAGGGCCGTTTGGTACAGCCGCTCCCCACGTTAGAAGAAAGCCGTGATTTAGCCCGGCAGGAAGTCAGTAGCTTGGATGCAAGTACCCGCCGCTTCCTCAATCCGCACGTGTACCCGGTGGGCTTAGAGCAGTCGCTCCACGAGTTCCGCACACAGTTGATGCTAGAGAAGCGGCCGGTGCGGCCGGCGTAAATAGGCGTTTCTCTAGGTATCCCACCCAGCTTTATTGCTACATGTTTCCATCGATAACGTAGTATGATGGATGTAATTTTTGTTTTTAGTTTTACGAGCGTAGGCTTGCTGAGGCAGGTATATGAGGCTTTCAAATTCAAACCCAACCGGCCATTTTTCTGGTGCGGCTATTACTTCTTCGTAGAAGTCACGACCATTTAGTAGTACGCTACAGCGGTCGTACAAAAATGTGTCACCGGAAATATGGTTGGTATCTACCCCTGGATAGCAAGCCGCCGCGTACTTTCTGCTGTCTAACTGATAAAGCTTTTCAGCTAGAATATTATTAAAGGCAAAAATATCTTCTAGTCGCAATGTTGCCAGCCGTTTAATTGCTGGCAACATTACTGCGTCATCATCGCCTGACTTCTTCCAGTTAAAAGAGTCAAGAATCTCCCAAAATAAGTCTTCGTCCATCGGACGGTGGTCAACCACTGCTTTTTGAGGTACAGCGTCACCCTCTCGAGTTTCTAAGTAGCCTCTCTTAGTTTTGTTAGCAATCAACTTGGCTACTTCTGCCTCACAAGAAGCTTCATCCGCTAGTATTTTGCTGCTCTGCCGGCCTTGGGTTCCAATTTTGCCGAAAGTAATCGAATAAGTAGCACCGTCAGTTTCTACGTTCCAAAACTTGTTGGCTTCGCCTTCCTGGTTGATAAAGTAGCGTGTCATTGTGGTTCATACTTATAACCACAAGTATAATCTACTCATACTTCAGCTCTCCCGCCCCTACGCGCAACGTCACGCCAGCTTCTGCAGTGAGGTAGCCAGCTACTTGAGCTTGGTAGCCGCTTTGGGCAAGTTGCTGCACTGTGGCTTCAGCAGCTTCGGGGGCCACTACTAGCAGCATACCGTTGCCCATATTCCAGTAGAGGTAGGCGGTTTCAGGGCTAATGCCGCCGATTTCGCAGAGGCGCTGCATGGCGGGCAGGGGCGCAAAGAGGTTGTCAAGCACTGCACCTAGGCCGTTTTTGAGCACCCGCTTAAAGTTGTCGGCCACGCCGCCACCCGTGATGTGGGCCGCCCCGCGTAGGGGAAGGCCGGCGTCGAGCACAGCCGTGAGGGCAGGAGCGTAGATGAGCGAGGGCGCGAGCAGGGCCTCGCCCCAAGTGGCGAACTGGTCAGCGTCGGTTCCGTCGTAGGGTGTCGTGTGCCAGTTGTCGCCAAATAGACGCTGCAAGGTCTTGCGGGCCAGTGAGTAACCATTGGAGCGAAACGAGGGCGAACGCAGAGCCACTACCGCGTCGCCGGCCTGGGCAGTAGCGCCACTCAGAGGCTTGTCGAGGCTAGTGTGCAGCACGCCTATGGCCGTGGAGCACCAGTTAAAGTTCATGCGGGCACCGGGGAAGCCGCCTATGCGATTGCCCAGCTCAGCAATTTCGCCGCCCGTGATGGCAATTTTAGAAAACTGACAGGCGTCGTGCAGGCCGCGCATCATCTCATCTACCACATCGTAGTCGAGGGTGTTCACGTCGATGATGTTCGACAAGTTGGTGGGCACGAAGCCAGCCGCGATGAGGTCGTCGGCAGTCATGGCTACTAGGTCGTAGCCCAGGGTATCGTATTTGTCGAGGCGCTCGCCCAGTTCAATCTTAGTCCCAATACCATCCGAACTAATACCTAGGCGCTCCTGCCCGAAGCGGATTTCGTTGCTGAAGCCTCCGTCGAGGTCGCGAGCGGGCTCGCCGGGCAGGCCGGCGCGGGTGGCGAAGGTCTTCTTCGACCAGTTATAGGCATTTTTCGAGGCGGCGTTGCCGAGGTCGATGGAGTAGCCGGCGTCGGGAGTTTGTGCGTTGTTCATGTGATGAGCTGCGCCCCTGGGTACCTAGTTCGCCCGTGAGGTAAAGCGATTGGAAGTGATGGTGATTGAAGCGGCAATGGATTTTTTAGCTCAGCATTAGCAAGCCTTTACCATTGCTTAGCATCAGTCTACCTAAGCAGTAAGTATGTTAAATAACTTGTACACTATCAAATACAGCAGCTACTAATTACCGACAGATTGAATACTACTGATTAATTACTAGCTAGTAGAATGCCAGCCAGTTCTATTAGTAAGAAGGGCTTTACACTGCCCTTCTATTTCTCAATATATTGCCCTTCAAGAAGAAGAAAAAAACCACTAAGGATAGCTTGACTCCTTTAGGTGACAATATGTTATGCCTGTGCCAGCTGCTAAAATATATTTCTACTGCTTTCTTATAGTCCTTCAGCTTAGCGGCATTTACAATAGCTGCAGGAGCTTTAGAAACTAACCATTCGTGCTTATACTTTGAAGATTCAACTGGCACTGTTAAAGAACTTACAGCATTGAAGGCATAAATACTTGCGTTGTTATCATCCTTCGTCCCGACACTACTAGCAGATATTCGATAGCACCCAGTGTAAGTATTTACAAAAAACATTTTGTAATTACCTCTACCTATTTGCAAACCAAAATCAAAATCGCATGCATCGCCGGTTTCTTCATCATACTGCACCTTTTTCACTATATGGGTTTTAAGCATATAGGCATCATTAGGAAACTGCTGCAAAAAGCCAGCCTCTAAGGATGAAAGCTTTACACCTTCATAAGCAGCAGTTCTATAATATGTCTTATTCAGCGATTCTGAATCCGCTTCATTTATCACGCCTTCATTAGACATGATATACTGTTTACCAAAAGCAATATCAATCTCTGGATGCTCTACAAAGCAATTATGAAGGGTTTCAAGAGCCGTAGGTAATAATACGTCATCGTCATGCAATAGTACAGTTAAATCTCCTTCTGCACTCTTAAACAAGCTATTAACATTTCGTGCCTGTCTTAAAGAAGGCCGATTATGGAAATACCTAATTTTTACATCTATATCCTTCAAGGTAGCATTCACCCACTCTTCTGTATCACTCTGTGATGAATCATCACCTATCAGAATTTCATACGGACGACGTGTTTGATTCAAACAAGAAGCCACAGCTTGCTGCAGCACATCAAGTCGATTGTAAGTTGGAATGCAGATTGAAATATTCATAACGCTATATTATTTTGATGAACAGCACGGTATTCTAGCTAGTTAAGAAGCGCAAATATAGCTATTTGCTATAGCTTCCAGCGGAATGTGTACGCTCCTATACAAAAGCTCCAGTACTCATTTATAAAGCTGGCTTGTACATGCGACAGTCAGAATACTTATACTTAATCAAAATCCTTGCGCCGACAACCTATTTAATAAGAGGCTCTTAGGTTGTTGAGTAAACAATGGAGCATTTAGTGAACACTATTATGCAGCTCCTTACCTAAGCTTAATTCCTACATCTCACACTCCTGCTAATCTAGTAGTACGTCCTTAAAAGTCACAGGCGATTTACAACATAGACATTCTGGCAAATGCACACCTAATAGTTGACCTAGTGCTCCGTTGGCAGCGGCGCTTTCGCGCTTACCGAGGGCACCTTGTCTACGATGCGGTGGCTCTGGCGCTCCTCCTGAATGTGGCGCAGGTAGCGCGTCACATCGCCCGTAGGGTACTTGCCAGTGAAGCAGGCGAAGCAGGAGCCGCCGTGGCCGCGCTCTTCCGCAAACAGGTCTTGCAAGTCACTCAAATCCTGATAAATGACTTTATCAGCTTCAATGTAGCGGCAGATTTCCTCCTCCGTGTAGTTGGCCGCAATCAGCTCGGTGCTCATGGCCATATCGATGCCGTAGATGCAGGGCGACACTAGCGGCGGCGCGCTCGAAATGAAGTACACCTCGGCCGCACCCGCCTCGCGCAGCAGCCGCACAATGCGACGCGATGTAGTACCGCGCACGATGCTATCGTCCACTACAGCCACCTTTTTACCTTCGACAAAGGCCCGAATGGGGTTCAGTTTCTTCTTCACCACGTCCTCGCGGCCGGCCTGGGTCGGCACGATAAATGAGCGGCCCATATGGTTGTTTTTCACCATGGCGCGGCGGTAGGGCACGCCGATAGCTTCGGCCAGGCCCGAGGCCGAGAAGTAACCCGACGAAGGCACGTCAATTACCATATCAGGCTTAAGGCCGGCATCGACCACCTTGCGGGCGATAATCTTACCTAGGCGCACGCGCTCACGGGCCACTAGGCGGCCGTGAATCGTGGAGTCTTCGCGGGCGAAGTAAATCTGCTCAAACACGCAGAATGCCTTGGGCAACTCCTGCTGGTTTTTGTAGTGAACCTGGAAGTTGTTGTCAATAAAAATCGCCTGGCCCGGTCCAACGTTCTCCACAAACTCGAAGTCGAGGTAGTCGAAGCAGGTGCTTTCCGAGGCGAAGGCGTACACGGGGCCCTCAGGCGTGTCGCGGCGGCCCATCACCAGCGGACGGATACCTAGGGGGTCGGTGAAGGCCAGCAGACCGTGCCCCGCAATGATGGTAACGGTCGCATACGCGCCCTTCACCAATTCCTGGGTCGTCTCCACGGCGTCGAAAATATCGATTACCGAAATCCGGTCTAGGTCCTTCACGCGCAGCTCCGAGGCGAAGGTGTACATAATGAGCTCCAAGTCGTTAGTCGTCTTGGGTAGCACGTGGTATTTGTCGTGCAGCAGCTTCGACACGTCCCGGAAGTTGATAACGTTGCCGTTGTGCACCATCGCCAGCCCGAAGGGGTAGCTCGTGGTGAAAGGCTGCGCCAGGTCCGAATCGTTGGCGCCCTGCGTGGTGTAGCGCACGTGCCCGATGCCAGTGTTGCCGGTCAGCTTTTTGGTGTGCTTGGGTTTAAAAACGTCGTTGACCAAGCCCTGCCCCTTGTGCAGGTGAAAGGCGTCGCCATCAAACGTTGCAATGCCGGCGGCATCT
>Ga0160429_1000049_pt1 | contig 162685 bp, 167 predicted proteins | sample SolpanmetagenomR_FD_108199 | JGI IMG/M metagenome (GOLD analysis project Ga0160429, IMG submission 108199) | Solar panel surface microbial communities from Lawrence Berkeley National Laboratory, California, USA - R | ecosystem: Engineered > Built environment > Solar panel > Unclassified ... | reverse complement strand
GTGGTGGGGGGGGGGGGGGGGGGGGGGGGGGGGGGGGGGGGGGGGGGGGGGGGGGGGGGGGGGGGAGGTCGGACGGGCAGGCGGACAAGCGCAGATGTCGAGTTGGGGTATTCAGCCGACGATGCCTGTAGTATATTCTGATGGTTCTGCAGTTCAATAAAGCCTACTGTGCTGAAATTCTTGACGAGTTGCATTCTCGTACGTCTTACCTCCTCCCATAACCATTTCTATACCCACCACCGCCACCGTATCTATCACCACCACCATATCCCCTACCTCCGCCTCCACCCCTACCACCGCCATATCCATCATACCTCCTGTCTCCACCACCTCTCCTCTCCTCCTCTCTAAACCCATACCTCCCATCCTGATACCCACCACCACCCCTCCTATCATTCCCATGCCCTCTCCGATCCTCGCCTAACACAGCACCTCTAGCATACCCACCACCTCCATGGTCCCTACCGTTCAACCTTCCCTCGTCCCTCGGCCGACTCATGTTCGATTCCGGCTGCACCACGGGAATAGGTGCGGGAGCGGTGTCTTCGTAGTAGAGTTGTTCTTCTTCGTTATTGCCTGCGGTGTTGTCGTCGAGGTCCATTAATGCTTCATCTTCGAGGACGGGTTCTTCGGGTTGGACGGGTCCTGGCTGGGGTTTAGGCGTGGGAGTTGGTGCGATGCTGCGGGATGTGGTTGTGGATGTGTTGTTGGTTGGCGCGGTGTATGTGTTGGTTGGCGGCGTGTATGTGTTGTGACTTGAAGAGGAGGAAGAGGTGAAGTCAGGTGTTGGAGGGCCGTTTTTCATGTAGACGTAGAGTTGGCGTCCGTCGGCCTATTGATCTTGGGGTTAGCTAGAGTCCTCATGTCTATGCAGGCTGAATCCATGTTTGAATCAACCAGTTCCTCAATCATCACATCTCCATTTCGCTAGACACGCGCAGACACTCTCCATTCCTGCCCAGCCCCCTCCCAAATGCAACAATCCCACAGCAAGAGAAAAACACCAAAAACTCACCCAATTATTATGATACATCGCAATAACATTCTCCGCGCCCGCCCTCTCTTTGAACACAACCTCACACATAACCGGATTCAACTTGAGCAATTTACAAGCCAGCACCTCTCCACCAATGGGGCCTTCCAACGAACTCTTGATATCAGCAGCTGTGGTGCCAGGCGCAAAGTTGGATGCAATCACGACGAAAGGGCCAGTTTGTGCCGCCGCCGTGCCACGGATTGTGAAAGAGGGCGTTCTTGTGTTTCCTATTGTGAAGGCTGGGGTGCGCGTGGTTGTGGAGGCGCGGAGATTTGGCTGTGCGTTGGCAGGAGGGTTGCGCAGGCGGGCGTGAGCGTTTGTGTTGAGAGCTGAGGAGGAGCGGGCAAGGGGTTTTGACGCGAGGAGGTCGCGACGGGGGTTGAGGTTGGATGAGCCTGTGGAGTGTGTGCGCTGTTCGTCGTTTGTCGTCAGCTCGTTGACTTGTTGCATCTACTGCAGAATCGCCGAATCTGTGCATTAGAGACTAACCTTCTGCACACCAATGCGACTAGCCAAACTCGCACCAGGAGATCCAGCAGCGCCTCTACGATTGGTACTCGCGCCGCTTCCTTTCCTATTGCCGAACATGGACTGGGCTAGAGCTTCTGCCTTTTTCTTTTGGCGATCTGATAGCTGCGGTCAGTGATGAGGACAAAGAGGTCGTTGGTTTGGGCTGTGACTGACCAGCTTGAATCATCTCGTCAAAAGAGAGTGTAGGCGGTGCCATTGTCGCGTCTTTCTGGTATGTACTATCAGTATGTCGAGTAAGAGTGGAAGATTGGTTGAAACTTGAAGGTTGAATATCTGAAACAAATGCAAAACTCACCAGCCAGGGTCTTGATAGGGTAGCTGTCACGTGACATGAGCATGAAACAGATCAAAAAGCGGCCATATTGGCATGTAATATTCACTATAATAGACATTCAACCCATCTTGTACGCCACCGCTGTATGCATGCTATGCCCAGGATCCTTAATGTCATGCTTGTTGCTTATTTCATATACCCTGATGCCTTTTCAACCTCAATCTGAACCTCATAATCAGTCCTGGTGAGCAAACCACTCGAGGACAGTCTCATAACAGAGCACATACTGCCTCAGACTTTGCACCATACTCAATCTTTGCAATCTCAACTCTTCCACGGTCTTTTCAATGAGATCCACGTCATCTCTCGACAACCAGTCTTTGACATCTCCAGGCGTTGATGAGTTCGCCGGGACTGCCAAGAAACCACCAAAGAAAGGATTGTCATCTTTGATCGCCTTACCTTCCCAACCAGGTGAGTCAAGGTCCATTGGACTTGCATCTTTCGGTCGTTGCTGTTGTTTCGACTTGCGCTGTGCTTTGAGCATGTCGACGACAGAGTCGACTGTACAAAAGGTACCCGTACGACCACAACCAGCACTACAATGTACCAGAACGGGTTCCTCGGCCTCATCTGGATCAATACGAGGTGAAAGTGGGGTGTTTGTATGATGCTGCCTGCTGGCCTGAACGACAGCATCGCACTGCTCTACGAGACCAAGGAGATGTGCAGGATGTGCCGGCGCTCCGAAATCAGGCCAGCTCGAGTACTGCAGTTGGGTGATTTCGCGAAGGCGCTCGAAAGGTTGGCTGTCATTGGCCAGAGTGAATCTGCGGACGATTACATATGATGACTCTTCTGTAGATGCTGCACTGTCGTTGTTATGCTCTGAGAGTGTTGTGCCATCAGTTTCATCTTTACTGGCACGTCTTGACACTCCTGTCTTTGGCGTACTAGAATGTCGCCTGCCACCTGCACTAGGACGTTTGCGATGGTTTGTTATCCTCTTCATCTCTAGAGACGCGCGGTGCTCAGAGTGAAATTGTAACTTGTAATTGCCATAGATACCTTCCCTCCAGTAATTGTGCGCCTTGACCTGTCCTCCTTCGGACTCTGCAGTAAGCATGACAATAACACGAACTTGACGTTGCCAAACCATGTTCCAGAAGTCTCCGAATGTGGAAGGAATGGGTCCCTGTGTAGCAATGTATGTCTTCTTTGATCTCGATGTCGCGACATTACTAGCATTGATGTAATCACAATCCCCTCGTGACACACCTTGAAGTTTGACCCTCGAGTGTTCATATGGCCAGATGTTGTTATAGCGATTCTTGCTACCTTTTTCAATACCAGCAATCTGAACCTTTCTCGCTGCACCAGGAGTTGGAGTTCCATATTGCACATTGCCAGATAGTGCTTCTTGCATCCTCTTTTGTTCTCTCTTTTCAATCTGCAAAAACTTGTCTGCAACGTCCTTGCCGTGGTTGCTTTCTTGTGCTGCACCATTCAACCATGATGGAACGTCATGCTTCTGTTGAGCTGTCATGTTATTGGGATATCTGACCTCCATCTGGCCAACACCTCCAATAAGATCCATGTTCTGCCTAATATTACCGAAAAATGGATTAGCAGCGCTCTTTGTCGCTGGCATGGGGCAGCCACCGATAACCGGCGCCACCTTGTTGTCCCCCGATTGCAAAGATAGAGCTGGCCTTGCCAGTCCATTACTACCAGGTGCTTCGTCGTTTTGCTGCAGCCAGTCCGGAAAATTGCGTGAAAAGTCCATGAATCCACCCCTGATTATAGATGGTTCGCCTGCCCAGCCTTCGTTTGTGAATTTCTTAAGTATATTCAGGCAATTGGCAATGTCCCTGTCTTTCATCTGTGCAGTCGAAGCGTCATAGACAATGATGTATTTGCATGTCTCCCATTTCAGGAATCGTTCTTGTTGTGCCACGTCTTTGAATGTTTCCGCTAACCTTCCCGTATCATACGATGGCCGCTTGAGCAATGTCGTTGGCACGCAGAGATTCATGGCACTCTTGATGCAAGCCTTTGCATACTGTGTCGACACACGTAAATCGAGTATGAGAACCTCTTCAGGATGTTCTTCTAATATCTTTACAACCTGTTGCGATGTGATGAAAGTTGGAGCATCAGCAGACTTCTCTGGCAGAGTATCTGCTCTGACATGGCGTGGCTGAGACATGATCTGTAGTGGCGACATTGAAAGTCCTATACCTTCTGCCGAAACCAGCGGCCGCTTGTCAGTATGCTTGGGTGGCGGACTACCAGCCAATCTATTCTCCACGATCGAGAGTGGCTCATCCCGCAAGGACTTATCCAGACGTTGGTGATTCGAGTCACTTGATAAAAGCCTCTTCGAGGGCGACCTCATCTGTCTTGCAGCCTCGCCATAGCCAATACTATCTGACTTTTGTAACGATACCGGATATGGAGTACCTGCTGTTCGTGGAGTACCAACCATAGGCGAGGCCCTACTTGAGGTCCTCGAGACTAAGCTAGGTCGTGAAGAAGAAGATCTGCTAAGTGGAGGCGCCATGGTAAATTGGGACACGCTGCCACCATCAAGGCTGAATGCTTTCCGTTCCGACTGTTTTCTAAAAGCGTCAAAGTCTGGATTCGAGTGTAAAGGTAGATTCGAGGGTGGCGATGCGGCGACTGAACGTATACTGGTTGGTATGGGGCTGTATGGGACATTCAACCCTCGAGCGGCTGAATGAGCGACTGATGACCGTGATGGCTCAACTGATAGACCGAAATATGAGGGACTTGAAGTCTTGGGTTCTCGCGGTGCTTGACCGCCATGAGGTGTTTGTGGCATTGGTGGTAGAATGGAAGGCATGTTTGGCCACGTGCTTGTCATTCGAGTAAGCGGTGTTGAAATTGGGCTTGAGCGGCGGTCGATGCGCCGTGGGTGTTTGGATAAGCGTATGATCAAGGTCGCAACATAGCAAAGGACTCGAGAGCGAAGATGAGTATTCTTGTTGATGCTGTTGGAGGGGCGTGAGATTAGAAGTGGTGGTGTGTTGAATGACGACGTTGGTTTGGGAGGGTGAAAGGAGAAGATTGCTGCACCAATAGATTAGCCGTTTTTGCGGATGACGTCCCGCTACTAAGCGATTAGGCTTGAAACAAAGAAGCGAATATCAAAGAGACAGCAAGCACTGCAACAAAGGCACGAGTGAAGCAGCAATAATCACACTGAGAGAGGTGATCGAGAGATGTCTAGGGCGTTACCGTGAACATAAGAGAGGCTGTTCGTTTCGTGCTTCCGCCTAGCGTCATCTATACTTTGAAATCCCTCCGTCCACAAACGCCCTCTTACCGAAGTGGCTTGTTTAGCTGTCGTCTAGATGACTAAGTATATTTCATTCACACTGCACATCCTCCTCCTCCTCGCTTTGAAATCATCTCTCAATCTGTTCCTCATGTGCTAGGTATTGACTTGTCACCTATATCATGGTCTGATTGTCTGTTGATCACACAACACAAGTGAGTTGTAGTTGTGGCTGAAGACCTTGTCTGATTCCAGAACACCCTCAAAACATGAAATCAGAAATCTAGATTAGTGAGAGATTAGCTGATACTGATACGAAGAAAGGCCGCGTGCTCAGCTACCTTTCTAACATGACACACCATACACGGCTGATGATGCCGTAGATGCTGATACGACTCATCGTCCTCAAGATAAACAATAAATTTAGCTTGCCTTGCCTTGCGGAAACACCTCCAGGGCCCGGGGAAGCGCCCGAAGAAAATGTGCGACATCATGACTTTGACACGGCAAAGCATGATTCACAAGATGTAACGTCTGTAGAACGGAGAGGCAATCCGGTGTAGAGACCATGGTATCAAGAGATTCAAGAGAGATGAATGGTTCGTTGCGTTGTAACTGTCGGAGAAAGCATCCGCCTGAGACAAGATGGATTGTAGTATTACATTCATTCATAGTATGCTTGTCATAATCTGAGCTGCATTGGTTGAAGCCTTGCAGGCTGTCCTCGCTGGCTACATAATCAACTCTTCAACTCGGGAGCAGGCTCTTCTCTACAGCCAGAAACAAAGCCAGATACCTCCTTCTCATCTACTTGAAGAGCTTGGACAATGACATCTGCTTGTCGTCATGCTTGTTCAGGATCTTGGCGGTAGCCAGATCAAAGTCCTCCTGCGTAACGTGCACTCTCCTTTCCCGGAGAGCAAACATACCAGCCTCCGTGCACACACCCTTGAGCTCAGCTCCTGAACATCCATTCATCTTCTCCGCAACCTTTGACAGGTTGATACCACGAGTAAGGTTCATGCTCCTGCTGTGAATGCGAAGAATGTCTGCACGAGCCTCTGTTGTTGGTGGTGGGAACTCAATCTTACGATCAATACGTCCGGGTCGCAACAATGCTGGGTCGAGAATGTCGAGACGATTCGTAGCCATGATGACCTTGATACCTTTGGTCGGCTCAAAACCGTCAAGCTGGTTGAGCAATTCCAGCATGGTCCGCTGCACTTCCGAATCACCTCCACTACTACCTTCTACACGACTAGATCCAATACTGTCGATTTCGTCCATGAAGATGATACTGGGAGCGTGCTCACGAGCCATGATGAAGAGTTCTCGTACCATACGACTACCTTCACCAATGTATTTCTGTACCAGCTCACTGCCACTCACGCGGATGAACTTGCAATCTGTATGATGAGCCACTGCTCGAGCGAGTAGAGTTTTTCCAGTACCTGGCGGTCCGTATAGTAAGACACCCTTAGGCTGAGCGATACCAAGAGATTCGAATAGTTCAGGATGTTTCAGACCAAGCTCGATGACCTCCTTGATCTCCTTGATCTGCTGATCTAGACCACCGATCATATCATATGTAGAGTCCGGCACTTTTTCCACCATCATGAGAGAGACGAGAGGGTCGACAGAGGATGGAAGTAGCTTTTCGAGCTTATAGGAATCCGAAAGAAGAGTGACGCGCTTTCCCACGGCGAGCTTTGCAATATCGACATTGTCTGACACGTCGACAACTGGATGAAGCGTTAGTCTGGCGCAGTGTCCAAATGAAGTACTATTCTGAACGCACCATATTTGCCTTCCGGATGCACCTTCACCAAGACCTTCTTCGTGCTCATCACCTTGACAACTTCACCAACATATGATCCTGGCTGTTGTAGCAACCCTAGCTCTTCTCGTAGCAGGCGTACTCTTGAGTTGTAATCATTTCTTTGTGCTTCCAATCGTCGCAGTTTTGCTTGACCCTCCAGAATCTCCAGTTTCATCCCCTCTATCTTGTTTCGATAGAATGTATCGAGCGCCATGTTGGCGTGTGGATTGATCTGATGTGTCGAGATTGGTCCAAAGAACGACGCGGTGCTGCAACGTAGGTGGTGTTCCTGATGTGAGAGTGGGCTGCTGAGATTGGTGCAGATATGAGAAGCAAGACGATGAAATTGGTGTTTTATTGAGCTGAATGTTCTGAGGACAGTGATGTTGACTTTGTGATGTCGCCGCTCATCTGCATGGTTCTTAAATGGCAGGTATAGCCGAGACTCAGCAGGGTGATCACCGCGACGTCTTTACTTGATTTTTGAGATGAGATGACACACAAGAACCAAGCTCTTCAGGGTGTTCCCAGGTCCACTTTTCCTGCATGATAACTGAAACACTCGCCAAGCGGGCGGACAATTATGTTGTATGTATTGTATCTAATCGCCTCCTCCTGAACCTCGTGCTCGATGTGTAACGCCAGATAGATAGTCCTCCCTCCTTCCCCTCCACTTGCTCGTAAATTCGTCTCACTTATATTCAAGGCATTTTACAGGCGCCGCCCGTTGCTTATCTGAACCTATTATGCGCGATATAGGGACAAGCGTTCTATTATCTGAGTAACAGCACACCGCAAAACTTGCCAGCAGCACACTCGTCTTCGCCGCAGGGTCTCGATCCTGCCCCTGTATTGATCTCATGATTGCTGTTCACGCGTAGTAGATGTTCATCCTATCATAGGCTCATCCTTTGCCAGCAGTGTACTCACCGACATGTCTCAGAACCAGCGACCACCAGCGTTGCCTCCAACCTCTGCCAACACTTCACCACCTCTATCAAGAAGAACCTCATTCACGAACAACCCTGAGAATGCGCCATCTCGTTCCCAGGCGGAGGTACCACGTATACCAGCTGCAGATGTTCGGAATCGCCCAGCAGCGCTGAAGTCATTTCGAACTGGTTCCAGTAAGCTATAACCTAGTTTGTCTTCACTTCATAAGCTAACAGTGTCCATAGACTTCGTAGGTGGATATGCTGTTCCATCTCCTGGTCGTCAAGAGCCTCAGTCACCACGAAAGCCTGGCATCGGCCGTCGAACTTCTTCAAGATTGATGCCTCACCGAGGCGAGAGCTTCTCTGTTGATGATGCCAGCCAAGAAGTAGAACAGGAGGAAGTACAACAGAAATATACAAAGACAACCGAACCAAGGTCGACTGGAATGATGCGCAGGACACCATCAACATTGAGAAGAAGGACGACAGCTCCAACTCAGCTTTTCTTGACGCAAACTCTCGAGGCAGAAGAAGATGATGAACCTGAACAAGCAGCTGGAGGCGCAGGTGATGTCTCAGAAGATCAACTTCGCTCGTTCGAAGAAGAAGGCACAACCCACGTCGAAGATGAGGAGGAGAACCTCCAGCCGGATGACGAAGAAGATATGAGTGACGCTGAGAGTTTCACACTCAAGGACCGCCAACAGGCTATCAACGAGACACATCCATTTGGTATTCGGATATGGAAGCCAGCACTGTATAAGAAGCACAGATCAGTTGTACAGGGTGCAGAAGGCGATATCCACTCAACACCAGGAGGACATGTGAGCCGATGGTTGTGGTTCTTCAACTTTGCTTGGACGATATGCTTCGGCTGGTGGCTTTCTTTGTTCGCAGCTTTCGGTGCTTTGATTTGCTACATGCTAGTATTTGCTCCTGGATGTCGAGACTACGGCTCAATCTTGCTCGGACTGGCAGGATACGTCTTCTACCCTTTCGGAAAGTACATGAAACTCGTCCAAGATGAGGCCTATGCTGAAGAGGATGAAGGCGAAGGTCGAAGCATTAGTGAGTATGAGCAGTGGCAAAGCGGAGCATTAGAAGAAGGTCGCTTGTTCTTTGGACCTGCACCTCTCGTCGGTCGAAGACGAAGTTCTGTTGGGTCAAACGACGCCGACGAAGCAACTTCCCTGCTTGGAAGAAGTACTGCAACTCGCCAGCGCGCACAAAGAATGTCAATCAGTGGCGAACGTCCCAAACGAAGATTGTTTGGAAGAGGTCACTGGAATGTCGGTCGTGTAATTTTCTTCCTGTTCTTTTGGATTGTTCTTACACCACTCTTCCTTTTTGCCGCCTCAATATGTTGGATGCTGATATTTACACTACCGATGGCCAGAGTCATGGCTATCCTGTGGGACCAGCTGCGACGAAGACCATTGACCATTGAATTTCACGCAGACTCAACGTACACAAGAGGACCTGAATCTACACCGTCGACAATCCTTTTATGTACATATCGTGCAACTGGATGGAGATATTGGAAGTATACCATTGATGGAACGAACATTATCCTGTTCAATCTCCTCAGCATTGTGGCGTTTGTCATCTTCGACTATTTTGTCCTACGTGAAGCTTTAGGATTGAGGATTGCGCTGACCAACTCCTTCTTCATCTTTGCACTATCCCTCTTCTCAGTCATACCTCTGGCATATTTCATCGGTCAAGCAGTCGCTTCAATCTCGGCACAGTCGACTATGGGTGTCGGCGCTGCTGTGAACGCTTTCTTCTCAACCATTGTAGAAGTCTTCCTCTATTGCGCTGCTCTGCGAGAAGGAAAAGCACAACTTGTGGAAGGCAGTTTGATAGGCAGTATCTTTGCTGGTATCCTTCTTCTACCTGGTATTTCCATGTGCTTTGGTGCTATCAAACGCAAAACGCAAAGGTTTAACGTCAAATCGGCGGGTATCACAACTACCATGTTACTATTTGCAACCATTGGCGCTTTTAGTCCCACCCTGTTTTACCAGATTTATGGCGCTGTGAGTATATGTGCCAATCACCTTTTATTTGCCAAAGCTAACGTCTTTACCAGCATGAGCTCACTTGCTACCAGTGCGTTGGCCATCACCGAGAACCTCCAAGTGACCGTGACTGTAAAAGATGCTTCTTCACCCAAATACCAGCTGTACATGAAGCTTTTTACAATGAGGCTGTACGGCCCTACACCTGGATAGCAGCAGCAGCACTATTCCTCGCGTACGTGATAGGCTTGCTGTTTACACTACGAACACATGCTGCCACGATTTGGAATACCGACCTCGACGAGAAGAAGGAGAACAAGGTGGAGCAACTAGCTCACAAGATTGCAGGTCATGCAAGTGCCACAGGCTCCAAGATTGGCAGTGTTGACTATGGTGGGCTAACTGTGACGACTCATCCTTTGTCAAGGATGAATACCTCTGGCTCTATAGCACGAGTGGACATTAAGCAGTCACAACTATACAAGCGCATATTAGGACAATCCCTCAAGCAAGCTGGTCTCACTGCCTCGCCACATGACACGATCAATATTAAGGACGACATAGATGGTAATGACATTACGAAATCACCGCTTATCAAGCCTTCAACTGGTCAAGAACAGATTGATACTCCAAACAACACTCATCGCCGTCTTCCAAGCATTCAGGTCATGGGCTTCTCACCAGAAGAAAGCCAAAGCATCGTCCGCACCATGGCCGAGATGGCAGCTACCGCAGCAACAGTAGCCGCTCGTGACGCAACAAGCGCCCCCCGCCGCACATCCGCCATGTCCAAGACAGGCTCTCGCACCGGCTCCATCAACGGCGACACTGTCCACCACCACCATCCTGTTAATCCACACCAAAGCAACACCGCCGGCCACCCCGAACCCACCGACCTCGCCGCGATCGACCCCACCGTCGCAGCAGCTCAAGCCACCACCCCCTCCGGCGGCCACGACGCTCCCAACTGGTCCCGCAGCAAATCCTACTTTGTCCTGCTCACCGCCACAATCGCCTATGCCATCATCGCCGAGATCCTCGTTTCCACAGTCGACTCCGTACTCGCGCACTCCGACATTGACGAGAAATTCCTCGGCATCACTCTCTTCGCGCTCGTCCCAAACACGACTGAATTCCTAAACGCCATTTCTTTCGCCATGAACGGGAATATTGCTCTATCCATGGAGATTGGCTCAGCATACGCGCTCCAAGTCTGTCTCCTCCAAATCCCTGCACTAGTGCTGTTTAGTGCTTTGGATGGCTGGTGGGAACCGCAGATCGATCCGGTCAAAGTGGTCGACCATACGTTCACGCTCATCTTCCCGCAGTGGGATATGGTGACGGTGATCTTGTGCGTGTTCTTGCTCAGTTATATGTATGGAGAGGGAAAGAGCAATTATTTCAAGGGAAGCATTTTGATTCTGAGTTATCTTGTGGTGTTGGTGGGCTTTTATGTGGCGGGGAGTGCGGGTGTTGGGTTGGGAAGTAAGGATGGACCGGGGTATGCTGAACCGCTGCCTAGTAGGCAAAGAGTTGTTGGGAAGATGCCGAGTAGCTGGGTCGAGTGGTACTGAGATTTTTCCTTTTCGCATGCAATAGCGAGGTGTTTTATATAGGCTTGGTAGGATTAGATTGGATCCAATAGGCATGACATGAGCTATGCATGTATGCTACGGTAGAACTAATAATGGCTAAACGACCGGAAACTGCTGATATCTTTTACCATAATCTGTGTTTATTTGGTCCAACTACAAGTGTCTTGTCTTAGCTTGTCGGAGGAGACGTTCTTGTCTTGCTTGGCTTTCTTTTCTGATTTACTATACTGTATCTATATACGTGCTTGCTGGACTAGTCTTGTTCTTTTTAATCTTCATTCGATCTGGAAGAAGCTGAGGTGAAAATCGTAGGTAGAGGCCGAGAGAAATAAGGTAGGCGAAAGAGATCAAGTAGGCAACAGAAATCAAGTAGGCGAGAGAAACAAAGCAGAAAAGAGAGGTAAGGAGAGAGATAAATGGGATGGAGAGAGGCAGGAAAGAGAGAAGCAGGGTGAGCAGATCCAGTTTGTTGGTGCTTGAAGGACTGAGTTGCTGCTGGGACTGTTAGATGCTAGATACTGGATGCTGTAACTGTGTAGATGTTGTATGGGAGAATTGGAAGTGTAAGAGGAGTTAGGTATGGGATTCTATTTCGACAATAAACGGGGTGATTGAGCACTCAGTTTACGAGGGATAGAGACGTAAGGCAGGATAGGAGGTTATGGGAAAACCTGTGCTATACCGTAGTGGGTGTTCCACGGGCACCTATTTAGCAAAAAGATCGGAAGGGCTCGTTAAGAAAGAGGGAGGTAGAGGAAGCTGCAGGCGAAGATAAACTGTTGGCGTGGCAAACGAGGACGCTGAAGGAAGTGTTGCATGAGACTCTGAGTATAATGAATCCAACAAAGGAACAGGAGGAGGTATAGAGCGTTGCCTTCCAGTGAAGCCCGGGTCAGATTCGTTTCGACGTTCCAGATTCCTCCTCTTGCTTAGATGATGATCATGCTCTTTTTCTGAAGCACTGACGTAGATACTTTTGTAGCATGCAGGCTCTCTTGACAGTAACACTGTGTTCTAGAATGTAGATTATCAATACGTGTTTAGCATGATCTAAATATATACCTTTTTCGTCATTCTCAAGTAAAAGCAATGCTGTAAGCTCTGTTGCGCTGGGGTTGTGTGGCGTATCGAGCACCACTAACTACCCATTCTTTGTCACTTACTCCTTGCCCACGACACGACAGAGCTAAGCAGTACCACCATACTCCTTCTTAAGCACCCACTTGCCCCTACCACCTCTAGCTGCACCCTGCTGCGCTTGCCTGCCTCCGCGACCCCTAGCACCTCTGCCTCTGCTTGTAATATCACCACCGCCACCACCACCACCACCATCACCTTTATCTAATACTGCAATCACCTTCAGCATCTCCTTGAACTCGGCCGTCCTCTCAGGACTTTCACAGTACCGATTGAAATGGTCAATCAGCATCTGTGTATATACCGCACCACCATGCGCAATCAGATAGTCACGAATCAACTTCATGAAATCCTTGCCTTGTGCTTGTGCTTGAGGTGTTACGCCACGACTACTGCCTGAAGCGGGACTACTGAGACGTTGTGAAATGGAGGTAGAGAGGCCTTGACGAGCGGACAGGTTTGCAAGAACAGCGCTGGACGAGGGGCCCCCGCCTCTACCACCTCTTCCGGCACTCAAGCCGCCACCACGGACATATGGAGAAGCGTTATCTGAGCCAGGCCGTCCAGCAATACCAACAGTACCTGTCCAAGTCGGCGTACCAACAGGCACAGACCTGGCCGCCTCACCAGCCTGCTTCAACTCCTTTGCAGCCAGTGCAGCAACGCGCTTGGCTTCGCGGGCGATGATGCCCGGGTCAGCGGTGAGAACGCCGGGTTTGATGCTGTTGCCGCCCATGATCGCGTCGTGTTCGATTGTGGAGGATACGCCGGAGCGAGCGAAGATGGTTGAGAGGAGGCGGGTGGGGTTGTTTGAGGACGTGGATGTGACAGCTTCGGAAGTGTCGTGGGCATCTGTGTTGGTGGCGGATGTGGTGTCGTCTTCACCAGTACGAAAGTGTTCGTGATGCGCCACGCCGACCATTTTGCTGATGGTGCTCGCATCGTTCGGGGCAGTTTCGACAGTCTCAACACCATCGTCGTCATCATCTTTGACTTTTGTCTCAGTGCCCTGGAAAAGCCCACCAGTTTCCGTTTCTTCATTCTCGTCACCAAGTGTAAACAAGTCATGCAAATCCTTCAGCTGGAAAGTCTGCCGTTGTTTGGGGTCACGCAGGATCTTATTGGTCAGGAACTGTTTGAAAATTTGTCGGTGATAGATTTTCTCCTCGATGGTGCCTGCTGTCATCAATCTGTAGATCATGACTTCTCGCTTTTGCCCAAGACGCCAGGCACGCTCTCGGGCTTGGATATCTGTTGAAGGATTCCAATCTGGATCGTAGATGATGACACGATCTGCGCCTGTGAGGTTGACGCCGAGACCGCCGACCTTTGTGGTTAGCAGAAAGACGTGCAAGCTTGGGTCATTGTTAAATCGGTCCACCAATATCTGACGGTCTTTTATTTGCGTGTTTCCGTCCATACGTAGGAAGTTGAAGTTACCTATCGTACGAAGGAATCTCTCGAGAATATCCAGCATGATTCGATGTTGAGCAAACAGCAAGGTCTTGTGTCCTGTGTCACGCCAAAGCTCGAGGAGAGCTTTGACGACTTGCATCTTCCCTGACTTGGCACCACTACCATAGTTGTAGCTGGACTGGATGGACAAGCGTTTGTGATCTTGAAGATCGGGATGGTTACAGATCTTGCGCAAGAGATCGATACCGTATAGGGCCTGCCTTTTGCCCTGCACGATTGCATTCATTTCGCTGGAGTTAAGGAACATCTCATATGCCTCGCGTTGCAATTTTGTGAGGCGACAAAAGAGCACCTGTTCAGTCTTCTTAGGTAGATCAGCTGCCACATCAACCTTAAAACGCTGTAGAAGATAAGGGCTTATTGCGTCTTTCAAGGTCTCGGCACATCTCAAAGCTGTCTCAACTTGGAGGTTAGATGCATTGGCGTAGCCACCTTGCTTGATAGGTATCTCGAACTGATTGCGAAAGTTGACCAGCGTTCCCAAACGCATAGGAAAGATGAAGTCAAACAATGACCATAGCTCGGTCAGGTTGTTTTGCATAGGCGTACCAGAGAGGATAACTCGATTGGCTGTCCTGAGTTCTTTACAATAGATGGTGATTGAAGTGTTTGGATTTCTGATCTTATGTCCCTCATCCAGAACTGCATAACCCCAATCGATTGGGATCAGTAGCCCTGCATACGTTTGCAGGCCGGAATATGTGGTCACCAAGATATGTCCTTCTCTAAGTACGCGATCAATGATCCTCTGTGCTGCCTTGCCGCCTGGTGTCGACTTGACTTTAGTACCATACGCACGTTTCTCCATTTCATCCTCAAGCTGTCGTTCTTTCCGTACGTCCATCATGCCACTGCCAGACGTGTGAAGAATAGATACTCGTAGAGGTGGCCACCAGCGATGAAACTCGTTTACCCATTGTTTCATGACGGTGGCAGGGGTTACTACGATAATGGGCTTTTTCAATAGCTTGGAATGATGTAGTCCCGCGATGAAAGATATAATTTGAATCGTCTTGCCCAAACCCATTTCATCACCAATGATGCCACCTACTTGCTGGGAGTAGAGCTCCCATAGCCACTGTACACCTGTTTTCTGATAATCAAACAAAGAAGGGAATATATCTCCTGGTACTCGAAACCCATTGTCGAATTGTGCATCTGGTCGGGTTGGATGCGGCTGAAACCATTCCTCCACGTCCTGTTCTGTAATGCCCTCGTCTGACTCTTCTGCTTTATTGTTGTCTTCCTCATCTTCTTGCTTTACGGTACCATGTGCGGCCATCCCCGTCAAATCCTTTACTTGCGCCTTCTTTCGGGCAGCTCTTCGTCCGTTGACCCATTTGGACAGCCTTGCTTGAAATACCTTCTCATCACCATCATCCACTCCAGTCAAATCTTCCTCTTCGGCCTGTTTACTGCGCGACTTCTTGCTTTTCCTTTTCCTGCTTCCAGAATTTGAGGCGTCACTACCTTCTGCCATGACACCAACATCATCGTCATCGAACTCATCTTCGCTGGTGACTGGATCGAGCTTTCCTGAATCTGCAGGCGCATAGTCGTCCCCAGAAGCATCTCCTGGTGCATACTCATCTGCGTCACTCGCTTCCTCGGCAAGTCTGGACTTTCTCAGCACCTTTCGTTTCTTGCGAGGTCGAGGGTCAATAGATTCTACAGTAGATTCAGCCTCACTGGAGGCGACATCCTGAAAACCAGGCATGAGCAAGTTCCTATGCGACATCTGCTGATCAGCATCCTTAGCACCGTTGACTTCTTCCTCTTCATCGATCTCGCCTTCACCTTGCTCTTCTGCGTCTAGCATGACTTCGGCCAGACTCGAAGAAGCTCTCTGCAAAGTCTGCTGGCCCATTCTCGAAAATGGAGTGATCTTGCCAGTCCTGATCAAAAAGTCTCTTTTGCTTTCACCAGGCATCCTAGAATTACCAGCCTGCTCCGCCAAGGCACCATCAGCAGCAGCTTCAGCTTCAGCATGTCGCTCGGCCATGCGCTTCTGAATCTGCTCAAGATCCGTGTTCAATGAATCGATCTGTGGCTGATAGTGTTCTATCTCTGCACGTATTTTCAGAGCCATGGTAGATCCAGTATTACCAAGGCGTTGCTGAAGACGCCTCACTTGAGAGACAAGCTTTTCTTTTGCTACGAGTGTCTTTTCGAGGCGCTTCTGATCTCGCTCATCTGACTGCTCGAGCAGCATCTGATCTGCTTGACGGCTGATGTCATTTTCGAGCTCGTCTTGATCTTTTCGAGTGGTGAGAAGTCCAGCAAGCCGAGAAGCTTCGTCATCTCCTTGCGAAACTGGTGCCGCATCTTTATCGCCATCTTCAATTTCGAGGGCTGACTCTGAGTTGTTCGCCTCTTTCAAGTCTGCAGTAACAGCAAGGGGTGGCTCAACCTCCTCAGCCTTTATTTCAGGAAGTGCCTCCTCCACCATTTCCGCAGCAACGACTGTCATGAAATCAACACAGACTGAAGCACTAAAGCCCAATCATGCACGTCATTGAATAGTGCTGAAAAGGAATGGTAATGGAAGTCATCACGATCTTACGTCATCACAAACGACAATACGATGGCTTGGCAAAAAGTAAACAAATTGTTTCAGACAACTCAAACAGCAATGCGGTGGAGCTAAAGACGCACAGTCAGAAAGTGATCAGACAAAACCATGCTTCCTCTATGAGTCTAAGAGATGTATATGCTTTTGTTTGTCTTAGTCCCACAACACAGAGGCTCTGGCTTGTACCGTCTGCCAACTCCGATACTGTTCTCTGCTGCACATTGGAACGACCTTTATTAGGCGTGCTGGGGACGTCCTCTCATAGCTTTTCATCCGAGGTCGCTTGATTTCTAGTACAAGTGGTTCAATACTCGTATCAGATCTGCTGTGACACCCATTGCCGTCACATCACCCCCAGCTCCTGCCCCAACAATAGTCAAAGGATTCTTTCCATATCTATGCGTGTAGAAGTTGATAATGTTGTCGCTGCCCTTCAGCGCTGCAATCGGATGACTGACATCGAACTTTTGTAATCCGACATCGACAGCACCAGTATGCACATCAACACTTCCCACATACCTCACGACCTTTCCTTCCTTTTCCGCCTCATTTTTCACGTCCTCGATCTTGCCATCAAACTCGTGCAATCGTGACATGAACTCATCTCCAGATTTACATGTCTCCAATTCACTTGGAATAAGACTCTGGACAGGGAAACCTGTTGGGCTTGCAACTTTGACACCGCACAGCCGTGCAAGAATTGTCAGTTTTCGTGCTACATCCATCCCGTTCAGGTCATCTCTTGGATCTGGCTCTGTATAGCCAAGGTCTTTGGCATTCTTCACTTCCGCGCTGAACTTGCCTCCACCTCCTCCGACAGGCATGAAGCTGTTGAACAAGAAGGACATTGTACCGCTGAACACGCCTTCGATCTTGGTTACGATATCTCCAGTCTCAAGTAGATCCTTCAGTGTGTTGATAACAGGCAGTCCAGCACCGACTGTACTCTCGTGGAAGACATAACCTGCGCCTTCCGGTCCTGAGCCGTTTGCGGCAGAGCTGAAGATGTCCTCCCAGAGTGCAAGATCTGAAGAGAATGCTTTCTTATTTGGTGTGACAACGCTGACGCCCTTCTTCAGGAATAGTGGATATGACTCTGCAACTTCTTGATTGCTTGTGTTGTCGATCACCACAGCTCGTCCAGGAGCTTTGGATAGGTAGTCTGCGAGTGCTTGTGGTGGAAGAGGCTCTTTTGTAGAAGTAGCTAGAGCATCTGACCAGTGAGCGAAAGTGATTGGGTTGTGATACTCGGCGAGGACAGAGGTGCGGGAGCGGGCGACGTAGACGAGGGATAGGCGAATTGGTGAGCGAGCTAGTGAAAGATAGCGGTGGGAAAGAGCCTCGAGTTGGGAGAGGAAGTGGGTAGAGACTCCGCCTGTTGCGCCAATGATGGCTAGGAAGACGTGGCGAGGATGACCAGTGGACACTACGGGGTTTGATGTTGACATATTGGCGACTGATTTCGAGGCAGGAAGATGTCTCAATATACTAGTAAGCCTTTGCATTGACGAGTGCTTTTTTAGATGGAGAAGTAAGGGGGGGGGGGGGGGGGGGTTGTCATTTGGGGGGGGGGGAATTAATAATCATTTAATCCATGTCTCAGACAGCTCTCCCTAATAAGAAGTATGTTGCCATTGCAATTGGTGACCATTGGTAAATCTATATTGGGCGACAAAAGTTGCTCAGAGGCTGGGTCTAGGACTGGATTGCGCGTGCCTGTAAAATACGCGTCCAGCTCGAGCTCATTCATTTCGAGCATTGTCGGAATCATGACTGATACTGCCATACCCCAGAATGGCATACTTGATGCGGCCACGCTAGCTCGATATCGCAACGAAGCAGCAGCACTGGGTACTGCAAGCGAGCAGCTGCTGAATTGTCTTGATTCGATATCGACCGAAGGAACACCTACTGTTTTCGAACGCGTCACGTCACATCCAAATCCATACTTGACGCTTGCATTCACCGGAGAAACTGTAGGCCTCCCACTACCGAAGCATGATGCCCAGAAGATCATTGCTGCCAGTCACCAGGCGCCCTTTGGTCGTGGAACTGAGACCTCTGTTGATAAAGCAGTCCGTAACACATGGGAACTCAATCATGACCAGTTCGCGGTCAGCGAGGCGTGGCAAAAGCACGTTCTCAATTTGACGTGCAAGGCTTACAAGGGCCTTGGTATTGATGGTGAAGCCGGACAAAATATCAAGCCCGAATTATACAAGCTGTTGCTGTACGAGCCAGGCGCGATGTTCAAGCCACATACTGACACAGAGAAAGCTAAAGGCATGCTTGCAACTCTTGTTGTATCCCTGCCGTCGATACATACTGGAGGAACTGTTGTTCTTTCACACAACGGCAACAGATGACCTACCAAACCGAGGACCATGAACTTTTGGCATGGTATTCAGATGTCGTTCATGAGGTGGCTCCGGTCACGTCAGGCTATAGATTGGTGCTTATGTACAATATGTGTCAAGTTGCGACACACCTTCACCATTCAGCAGCCATCCAGCATGGTGACGTCTCCCAGCTAAGCAGTATCTTTAGGCCCCTACAAGGAAACAACTCTTGCGGGCAATTTAATTATATGCTCGAGCATAAATACACAAATGCTAGTGCACGCCTGGACACTCTAAAGGGTATAGACGCTGTACAAGCCAGGTGCTTAGTTGAGGCCTGCCAAGAGAATCACTTCACAGTATTCCTGGCAAGTATGGAGCACACTGTCTCAGGAGACGCCGAGTCTGATGATGGTTCGATTACCTATGAAACTGACTCTTCAACCAAAATACAACGCGTGATCACCATGGATGGGTCAGTATGTGAAGACGTGGAGCTGGAAGAGGAGGCTATCTTGAACAAAGACTTTTATAAGTCCCAAGATCCCGAGGATGAAGAACATGAAGGCTGGACTGGTAATGAAGGCGCCACCGCCACTCATTTCTACCGCAATACGGCCTTAATGGTTGTACCTGATAACTCTATGGTACACGCTTGTAAAAGATGGCGATGGCAATGTCAAGTGGACCAACATCAACGACCTACTCGACTTCTTTGGTAGCCGGTGTGAGCAATCGACAGATGACTCCGATCGCAAGGCTGATTTACGCCAGCTTATCAGCGTCGTAACGAAACGACACATGGACAAAGGCATATCAAATGGGAGTACGATCACCGGCAAAGCAGTGAAACTTGCTGAAAGCTATCTTGAACCCGAGGTAATTGTGCAAGTAGTACTTACCACAAGCGGTGATTTGACAAAAGGAATTCTACAAGATGATTGGCAAGCTATCAAATCAGTTGGGCCTGATGCGTACCTATCTGGGTAGGTCAATTCCTAATTCAGAAAAACACTGGGATTTACTTATGCACTCTAGTGTCAAAGGAATGATCAGGGACACTGCGAATCCTTTGAAAGTGTACGCCATGGTGAAATCGACTGTGCAAACATTCGAATTCGACGCTGCAAGCCAGTCCGACATTTTGAAGACAACCACAGATATCGTCATGGAGACATTGGCCGCCACTCCTATCCTGGACACGGCAGACGCCTTCTTTTTAGTAGATCTTGTGGTCGATAATGCAGACCAAAATGTGCTTATTAAACGGTGAGACGAATTGTCTACAACATTTCACACAGTACTGATACAGGGATTTTAGAATTGTGCCGATTGTCGAGAAGAATATCAGGGTCACACCCTTCATGCTCAATTTCCTCTCGCAAGTATATGCGCAGCGTGATCAATTGGGAGTCTCTCAAGTGGAGCTCGCTACGTCTTTTGATCAATTGATTCAGGGCGCATTTCTCAACTTCGATACGTCCTTTCAACCAGAGCACGTTGCGTCAACACATCGTGACATGCTAGGTAAGTTGTCCTTTTTTGTATCTCACTACCTAGTTGACTCCATCGTAGGCCGTGAGTGGCCATTCACGAATAAGATCATAGCACGGATACTGGAACCAATCTTCGAATACGATCTTCGAGAGGCATTCGTAGAGTGCATGAAAGCATTACAGCGGAAGATGAATGACAAGAGAGATTCGGCATGTTTCGTGCTGGACTTCTTCCACCCCGCAGAACACTGTTCGCGAAACGTGGGGACGCTGAGCTCATGGCTGTTTGCAGACCAGTCTTCTGCGAACCTTGTCTGCACTACATCGGTCTCCTAGGACCACTACCACGAGATCCCGGCTTGGTGTGGGGGACACGCTGCCGCTGCGAGACTTGCAACACCGAGTTGAACACATTTCCTACAGAGTGCAAGCGGGAGCAAAAAGACCATCAATGTGAAAGTTGTAATTCGTGATCACACGGAGAATCAGCTACCAAGCTTCGTGCAGAAGACACAGGACAAGTCATATAAGCCTCAACGTCTTGTTCTCGGATAAACTAGGACGAAATCTGCACAGGATCTGATGAATTGGAGGGAGAAGAGTTCTGAGGCAGATAGTAGTAAGTGGTGTATGGCAGCAGGCCAGTGATGTTGACGTGATTGTTATAGGTCAACGAGGTTGGATATGTCACTGATTCGGAGGAGGACGCAGTTTGTGTCAACGCATCCGGAGTCAACCCATACTTGACGCTGGGACTACTTCGTTGTGAGAAAGTGTTCCAAGACACTGTGGACAGAATTAGTATAGGCCTACTGACGCATTTCTGAATGAGAACTCACCCTCCATAGCAGTGGGACCCTGGTAAGCCAGACGGATTTGTACAGGTGTAGTAGCATCTATGACGGTCTGGTAGCCATCGAAGTACTGTGCAGCGGCACCCAATAGGTACGCCGCTCCCAACATAGTCCGCCGAAGGAAGGACATGTTTTGGCGAAAGAATGTGGCAGAAAAGATTGTGAATAGAAGGAAGGGTGCGCAAAACCACACAACATCACGATATAATTCTCAGAACGCAAGAGTAGCACATTACTTTATAACTTGTCCCGTACGATACATCCTAGCAATTTCACACCACGCCCCTAATCCCACGCCTTTCGAACCAAAGAAAGTCACCCTAAACCCTGATCTGGGCTCAATCGCAAGGGCTTCTCCGGGAAAATTCCGTGCCATTGCCACCAGACTGACAGGGGAGGAAGGTTTCGCGTTGTGGGTAGCTTCGATGTAGGAGACTAAAAATGCGTAAGAGATTCATGAGGTGAGGTGAGGTTGCTGCTAGATGCCAAGCAAAACGCCGAGCACGTGTTTTGATTGCTTCGACAACAACTTCTTCAAGATTTTCAAGCTAACAATCAACGTCTTATGTGGATGCAGTTGATGAAACCTTCGAGACCCAGCCGAGGCCTGACCGAGGCAAGAAGGAGAGTCAAGAGTCGCAGAAATCTTGCTAGACTTGGCATCTTCGCTACATTGGCGTACAGCCTGAACATAATCCTCTGAACTATACTGGCTGACAAAGGCACGTTTTTCTGTCATTCTACATCATCTGGGCTATTCAGATACTGCGGCTGAAGGTGACCAGAAGTTACAGTCAGCCAAGTGGTGTGTCACACGCATGAGTAACAACTTTCCTCCACCTACTGCTGGATATACTTCTTCAGACCTCTCAGTCTCTCCTTCGCATCCTCCAGTATTTTGTCGTCCTTACATACCGCAAATCGCATGTAATCCTCGACAATGCCCACGTTCTCGTCCTTCATAAACTCACTTGGTGGAATAGCAGCCACGCCCACCTCCATAATCAGGAACCACGCCAACTTGAAATCTCTGGGCCTATCTTTCACATGTTCCGGAAAATCGTAACCTTCTGGTAGCTTCACCTTTGCCATATTCGCCATGACAAAGTAACCACCTTCCGGGATCGAATAAGGAAGGTTGAGCTCGTCAAAAATCCCGCAAAAGAGGTCCATCTTTGACTTCATTTCTTTGATCGTGTCCTCCCAAAAGTGGTGTTTATCGGCATCTTCAAAGGCTACTGCTGTCGCTTCTTGCAACGGCGAAACACTGCTGTAGCAGATGCGTGTGTGTGCAGCAGAGACGTACTTGATCAGTTCAGGTGGTCCAATGAGCCAACCTACTCTCCAGCCAGTACAGTAAAAGTTCTTGCCACCACTGCCGACGGTAAGTGTCAACTTTGCTATTTCTGGTGACAAAGTAGCCATTCGTGTGAACTTGGTGTAGTATAATCTATCGTAAACTTCATCGCTGAGTATGAGGATGTTGTTTTTAACGCAAAGATCACCAATAGCTTGTAGTTCCTCGCGTGTAAAGACTTTGCCGATGGGGTTATGTGGTGAGTTGATCACGATCATGCGGGTCTTAGGCGTAATGGCTGCCTCTAGCTCTTTGAGATCGAGCGTCCATGATGAGGCAGGCAATGTCTTGGTGGCACCATCCGCAGGAGGATGAAGAGGCACATACACGACCTTTCCACCAGGCATCTCGATGTTCGAGATGTACCTATGTACTGGGTGAGCTTGGACTATGGATGAAGTTTATTGGAGTAGAGCACGTACTGGTCGAAGAATGGCTCGAAGACGATCGCTTCGTCTCCCTCCTCCAGAAATGCCATGAATGCGCTTAGCATACCCTCATTTGCGCCAGTAGTGATTGTGACCTCCGTCTCAGGATTCAGTGTTCGTCCGAAGAATGGAGAGTACGCATCCGCAATGGCCTTCTTCAGTCTTGGTCGTCCCTGTCCAGAGTATCAGCACTCATACAACGACTACTGTCATCTTTCTTGAGTCTTCGCAAACCTTCGTGGGACTGTATTGATTACATTCCACCCTATCTAATGCCGCCTTTGCCGCATCAATCACAAATTGAGGAGGGTTGTAGCCACTAGCTTCAGGTCAGCCATGACCCCTCGTCCTTCTCTTCGCAATGACCTACAAGAAACCTTGTCCCATGTTCACAATTGGCTGCTTTGGTGATGCTGATGCTGCTTCATTGACGATCGTCCTATTGTGCTCGCCATCTCAGTATGATCCTTCTTGTTTTGGTTTTGGTGAGGTGGGAAGTTCCGCACCAGACGTCTTGTCTCTGGCCCGCAACTCTTGCTGCAGGCCGCCCGGGCTCTGCTCTTCTTGAGGCTGCTGCTGACATTGTTCGTAGATGTTGATGCGGGGAAAGGCGGGGTCGAGGTTGTATTGCGGACTCGAAGTAGACGGTGAAGTGGGGAGATGTCCTGCTCGGGGCACAAGATGTAAGAGATCGGATGGTATTTGTGGCTGCCCTGAGACGTGCTGGCATTATGATTTCATCTTGAAGCGCACTGTTTCATACATAGAGGTTGTTTCAGATGATGTGAATTGAGATTAGTTATCCAGTCCGATGATCGGAGGACCCACCCTATTGGACGACCTCACGACCTCTTCCTCTGTCATTCATAGGTACTCAGCCATGATTATCAACAACACTTGTGTAGGAGCACACAAGCAGAAATACGACTATCCATGTGTGTAGACAGAAATATCCATCAGGAGCCCAATCAGCGTGTCGGAGCCTAGTGATATGTAGCACTGGTGCATTACATGGCTATTCAAAACAAAGTCGGCCAGCATAGTGACCTGATGGCTTATCCTGAGCGCACGATCTAGTCATGTATACGTTTGTTGTCCCTCGGTGGACGCTCGCTTATAAAAGATATCAAATCAGCGCGCACGTGATGTCTAAACCTGCATCGCTCTTTCCGTTCGACGACAGGAGTGTCCTTGTGTGACTACGTTTTCACCGTCTACATATGCTCAAACTTTCTCAGGTCTCGTACATGAGTGAGTCCTCGAAAGCATCTTGTTCAAGTCTGTCTGCTTTCGGGCACGGATTACTCTGAGCGTCGCATTGCATCGCGTAGTGAAAACGTGATTCTACTGATGTAGAATGAACCAGCAAATCCTGATCACACTCTGACTCTCGATTATGGTATATGCTGGATTAGCTGGAGTGACACCTTAGCGGAGGTAAACGCAGATCCTCACGATGTCTGCAACTCGGCCTTCTCTGGCATGTGGTGAACCCCATTCTGTTCTCGACATCACTGAGCTGCAGGACAACATCAGATCTGCAATGCATCGCGCTTGCGGGAGCAAGTAGTATAGCAAAATCTGCGCCTTGGTTATAACGTGGGATTGTAACGGCAGCCCAACTAAAGGACACAGATGCTGGTGACGAACTAGAGTTCTTGCTCGTCGACACCAGGACGCTGAGACTGCCAGCCAACAAGTCGAGCAAGGCACAATGCACAGGAATGGAGCCTATCCGTGATGCTGATGCCCTCTCTGTGCTGAATCCGCTTGCCGACATTTTTAGTTACTATCACGGAAGTAACACACTGTTCATCGTTCATTACCGTGGTCAAGCTTGCTAGAGAATCGCTTCCACAGCGGAGAATTGCTATACAGGTTGAGGTAAGCTTTGACCGACTTAGAGACGATGTCAACAGAATGAGGGCAAGAAGAAGTGCTAATAATTTGCCTTCGGATAGACCAGGTAGCTTCAGTCAGGATTGGGGCGACGGTGAACTTAAGCAAACTCATACCAGTGTACCTTTCGAACAAGCTGTGGCCAAGCCATTCGAAGCTTTGGATGCCAATGTGCTATTCCTGCTAGACGCACCATACTGCCCTGGTATAGTGACGCATCACAAGCATTCGTTGCTTGCGGCATGCGACATAGAAGAGGCCCCTTGACCACACTTCCGGGCTTTACGTGGCACCTGACGGACATTTTGTGAGAAGCTTACGTTACACAGAAGTAATTGACGGTAGGAGCCTTATATAGCACGATACTTAAAAGGACAGACTACGATACTATAGGACATAATATATTAGTATAATTCCCTATTTAGCATTCGACGCAAAATAAGATAAAAAACGATAGTAGTATACTCTTTATTCCTCACGATATTAGTCCACTACAGACACTTTCGGAGTAGGAATAAATTCGTTAAAATTTTATATTCCTAGACAATCGTCTTATAGGCACTACGGTAGTACTTATAGCACGCCTTTTACGGTATACAACGATGGAACTCGAATCACTTAGTATATTAATATAGAGTGTTATTACCGAGGATAGAAGTGTACATAAGCTTAATATAGTCTAGGACTTATAACGACATTAAGAGATGATTAGATCAGGCTAGAAATCGATGTACTATTATAGCACGAGCTGTAGGATCGCTTGACCACACTTCTAGAGGCTTTACGTGGCACCTGACGGATATTTTATGAGAAGCTTACGTTACATAGAAGTAATTAACGGTAGGAGCCTTATATAGCACGATGCTTATAAGGACAGACTACGATACTATAGGACATAATATATTAGTATAATTCCCTATTTAGCATTCGACGCAAAATAAGATAAAAAACGATAGTAGTATACTCTTTATTCCTTATAATATTAGTCCACTATAGACACTTTTAGAGTAGGAATAAATTCGTCGAAATTTTATATTCCTAGACAATCGTCTCACAGGCACTACGGTGGTACTTATAGCACGCCTTTTACGGTATATAACGATAGAACCCGAATCACTTAGTATATTAATGCAGAGTGTTATTACCGAGGATAGAAGTGTACATAAGCTTAATATAGTCTAGGACTTGTGACGACATTGAGGGGTGATTGAATTAGGCTGGAAATCGATGTACTGTTATGGCACGAGCTGCAGGATCATGATGCTATGCTCTTTGAGGGCGGCCCTTTTTTATGCGGCTCGAGTTTCAGGAGGGATCTAGCTAGGCCCTCCAGATTCCTGCAGTATTGTAACCTCTGATATGCCTGGGCAGCTCCGATGTGATCTGTCAATTGCTTGTTGCTGGCTAAAAGTGACTGCAGGTATACGACTGCTCCCAAAGCAACAGAAACTGTGGAGTAGCACTTGCCTTTTTCGAATCGCGCCCACAGGCTAGTACTACCAAGCTGCGAATCCTCAATTTCTTTCGCTTCCTCCGATCTCCATTGTTTCACTCAAAACTGTGACCGCAATGTCAAGCCCGCTAGTTTCGTCTCGTCTGATTCTGGGTCGCAGTCTGAGCGCTACGCTGGCAAAGACAAAGACATGGAGCCAGATAGGCTGTTCGTTCGTCCCTGTTTGATCGAACAGAGCAAAGAAGCAAACGCACGGACTCCACGAAAACATCCAACAATCAACAAATTCGCGCCTCCTCGCTTCCAAGAACAATAATACATTCGTTCATCCAGACTCAAGCTACTACACCCTGAACGAACTTCATAGCGCGCTAATGTATAGGTTCATCAGTGGTTCGTTGGCCCACAATCTTATCTGGCATTCTGGAAGTAGAAAGACGTCTGGGGATGGTGCTATTGTGCTCATACCAATGCCCATGCCCATGGCGTTATTGGACCGCCATAGAACATCAAACACTTGCAAAAAAGAGGTCAAGGTCTTACGGTCAATCTCACGATTTACCTGCGTGATGCCACTGCCGATTCAATTCCAAATCGTGCGTTGGTTCAAGCAATTTGCAATCAGTGACGATGTGGTCATCGGCTGCGACGCAGGTCTCGGCAAATATGACTGGACTCGCAATACAGGCTCAACAGCGTGGTTGTCGCTAGAAGTCGATATCGTCCTCTGGCACGACATTCCTCCCAACGATGCCATTATCTTCAATAGTGGCAAAATTAGGTCTGAGTTTATCTGGGATCGCGATGCTTCACTCGTTGAGATGAGCATGGTGGAGGCCGTGGCTGATGTTGAACCGGACATGCCGTGGTCATCTCCAAAGTAAACAAGGATGCTAGTATGTTGACACCTTATTTTTTGCTCAAGTCGGTGGTATTCGATGCTCGATCCAACGTAAGCTTAGTTGAGATTAGCTAATGTTATCAAGCTGGAGGAGGTAAGAGTACCATAGAACACTTGACAACTGGTTTTATACCTATCTCACAACCACAAAGCCCTGGTACATATATCAGCTGATCCCCTCTGTCTTCGTAAATCTCGTGTGACGGCGAGTGAGGCACCAGGCTGAGGTGACAACTCACAGCGTCGCAAGTCGTAAGATGTGGCGAAATTCGTATTTTTCTTGTTCCCCTTTTTCTTCTTCTTCTTCTTTTGCTTCTCTACCTTCGTCAACATATTCGGTAGCGGACTCTTGTGGTACGTCCTCTGCCGTGGTCGTGGTGGTACCTGTTCTGGTGGTAGCCGTCTGCCAAATCACTTGTGTCATTGGTGAAGTGACAGTTGTGCTAACTGTGGTGGTATCTGCAGCTGCTGTCACGGTGGTGGTGCCGGTTGTCACAATAGAGGTCAAAGTTGTCGTACTACTGCTTATGAGTCTTTTTGAATTGGCTGATACAAGACAAAACCACACCTATAGTACACAGTTGAAGTTGTAGTCGCCATCGACACAGGTATCGAGAGATAGGACGAGCAGAAGGGCGTAGCTACGGTCTGCTCATGCGCCGCGGTCACCAAAGCATTGACAACAGTGCAGACAAGGTTTGCTGTAGGTTTTGATGTGACCGATGACGCCGCCTCTGTACTGCGTTTTGCCAATTCCTGCAGGGGCGAAGCAGCGACAACACAGAAGAAGACGGTGGTAAAGAAACGACGCATCCTGGGTGTCGGTGTGGAGTGTAAAGTGATCATGAATAGCGGGGATGATGATGTCTGGATCGAATGTCAAAAACGATGATAATAAGAAGCTTATATACAGACCATTCGTATGGTGACATACCTGCTCCACGTCAGCCAGATACGCTTGAGCTGAATGGACCATAGGTAAGGTCAACGCACTATCAGCTGCGCGCCTAATCATCCAATTCGAGAGAACACCCATGACATATAGGCAATAACCGATGGTACCGTGGTTCAGCTAACAAGGTGTGGTAAGGACGAGCTGTCCCGCAGTATTGTTCTCTAAGACAGGGATCAGATATCACAACACCACCGCCGCCGCCGTCAGCTACGTTTGCCCACGTGCATCACAGATAAAGGTGTACGGTTGTCCAACGTCCACAAAGGGCAATAAATCAGCTGATGTCAAGCTGAGGCGGCAGAGATATTGGTACATGTACAAATGTACATGTTCATCCAGTGTCGGGAGAGGCTTGACAATGAGAGCTAGAGTTCAGCTGATGCGGTACAGGTGACTGTACAACGTACATTTGTATTGCGGAGAAAGTTGGCCAGATCGTGGTACAGCGCTGCCAATATCACTCAAGCAATCTTAAGCATTGTACGTCTGTCGTGGTATATCCTGATTAGGAATGCTTTGCGGAAGGTTGGAATTGACTGATTTCGCCACCGGCGCTTGAAAACCAAGTTCGCAGGCTGAAGAGCGCCTGGTACATGGGCTTTTGTACCTCTTACAAGTTTCTACTTCCCATTGCAAGGATCAGTAGCCGGTTACTACTTTCCACCTCGTGAAAGCGAGACCTCTTCCTCGTTTTGAGTCTTTTATTCGATGGTGCTGATACCCGTTGTCAATCCGGTAGTACGCTCAAATTGGTCAGTGAGAATAGCCAACGTATAATGTAACGCATGCAACCTGGCAGCTTGGCCACCACGGTCACAGTGAAGTGACTTGTTCTTGAGCAGCCTCCGTGGTCATCCGAGTATGTTGTCATTATCAGGACCAGCTTGGGGTGCTAGATGAATTCCGGACAACACGATTCGGCATGCAGATCTCTACAAGGTCCGATGCAAGAATCTTCTGATGCGTCATCATTGCGAGAACTTTCCAGTGGTGGATGGAAAATACCTTGTGGCACTGGCGGTCCTTTCTCATTGTGAACAAAATGCCCAGAGGCGCTGACTTCCATCAGCGGCGCGTCTATGCTCCAGTGATATAAACGACTCGAAGGATGAGGACTGTGAACGAGCAGAAAAGCATCGTGCTCGGCAAGTTCGTGCCACAACATCACATCCATCTCGAGTTGCAAGCACTTCACTGCCGTATCGTTAGAGAATACCCTGGCAAGCCCAGCATTCACATTGATGAAGCCGTCGTCAATTGGGACACGTTGTAGCCATCGGGTGATGCTCTTGACCTGAGCTTGTGTTGCATCTTGAAGATGTATTTTAAGCTCTACTGTATCACCTCGGCCGCGTCTTTGCATATATCGGATATTCTCGATGATGCGTTCCTTGTCGGTCTTGACTCTAGGCGCTTCATCTCCTCTGGAGACAGGCATAAGAAAGACAGAACCGTCTCTAGCTGTCTTTCCGTCGGTAGGATGCCATACAGGATAGATGCCGAAAGACCCTGTTGATCTGATGTTTCTAATCGTTTCCATAAATTCTCTATGCAATTGACCAAGGGTGAGCCACTGTCCATTTTCGCTGGCATATGTAAGAATATCGCAGGAAAAGGACGTCTGCTTTGGTGTTGCGGAGCTCCTCCATGACAGTCCCTTGGAAGGGGATAGATGTTCGGATAGGGCGTGGTGGCACGGGACTGGTGTTCTCCTGGACGAGGTCAATATATTCACCAGACCTATGCATCGTATCAGCGTGTGCATTTTCCACGGACTTGTTCCCAGCCTTTTAAACACTCATCACCGCGGCACTGTAGCCAAGGTTACCACTTAGAAGCTTACTTACGTCAAATGGAGGGTCGTCTCATCAAGCAGTTCCGTCATGCTAGTTCCTCGATAATAGAATATCATCAGATTTTTCTCGTCGTCATACTTGTCCTTGAAATCGTCCACCTGTTCTCGCAGCTGGCACTGGGCAAGCCCATTTCGTTGTTCAAGTGTATACTCGATAGATTCATGCTTTGCTCGCAGCCGCACCTCTTTCGTTTCGTACCCATAAATGTCCCTGAATACACACCCGGAGAGTTCCTTGGCTTTGGGCAAGAGATTCAGCTCAGCGAAAGAGGGTGCGGCATTGTCAGCATAAGTCACATTCGTATTGAGACGATCCAAATCGAGGCCATCCCAAATCGAAACCATCCCAGTCCCATGTCGCCGTGAGGACTCCCACTTTGTGATATCGCTTGGCACCAAAGACTCTTGAGACGGCATCCCTGATACGGACTTCACATTCTCGAGGATCAATCGTCAGCTGGGCGATACTGAGGCTCGCGTCTGGATCAATATCGGTCATTGCAGAAGCCAAACTGGATACCTTGTTACCTGCCGCTTCGCCGTAGACGCAGGAAAAGTCAATCTATTCAGTTAGAGCCTTCTTTGCTAAGAGATAGTTCTTTGTATTGTGAGAATGACAGCGCGGGACCCTGTGGGAACAGATTAAATAGATGAAGGAGGTGCCACATGAATTTTTGTGCAACTAAGTTCGGTATAGTGTGTGTCATCCTGCCTCAACTTACCTTGATATCGTGATTGACTGCGCGCACGCTGGCAACACGCACAATCGATCGAGCAAGCTTCTGATATGAATGACACTTCTGAGTCTTCAGCTCTCCAGCGTGATCATATCCCAAAATCTTGACACTCAAGAACTGACACGCCCTCAACTGAAACAAGGCCTAGCAAGTGTTATGACTGCTGCCTACCGACTTACGAGGTAGCCGAAGTAGAGGAGGCAGAATCGTATGTTAGACGCGATATCAACAAGAAGGCAAGGTTGATATAGAAGTATGTCTGAGAAGGTGCCGTTAGAGTGCGGCTAGACTTACGATAAATCAGCAAGCTAAGGACGAGGGCGAGTCTTGCAGGCGAGAGGCAGAGGGAGAGGTCGATCGACGGGTATAGTATCGGTGAGCTGGACATGTCTGTTCAGTATCTTTTAGTCAGCTAGAAACCTAAGAAGGCTCACAAGCGAGACGAGACTGCGGCTTTTTTCTGGTCTATCCTCTAGACATTGGTAATATTCGTTTAGTAGTTTGTCTAAATTCATGTTAGTGTCGTCGTTCAATGGCTCCAGGACAGCATGCCTCAGCACCGCCTACATGAAAAATGTCTATTCGTCTACTACTCTATGCCTTGCAGAAGGCTGCTCTAGCTTCGGCATGCTTTTCCATCATGATACTCGTCTTTTTGTTTCCCCATCATCATCATCATCACAGTTCATCCCTTCCCAATCCCTTTCCTTCCTGTCCCTCCGTACCAACACTCCCTGCTGCTTCACAAACGGCCGGTGTACCCACGTCCATCCTGTAAACACACTTCTCCTCCTCTTGGACCTTCCACACCTTCTCCTCCTCTGCACACGCCAATACCACAAGCACGCTCCTGTTGGGTCCATTCCAGCAACTTGCTCCATTTTCGTACCTCAACGCTACACGCTCACCCTTGCCCAAACCAGTGCCATCAGCTTTAACCTCCTCATCCACCATAACCTTGTCGAAACGCACATAACTACCCATGTGGTTATTGGCATGAGCGCCGTTCTTTTTAGACTTCTGACTGATACGTGACAGCCAGCAGAGCTCGTACGTATACTCACCGGAGTCAAGCTCGATGCATTTGTCCTTGAGAGAGCGGAAAATATCATCAGTGCCGTAATCTTTTGTCAGATCTTCTTCTTTCTCGATCTTTGAGCGTTGTTGGTTTGACGCGTCGTTACGGGCGGAGTTGAGGCGGGTGGTAGCTTCCTGTACGGCTTTGTTGTCAAGGATAGATGGACCGTCGGGAAAACCGGAGGAAGAAGGACGGTGGGCCAGAATGCCGTTGGCGACCAAGGTGGCACGGAAAGAGGTCAGCGAGCTGGACAGATATTCCTGTAGGCTCACTGGTAGATAGGCGGTGAGACCAAATACTGTGAAGGTGATGTTAGGTCTTAAGTAGTTTTGTTTTGGTAGCAACTGAAAACTGACTAGTATTGAGATCACTTTCCTCAGACTCATCGCCCCTCTCAAAGTCCTCCCAATCTATCGTGTCCTCGCTGGAGAGTAGGGTCTGATAGCTCGCCTCAAGATTGTCATCGGAGAGCTCGGGGTGGTCCCGTGCAGAGTAATCCTCCCAGCTGCGCACTGCACGCTTCACCCCTTCGTCGTTAAAGTTGGGGTTATACTCGTCCTTGAATGTTGACAAAATAGCCTCGACCTCTGACAACCTAGCGTTGTAGCTGTCTCGTTGTTCCTTGATATTGGTAAGAGCATCTTTGAGCTCAGTGATTCTCTCTTTCGCCAGTCCAGCAAGTACTCCAGCCTTGCCTCCTGAGCCTGTCTTTTTGGTCATCTTAAGCGATTCTCTCTTCTCAACCTCATCTTTTTCTTGCTCCAATTGCTTGACCTTTGCATCCGAAGCCGCGATCTGTGCCTCCAGATCTACAATTTGATCACGAAGCTCCTGCTTCAACTTAGCTGCATCTGCAATGTACTCCTTCTTTTTCCTCAGAGCGCTGGCCATTGATTTTTGCCGCGTCTCATCTGCTTTTCTGTACTCTGCACCAATCTCTCCGCACTTGTCTGGGCACTTCACCCCTCCTGCACCGGCATATTCGTCACTGCCATCGCAGCAAACATCGTAGTCACAGATGCCATCGTTGACGATCGTAAACGGGACGTATGTTGGCACGTGGCCTTTATTCTTGCAGTAGAAGCCAGGTAGTGCTAGCGTTGTATTTGTGTTGAGATCGGCGTTGTTGTGTGGTGTGCGAGGAGAAAGAGGAGAAAGGTACGAGCATGCGGCGGTGCCAGGTTCGTCGGATCCATCCGGGCAGTCACAGAAATCGTCGTTGACTTGCGATGGTGGGAGCTTGATGGAGGGATTGGATATACACGTGAAGCTATCCACAGACTTGTAAAATCTTGCAACTGTTATTTTGGTCAGTATAACGATTACCAGACAAGGAGATATTGAAGGGATGTACATTCAGGACCAACGCCACGAGGTCTAGAGGGTTCTGCAGCCGATACAGTCGTCACAGCTGTACACAACAACAAGACCGCTTGATATGTGCGCATTGTAGCAGGATCCAACAATCTACAATGTTGATGCACGAAATGATAGAAGTGGTGTTTCAGATACAACAACGCGATCAGGTAAATCTGAAACATGCATAGTCTAATCAGGGGTCAATGGTCACGTGAGCTCGGACCGCAATTGTATCCACTCTGTTGTCGGCCCCAAATCTTCATGTTATCTTCCATGCAACTTCCATCTCGAGTGTAGCAAAAACCCTGGACAAGTATGCAGCGAAAAGAGACAGACGTCACACCTGTTTGGAGCAAGCCGGTTGAAACAGCACTCTGGCACGAACACATACATGTACATGTGGGCGATGCAGAAGGGCTGTGTTGTATTCTGAGGTTGAAGCTTGGTTGCTATCATATCACAGCCGTGGACGCGTTTTTAAGCTCGAGTCCTCAGCAATATGAAGTTCACTTTATCCACCAATAAGAGAGGAGCTCTCTGCTACGCCACACTTATGCACATCGCACACCACCTCATTACTGTGCTCATAGAAGTCTTGGTTCGTGAACTTCCTTCAACTTGAAACCAATAAAGCTCAAGACTCCATCTCATTCTCGACACTGGTTTACCTCCAGAGCATCAAGACCAAGAAATCAGCACAATGTCGTGCTCAACTACTTCACGCCAGGACGTTGATTTGAAGCTTTCTGAGATGCCACTCTCGAGTTTGTCAATTCAGCCCGTCGCCCTCAACAGGACTAACTTCACACTTCCGGTCGAGGTCCAACTCGAGATTCTCCGTTGCTGCATCGACAACATCGTCGACGGTAAGCAATGGCTTGATAGTCAAGACTCTTCGACGCATCCCAACTAAACGTCTACGTGTAGAATGCGCTTATTTGTGTGGTGGAACTCGCCGTGGAAAGGGCAAGTCAGACGCGGAACGCCAGATTCGGGTAATTCTGGAAGCTCTTCCTGGCCTGCGATCTGATGTGAGGAAAATGCTGGTAACTAAGAGAAAAGCTGCTAAGGAGGAGCTGAACGTATTGGACAACCTGCACATGAGCCTTCGAGCCAGCTGTGCAGTTGCCTTGTTGGCTCACTTGATCGAAGTGACTGCAGAATAGGATAAGGAGTCAAAACGAGGCCAGTGATGTCCCAGAACTCAAGAAGGAGAGCAGAAGAGAGTGGGAATTGGGAAGATGTGTTGATGTCATTAGAACTTCATGTATTTCATTGGGTTCACCTGAGCACTTGCTGTTTTAAGAACGGAGCTGCCTCGTGTCAAATCTTAGAAGCTTACTTTACTTTACTCACGTCTTTGACAACATCATCTCCCTGACAACTCACACTCCACACTAGTATTTCCGCATTCCGCTCCTTGGTGATTCTGTGCATTCATTGGGCTTTTGGGAGATATTGTCCCATCCTCAAATTGTGAGCTTACAATTGTACGAAATCCATGGAAACTTCCTTCAACTCCAGCTTCAGCAAACCTCGTGTTCGACTCTGATGTCGTCGTCAGAATTTGTGAGGCAGGGCCAAAAGTTACGCTGTTAAGAGTGCCCGTAGACCTTCTAAGTGTTACGAATGTATTAGATCACAAATATCGTCTAAGGAAGAGCCTGGGATATTAGAGCAGGACATAAGATGAATTCTAACGACGACGTGCTCTTCAGCTTACTGCCAAATATCACTCGCATTGCTCACCAATTGGTACCGTAATGTGGTTGACATTGGGCGATTGTGGTAGCCAGACCATGCTTGGCAGTGGCTTTCTGTTTTGGTTCGACAAAGATTCGCCACGTACTCGTGCTCGTCGCCAAGAGACTCGCGTCGACTTCGAGTACTTTGTTCAAGGTGTTTATGCGTTAACTGCCAGTTCCGAAATTTACAACGGTTCAGCGATACTCGAGCATTTGAGCTGTTCCGTAGCACTCTGGAGGTCTATTAGGGCGAAAGACACCTCAACTGGTACAGCTTACTGCCGAAACATGTCCACGTCAAGCTTGGCTCGAAGCACTGCCCTCAACAAGAGCAACTTTAGTCTACCAGTAGAGATTCAGCTCAAGGTTATTGATTACTACCTCGAAAACCTCATTGGAGGTAATGGCAACTATAGACCGAATATTGATGAATGATCTATTGACACTCCATTTACAGATTATATATCGACTTATGGCACTGTCGATGTTAGAGGGGATCTTCGCCTCATCTTAAATGCTCTTCCCAGCATACACCTCGAGATCAATGAAATGATTGTGTGCAAAGAAGCAGCGGCTATAGAGGAAGCAACGATGTATCGTCGACGCCGACGAGAGCTGATCGATCCTGCTAGGGCAAGGCGACTCGCTGCAAAAGTCCGTATATTGTCGATAATGGTCAAAATTAGCAGCTACTACACAACAATAGACAAAGCTCCTCCGAAGGCTTATTGGGAAGGACAAGCAGCCATCACCTGAAGCAGCAATGAATATGCTTCAATATGCTTCTAACATTCTGAAGTATGCTGTCACGTGATTGTCACATGTGAACCTTGTTTTCGCTTCGTGCCGCTGCTGCTTCGTTGACATCCTGATATTCACATCGGCATCCTTCCAGACGACAGTTAGCAACACTGCAAGCCTTCTCACGATAGCAGCTGTGATTGTTGCCTGGACATCGGGCGGAACGGCTGATCTAACCTCTCACCGAACACCACAACTTAACACACTAAGTCCATCATAATAAGACCACAGCCATGCCTCCACGAATACCACTCTCCCAACCAATAAGCAACCATTGCCGTAGACTCATCTCATACCGCACCTTCACAACAACCGCACCACTCCTCACAAAACCCAAAGTCAATGCAATCAAGCTTCTGCCAGCTACCGCATCTCTACCACCACCATTTCCCTATGGCCGAGCCCAATGGTATAAACAAGCCAACACGGGTCTCTATGGAGGTCAAATCATTCAGTTCGGCAACAACATCTCCGAGCGCACAGAAACCAAGACCCGACGACGATGGCATCCAAATATCAAGAGGAAGCAGATATTTTCATTGGCATTGGGGCACAAGATCAGACTAAAGGTTAGTGCGAGAGTGATGCGGACCATGGACAAGGTTGGCGGACTAGATGAGTACCTGCTAGGAGGCGGAGCGATGAGAGTTAAAGAGCTCGGTCTGGAAGGATGGAGGTTACGATGGGCAGTTGTGAACAGATTAGCGCTTCAGAAGAGAGGAAAGATGGATGCGAGAGTACAACAGGTTATGGAAGGCATGAAAGAGTTTGCGGTAGGAAGGGATGTGCAGGATGCGGTGAAAGAACAGGCAGCTCCAGGCGGACAAGCTAGACCGCGCCGGGTGAAGCAGGAGAGTGTGGAAGCTAGGATTGAGCAGAGACTGAGAGAGCAGAGAGCTAGCTTCATGCAGGAAGCACCAGTGTCTGTCTCGATGTGGCAGAGGATGAAGAGGATGGTTGGCATGAGGGCGTGATTCGGAAAAAAGACAAGCAGCAGCAGCAGTCAGGTTTCGGATGAGTGAGGCGAGTAGCCACGTCGAGAGGTTATGTGAGAGGAACACCCTACATGCAGTCTCACGCCTCGGCGTAGAGAAGATCTGGCTACGCAAAGCATGGGTTACACTGGGCGAGTATGCCGTCTGTCTTATGCAGCTACGACTTCTGACCAAGGCGCAAAGATAGATGGCAGTCAAGGCTTGACAGCACCGGACATGGCACGACAGAGCAATAGCACGAAGCTGCATATAGGCGATAGTAGAAACGAGGATAATGTCCACTTCACGGCTTCAATTGCGCAGCATTGCACCTATGAGTGTGCTTCAACTCTCCCTTTTTACTGCGTGGACTTAGGCCGGAGTGGCGACGAGGCCTACATAATTTCCTAATTCTGTGCCTTGTCCAACAAATGCCAATAAACTTCACATCACGAGCCTTTCAACTTGTGCCTCTACTACACCGCTCTCATTTCCAAGGTCGCTGATATATTGTTTGTTTGGTTCGTCCTACTGCGCCGTTGTCTGCATGAGATAGCATTCTTTCCCACGGCCAATCACCTCGACAAATGACAACACACCGCAGCACGCAATTCAATCATTTTGCCCAGCCTAGTCCTGCCTATTCCCTGCCCGTCAATCTAGGAACCAATCCAGGCTGCAGCGTATCACCTCGTTCGGGATAATTCGCCGCGATAACAAAACAATCCCCCTCGGGGCAACCGCAATTAACACAACCACGCACCCCCTTCGTCACTCATTTGGCATCTGATACAGCCTGAAACACCGCAACCATAGCCAACTATAAACGACCCGCTTCCCCCACCGAGGGAAGCGACTTTGAACTCGACGCATGGAACGTTGACGACGGCCTTGGTGAACTCCACCAAGCTTTTGACGACCCTCTGGATTCTGATATCATGCCAACACACGAGAATGGCAGACCGCCATTGAGTCGACAACATACACCGCTGTTATACACAAATAAAGAGCGCTCTTCGCCTAATGGATCCTTGTACAATGGCTATGATGGGAAACCACGTAAGAGTCTGCACCAGAAAAATCCGGATTTGTCTGCGGACAATGCTACTAGGAAGAGATATATCTATGCATCGTTCTTTCTGGTAGTGAGTCTGTTTGCCTTTTGTATCCAGACGGAGACGGCGGTGTATATCCAAAGAGATCTCGGTTGGAATAAGGCCTATGCCATGCTGTAAGTCCAAGATGTATGGACCAGCCATCGCAACACCTCCAGCTTCAGTAATACGCGCTTGTCTAACACGCCCATAAAGCTACTTCACCCACGGCTCCTGGACGGTCCTCTGGTTCATCCAACTCCTCGTCCTTCGCATCCAGAAATGGCGTCTCCCATTCCGTACCTTTCTCATCGAACATTTCGAACTCCTCCGCGAAACAGCACTGATGGTGAAACACCAAGACCCCCACGCCCACCGAACACATCCCAACGACTCACCTTGGGCCTACATGCTCAAAGCAATCGCCATGCTAACCTGCGCACTCACCATTGCAGGTGGCTCATGGTACGTCGCGGTCGACCTGACCACTGCCTCCGACCTAACGGCAATCTACAACTGTTCCGCCTTTTTCGCCTACGTCTTCAGCGTGCCGCTACTAGGCGAGCAGATCCGTCTGCCTAAAGTCCTCGCCGTTGTCATCGCAGTCGGCGGCGTCTTCATTGTCGCATATGGCGATGCATACACTACCTCGAAAACAGACACATCAGACCCTTCTCTACCTCCATCCCACCCCGACTCGGCTCCCTCGCGAGGCGTCGGCAACCTCGTCATCGGCGTCGGCTCAATCCTGTACGGTTTGTATGAAGTCATGTACAAACGACTTGGGTGCCCTCCATCCGGCACAAGCCCAGGCCGAAGCATGCTCTTCGCCAACTTCATCGGGACCTGCATCGGTTTCTTCACACTGTGTGTCCTCTGGATCCCGATTCCAATCCTGCACTATACCGGCATCGAAACCTTTAGTTTGCCCACTGGCGAAGCACGTAGTCTTCTACTTATTTCTGTACTGGCGAATGCAATTTTCAGTGGTTGCTTTCTGGTGCTTATGAGTCTGACGAGTCCTGTGTTGGCGAGCGTGGCGGCGCTGTTGACGATTTTTCTGGTTGCGTTGGTCGATGAGCTATTACCGGAGCCGATGCATAACGAATTAAGTGGTGCGGCGTTGGTAGGGGGCGTGGTTATTATTGTGGCGTTTGTGATGCTGACGTGGGCGACTTTTGTGGAGATGAATGAGGAGAGGAGGGAGAAGGAAGCAGTGCATGAGGTTGAAGATGATGAAGTCGATGAGCTTCCACAACCGTGAATGAGGGTGGAGTAGGGAATCAATGCATTGGATTGAAGCACGTCGTCAGAATTCGCGGGCCAGAACTGCAGTAAAGAGTACCCTAACTTTCTTCGGGTTACTCACCTTATGCCCTTCTCTAGGTAATATCCTAGGCTCTTCTTCAAACGATATTTATGATTCTAATACATTCGTGAAACTTAGAAGGTCTAGAGGCACTCTTCACACCGTAACCTTTTGCCCTGCCCCACGAATTCTGACGACGACGTCGTGGAAGCAGCGATTGTGGCAATGCTGGTCATTGTTTGGGCTTGGGTATCACTTGGTTGCATGACGAGGAGTGCACCACCCATCGCACAAAAACGTGCGCGGCCGGCAGTGTTGCTATGCTATGAAATCTCACGGGCAGTGGCAAGGTGGGTAGGAGGTAGGTATAGACCAGACTGTTCATGCCAAATCTTGTCAAATGTACATGTATAGTATCCCAACAGCTTCCCTCCGATCCAATCTTATCTTCTCTACTAAACCCTTCCTTCTCCTGTCGTCTTGCCAATTCACCATAAACCCATGTCCATGATCCAGACAATGTCGAAAAATGCATGTTTGTTATGCTCTACAGTACTCACTCCAGTCACTCCTCTGTAGTACTCTCCTCAATCCAAATTCGCCATCTTCAGTCACTCAATCTTCACTCGATCACTCCATCCTCACCATATGCACCACTTCATCTCGTCCGTCATCTTCTCCAATTAATTTTCACCATATATTCCATTTGCACCGCTTAATTCCATTACTCAGTCTTCGCCAGACCATAGTCACCATTGCATTGTTCACTCACTCCATCTTCATCAATAACCGAAACTCACCACACCACAACTCATCCAAAAAGGGACAAGAGAAGAATCTAATTTCTTGCTTCAAGAATGAAAAAATGAAAGGAAAAAAGGAAAAAAGGAAAACGGAAACGGAAATGAAGAAGTCGTCGGCGCGTTTTTAGAAAACCGGGAAGGAGAGGGTGAAGATAAAAAGAAAACGGAAACGACCTAAAAAAGAAAAAAATTCAAGGCCAAGAACAAAAATCTGCAAGTTCGACAAGAAAGAGCATAGAGATATGTAGAGAGATCGAAACAGAAATAGAAAACAAGCGCATCCCAAATCCCTATTTGTATAATTAACATTATATGCCACACGTGTAACACCTTTTCCCCAATCAAGTAATGCCATTGTGTTACCCTTGCCTATTCTTCGTACCATGAACAGAACTGAGCGCAAAGATTACGAAATATATCTTGAGCCAACTTGAGCAAGTCAGAAGGTCTGATGATATTGACTCGAGAAGTAGAGAAATGGTAGAAGCTGAGGAGATTGACAAGGGTAAAGTGGAGAGGGAAGATGTGGAAGAGATTTGAGTGAGGAAGGAACGTGAGGAATGTGAGGAATGTAAGGGACATAAGGGATATAAGGGATATTAGGGGTATGAGGGACGTGAGGAATATCCTAGCCACAACTCACCTCCCACTCAAATTGAACGTCCGCCCAGCCAGGCTTAGTTGTCTCACCCGCCACATCATCCCCGCGGACTCTGAGACGAGATTATAGCTTCGTTTCAAATATCATCAATTTCGCGGGCGAATGGGTGGGTCTGATTTGCAGTATCGGTACCACTAGCTCATTGAACGTCGTTCTCCCTCTCTTTCTCTTGCTTCTCAGTCTGGACACAGTACTTGGATTTGTGATTTGAAGTATCGAGTAGTGATGAGATAATGCCTATCTGCAACCCATTCGCACCGTCCGACCCATAAGATTAATGGAATTTTGTTCTTATTATTCGCAATCAGTTCCTCATGCATGATTCTTCGTGATCTCTTTTGCGTCTCGGAGCCGGGCGGCGGGGGTGTGGCGGGCTTGAAGTGATGTTATCATCATCTTATTGTAGGAGATTTAAGGATATGCAAGCAATGTTGACGAAGGAAGAAACTTTTTTTATGTATGTATGCGTTTGTGGGAGTGTCGTGTGCATTTTGCATCAGTGTTGAAGATGGAGCGAGGGAATTAAAAAGCGAGAAAGAAGGTAATAGAGTGATGAATAGAGGGATAGCCATGTCTCGATTGCCTACATGAGTTTATGCACAGAACGGATGGAGTTGCGAATGTGATGATTATATGGTGTATGGGACTGAATGCTGATAGTTTTGTTGATCATAGATTGGCGCGGAAGGTTGAGGGGAAATAGGAATACAGGATCTTTTGCTTGGATGGAGTGGTGATAAATCGTCGAGTCTTGAAAGGAGGGCTTTTTTTGGGTTGGAGCATGGATTCTCGATTCTCGTTTCTCAGCTCTGCGATACTGTCTGGATTCGGAAGGATTTAGCTGGGATGGCTCACGGGGTATCGCGAGTGTTCCTTCCGCGAGTCTTTGTTTTTAACGCACAAAGACAGGCCTGGGGCATGAGGGGATAACACTTCGTTGGGTGTCGTGAAGGTGTATTATTAGTGCTATTGTGTAAGTTTGCTTGGTATGCCACCTGACTGCCTCGCCTTCGCTATATAGTTTCCAGGGTTAAGCACTCGTGCCTGCTGCCTGATTCAAGTGTAAGCGGATACTGGTGTTGTTCCTGGTGTGCGTCGTTCACGGTGTGACTTTTGACGCTCATCTGAACTTGCTGTACAGCACTGCCAGAATCAGAACCACCAGGATTGTGATGATAGCGATTGTAATGATGCGATTCGTTGCCATCCTAAAGAAGAAGAAAAAAGAACATTAGCTCAAAACATCAAACACCAACATGTTACAAGGTACACAGCGTTGGCCTGCCAGAATCAAACTTCTCTTCTCTTCTTTTCTTCCTTTGCTTCAATCTTCAAACTTCTCAAGAAAAAGGAAAAAAACCCCACCGTCTAGCCATGCCCCTCAACGTCTTAATACTCCGATCCGTATACCCCTCACTCTCCAACAACACATCCCGACTATGCACAATCTGCTCTCTCTGCCCCGCCAAATCCCTCAATACCCCCGCCCCAATCCCCTCCGTCTCATTCGCAATCCGCTGCGCCTCCGTCAACCTGGCACTCGACCTCGTCAACCTCTCCGTGCCACTTAAAAGCTGCTGCCGTTGGGCCAACTGCTCGTCCGCCGGCCCGCCCTCACCGCCATCAAGACTAGCATCTCTATACCGCCCGCCAAACAGCTTCGAGCGGTCGGAGGACAAGGAAGCCAGTTTGCGTTTGGAAGCGTCGACGTCGGATTCGCCGTCGCGGAGCCGTTTTTTGGCCTTTTCGCGCAGGGAGGTGGGCAGGGAGGAGATTTCTAGGCGCATGCTGCCGAGGAGGTCGGTGGCTTCGGAGAGGGTGGAGGTGGTGCGGGCGAGGGTGCTTTTGCGGGATTCGCCGCTGAGAGAGGGGATGGTGTCGAGTTGTTGGGTGGTGTCGGCGAGGAGGAGGCGGAGTTCGGCTTCGTAGTTGTCGAAGCGTTCGAGTTGGGTGGGGGGGTCGTTGAAGGACATGGTGGGTGGTTGTAGGAAAGGGTGTTGCTGGGTGTGGTCGTGGGGGATGTTGCGGCGCGAGGCTTGGACTGGTCTTGGTGCTGTGTAGAAGAGATGAGGTCGCGGTGGTGGATGTAGTGTAATTGCAGCTGAATGTTGTCTGATGTATGTCTGATGTTTGTTACAGGGTGACGACGGTACGTAGGCGTCGCGGGAAGCTCCGTTCCTTTCGGTCTTGTATTACCCCGAAGACGATCTTCACCCAAACTCTCAAACGAAGATGAAACATTCTGAAACACTTCCTCGTCACAAGCTACATCATGACTCCTACACACCCTAAGAAAATAGCCATTGTAGGCAGCGGCGTATCAGGTATAGGCACTCTATACGCTCTCAAAAACACCGCCCACGAAGTCCACCTCTTCGAAGCCTCAGACCGTCTAGGAGGACACACCAACACCGTCGAATACAAACACAATGGCCACAAGACAAATGTCGATACCGGTTTCATCGTCTTCAACAACGCTACATACCGTCAGTCTCCAGTACAGGAACTTGGACAACAGCACATACAACACCTCCAGTCTAACCGTTAACACTAACACTTCTCTCAGCCAACTTCATCTCCTTCCTCGCCGCCCTCGACATCCCCGCCGTACCAACCGACATGACCTTCGGCGTCTCCCGCGACTCTGGCGCCTTCGAATGGGCCGGCACATCCCTCTCCGCCATCTTCGCCCAACGCAAAAACATCTTCAGTCTCCGCATGTGGCGCATGATCTTCGACATTATCCGCTTCAACCAGTTCGCGCTCGACCTGCTATGGTATGAAGATGAAAGCGAGGAAGATCCCATCACTGGTAATACAGTAAGCGGGATTCACGACACAAAAGACACAAAAGATACACGAGCTGCGTATGGGAATGTCCCGCGACAGCAGGAAAGTATAGGCGAATACCTATCCCGCAATGGCTACTCGGACGCTTTCAGAGACGACTATCTGATCCCCATGACCGCGGCGGTATGGAGCACGAGTCCGGAGAAGTGTTCGTTGGAATTCCCTGCAATGACGCTGGTGCGCTTTATGTGGAACCACCACCTTCTGAGCACAGTCGCTGCACGCCCCAGCTGGATGACGATACCGTCGGGGTCGAAGAGTTATATTGACGCGGTGGTGAAAGATGTGCCTGCTGAGCGGATACATTTGGCGACGAGAGTTGTGGCTGTTGATAACACTGGGCAGGATGGCACGAGAGTGAGCTTGAAGTTTGAAAATGGGAAGGAGGAGGACGAGGAGTTTGACCATGTCGTGCTGGCTTGCCATGGTGATACTGCGTTTGAGCTTGTTTGTGGAGGAGGAAAGGGCACAGATGAGGAGAAGGAGATTTTGAGCGGCTTTCAGACGACGGAAAATGTGGCGTATTTGCACTCTGATCTTTCCGTAAGTGTTCCTGACGCTCTGTCTTTCTCTCTCTACTTCCTCTCCAGATAATCTATTCTAGCAAGATAGAAGTCCGATCAACTAACCACCACGCATCCAGTTAATGCCGCACAACACCCGCGCCTGGTCCGCCTGGAACCTGCTCACCACAACACCCCCACCATCCTCCTTCCCCTCCGTTGCCACCACCACGCTAACCACCGACTCCACCGCCCCCTCCTCCGTCTGTCTAACCTACAACATGAACATCCTGCAACACATCCCCGTATCCAGCTACAGCAACATCCTCGTAACGCTCAACCCAATCCACGCCCCCGACCCCAGCACAATCCAAGGGCGCTGGACATACCACCACCCGCTCTACAACGCCGCCATGATACGAAGTCAGAAGCTCCTTCCGCGGATCCAAAACACGCGAGGTATTAGCTACGCAGGCGCCTGGACGAAATACGGCTTCCATGAGGATGGACTCACGAGTGGGTTGGAGGTTGGCACGAAGGTGTTAGGCGGCAGTGTGGAGTGGGAGGAGGGCGTGAGGGATAGTACGTTTGCGAGGGGGAGGAGACCGGTGTTGGGGGTGTTGGATTGGCTGCTTAGGGTGGTGTTGGGGTTGATTGGGTTTGCGATGTGGGTTGAGGAGGGGTTTAGAGAGGTGTGTTTGAGGGAGGAGGCGGATGGGGTGGTTGATGTGAGGAAAAGAGAGGGAAAGAAGGTGCAGTAGATGGGTATGAAATGTAGGAAAGCCTCGTTAATTTTGGCGAGGTGGATTTTGGCTGTGTGCCATATCCAAAGAGTAAGTAAGGATGTATGTTCGTTATCTTGGTTGTAACTGATGGCGTATAGTCTTTCTCAGCTTAAAGTCTATATTGACGTCGTGGCTGTGGCAGCGTGTCAATGTCCTATTTATCAAGCCAGTCTTGAGTTGTTGCCTCTCAGGCGCAGCAGATTTGATCTCTTGATATTGTCAGCAATCGCAGCATATTGTCGTCACCTGCTTTTCTGGTCCTCTCATGCTAAGGCGTGGAGGATTGTTTGTGGTGTCGTGGAAGAAGATGAATGAACCAAGAGTAGATGAGAGGGATAAAGTGAGCTTAACGGCGAAGATTCGATTCGATCTTGTGCTGACAATATCAGATCAGAAACTGAAGATACTGGAACCAGCAATGTCGGACTTTTGCGTAGCTGAGGATGACTCTATTAGTAAGATGAGATGAGCCGTGATCTGTAGCGTTGACGGTTGATGAGGTGTAAGGTAAAGCAAGAAAGTCGAAGATAGGACTTCTGCTTCCAGTGCCGGAGAAGCGATCAGAAGTTTGTTAACATATTGAGGCGCACGGTGTGCGCAAATGGTGGGATCTACAAGGATGTCAATACGAGAGCAATTCGCCAATAGCAGGATCCTACAACCTTCGACGACTGCATCGAGATTAAAAGAGATGATCTTGACTAGAAGCTCAAGAGGCACTCTCGTTCTTAACGTGGACATGACCGCGCGGCGAGCTTGAACCAGAGAAAGGTTAGATATGGTTCTTTGAGTGTCAGACCACGCCTCCGACTTATTGGCAAGAGTCTTGTGAAGGTCGAGAAGACTGGAAAAGTCACGAGCAAAAGCAGGAACAAGATTGTGAAGTTAAATTGATCGGTGATGAAGAGCTCAACATTTGTCCTCTGATCGCGTCTCCATATCGAAACGCCACAAATGTGAGACAAACAATGATGAAAACTCGCCCTCTTCTGTCACAACATATCTTCAGATCAACCGCCAATCACACGCTACGACTGCCGAAGCACCCAAAGCGAGCAAGCAATACAGGTATAACTATAGCTTCGACAATTGCATCGCACCGTTCTTCATCCTTTGGCGCGAACAATCAGTTCGTCCGTCACTCTCCAACTTCGATACAGGCGTCGATTATTCACGCGGTCTTGAATGGACACATTATTGCGCTTGATGTCACCGATTTGGGCAAATTCATCACGCAAATTCATCACACTCCCTCCCACTGTGTTCACGCCCGTAATCAAGAACCTCGCCTACGTGAGGTTGCAAGCTTGTAAGGTTGAGCAAGACAAAAGGCTGATTGGGACTCTGCTCATTGCTCTTGGCGTCTCCTGTTAATCTATCTATAATTACTTGCACATTCCAGCCAGCATTACAGGAAATAGCAACCCCTGGAAGATTCTATCATGCGTTTGTCACGACTGATGAAGTCATGGTGGCCATGTTCGACGTGTTGAGATGCCTGAACATTGTGTGTTCTGTTTGATAGCAAGCAAAGAGTTTCTCGTCGACAACATCTGTGCTAGATAGTTGGTGCGCAAAGGTGTTGGACGAGGTCAATTCGAATGTAGAATGGTGTGTGGGAGTTTGCGAAGGTTGATAATGAAAGTGACACAGGAGATGCTGCAGGGCTGTTGAAAGCTCGTTCCTTAAGGTGAGAGATGAGTTGAAAGATGAGATTCGATCTTCAAATGCTGAAACGAGAGCTGTCATGCCACATCTGTTTCGTCTCATCTCATGCTCGTCTTTAAGCAAGTCGCCTCATCCTCACATGTCGTGGTGTCAAGAAAGGCGAAGCCGCCAAAAAACAAAGGCATTGCCTTCAATTCTTCCTCTTGCCGTCTTCAAACCACCACCATCGACGTTTCATGGCCAACTTGTCTTCCATCCTATATTCCGGAGAACGTCTCAATACCCCAACATGCTAGACGCTTGCATCGCCAATACCGGCGTTGACATACCGCGTAGAAGAACACGAAAGTGTCACGTTTGTCAGCGTAATCGCCACACTCGTGGTCGGTTGTCGAGCATTTCCAGTGCTGCAAAGGACAAATGCAAGATTGTGAAGATGTCAGAGGTACTACGTATGCTCGGGTGTACACATAATTGCCAGAGGTGCTTACCTAGCGGAATTTCCAAGCACGGTCTGACTTGCTTCCAGCTAGCCATAGCACTCTTCTTACTGTAGTGTATCTACAGCGGCAAGGCACACGTAAAACTAAAATCTGAACGCCTCGTTGTACATGGTTGGGGGAAGGGGCGTAAGGCCGTTCGCAATGTTGAAACATACACCAGGTCGAGACGTTAAGATAGACTCCCGATAACACAGGCAAGACTGTTGTTCCTTTATGTCATGCCTAAACAAGCAGAAGCAAGATCAATCACCAAAGAGCAATACCACAACATCAAAGGAAATTTCACTGCCGCCAGTACTGATCAGGTCCGAAGGCATCTTCCTTCTTCCTCATCATGCATTGTCTCCCCCAATCTCGACCACTCCACCATTGAATTGAGACAGAAGAATGATACTGTTAAAATGAAAACATGATACTTCATTTCAAGCTTACCAATGACCACCAACCCCATGAGGAACGTAAATCGCATTGAAATGCATGGCATTGTTACTACAATGACTATAGACAATTCATTGGAAACTTGTCTACTGGATACATAGGATGGATTAACGCTGTTTACTTTGGGGTCGCCGCTCAATGCCGGTGTTGTGGTAGTTGTCATTTCTGTACACATATGTGGTTTTTAGCTGGACATTTGCACGACATGTGTAGTAACTAAGGAAGGCACATACGGGCATTGCTGACAAAGATAACCGTCGGTCGATCATGGTCACGATATAACAGGACGAATCGAGAAGATGCAAATAGTAGTTGGTCATTATCACACGCCCATCCATCATAGCAAGCCGATTGGGCTTTGCGAGTTTGTCACAAATTGCCTCCATGCTCCGTTCACAGTACGCCACTTCCTTGTCGCTAACATAACGCTTGTTGGCGCTCTTCTCTTACAGTGAAAAAATTCAAACAGTCCCGCCCAAACACCTCAACACGACTTCCAACTCACCTCGAACCATAACCACCAATCGACTCGCTCCCTCTTTCTCACTCTTCCCCTTCTCCCTAGCCATCGCAGCCTCCCTCTTCCCAACAGCCACAACTCGTCCTTCCAGTCCACCATTGCGTAGCAAACCCTCGACATCCTCCTTCAAGCCCGCTTTATCAAAGCCAGCCAACTCCAAGCTCTGTCCACCCACAACAGCAACAGGATCTCGCGCATACCTTTCCAACGACAACGCTAGCAGTGATAATATAGCAAGCTCAGATGCTTCGTTCAGCGTGATGTCCCCACCATTGGGCGCACTAAGGCATATCGACGCCCGTTCCAGCTGTGCAGGGAACGTATTCAGGAAAGCTGCTGCTTCGGCTGCGAAGGAGGCGCCAACGGCATGCAAGATGTTCAGAGTGAGTGGCAGCAGACTTCGCGACCAGAAGTGGTGAAAACGTGTTGGCGAGTCTAGCGGGCCGTAGCCAATCGAAGATTGTGTTGCGGAGCGAGCTGAGGGGCGGCTTTGTCGGCTTGGTGGGTTTCGTAAGGCGGCGAGGATGGGAGCGGTGGAGAGTTGTGAGAGGATGCCTTCCGTGGCGAGGTATTCTGCCATTTGAGGAATAGTGGTTAATGTGTGTAGGAAAGAAAGAGTGAGATCGGCATAGATGGGGTCGACGTTAGCATCTGGTGATGTTTTTAATTCCTGGTTGGTGGACGAAGCGATGGTGAGACGATCGGACCACGAGAAGAGGGCGATTGCATAGCGATGTACCGCTGTATCGCAAAGGCGAAGAGTTAGATGGGTGTGAACGCTGGCAACGTCGGGAATGCGGAGGATTGTTTGGAGCAGTGCTGTAAGCAGAGCAAAGTCCGAAGGCTCAACTGAGGTGGCTTCTTCGTGAAGTAGTGTTGTAAGAGACCGGAATCCTTTGCCCACGACTTCGGTGACTATCTCTACAAGAAGAGGCAGGATATCTGTCGACCATTCTGTGGAAGGTTGAGTAGGAGTACCACTTTCTCCGGTCGATGTGACAGGTCCAGATGTCTCCATGTATGTGTGAGGTTGTAATACAAGCAGTAATAGACGCAGCAATGATCGATATTGTGCTACGTTCGTCCCTGCAAAAGCGTTTTCGGGGTCAGGTACAGAGTGCCGTAGTGTGTCCCAGGTCGTCGTCAGGAGAGTCCTCATAGTTGGCACATCTGACCTGGCAATGACCAGTCGTTGCGTTAGGGCAAGAGCAAGCTCGATGCGGGAGTCGATCAGATGCTGGAAGACTGCTTCGGTTAGGCTGGATTCGGTGTTCGCCACCAAACATTGGTGTACTGCCGTTGCTAGGTACTTCTGTAGAGTCTTCTCCTGACCAACGCTCTGGCTGAGCTCGATCGCGAGTGATCTCCAATTTGACATGAGCAGAATATGTGCCTCGACTTGGGATAGGTTCTTGTTCGCCCTCTTGATTTCATCTCTGAAACTATTCTTCGATCCCGACCACGACACATCACGACCAAGAAGCTGATCAGCAAAGGCAATGTCGTAAAAGTAGTTGTCACCAAATGCAGGCTTTGATCTCAAAGCCTTGATATTGACAAGGCTGCATCCAGGATACTTCTTCTCAAAGTTGCGCTTGAGATTTGAGTGCAGGGAAGTATTGTATTTTGGTACAGCCACACCATGAGCTCGCAGATAACCGAGCTTAGGACCGAGCTTCTTGATGAAAGATATGTCTCCCATTTGTCGCATATTGTGCAGGTATAGAGCCAAGATGTCGACTATTTGTGCTGCTGACGCTAATCGATATGATTGTTCCTCAGCATCCCGACCAACGTCATTGGTGACGCTACCCAAATAGTCTACTATGCGATTCATAAATGGTTCATGAATGCGGAGCTTACTTGTTATCCAGGGCCAATAGCTTTGAGCTGCATTGATGAACGTCAAGACCGAAAGTGCTTTGCCAGTGCTGAGCGATTCAAGTGCCGCAACCTCATCTAATGCAAGTTCCAGGATAGCTTTACGAGTCGCTTCCTTCGTATCCTTCTTGCTCAATGACTTCTTTGGCGAATCTCCAGTCAGGACATATGTGGCGAACCACTGCTGTCTACATCTCATAACAGAGGCAAACAAATTCCAGATACCAACCTCGAGTTCAGAAGTGTTTAAGGGCTTGTCAAGATTTGCGAGCTCTGCCAAAAGGTTCTCTGCCGTTTGTGGTCCAAGATGACCTAGCAATGACCTAGGTTCTGCATCGGAGATGTCGGCTCTCGTCACAAGCAGAGATAGTAAGGCAATGATATGCTGTTTTGCAGCTTCATCTGAGATGTAGACTCTTGCTAGGAAAGGTAGACTCTGAAATAGTTGCTGTTCCAAGAAGGATGGTGCATTCTCCAATGTCGTTGCGGTTTCCAGTAGTGATACAAAGAATCGCAAAGTGGTGCTAAGAAGGTCTGACGATGTAGACTGAACCAAACCTCCACTAGACGCCGTCATAATAAGCGACAACATGGCAGTTACTGCAGAATTGCTCTTAGGTGCAAGGAACACTTCCGCAAGCAAGGAAGCAGATGGTGCAAATGCAGCTGTCAGTTTGTCCGACGGCACATTTTGGTCATCATAACCATAAACTGCTGAAAGCATCATGTCGAAGGACTTGACGATCCTGGTATGGATCTTATCATTGCCATTTGCAAATGCTTGATTATCGTTTGTCGAGTTGAGGACGATGCTGACAAAGCTCTGCGTTATTGTTGACAGTATTCTAGACACGACCTTTCGTGATGATCCAGTTGCAACTTCCGATGCTTGACTGAAGCGTTTGCCTGTTGCAACACTAGGTGTTTTTCGTGTGGTCGCATGCTGCATCACATCTGTCAATAATGTTTCGTACAACTTGACACATTGCAGCAATAGCTGTGATCGACCTGTGGCGAGCTCACTCGATTGTAGAACAACAGTCATCTTTGCGCCCCGACCATTGATATCGAGGAAGTCACTGCGTGCGAGCAAAGGCCAGACGCGACCAGGCACGACACTGGCAATAGCATGAATGAAGTGGATGCATGCACATAAAAGCTCTGTCGATCCTTCTTCTCTGCTTTGAAACTGTGACCCCAAGGCGTCCTCGAATATGTCAGATACCACAGCGATGATATCTTGGTTGCGGTCGAGCGCATCGCTGGCTTGCTCGAGTACCCATCGTGCGTTACCGTGATCGTTGTCACCATCTTTGACGGAAGTATCAACTGTAGCATCAAGCAGGGCAGCTAGTAGACCAATAATGTCTGCTTGAGTCTCTTTGTCCACATCGCCATCGAAACTTAGCAAATTCCGTCTCGTACTGCTGGCTGGTACCGTTGACAATAAGAAACCCAGGTATCTCAACACAGAATGACGATGCTCCCACATGACTGTGAGTGGCGGCCGGTTTGCATCCTTGTCCATGATGAAACCAACAGTACCAGCCGGTATGAACGACTCGTTCTCTGCACCACCCTTGACCAGTTGTTGAGTTTCAGCAAGCGCTGATTTGGTACCCCTGGCAACGACACGGTCAGTGAATAATGGTAGATCTGCTGTAGTCTGAATGCAGTTCTGTTCCTCATCTTCACGGATGACCTGGTAGTCCCGAAACTCGCGCGGCATAAGCTGCGTGAAACGTGAGGTGGCCTCTGAAAGTGGTAGTGCCTCAAGATTTGATTTGATAGCTTGTCGATCCGGACAAAGGGCTTTGCAGAGGTTGAGAAACGGTGTGAGTTCGTAGGGGTATCGTGACTGTGCCACATGAAGCAGTTTAGGAATAAAGCATACATCGTCTCTTACAAATATCTGGATCAATGAGCTCCGTATGCTCACTGTTGACTGCACGTCAGTGGGGAAATCGTCTTCGTCGACAAAAAGTATTGCTAGTGTTGCATCGATGACCTGTGAGCTGTACTCGGTGACGAGCAGACCCTCTCTCATCCACTCCAGAAGAGTAACTCTTGCATGTAGCTCAAGCTTTGTGGTCCATGCGATGGTCGTCAAGGACTGCAACATCTGCGCGAGCTGCCCAACGATAGCGACTGCGCCCGAATTCATAGATGTCTCTCCAAAAAACTTTATCGGCTCCTCAACTGATAAGTCCATCACGTTCTCCATGGCATCGGCAAAGGCAGTTGGAAGTGACGGTTGGGATTTGCGGCGAGGCTTGGTCGGTGTTTCTTCCATGAAAGACTCGTCGTCAGATCCACCCCCACCAAGTGCAGTCTGCGTCACGTCCTGCATCTTTGCCAAAATCATGCCCCAAGCTGCTATTGCAGGAGTAGCGATACTTGAGCCATGATTCAAGGCGTTAAGGAACACATCGTTGAGAACTCTTTGGCAATCTAAGTCGACAGGCGCCGGTAGCTGTTCTCCTCGGACAGAAGGATAATTAAAGTAATCCAGTGTGTACGGTAGTTTGAGAACCTGTATAGATATGACGCAGACTAGAGCCTGCACCGCAGCGACGTAGCTTTGCATATCTTGAGAAGGCTAGGCCAATAGGTTAGCATTACGTTTCAATGAGGACATCATGACACTTACAAGCTGGAAGCGCTCGAAAAAGCCATACTTATCAGCGAACTCGAACCAGGATTTAACCTCGCTGGCAGGCAAAGGTATAGATACTGGACCGGTTTTAATCAGGAGAAGCTGTAGCAGACGGACAAAGCCGTCAAGCTGGACTTCTTGATACTTTCGCTCGATCGCCGCAGTGTCTTCTTCTTCCACAGCCCAACCACTTCCACTCTCCAGTCCTCGCAACCGTACTTCAATAGCTTCAATGATCTCAACAATAAGTTGCTGCTCTTTCCCGCCTGACATTCCGTCCCCGTGAACCTGATTGGCGGCGCCGGACAACCACGGAAGAGGTATGTCGTCTTTCTCTTTGGCTGTCCAGTAAGATCGTCCCTCTGGCTCGGCTGGTCGCGCCATTGAATTTGCTGCCATCAGCGTCGTCAGATCAAGCAAACACTTTTTCTCAGACAAGAAGAGGTCAAGCAGGCGGAACCTTCGTTTAGCTTGTGAATTGAACTTTGTGTTCTCCTGTATAACAGCATCCACCTCTTTCGTAACAACAGACGACCCCAAATTTTTGGTATTCGTAGCACTGCGCAGACTTATCCTCTCCTCAACAGTATAGCCTTGTAATATTCGGTTGCCTGATCTGTTTTGCCATTCTATAACTACTATCCTTAGAGCAGTCACTTCGTCAATCTTCACCTCCTCTGAAAGCCATTGCGCGTCTTCTTTGATCTGGGTAATGTCGTAGCTGCTTTCTTTCGAGGATGAAACATGCGCAGTGTACTGGTCGAATGCTGCCTTTGTGTGAGATGTGGTAGGCTCTGCTTCTGAAAAAGGATGGCTAAGTGCTTTGATACTCCGAGGATCGGTGACAAAGCTCTGTAGACTTGGTGATTGTCGCGCAAGGTCGAGCTTCGATAGAGATTGGAATGCAGTGGTCCATGATCTATGGAGTTAGCTTCAGGCATTGCGCAAACAGGCAAGGATATACATACATCAGACGATGACCTTGCGCCAAACATTTGTCCAATGGTGCTAAGTAGAAAGAATCTTGCGTGCTATCGAGGGGCGCCATTGCGCTACGTGCTGAGTGAATGAGCGCTTAGTATTCCATGAATCGTACAGTGATGCTGACAGCAGTTTCAGCCCTTGAAACGCGTCGTCGAAAGTTGTGTAAATGTGAAACACAGTTGCTACAAGAGCTGTTGTTTTGTCTGATCATTTCGGAGTCGTCCCGTCACTTGACAACATCAGATGAAAAGCACAACCTCCCAAATGTAGGTAGCAATCCTACTACAGATACAGGTACATGTTCACTGCAGTCTTTTATGTCACTGCTTGCTGTCAGTGCTCTATGCGTTGCGGTATAATCAACAAATACGGACAACGTCAAGAGGCAGTCATTATTCCATGTATCTCCTTTGAATTACAGAACACGCTATGCTATGCTCGTCCTGTACTTAAGACAAGCATCCATCTTGCCGCCTGATTACAAGGTCCCCATCAACGCCACCACACATGAAGATGTAAAACCATTACCAGCGCTCTTTCTTCCGAATGTACCAATAAGAGACTCCAGTAGACCTTTTCAAAATAGAGGCCAAGCAGAATCGAGCTCAAGTAGGGGAAGACTCAGGATGATCATGCCGCAGCAGCCCTATTCCTGGCGTTCCTAGCATCTCGAGCTCTATCATTTTCTTAGCCTAAATCAGTACAGTATCATGGTTAATCGAGGCTTGGGAGCACTCACCTTAATCCGAAAACCAGGCCAAGAACCAAGGCAAGTATGCACACTGTAGACATATGTTGTTAACATAGGCGCCTCGAAGAGTCGTAATTACGCAGTACTTACCAATCAGAACGATGATAAAGAAACACCACTTCCTCAACTTCCTGGCATTGCTGGCGCTCTTGATACCCTTGTCAAGTTGCACGTTGCCCTGCTCGGTGTCTTTCAATACATCCTCAGTTTGAGCCGCCGTTTGCTGCATTGGTGCTTCTTGCAACACAACAGCTTCGGCCAGGTCTTGAAACAGTTGGCTGAGCTCGATAAGTGTACGCTCAATTTGCTGAATGTCATTGTGTCTTGCGCGGACCGAACCAAGCACACTTTGAGCAGCTCCAGTTCTATTGGATTTCAGCTAAACAATAGTCAGTATGGCGAGTTGAATAAAAATCGTGAGCTATCACATACAGCAGTTTGAAATACACCCTCATCACCCCAATCGGCATTTGCCGCCTCGCTGACCTCAACATCTGTGGCTTCAGGGTTGACGATACGGTATTGGCGAGCAATTTGGTCACGATATCTCTGCCTATAGTCTTGCTCTTCCGCTTGGTAATCTGCTAGCTGGCTTTTGAAGTTTGACTTGAGTGTACGAATCTGGCTGTCTTTAGTTTGGTTGCCGTTGCTTTTCACAGCATCTGTCTCCAGAAGCCTAATCTGATCCTTGATGCGAGTGTTGAGGATTTGTGTTTGTGCCACAATGTTCTCAAGCTGTGCCGAGGCAGATGTGTCCGGGCTGCTAAGTACGCGCTGATGGACGATGCCAATCTCTGCAATGTTCGCAGTCAACTGGCGAATTTCACTTTTGACACCTTCCACACGGGTGAGGAAATCTTGGTTGCCCATCGGACCGGTCGTCGCTGTCATTGGCACATCCTGGCCAGGGAGTTCTTGCATCGGTATTGCGGGTACTGGAGGCGCATAGCTGCCTGTTGGTCGCGAGTAGTCTGATGCAGCGGAGACGCCAGAAGCCATATGGGATGGGGTAGGACGAGCTGTCTAAGAAAAATGGTCAGCACGCTAAGATACAAGCATTGAAGGTTTTTCAGAAGGGTGGCATACCGGGTCGTAGACTGCTTGGCCTCCATATGGGTTTGATGCGCCGTAAGGGTTTGAAGCGCCGTATCCTGTCGCAGATGTGCCGTATGGGTTTGACCCTGCAGCTGATGTGCCGTATGGGTTACTAGAGCCATATCCGCCAGCGCCTGCACCAGCACCTTCCTCAGCGCCACCGTATGGGTTGCCTCCGTACTGCTGATAGCTTCCACCACCGTAAGACATGACTGGCGATGAGATAGGATGTTCCCAGAATATGATAGTAAGCTCAAAGGGGTTGTTGTTGTTGTCGCGCGGTAAACAGTTGTATAATTGATCTGGATATCACCACCTTAGAGTGTATGCGATGACAATGGCGATGGCGGTAAAGCTGCTGCAACCAACGATGATATGGTGAAAGAGGCGAAGTCGAGAAGGTCAAGAAGGGAGTTGAGACGATAGGGTGGAAGATCTCAAACAATAATAGGAGGGACTCGTTGCCTGTTTAGCGTCGTCGCCAAATTTAGCAACGATCGGCGCTTTAAATTGCGAAACGGCCAGAGAAGGGTAGCCTATTCCTTCCCTTCATGAGAAACGTCACTTCCCCATTGGATTGGCCTACCTTACGACGACAAGCAAGCACACCCTCAGGTACATTGTAGCCTTGGATTCAAAGACAACCTCCAGCATATCCTCCTTCCAGTGCGCTCCTTGGTGTAATCCGGCCCCCGACTCTAGTCTTCCCTCCCTGCGAAACACTTCCTCACCATGGCCGACGTGCCAATTGGTAAGTCCAGCAATGACCCCGCGTTATATGAGGACAACAGGCTGACATCCAATATTATAGTGCTCGATGGAGGAACTGGGTTTCTGAAAGTTGGCTATGCTGGCACGGTATACCGCTTCAATCATGAGATGCTGGACATCAAGCTCACCATCACCTCCAGAACTTCCCTGACCACCAATTCCCCTCCATTGTTGGCCGCCCCATCCTCAGAACAGAAGAAAGGACCGAGAATGATATAGTGCTAAAAGATATCATGTGTGGTGATGAGGCCGCAGCAGCGCGATCGATGTTGCAAATCAGCTATCCTGTATGAGGAACGCAATCATCCGAGACCTGCTTGGAAGCATACTAATGTGCCCTTCTCCGCATACAGATGGAAAATGGTATCATCAAGAAATGGGACGACATGCAACATCTATGGGATTTTACCTTCGGCGAGAAATTGCGCATTGACCCTACTGGCCGCAAGATCCTCCTCACAGAACCACCAATGAACCCTCTTCGAAACCGTCAGCAGATGTGCGAGGTCATGTTTGAGCGTTACAGTTTCGGTAGCGTCTACGTCGCCATTCAGGCCGTACTTGCACTTTACGCCCAAGGTCTTTCATCTGGTGTTGTCGTAGACTCTGGTGACGGTGTTACGCATATTGTTCCCGTCTACGAATCTACAGTCTTGAACCACCTGACGCGTCGACTGGATGTAGCAGGAAGAGACGTCACGAGGAATCTTATCGCATTGCTGCTACGACGGGGATATGCGCTCAATCGTACTGCCGATTTCGAAACAGTTCGCCAGATTAAGGAAAAGCTCTGCTATGTTTCCTATGATCTTGAACTCGACCAGCGTCTTAGCGAAGAAACTACTGTCTTGGTCGAATCGTATACCCTGCCCGATGGTCGTGTCATCCGTGTTGGAAGCGAACGATTCGAAGCGCCAGAATGTCTTTTCCAGCCGCACTTGGTAGATGTGGAACAGCCAGGTATGGCGGAGTTCTTGTTCAACACTATTCAAGCCGCAGACATGGATGTGAGAAGCAGTTTGTACAAAGCGATTGTGTTGAGTGGCGGAAGTAGTATGTATCCTGGATTACCAAGTCGATTGGAGAAAGAGTTGAAGCAGTTGTGGTTGACGAAAGTGTTGAATGGCAATCCGGAGCGACTTAGCGTGAGTATAGTGTCATTTCTGAGCACGATCAATTGAGTACTAATATGTGTATACCAGAAATTCAAGGTGAGAATAGAAGATCCTCCACGAAGAAGGCATATGGTTTTCTTGGGAGGAGCAGTATTGGCGAATATTGTAAGTCGTGGTCGGCTCTTGCTAACTGCCCCAAGAGCTAACATACAATATAGATGGCAGACAAACCAGATATGTGGATCTCAAAGCAAGAATGGGAGGAACAAGGTGCAAAGGCTTTGGACAAGCTCGGTGCAAGGTAGTGTGGCCACTGAACATAGAGAAAGACATACAATCCACAATATGAAACCATGCTGGAACATGATTGCTCAATGCTTCAATAAGCTTGCAGTTAGTAGCACTACAAATGACGTGAATGTACTGATCACGTTGATGCTGGGTATGAGCTGGAACTAGTATGCTATGAAACACAATTATGCCTAAGCTATTGCCTCATCTTCTGAATAGTCATTGTATGGTGTTTACTGGGGCTTCTCAAACAGGAGTCTCGGCCGAAACGGGCAAGTGGTGATATGTCAACTCTGGTACATTCGCGTTCCCGTGGTTGCAATCCACAGTCCAAACATCTCCGCTCGTCCCGAATCTCGTCCATTGAAACAACACCGACACATTGGCGAAACACGACGACAACACTCAAAGTTTAGACGACGACAACGACTCCGCACCGCCTAGCAACCCTCATCTTTCGCTGTTTCAATGCGCTTCCACCATTAATATCACGAACGTCATCCCAATATCGTCCATCTTGGCATAATTCTTGCGATAAACAACGACTCCATGCTCCAAGTTATAACGCAACCTGCAGTACACGCTTTCGGAATGTCCTCTTCACAACGACCAACACGTAGAAGGAGTGCGCGTCTGGCTTTTGACGACGAGGAAGACACGCGACCAGCGAAAAGGGCAAAGACCGGTGAGAGTGCTCCAGTCGCGCCAGTAAAGCAAAGCACGAATCGCAAAACAACAACCGCATCCAAGAAATCTAAGATATGTAAGATATATCCCATGGCAGAACGTGCGCGACGGGTGTGATGTCAATGCTGACCATGTATTTAGCATACGAGGAAGAAGCAGATGGATTCCAGTTTTCGCGCGCAAAGACGAAGAGGACGACGCGCGCGCCAGTACCACGAGTATCGCCATCCAAATCAACAGCAACCAAAGACGAATTGCAGCCACCAGCTGCGCACGCCCCTCCGCAGGTAGATAAGCCACCACGAGTAACATCGAGTCGAGGGAAAAAACAGCAACCTCCAGAACCTCCAGCACAAGAGCAATATGAATTACCACGGCGGCGGTCTGGAAGGTTGTCTGGAGATAAAGTTGAGGCTTTGTCGCGAGCGGAGCCAAAGTCGAAATCGAATAGCAAAACAACGAAAACAAAGGCACCACCGAAAGAAGCCAAAGCGCCATCGCCAGCACCAGCGCCTCTCGAAGATGCTCCCACGGATGCGCCCAAGTCAGATCAATCTAAAGCAGACGAGTCAAAAGGCCCTACCAAAATTGCTTTGCCATTCGCGGACACCCCAGTAATACAACGAAATAAAGAGATGCGAAAGAATAGCTCTACAGCGCGAAGGAGCAGTGCGGGCATGCGCGGACGACGAGCCAGTTCGTTAATGGATGCTGGAATGTCAAATGGTGAGCCAAGAAGGGACGCATCAAGGGCAACAATATATACTTACACGCAAACAGCGTTACCACATAGCGAAGTCGAAACATCCGAATTTTACAAGCACATCAATCAAGATCTCATGGAGCCACGACGAATGAAGCAATTATTAGTATGGTGTGGCACGCGAGCGCTACCAGAGAAACCATCAGGGACGGCGGAGAACGTCAACGCTATTTTAGCAGGTCTGTTTAGTAAAATCAGGAAAAGACGACAACATAGCTAACATGATCTAGCTCGAGTGATACAAGAAGAACTGCTGCGAGACTTCTCTAACAAATCGGACATGTCAGATTGGTTCAACAGAGTACGTAAAGCCTATTAGTCCGTGAATCAAAGCAAGCATTAACAGTAAACAGGAGGATATAGCACCGGCTTCCTTGCTCAAGAAACCAAATCCTCGAAATGTACAAAATGCACTGAAATTGCAAGAACTCGAGCTTGAAGTCAAGAGGTGACTGAGAACTCCATTGAGACACTCTCCGACATAGCATACTAACAACATTTCCAGACTCCAAGACGCAAAAGCATCCTGGGACAACGTCCTATCAACCAGCGCCACCACAATATCCAAAGAAGCGACAGCAGATGAAGCCCAAACCAGCACCACCTCCACCGTCGTCAACCCAGCTTTCCTCACCGAACAAGACTCCGCCCTCCTCCACAGTCTCACCACACACTCCGACATTGTCGACAACGCAATATCACGCTTCACACACTCGACGACGGGTCTCGAACTACATCTCGACAGTTTGGCAGATGGCGTGCATAAGGTGAAGAAACTCACTGAAGCAGTGGACGAAGTGGCAGATCGAGTGCAAATTGAAGCATCGAATGCATTAGAACGACGGGATCGGGATGCGTTGGAAAGGGCGGGAACGGCGAGGTTGGGTGTTGGTGATATTTTGAGAAGTTTGGCAAGGACGGGAGGAGTGATGTGAGTGTGTTTCATGATTTTGTGAGCATGAGAATGAGGGAAGGACGGAGAGGTGGCCGGGGGGCAGATTACTGTTATGCGCTTTAGGATACCCACGCGAATGACGACTTGTGTGTTTTTATGAAATGGAAATGGATCAACGTTGTTTTCTTGGTCATGTTTTCTCGTAGATGTGTGACGAAGGCAGATTGAGGCTAGGCGTACAAACCTCCCGCCCTTCTCAATTGTCGCCCAGTGAAACGCAGTTCTGAGACTGACACGTTCGACTACGTACTTTCGGCTGCTGGCAATCCTCGAAGTTCTCGCATATTCGACACTACAGCTATCCCGTCGTACCAAGAACCAAAAACCATACTGCGTGGATGGGTGGGGGTGAGTAGGAGGGCGAATACATGATCCCCAGATCGTATCCCTTCCTGGCGCCCCTCAGGTCAACGATAAGCTGCTCGCAATCCTCGACGTTCGACACTACAACTATTCCATCTTACTAAGAATTATACTGCTCCCATCCTCATCCGCCTCCTCATCACAGACCGCTTCGATGTGGAGATCTATACGACTTTAACAAAAAGCACAAACTGAGGAAAAGGCCAAAGCCACTGAGACCAATAGCGAGGTATTCAGCACTTCTATATCCCTGCAGAATGTGTGCTTTTGAGTCTCCGCCATGATTGACATTCCCCTCAATAGTTCCTCCAAACCCAAGAGCCAGCGAGATGGAATAGTTGACAATGGTGTTAATAAGACTCGCGGCCATGCCCTGCTCCTCCTTCCCCACGGCATTGGACAAAATAATTGTGCCCGCCGGGAATGACATGTCCATACCCCAAGACATGACTACCGCCAGCACAAAAAGCTGGCCCCAGTAGATTTGGTCCGGCGGCGTTAGACCGTTCGGCAGACAGATGCGAGGCCCGATACCCTGGAAGACGCGGGCGAAGATGAAGAGGACGGAATTCGAGTAGGCAGCCAGGCCGGCGATCAGACTCCACACAGCGAACCAGAGGAAGCCGAAGATGAAAAGACGCTTGTAGCCAAAGACGTCACCCATACGTCCGGAAAGAAGAATGAATGTGCTGACTGTCAGACTATAACCAGCCACGAGCCAAGAGAATACGCCTGGGTTCGTGATGTTGTAGTGGTCGCCGATGACATGAAGAATGGCGGCGGCTTGTCCGAGAGCAGCTTAAGCCATGAACTGCGCCAGGCAAACAACAGCGATGAAGAGGACTTGGCGGAAGGGTGAAAGATTGAGGGCGGGAATGGATGATACAGTCTGCTGGATCGCAGGGCTGTTAACCTGATCTTTGTCATTTAGCAAGGTCATGTCTTTCTCTTGACTGGCTGTTGGATTCGCTGTCTGAGTAGTCGTGGAAGAGTCGTGTGGGCCTATTTGATGGTTTGGCAGTGGTCGTCCAGCAAGGTCATCTTCAGGGAGACTCTGATTGATGACTGTAGCCTTGGGTTGTGGGACTGTTGCCCTCATAGTCTCGCGCATGATTGTGGTAAAGATCGCTCTATCAATCTCGCTCCACAGATGGCAGTCCTTCTGAAGCCAAAGTTCACGGTATCTTGCCTTGGGGGAAAGGGCGCCGCGCAAGACTTTATACCATCATGAGCGCAACCATGGCAGCAATAGACTGGGCTGACGATCGACGACATGATTGATGAGTTGAGCCGTCCCTAGGCTCTATACCACCTTCTTCTTGATGTCACACGGAGTTTGAAAAGACGCGGTCACTACGGGAGTGAAGCCGGTTGGCCGTTGAGATAGAACTTATTTGGGTCTTTTCATTGGCTGCAGTAGACGCCGGCTCCACGTGCTTGGACCCTTCCCACAGATTGGGCGATCATAGATACCCGATTGAGAAGGTGCCTTTTTAGAACAACAACAATCCTTTGATCAATGTGAGCTCATACATATACCATGTACACTACCATGAGGCTGTTACTGCCGAATGACGGCGGTCCCTCCCACAACGTAACCTCATCTCAACGATTGGCACCCTCGAAGCAGCAGTGGACGGCACGGCGTGTAGAGATAGAGAATCTCTACGTAAGCAAGCGATGGAAGTAACGTCGCATCATGTCGCATATGGAGACTATGCATAAGTTTGTCGCATCGTATGCGCCTCTCCAATCTTTGCTCTCATGCAACGTTAGGTCCGCTGTTGTGAATGCTAACATTGAGACTCTGCCAATTATAGTTAGCAAGCATACAAGAAGAAGCGGCTTTCTCTTTGGGCCGTTCACAAGAACAGGTCGCGAATCGTTACGAATGTGTCGTCTGTAACTTTCTCCGCATCTCTGACAACTTCTCTCGGTGTAAGTGAGGCCTCCAAGCCCTTCTTAAGGTTCTTCACCAGCGTGAAGAACTTCAGTATGAGGCTCTATGATTCCGTCCCCAGCAGCGACTCGGGTCTCGCAATTATGTAGTCCGGGTCCAATACTCCTGCGCCACCGAGCAGGCATGGTGTCAACGCTACATTCAATCTGGCATTTGATCTGCTCGACCAAAACCACGGCGACCTCACTGGTAAAATGGTTCGGAGAGGATTTCTGCTGTTGGACAATGTATTATCACTCGAAGGCCCTGCTCTGATCTGGAACTTGCTGGGAATCATGCACTGTATGATAATACGACGGAATTACCATGTCTTTCACATGCTCCTGCGTTATATCAGTGGACTAGCCCAGCAGAATCTGCCAAATACACATCCAGCGATTAAGGTTCTACGTTCTTTGGGCATGACTTTAGATGCCGAGTTATCAACGACAAATGCGGGACCGTACTCTAACACAGACAGAAAGCCCTCAGTTGATAACTCGAGCCCCGACGATCGTGACTGGAGCAGGCTCGCCGCAGGATATCAAAGCATCGCCCATATAATCGAGCAAGCATAGATCCTCAACGCCGAGCTGGTCTTCTCTCGTTTTGATCCACGACTATTCCCGCTATACTTTGGGCTCAACATGCATGGCTCATCTATGCAAACCACATCTGCTCTATTTAAGCCTGTTTTGCGCTGGTTCACTAACGACGACAGTCTCAAAAGACTAGAGGCAGCTGCAAACTCTCATCGAGCCATCCTTCCCAATGACAGACACAACGGACTCCTGTACCTTACTTCGCAGCTTGGTGACTTTGACACGATCCAGGCTGATAGTATCGCATCTCTTAACCAGCGAAGCACAGATTTTCTCTCGGAAGCCGTGTACCACTCACAAGATGCTGCGCGCTCGCTGCAAACTGTCGCGGCCCTGGTAACATCCAAGCTGATCGAGATGTGGCCTCCAGAAGCGATAGCGATACCGATGGGAATATCTCGCCACGACAAGCCGACCATGTTGCCTGCGTCATGAAGGCTCTTGTTCCATCTCGTGAATCGTGCAGGAGGGATGAGCATGGCGGGAAAGCACGAAATCGTGTGGTGGAACAGAGGCAATGTATTATCAAACTGCTTGAGTATGCATATGGTGGATTTGATCCTGAGGTTACTGGGGAGTTATGGTTGTTGAAGGAAGCGTTGCTTGACGCTGAAAGGCTGGAGGAAGCGATAGTGGTTGAGAATGATGTTACGAGAAGAGTTGAAGTGGTGTGTAGAGATCTTGAGATCATATAGCGCTTTTTTCTTCGTATAGTGTGCAGCTCGACAATGCTTGGAGCATAAGTTCAGTGTTGGATTTCCGCTCCAAACGCCTTTCTCTCCCAAAAAGCCAGCAACACATGTTTGTTGCGGAAATAAATACGTGCTTTCTAGATTACTGCCGGGCGAAGACGAGCTACATGGGTTCGGAGTAGAAGACAATTCGAGCACTAAAAAGCCTACGCAGTAGAAAACCGGACCAGCTATAGGGTTGAGCGTGACCAGTGAGGAACAGATGCATAGAGCAATTTGTAGGCACAGGTCATCATAATTTTAGCCACTGTACACGTCCTCAAACCCAGATACTAACATTACGCGACTTGTCCTCAAGTGCTTCCGGCGATGGCGCTGAAGTGTAAGAATGCTGCTTAAAGACTAGCGGCTTTGTGTTTCGATCAAAGTCGAGCCGTCAGACACCAGGCTCAAGCTGGTCCAGACTTGTCGTGCCGTTGTTGTCTTGGATATTGTCGTGCCGTTGTTGTCTTGGATATTGTCGTGCCGTTGTTGTCTTGGATATCGTCGTGCCGTTGTTGTCTTGGATATCGTCGCTGCCTGTATGTGCCTGCCTTGTTCGCAAGCGTTGTATGTCGTGTAGATAAGGTAACCAGCAAAACCCACATGTACAGAAAATGCGACTTACATTCAACACCGGTGTCGTGCGTTGACGTACTTACCCAGAGATTCTCAGAGGAAGCATTGCCAAATCCTATTCCATATATCCAATCCACCCCATAATGCTATATTTCCAAATCTGCAGGTTTGCCCGAGTGCCCAAGTTCGCCTCGTAATATTGTCCTGCCAGCTTCACATGACAACACAACAAGCTCGTATACATGACCTGACAACCTTCTCCTCCGCCTGCTCCAGTTGCATCTGCTCCTGCGTCTTGTGGTTTTGTTGCTGCTGTGGATGATGTGGCTGCTGTTGCTGCTGGCCATACTGCGGCTGTGCATGCGGCTGATACTGTCCCTGCCCACTGCCACCACCACCATATCCACCTCCCTGCCACCCGCCCGCCCACTCCTGCATGCTCGGCATAACAGCCTCCCCTCCCTTCAAATCAACATAAATCCTGCCCTCATTCCTCTCCGTCTGAAACTGCAATCCCTCCTCCTTACAAATCCGCTCCACCATCGGCTTGATCTTCTGTATATGCCCCGGCGAATGTATGCCTTTACCCACGATAACATGCAAATGGTCTTGTCCTTGGCTCTTTGCGGCGCGGATGCGCGTTTCGAGGATTTGTTCCGCTTCGTCGACGTATTGGCCGTGGAGGTCGATGGTGTCGCTAGGCAGAGAGGAGATGGTATTGTTTTGAAGGAAGATGAATTGCGAGGCTTGCGCGTTGTAGGCGGCAGCGGACGCTTGGTGTTGTTTGCCGAGCGTGGAGAGGGAGGAGGCTTCGGCGCCATTATTCGTGGAGTAGGCTTGGTGCGCCTGCCGGGCGCAAGTCAGGTTAGCTTGTTGATGGGGTATAGTGTTGGTTTGGGACAGGTTGGGTCTTGGGCTGGGTTGGGTTTGGGTTGGATTGGCTGTGAGAATGTGGTTTTGTTATGAAGGACGTACTCGATCGAAACACGACTGCGCTTTTGCATGTTCTTGGCGCGCAAGGTTGCGCAGGCGGTCGTATTCTTCTTCTGCGGCGGAGGATTGCGAATGGTTGAAGGCTGCGATGATTGCGCTCGGTATTCATGTCGTCTGGCGCGAATGTGTGGGGGAGACGTACCTCGTTCGCCGAGCTGCGTGTCGTGGCTTGCCATTGCGCTTATTGCAATTACAAACGAAGGACTTTGGTCAGTGGGCTTGTTGGGGAGGGCGCAATGAAAGGAAGGAGTCAGAAATAATTTGTATGCTTGTTTGTTGATACCTGAGCCGCTAGCGTCGTTTTGTTGCGAGGCTGAAACGCTCCTGAAACTGAGGTGAGAAATTGTGCCGAGGTCAATTTTGTCGAGCTTGTTCATTTTAGCTGAATTCAGGGATGTGCGCAATGGCTATCGAACTCGCGACTTCAGTTTGCAAAACACCTGAAAGCATGATTATATTTTGACCACAATGGTGGTCAGCCTTCGGGGGACAAAATGGACAGACATAATGTATGGCCATTCAAAGTCCATCTGATATTTCCACGTAATATAATATCACCTCATACACATTCACGAATCCATCACAGACCTTCATCCATCACTCTAAACCATCTCCTCAGCACCAACAGCTCTACACCACCTCGGCCAAACCCGCTTATACAAACTGACACCAACAGCCTCCTGCATCCCCACCTTGGCATCAAACGTCGCCTTGAAATATCCATGCGTTCCCAAACTCTCCTTGATCTGTCCCTGTCTCCCACGATTCGTCCACAGCGGTAGAGCTTTGAACCATGCCACATCCTCGGTGTTGAAGAACATGTAGCGAATAGTGACGACGCGCTTGTTGACTTTAAAGGGTTCGCCCGTAAGGACGATGCGTTTGGCGATGGTGCGGGATGTGGAGGCTGGCAGAGAGGTGCCGGAGGCTATCAGTGTGAGGGCAGAGTTGGCGGAAGGAGTATTGGCGGAGGTCATCTCAATGTCGGCATCGTCGTCGTTATCGGAGGATGTCATGGGCACGCTACGCTTGAAGAACAAAGCTGGCACGCTGCCCCATGTCAAAGGACCGATCCAACTCGCTACAGCTGTTCGACCTGGATGCAGGAAGCGCTCGAACTTGTGCACGTCATTCGGCGTGTTGCCCGGCTGACTGAAGAGCGGGTTGATGATGAATCGTCGAGGACCACACTGCACTATCATCTCTTCCTTGCTCTTGAGTGGTTCGGGATATTCGGAGTCGAGAGTAATGGAAAAGTTTGCGGCTGTGCGCTTATGCTCGTGTCGTAGGAGTGAGTATACTGCTAGAGGCTTGGAAGCGTCGTAGGTGGTCTGATAGGAGGTGGGTACGCTGCGGATGTGGATGGAGACGCGAGTACCGGGCTGGACACCGCCCGTCATAGAATCACGAAGCACACGAGATCGTGCACCACGATAATCGCGGATGTCGAGGAGGCGTGCCCAGTGATCGGGCTGGTAGAGTGTGTCTTCAGTAGTATCCCATGGTGACGTTCGCAATGATTTCAGTCCGCGGTACTTCTGAAGACGTTCCCTGGCCAAGACAGTTGGCTGTAATTCGATCTCGTCTGGGAATTTCAAATCTTCTGCTGCTGCTTTGTTCTTGTTTGCGCGGAAGTTTGCAATGTTGTCTGCTTCGTCATCCGGTGACACGTCTTGGAACATTTCTGATTGTGGATATTCCGATGGCCCGCCTTCTGTTTCAGGATATGGTTGAGCACCTTCGACACCATCGGCTGGACCGGCGACGGCATCTGTCATCGCCATGTCTACCATGTCGTCATCCTCGTCTTCGAGGTCAGAGCCAGAGTCCGACAAATCGCTAAGATACCATGCTGCTTGATACTTTGATGTTCCTCTCGGTACTCGTTTCGGTATTGGCGCGGCTTGCTCATCTTCATCTTCAGAATAGTAGTGGTGATCATCGAGCAGAACACCTTTACGTTCGGAGGCGATAGTGGACGCTGCTGCTATCGTCTCGACGTCCTGCATGACTGTTTCTTCTGGTGCAAGTTCATCCAGGTTGTCCTGCTCTTCTGTCGGTGTGTCCAGTGGTGCTCCGTCTTCCTGATCGATAGTCATCGCGTTATGCTTTCCTTTCCTCAGGTCGTTTCTTGGTGCTGCCACAATCTTCTCAATCTGAAAGTCACCCCAGTCTCCCACTTGCACTAGCCGATCTGCCTTCAGGTTCTTGCCTCTTACTACACCAGTCACAACACACTGCGCTGTTGCTTTCTCTCCTCCCGAGCTATTCGTTGCTTCCCATTTCACATCTTCCACAGCCATCCAACTTCGCTCTTCCCGCCACCGTACACCCTTTGGTGTTGTCGTACATAACGACCTCACAATGTTCTGACATTCCTGTCGTGAGTCAAACGAGAAGACCTTTTCTTGTGTCGCAAAGAAGTGGGTTATAAAGGACTTCAACGACCCCAATACACCTGGTCGCCTCTTCGCAGGCTCGACCTTATCTAAACCTTGGACAGCTGTGTACACATTCGACACTCCTTGACCCTCCACACATCGTAAGATCTGTTCACCCAGCTCGTCCACTTCCTCTTCTGCTGACAGCACAAAAAGGACATAGTCTGCTACTCTGCATGCATCCAGAGCCGCGAACAGATCCTTCTTCACCACCAGATATGCTAGGTTCTGCTTGAAACGATCGACACGGACCTGTGTAAGTCCAGCGGAGGAAACGGGAGTTTCGATATCAACGCTCGAATTCAAATTGTGCAAAGCCGTATTCAGATCCAGGTCATCACACAGAGGCACCACAGCAATCACCCTAGGTGCTCCGTCCTTGCCAGCAAAGACGTTCGTTGCCTGGGTATGGCTCTGATCTTTAGCCACCCTTCTTTGTTTGGCCTGATTCCGACGATCCAGCTTTGACATCATTTGTTGGTGTGGCGTCTTGCGCGTGCCTTTTTCTAGTGATTCAACCTTGCCCTTGGCTCTATCTTTCAATGCACCTTTGCTGGTAAAACGAGGCTTGAACGCCTTATGCGATTGCTTTGTCGTGCTGCGGTGGTGATGAGAGTCCACTGGAGCGGGCATTTTGGCGTCGCCACCAGCTTTGAATCTAAATGGAAGCGAGGCCAGCGTGGTCAAGGTGCGAGTGGATGTGAAATTCAGACAGATTTATTGCATTGAATTACGTATGTTGACTTGAGAGATATCAGGGAGAGGGTATGATGTCTCTCGAACTTTTTTGGCAGGCGGAGCTAGCTCCGGGTATATTTTGTTTGTACATTGGCCATTTTCTTTTCTACGTTCGCCCTTCAGGTCAGCAATGTAATGGCAGCCTCCGCCACTCAGGTCGCAGTCTCATCAGACAGGGCGCCCTTATCGCGTCAAGAAGACGATGCCCTCGCCGCCAAACGACGCGCTTTCGAAGCGAAGACCAGTTATGGACGAGGAAAAGAAATCTCTTTGAACAGGATTCAGGATAAGAAACTCAAGGGAAATTTGAGAGCACTGGAAAACAAGTACAAAGATGCCACGCTAAAAGCAAGAGATGCCGAGATTCTGCTCGAGAATGAGAGTGGTTTCCTGGAGGCAGAAAATGCGCTGGAAAAGACATATCGTGTACGACAGGCGGATATCAGGCAGGACCTAGGAGTGCAAACAGCGAAGAAAGGATTTGAGTTGAGATTGAATGATCTTGGACCATATGTGACAGACTACACGAGAAATGGAAGAGAACTGTTGCTAGCTGGAAGGAAAGGTCATGTGGCAACCATGGACTGGCGCGATGGGAAGTTGGGCTGTGAGATTCAGCTGAACGAGACTGTTCGAGATGCCAAGTGGCTACACAACAATCAGTCGTTCGCAGTGGCGCAGAAGAAATACGTCTACATCTATGACCGAGCAGGCGTGGAAATACATAAACTACAGAAGCACGTTGAGGTCACACACATGGAGTTCCTGCCATACCATTTCCTCCTCGCAACAATCGGTAACGCTGGATATCTCAAATATACGGATACCTCAACTGGACAAATGGTGATTGAATTGCCTACGAAGCAAGGCGCACCAACTGCCTTCGGCCAGAATCCTCACAACGCTGTTTTGCACGCGGGGCACCAGAATGGTCAAGTTAGCCTTTGGTCGCCGAATTCGTCCACACCGCTTGTAAAGATACTGGCACATCGAGGACCAGTCCGTGCTCTTGCTACCCACAGAGAAGGTCGATACATGGTATCGACAGGTCAAGACCAAAGAATGGCAGTTTGGGATGTCAGGATGTGGAAAGAGGTCAACAACTATGCTCTACATCAGCCTGGTACCACTATCGCGATCAGTGACCGAGGTCTAGCAGCTGTAGGATGGGGAACCCAGATTTCTATCTGGAAGGGCTTATTCGATAAAGCCGCTGCCGTTCAAGAGAAGGTTCAGCGTCCATATATGCAGTGGGGTGGTGAGGGTCAGAGGATAGAACGTGTGCGATGGTGTCCACTCGAAGACATCCTCGGCATCTCGCACAACGAGGGGTTCTCCAGCATTATCGTTCCAGGCGCTGGTGAAGCTAACTACGATGCTCTTGAGGTCAACCCCTACGAAAACGCCAGACAGCGACAAGAAGCTGAAGTCAAGTCCTTGTTGAATAAGCTGCAACCAGACACGATTTCGCTCAATCCTGACTTTATCGGCAATCTTGATTTGGCTTCTGCAGAGACGCGTAAGAAGGAGAAAGATCTGGATCGTGTTCCAGAAGATCCAGTTGCAGACCTGAAAAACCGTGGACGAGGAAAGAACAGCAGTCTACGCAAGTATCTGCGCAAGAAGGGAACCAAGAACATCATTGACGAGCGTAAGCTCAGGATCCAGGATTTGATGAAGGAGCAACAGAAGAAGAACAACAGTCGACTTAAGGAGCAGGCGCAAGAGCTTGGTCCTGCTCTGGCAAGGTTTGCTCGTCGCAATGGTTGATAATGCGGTGGCCGTATTTCATCCGATGGCTACTGTTTCTGGTCTTCATGAACGACATGACCGGTAACATGATTACGCGTTGCCGTGATTGACAGCATCTTCTACCGCGCGCCGCACGATCTCGCACGCCCACTCAAGGCACGCCGTTATATCCTCTTCACACTCTCGAGGCATTACATCCAGCGCCAGAGCCTTGCAAGCTTCATGCGCAATCTCCCCATCGACATCGCCGTCCTTGAAGAGAAAGGCGTGCTCCTTGACATAGTTTGGCCAAACGATATCATCCACATAGCCTGGAGGATCTTCCCAAAAACCTTCGAGGGTTACATATCCTGAACGAGCTTCGCGGCGACGTTTGGCAGTCGCATAGCTGCTTATTGATTAGTGCTGTCATGCGGCTAGGATGGAGTGGTCGAACGCCATCGTCCCACAGGACAGGGCTCAAATATGCATATTACATACTTTGTACGAAGAAACAACCTCACATCCATCTGCTTCCATACCTCCTCCATATTCTGGGAGAAAAGCAAGAATCCATCAACGATAGCAATCTTTAGATCGTCCATGTTCTCCTTCTGCATCCTCTTCTGCATCCTCTCCTTCCATCGTCGCACCACTTGCTCGTCCACTTTCGTCTCACCTACAGAGTTCTGATCCTCCTTGGATACTAAATCTGTTGGTGTCGATCCATGTTGCTTGATATAGGCAAGTGACTTTTGTAAGCCCACTACGTCTATGGACTCGATACAATCCCAGTCCTGGACACCGTTCTTAAAGGGAATTTGGTTGTCGGACCAGTAGTAATCATCTTCGTGGAGAACGAATGTGTTTGGAAAAATGTCACGGAGTAGGCGAGAAAGTGTGGTCTTGCCAGAGCTGGAGACGCCGGAGATGCCTATGAGAAGTGTTTGTGTGGTCATCTTTTTCTGCTTAGTAGAATTCCCACAATAAGGGACTGCCTCTTTCTAAATGAAATGAATAGAACGCTCCAAAGTTGTTTCAGATATCTATGCCAAGACTTTTCAATGGACCGTGCGTCTGTGTTGATATTGACTGACGTCTTTGTTGTTGACCTGCGAGCTTCTGTATGGATTCACCACTACGGCAGCAAGCCAGACCTGATGTGTTGAAGCCTAAAATCGTGTCCTTATATGAGACACTCTTTCAAGTACACTATATCTCCTCGCCTTATCCAAGCCCTTCATCTGCTAATTTGTCTGGCAGGATGAACATACAGATCTTAGCGAAGGCTTCTGGCGTGAGCTCTTACTCCTGAAGCCCGATCGGGCTGGGCTCCAATCCCAGCTACAGCAACTAAGTGTCGAAGACCTGCTCCATGGTTACCAAGTTCGTTTCCTGTTCTCAATCCACATCAAAGTCTTAATCACTAATAATTCGCTACTTAGCACGCCTGCGAACAACTTTTCCTTCGAGCCACAAATACAGCGCGATCCCGCACCTCCCCTGCCGACGAAAACGCCCTTGATGTAAGCTACAAGACATAAAACACATCACCTTCGACACTCACCAACCAAGACCCTAGCAATATTCCTCGAGAACGTCCTGAATAAGAGATATGGCAGTTCTGGGGCAGACATCATCACGGTTTTAGCTGGGCTGGATGACGTGGATGCAATCTTCGCAGATTTCGTGGCAGTCCTGGACGATGTGATACGGTCAGGAAAGACTGGTGAGTGGATACATAAGAAAATGAGGATTGAATTGGGAAGCTTATACGTAGGACAGTGGTATTAAGGATGAAAGCAATTCGAGTCGCCACGATTGCGGTTGCTGGCATGTATCAGACTTCTCTGGTATCGTACTTCATCAATAGGGACTTATTCCCTACTCTGATGAGGGTAAGTTCAGTTACCACACTGAAGAACACTCTCGAGAGCTCAATGCTAATGAGACAAAGTGTATACAAGAGAGTGACTCCGTAGAGGTTGACCAAGCTGTTTCGATATTACTAGGACTCTTAATCAACTACCAGAAAGGAGAGTTCTTATCACCATATCGAACACGCCTTGAAGACTTTGTGAACAGCAACCTCATTAGCAGTATTACCACATCTTATACCAGCATACTCGATTTATGTCGAGATCAGTATACATCGATACAGGACGATCAAGTCGAGGCAACAACCCTTGGAAGTGCCCTTTCATGGCTTGGCTTGAATCGCTCCGCTCCAACAGTACAGCAGCCGTCAGCAAATATGACTGAAGAACAAGTCTTAGCAGCATTCATCGCGTTGTAAGGTTTCCTGCAATGCTATTTCAGACCTTCCAAGCTGATCAGCTTATAGACCACCCTCAAGCGCGAGCACTCTTCTTCTGCTATATGACTTCTCATTAGCCAACAAGCTATTCCGACTCGACCTTGTGACCAGGTCATCAAATGTCGTCCCATTAGCAAGCTTCATTTCTCTGTCTTCATACCTATTTCAGCATGCCCACCGTTCTTCTCGAGCCACATCATACGCTTGTCTGAACCTCCTGACACTACAAGTCCTGCTTTCGGATCTCGATATTACAAGAAGAATATGCAGTGCTGAAAATGCTGCGATCGTGAGGCTGTGTAGACAGAAAGCCCCACCACTACCAGCTGTGAAAGGCGATAGAATTTTAGCTGGTGCGATAATCGATGCAGTCACTGGTGGTATAAGTCATAATCTAAGACAGAGGCTGGATGTGGAACTTTATTGGTAAGTGGTTGACATGGAATATGATGGAGTACGAGTGTACTGAGACCTGTATAGCCTTTTCCTGACAATCCTCACACGTCTCTTCACATTCCTAACCATAACCCGAATAAAGTTTGGTGAGTACAATCTCTCTACCCAAAATAACTACCCAACTGACCGTGTACAACACAGCGCACAACTACGCGTCCCTCTGGTCCAGTCTCTTCACCCTTCTTCGTTTCCTCACTACCCACGCCTCAACCTTTGCATCCCTGCCTTCATCCACAAACATAATCACCAACCTCGTCGCCCTACTCTCTCTATCGTTATCAGCAGGCGAAGCGTTCCTTCCCACTTCATCCGCCTACGACGATTTGCTCTACAAAATCATCGAATCCTCCGACGTTCTCACCAAATTCAGCGACGTCTACAACACAACCATGACTTCTTCCGAAAACAACGCCCGAGGATCAAGTGCACAGACGGACATGAGCTTCATCCTTGCAGTCTCAAAGTATTGCCAAAATCTCATCAAAGAGGCAAACGGTGGCAAAGGTCTTGGCGCAAGCACGAATGCGAGAGAAGTCAATAAGATTATTAGAAATGGGTATGAGGGGTTGCAAATGGTTGTTGAAGAGCATAGGAGAGAGGTGGGTGGTGCGAGGCAGTTGAGTGCTTTGGAAGGATTTAGAGAGAGTGATTGGAGGAGTTTGATGAAGAGGGTGGCAAGGGTTGTGGTTGTTGATGCAAGGGCGAGTGTTATGGCTGGTATGTCATAGCCTTGAGAAGCATTGATCAGGAAAACTTGTGGATTGCCAATGAATCATAAACAACATTTGCGGCTCTACCAAAAGGAATTTAGTGCGACTCTCCACTGTCACTCTGTTGCACAATCTGTCGGCATGCATTACACAAGGTACAGTCTACAGAGTGTCTTCAGGTCTCGACTTGGCTTACTCATCCCAACACCACGTCGTCGTCAGAATTCATGGCCAAGGGAAAGAGTTGCTCAGGGCGGCTGTGAAGAGTGTCCGTGAAACTTTCAAATGAAACGAATGTATCAAAATGCAAATATCAATGGAGGAAGAGCCTAAGATACTAGACAAGGGCATAAGGTAAGTATCTCAGAGAGAGTTAGGGTACCCTACACAGCGGTCCTGCCACGAATTCTGACAACGACGTGACACTCACGCAATCAATGACCAACCACCAAAGCTTTCACGCCCACGCCTTCCGAATTGCCTTCACAACCACTTCCACAGTCTCATCCGGCATGCTCAAAAACGGACTATGTCCAGCATCCAGCTTCTCCACATTGAACAACGCACCCTCCTGCTTGACAATATAATCCTGCCAAAACATTGGCACAGCCTCATCTCGCAAACACTGGATGTACGTGGACGGAATATACTTAATCTGCGGCTGGGAAAGAGGTCTTTCTTATATTGTATCATAGCGCTAGGTCTTGCTCACATTGTCACACAGTCAGCTTACCCAAGATGACACAGTCGGGCTACTGCTTAGTAAAGTCGAGCTACTAACGAAAAGCTTCATAGCGGATGATCAGCTCTCAGCCTCTCGCACACTCTTGTGGCATGTTCACGACACCTCTTGATCTCCTTCATATAGCTCCAGAAGGTTGTCGTCGTCTCCCCTTTGTAATCAGATATTTTCCCCTCTCCCCGCAGCCAATCAGCAACACGTCATCGCGGATGACACAGCCGGATCTGTCTCCTCCAGCCAAGCTTTGCAACAACTTGAACAACATTGATACAAGCTGCACTTCGTAGACCCATCGCTGCCATACCGTGATATCGCCCTCGTGATCCTCGAAGCCTTGTGGGCTTGTGCATTAATACTGCGTTTCTGTTACAAAAAGAGCTTTCACTCGCAATGTCTATGTCCAAACTCGCTCAATTCGGCACCAAGCACATAGCCAAAGGCATAGGCCGACTCACATCCGATGTCTTCGAGACGGGTGCTGGCAGTTATGTAACCACCACCGAAGGCCGAAAATACCTCGACTTCACCTGTGGCATTGGCGTCACCAACCTCGGCCACTGTCACCCCGCCGTCAACAAAGCGGTACACGCCCAAGTCGATAAGCTAATCCATGGCCAAGTCAACATTGCCTTCCACAAGCCTTATTTACAACTAATCGAGTCGTTAATTCCAATGATGCCACATCCCTCCCTCGACACCTTCTTTTTCTGGAATTCCGGCTCAGAAGCAGTAGAAGCTGCCGTCAAGCTCGCCCGACACGCGACAAAGAAACAGAATATCATCGTTATGCAAGGCAGCTACCACGGCCGCACTTTCGGCACAATGGCCATGACGCGCTCAAAAACCGTGTATGGCGAGGGCTACGCTCCCTTGATGCCCGGCGTCTTCTCCGTTCCCTTCCCTTACTGCGCCCAGTGCAGCATCGCTAAGCACTCATCCGGCAAGTTCAACACGGCCAACTGCTGCATGGACCCAATCCTGCAACTCGAACTCCTACTAAAACGCGAGTCCGCACCCTCCGACACCGCCGCCATCTTCATCGAGCCCGTCCTCGGCGAAGGCGGCTATGTCCCTCCTCCCCCACAATACCTTGCCAAAGTAAGGGAAATCTGCGACAAGAACAACATCCTCCTCGTGGCAGACGAAGTCCAATCCGGCTTCGGCCGCACAGGCAAAATGTTCGCAATCGAGCACTGGGGCGTGCGTCCGGATATTCTCATTATGGCCAAGGGCATTGCGAACGGTCTGCCCCTGTCAGGCATCGTTTCGCGCAAGGAACTAATGGACGCTCAAAAACCCGGGTCCATGGGCGGGACCTACGCTGGGAACGCCATCGCCTGCGCCGCGGGCGTAGCCGTCGCAAAGGCCTTCAAAGACGAGAAAATCCTCGACAACGTAAACGCCCGCGGTGCCGAAATGATGGGCATGCTGAAAGAATGCGCTTCTGACTCCGCAACCAAAGACGTCATCTACGACGTTCGTGGGCTAGGGCTGATGTTGGCGCTGGAGTGCACGCCTGGCGGAGGGTTTGCGGCCAAGATACAGAAGAAGTGTCTTGAGCGGGATATGCTGATTTTGACGACGTCGATTTATGATACGTTGAGGTTTATTCCGCCGTTGAATATTAGTAAGGAGGATATGGCTAAGGGGATTGAGATTATTAGGACGGCGATCAGGGAGGTTGCGGAGGAGGGGAAGGGACAGAGTGGGGAGAAGAAGAATCCGCCTGCTTTTGATTAGTGAGATGAAAGGCAATGCGGGCAGAGGTTGTTTGATAAAATCTATTCAAGCATGAGCGTAGCGACGCTCGTGGATGCGGATGTAATGTTTGTGGTTTAAGAGCCAGAGCGAAGGTGAACAATTTGATCTTGACTGCAATACCTATCGGTGAATGACAGATCTTACTTGACGTAAACGAAAGAACGATGATCATGTACAGTACCCTTTCCACACATCCACGTCCAGTAGAGTACGTACCTCGACCCTTACTACTGAGCTTTTGGTTTCCATCAATGTCACAATCGTAGAACTAACGTGAGATGATACTGTTCGTGCAGTGACAGTACCAGTTGTAAATAGATGGAGAATGTAAGAAGGATGTGATGTGGTATGGTGCTGCAAGATTCGCACGAAACGCAACTATCTATCGTCAAGACACGTAAACAGACAACTCTTGTAGATTTCACATCATCCTCAACACGAGTTTCCATCTTCTGTGCAGGCACAAATTTAGTTTTAAAAGGCGAACTGGTGCATGGGTGGTTCACCAGTGCATGTATCTGTAATCACGGCATACGGAAGCAGATATGTGGGCAGCGCAGCTCTACACAGCTCTCTCTTTAGAAATGCTCACAACGGTTAGTGTGCTTGCTAGGTTCATTTATATTGTGGTCTGGGACACGGGACGAACTGTCACGAACATGATGGGGTACGAATTGTTTGTGTTTTTTTTGAGCTGTGCGCAGCCGCTGTTGCAATAATGATGGAACATGTTGATGATGAGGACTGATGCACGCCACTGGGTCAGCACTGCCCGGAGACCCATTGACTACGGTCACAGAAATGCTTCGAGGAGGTTGATTGAGTAGCAATGCTTTGTGTGTACAGAGCGTACAGGACCTTGGGTCTAACTTGAGCGAGGCTCAGCATAACACGTATAGCACTCGAGAGATTACCGAAACCTGGCGTACAACGGGTGTCCGCCTCTTTTGATCGGATATCTGCCATCGACATATACCAATTGCTAACACGCATGTACGAGCAATCGTCCAGATTTTGGGGGAAATGGAATCTCAGAATGGAATCTACCGTCTGCGTTCACTCTATGTCAGCTTTGGCTGCGTGTCGTGTAATGAGCAGACTTACTTGATCCTTGATAAAGTTGATAATACGTCCAGGAAGTTGGAAGACCCGGAACAGGCCTCAGATCCGTCCGAGTAGCGTCAGTGCCAAAGACTGGATCAGCTGGGCTGCAAAGAGGACTGTCCTTGGGCAAAGCACGAAACTTGCAGCACAACGCGTCTCCAACTCTTTGTGAAGCTTACTGAACCACTTTCAGCATTGATTAGCTAGGATGGCCTACCATGTCTCAAATGTCGTATATTAGGATTTCACGTCGTTGCTACAATGCCAGAATATCGAGATGGGGGTGTTGAAGATTTCCAAAAGCAATGTCACATGTGCGGTCTTTGATGTTTCGCGAATATCCGGAGTAGTAGGTTGGCGGCAATGTATATACCTAACGTCCGACCCTTTCTGTAGGCTCTCACGACATGAGACCATGTCCGCATCAGTAATGGCCAGGCTCTGCGCAACTTCTCGCGACTTATTCGATCAGGAGCCGACTCTTGCAAGCAGGAACAACAACCTCATCAACTGCAACCTCGAGAAACTCGACAGAGTGGACGATCTCGACAAGATCCATGATAATAATGTGACTGCTTCCACTCTTACTTTACAGTGTCGATCCTCGTTGAGTTCGTAAAGTGATTAAAGGTAAGCTTCTTCATCCTGGCTATGCCGAGCTCAAGTTTCCAAAGTGTACAATCCGTGAAGAAGGCACTAAAGTGTTGGATAATATTGACAGAAATACCTGAAGAGGACGATCTGGAGGTTTTCACTACTAGAGTGAGCAGTCAATATGGACCTTGAGTAATCATGACAGACTTTTCGAACCATATGCTTACCTTTTTTGACTACGTACAAGACAGCTACTTAGCTGGGGTCGGCATCTCAGAACGCGTGACCACGTGTTTGTCAATGACCGGAAGCAATAAACTTATAGCACTCTCGTGATGTTGGTGGACTTGGATCCTTACCTTAAGTGTACGAGCAAGAAGAAAATTATGCATAGGAGACTATGCGAAACAATGTTGACTTCGAAGGTATTGATGTAAGTGACGGTGGCCAGCCGTAGATGAAGTTCTTTGATGGCTCTTCGTTCGCGTAGCCGAGGTCGTCTGGAAGCATCGTGTGAGCAAGAATGATTTCTGCTCCAGCGGTGGATGTTTGTAATCGTGAGGGAGCAGATATTTGGGTAGAGAGTCCCCTCCCCATACATGACACCATATTTACCTATATTTCACCACGAAGAACCCTGGTACAATCCGTTTGGCTACTGCGACAAGCAGTAATGAGCCTGGTTAGGCCATCACGAACGTGTGCAGAATGTATCAAATGCTACCATCAAGAACGGACTCCAAAAACTCTATTCTCACATCGTGGTATCCGAACCAAGATTAGTGTAAGAGCGTACCAACTCTATTTCGACGTGCTGGAAGGTGTCCAAGAGCTCAGTGACTCACAAAAATGTTATGGAACTTGGGCAATTCATATAAAAGCCTACTCCCTCCTCGCACCATTTTTGCTTTCCTTTCTCTTCTTTTTTTCTTCATCTCCATTCATCGGACACGCACAAGCTGTACTAATCGATCGAATTGCAGAGGCAAAAGTTTTGTGTGATACAGACAACGTGTCCGGTGAGTTACTGAGGCAACTCACACCTCCTCTTCCCTTGCAAACCCGTTTGACTTCGTTCTGGTATCCCGAAACGTGCGATTGCCAGATCGTCGTAACGCCCTTCTCATAAGGAAGAATTTTTCTTTTCTCTACCTTGCAAAACACACTGCCTTCGACTCTGGTATCCCGGAACGTGCGATTGCCAGATCGTCGTACTACCTGCTCCAAAAGACAGGAATTTCAGAATCATCAATATCCGGTTCACATCTCGAGGCCAGTCACACCTCCTCTTCCTTGCAAAACATCTTGCCTTCGACTCTGGTATCCCAAAACGTGCGATTGCCAGATCGTCGTACTACCTGCTCCAAAAGACAGGTTTTTATCAGAATCATCAATATCCGGTTCACTTCACGAGGCCAGTCACACCTCCTCTTCACTCTCTTTTCTTTTTCAACGAACCATCAACATCCGGTTCACTTCCCGAGGCCAGTCACACCTCCTCTTTCTATATCAGAATCATCAATATCCGGTTCACATCTCGAGGCCTGCCATACCTCCTCTCCCCCCAAAACACCGAACCATCACTATCCGGTTCACTTTCCGAGGCCAGTCACACCTCCTCTACCACAATCATGGGAAACTGCTTCAGTTGTTCATCCCAAAAGACCAGAGTCGGCAACTTCTCTGGTCCAATCTACTCAAAGGGGGCCAATCTGAACCCTGACCTCCCTCCCACCTTGGCTCACACCATTGATCAGGAGAAGGCGAGGTCGAGGAAGTCTCATGCTTCCTCTGCCAAATCGAGCGACACCGGCTCAGTCCCTTGGGGCTTGATGTCTGGCCCTGTCTACTCCCGAGGTGCAAACCTCAATCCAGATCTACCTCCTACCTTGGCACAAACCATGGCGGAGAGGAAGGCGGCAAGCAAGGCTGGGAAGGCCAGAAAACTTCCTTCCAAATCCACCAGCACTGCTTCAAGCGCGTCATACAAGACTGCTAGTGATTGGCGTGGTGGGGGTCATACAAAGTGGAGCTGATTACTCGCCCTTTGATAGACCTGCCTTGTCAAAGTATGAAGTCCCAGTGAGCCCTGCGGGGGGAGGGACATCCTTGTGCTTCTCTGCGTGGGGAGCCTCGAATATACATTTGGCTGCGATTCGCTTAGTGCTCCGGCAATCAAGCACGCTATTTATCTGACGACTTCAACGAAGCTGGCATTCGCACGAGCGTGTTTCGAAGTAATTTTGAGGCAAGTTCACAGGCATATGGTCAGCACATTTTATCAGCTGAGCAGGATACACAAAGTACTTTCATGTAGAGTGTTCAGGTCTCGACAAGGAGCGATCAAAAAAGCAGTCTAATTCCATGTTCTCAGATCAAGAAAAGAAAGCACCTACATAGCGACACTTTGCAATCATCTCTAAAGCTGAGATGAGTGATCCGGGATTATAGTAAGCTGGTATCATGACAAGCCCGGTCCTCGAAAGGACTTTGCATGGGTTGATAGCCTTCGACATGGTCTAGAAATAATGAAACCCTACAGTGTGCGGTCGACTGTTTGTAGTATCCTACGCCGGTTGTTGGTAGTGAAAACATGGGAATAGGCGGCGGGGTAGTCATTGGTCGACGACGAGGACGTTGTTTTGGCGCTGTGTTCAGTAGTTCGTGTGAATCTTCGCGTATACCTGGTCAGATTGCGTCTTACAGCCACAAGGCATACCGAGACAGTGTCGCGGGCGAATTAAGTTGTTGACTGCCCTTTACGTTTCAGATCTGGACGAAGCTTTGGCGTGTACGTTCAATGTGCATCGACGTTCTTCCACGATCTGCCATGACGTATCGTACACATTACGCACCTCAGAGCCACTGAAAGACGTAGAATTTGCAGCTTCGCGCGCAGTGCATCGCTACTTGTTCTATCAATCATCGCCACCTATCTTCGCATGCTTGAAGTATTTCATGCCAACCCACGCAACAACTACCCACACCCAACTCATTACTCCCGTCAACACCATCAAGCTCGGATAGTACCCAACAATCGGCAGAGTCGGATCGTCCTCAAACTCTGGCGGTGCATATGGAGTCGTCCCAACGTCCCAAGCCCAGCTCCATACACCGAAACACGAACCCATTCCAATTACGAAGACAAGCCATGTCACAATGAGGATGATATAGCCCCACCACTCCGTCTCGGAGTAGTCCCAAGTGTCATCTGTTGAGAGACTGGAGGTAGAAAGAGCGTTGTCCAGGATCGAGGTTGGGAGAGGAATGGTATGAGAGAGTGTTGATTTTGAGGGGCGTTGTTGTGGCAGTGCTTGTGGTGTTGCATTCAGCGGGAGATAGGATGACTCTGAAGACAAGGGCGAAGAGGATGATGTGTCGTTGATGGCAGTGGGAGGTGGACGGATCGTTGCTGGTGAGAGCGGCGGTGAGATGTGCTGAGGCGGTAGTACTAGAGCAGGTGGTAATGGTGCTAACTTAGCTGTACCCACGTTGGATATGCTATCTGATGGTGCTAATGTGCGGACTGTAGGCGATCTTGACCGTCCAACTTGAGAAATGCTATCACTAGGTCGTATCACGGAGTCGTTGTCATCTGTTGAGTTCGTGCTGAGACTGATATTTGTGGGCGAGACGCTGCCATGGTGAGGGAATTTGTTGCGCTCTACCAGTGACTCTGGATAGCTATCGTTTGAGAACACAGACTTCTCCGGCCTGCCCAGCTCAAAACTCTGCTTCAGTCGTGTCGGCGATGTTTTGGAGGCCGGTGCCCTTGTGGATGTAGCATGTTGATTGACCTGTTGATGACTTGCTCTTTCTTGCTTTTGTGTGGCTATAGGAGGAAAGGTAGAGCTTCGCGATCCAGTTGTCGAGGTTGGACTTCGTGGCGCATTATAATCTCTTGATGTCCGAGCATCCAGTCGCAGTCGTCCAGTAGTCTGTAACACATTCCTACGCAACGATGATTTGCGTTTTCTGCTTTGCGACTCGAGCACGTCTGCTAGAATTGGATTACGCCGCGCAACAGAGCTGTCATTATCTTGAGCATGATGTTGGAAGGCAGGGAACACGCTTGGTGGTTGACTGTCGCGCTCGGCTTGCTCCTTTTGCTGATCTGTACCGAGCGAGCTACTTCGTTGTAGAAAAGGGATTCTGGCAATTAGAGCGGCTGTGGAAGGTCGTCGTTCGTCCTTTTGTGGCTTTGGCGAGAGGGCGACTCGCGCCGCTGCAACATTGAGAGGCACTTCGCTAGGCATGACCGCGACTACAGAGCGGTGGGAGATATTGAAATCAATGTAATGAAACAGCCAGCAGTGTACTCAAAGTGGAGGTAGAAAGCTGTCGTCGACGATTGCCATTTTGGGCAATCGCATATGGCTTATCCTGCTTAATAAGCCTCGTCATCGACATCAGGCCTGCCTCATTGGTAAGACGTATAATACATTGCCAAATGTTTGCAGTCTCATCGCATCTTCTCTCGCGCCTTTACCATCGGAGAATCACCTTGAGCATTTGACCTGTGACGTTGTTTGCCGTAGAAGTTCCTGAAAACAAACAGCAAAACTTTCACCTTAACGAGAACCGAATGAGTCCCACCACACAGCAGGCAAATGAGCGAACCTCGTTGCTGCCGCCTCCCGTCCAGTCTAATCCGCGAGAGGCTGCTACGCGGCAGGGGGATGACCTGAAGTCAGAAGAAAATAAGCCAACTTTGTCCACACCAAAAAGTATAGGCTTAGGATTATGCATAGCAACATTGATCTTCTTACAGAGTATGCATTATTGTATTGTGAAGACGCTGCGAAGATTATCAAGCTAACCAATTTCAGCCTCCAACATATCCCTTTTGACGACGATACAAGGTGCCATCGCAGAAGACCTCAACGCTTACGAGTCTGTAACTTGGTTCACATCGGCATATTTGATTGCCACAGGAAGTATCACACCTTTAGCAGGCCGCCTTTGTCAGATCTTCCGTCCTCAGAGTTATGTTCTTGTGTCTGCATTCATCCTGGCTGTAGGACAGCTGGTCACTGGAACTGCTCGCAACCTTGAAGTGTACCTGGTCGGTCGTGTCATTATGGGCGTTGGCGCAGCTGCAAATTTTCCCGTGGCACTGATTGTCATCCTTGATCTCACGAGCACCAAGAGGCGAGGACTCGCCATGGGTCTACTCAACAGTTGTTTCACTGTGGGCATTGCGTTTGGCGGCTTGGTATGTGTTAGCCTTGCCTTTTCGGCCATTCGTTTCTAACAATCTCTGCAGATTGCTGCTGCTATAGAACATGCTCTAGGTTGGCGTCCTGTCTTCTGGCTTCAGATTCCTTTTGCACTTTTGGCTGGAACTGGTATCTTCTTCTTGATGCCTACTTCGGGATCACGAGGTGGCAAGGTCGGAGATGAGAGATTGTGGACCAAGATAAAAGCCATTGATTACCTTGGTGTAGCTACTCTCGTAAGCTACGAAACACACCAAAAAACTTTTTGCGAATGAGTTCGTGCTAATCATGCTTGACAGATCGCTACAATCGTGCTTTTCCTGTATGGCTTATCTTCGCCGAAAGTCCAGATCATACCAATCGTCATTTCCATCGCTACCGCCGCTTTCTTCGTCCTTGTCGAATCTCGATTCTCCAGAAGCCCAATCATTCCATTGGCCGTCCTCAAGTCCAGAGCAGTACTTTTGACCTGCACTTCGACCCTCATCTTCATGATTGCAAGATGGCTCGTCCTGTTCTTTACCCCGATGTACTTCATAGCTGTTCGCTCTTGGTCGCCGCAACAAGCTGGATGGGTTCTGCTCGCACCGAACGGTGGTTTCGCTGTTGGAGGTCTGCTAGTTGGCTGGCTTCACATCAAGCGAAAGGGTGGCTTCTACATGTGAGTGGTATCGATCTATCTACAAGAAGGATACTGACGACTTCATACAGACCGACACTTTTAACCTTTGCTGCTTTCGGTGCTGCGCTCTTTGCTATAGCTGCACTCTCAAATCAGCACTCCTCAACAGCTCTCTACCTTTTCCTCACTGTCCTCAACGGTGCCGCTACTGGCGCTTCACTCAACTACACCCTCGTCCACCTCCTCCACCTTACGCCCGAAGACACGCATTTCATCGTCACTTCTGTCCTCGCCATGTTCCGCGGCTTCGCCGGCAGTTTCGGCTCTGCCATCGGCGGCGGCATTTTTCAGCGTGTACTTCGCGCAAGCCTACAACACGGCTTTGACGAAAGGGGCATGGACAGTGAAGAAGAGTCGGAGCTGATACGAAAGTTGTTGGGCAGCCCGCGCTTGGTTCTAGGATTACAGGGAACGCAGAGGAGAGTTGCCATGGCGAGTTACCAAGAGGCTATCACGTATGTGTTTGTGTTTGGAGGGTGCTTGGCGATTGTTGCGATGGGTTTGCAGGCTGCGGCTGGTTGGAAAGAGCCTATGAGTAAGGAGGTGGAGGGAGATGAGGATGAGGAAGGGCGAGATGGCCTCGTATGATAGCAGTGCGTAGGATATTGGACACCCATGCATGTAAATACTGAGAAGCAAATCATGCAAAGTCTAATGAAGCGGAACATTGTAGCCCGTAAGACCATGAACAGATGTTTAGGTATTGATTTCTACCTAGGTATCTGAAGATCTTCCTGAACGGATGGGAGACTCGAGCTCAGACCAGTTGCATTCGGGATGCGCGATAGGATTTCAGTATCAAGGAGCTCACTAGCGAGGTGCGTAGCCTGCTGCGGCCATATCAAGGTCATTAGAAGCGCTATCAAAGATGCGTCTCCCATTACGAGTCCTTATGACAAGAACGTGTTCGAGCATTGACTTACTGTAGAGTAGTTCATTGAGTATTGGCGCTCTTCACACCACATATTGAGAGATTGCTATGAGATCGCACAAGTAGGCTTGCATAAGATCTCGAGTTGGGATGTAAGGTGACAGGATCGACTGTCATGTCGTCGTCTGTGTCATTGAGGGTGATGAGGACTGACTGGAGGACTTGTTGTGCAGTTTGGGCAATGCGCAACAAAGGCTTACTTCGGATGAATTCGAAGAGAGAAGTGCGAGCTTTGCTGATTGAGCGGCGAGCTCGACGACGCTGTCTACTACCTCTAGTGGGTATGTACTGTAGTGCGCAAAGGATGAGTTGTTGGAGTTCACTTGCGCAAAAAGTGGCTAGCTACAGCAGGGTATCTTCAGCCTCGTGCGCTCAAAAGACCCCCCCACCGAGTTCAAAATCATCAATCACTTCCCAAATCTCAGCTCCCACACCACATACACCACATTTCTGAAGCAAACATACTCGGACGACATTCATTCCTCTCCCATCTCAATCCCAACACATGCTAAACAAGTCTCATAGAAAAAGAGTACATTTCCGTATCAAGATCACTGCCGCAAGAACTGCCACGTAAACGTACCCTGTGTCAGCGCACGGACACTCCCATCAAAGCTTGGCAATTGATTCGAACGACAGAAGACCAAATCACAAAGTTTATTTAACATCGATGGATGCATTGGCTGAAATTTGTGATGTGAGTCACATTCAACCCAAGGAAGTAACATTAGCATTTGATCACGTATCTGCTCAATGATCAGCGTCAGTCACAAGGTCTATATAAACCGTCTGCTCCCACCCAGTCCTGGCTCGTGATGTAGCTTGGGTTCTTCTATGATTCGACTCATTCGAGTAAGAGCAAGGGCAGTCAACACAAGGGTGATTAGGGCTGTTTAGATGCTATTCTGCATTCGCACCTCCTTCTTATACTATGCGAGATGAGAGGTGAGGAATCCAAGGTGTAGGCGGCCTGACAGCATGTTGTGGTGTGGTGATCATTGGTCACGCGCAAACTTTATTTCACGTTACTGGCTTCCACAATCTTGCAACACCATGCGCTAAACTCTGTATCAGCATGCTGGCTTTCGCAATCACGAACTCTGTTTCAGCATACAGGGTACCACAATCACAAACTCTCTTTTACCATGCTGGCCCTGATTGCAACGTTCTGATTGCGATGGTTGATTGCAGTTGTTGATTGCAAGACCCAATACATATATAAGGAAGGACGCCCTCTCACTCTCTCCTCTTTTCTCTTCTTTTTTTTCTCTTCAGGTTCCTCCGAATTTTTGCACCAGAGCTGTACATCACGATCGAATTGTTTGCCCAAAAGTTTCGCTGTAATACAGACACCGCTTCTATTCCGAGTTGAATCTCCGATCTCTTCGCAGCTTCGCAGCTACTTTTCAGCGTTTTCAAGAAAACGTCGTGTCGAGTTCTCGGACTATCTCATCCAACGACTTCCAAGATGGGCAACTGTTTTGGATGTTCCGAATCGAGAAGGGGCAGAAGGGGTAACTTTTCTGGCCCGACCTACAACGTGCCTTGGGGTGCGAGCTTGAACCCAAGCTTGCCTCCAACCCTGGCACAAGTTGCTGACTGGGAGGCTGATGCCGCCCAGCGCAAGCCCCTCCCGACGACTGAGAGGTACCCCGGTTGTCCTTTATGGTACACCAAATCCTTCTCCGATCAGTTCGAAGGTAGAGGGAAATGGGCAAAGAAGGAAGAGCCCTTGACTGCCTTTGCGAAGTCAAGCGGTCCCTCTAAGGCGGACAGGCACGCAGCAATGCAGCCCTCGCCATTGTCCTCATGGAGAGAGCGCAACCGCGCGATGATCTCCCAATCACCACCACCAGCCAAGGGTCGAAGGTCTCGAAAGTCAGTCTAGTGCTGCACTTTCGAGTTGAAAGCTTTCACGACCATTTACGAATTCCTTTCTTAACGAATTTCTTTTGGGGTGTACGAATTTCCTTACCACAGGCTATGCCTCATGGTCTGGCAAACCATGATGGCATCCCTTCATGCTCTGGCAAAGTATGAAGACCCAGTGATCCCAATCGAGCCGATGGGGGAGGGTCATCCTTGTACTCGTCTGCGTGACGAGGCTCGAAAATACTTTGAGGTGTTCGCCTTCGGCACTTGGAGCATTCTGGCACTTGGAGCATTCTGGCATTTGGATTTCGTCACTTTATGCATTCTGGGCACTGGAACTATTTTGCACCAGAGCATTCTAGCACCTGAGCAGTCTGGCATTGTTTTGGTAGTTTGGCAGGATTTAGCAACTTTGGCTATTTTGGTGAGTCTAGCAAGTTTCGGCAAACAATTTCTGGCAGGTTTGGCAGCTGCGGCTTTGACAAGTCTTAGCAGGTTTCAGCAAGTTTCAGCAGGTTCAGCAAGTTCAGCACTTGCGCGAGTCCTGGATTTATACAGTCATTCAGCACACTGCAGCAATCTCACCACCAACTCCAGCACACTAATTGTTCAGCATTCTCAAGTCTCTTCCACACTTTCAGCACACTTATGCACCACTCAGCAAATTGACACCATCAACAAACTTCAACAACATTGTCAACGGAAGTCGTTTCAATACTTCAGCACTTTGATGCTGTTCAGCGAAGTGTGACTTTAGCACATCTATCCCTTCTGCCTCAACCATCAGCACTGAGCTTTACGCGAACGCAATAACTTCTGAAGCCAGAGGTCTGTTTAAGGATGATGACAAAGCCTGTGACTTTGCAAGTCCTAGTAACACAAAGAAGATGGCTGAGATAGTACAATAGCCTACTCTATTACATTTCACAACACGAAACAGAACTTGGAAGGCAACAACCAGTTGAGTCACAGTTGTGCATGCGCCGAGGGAGGAGCAGGGCAGAGAGGAAAAGCTGTCTTTGTTCAGAAGATGTAATACGTGTTGCAGCCTGTCTGTGGCAGTAGATCAACCCAAAATACGTGGCAAAAGCTCTCTTTGGTTTTCTTGCTAGCAGCAACGCTTGTGGTTGGCTTTTGGAGACACAAACATGTCGGAACGCCACGAAATACTCTTTCCGATGCCCTCGAACGCTCTCACTATCTTTCCGACCCTTCAACATTCAGACACAATGAGACCAGCTCTTGGAGTGCTCTTGATCTGTACCAGAGAGCACGGAAGTATCCAGATTGGTTCACCTGCCACAGGAACGAATGGTTTGCGGCATACTTCTTCTCCATCGTTTCCCAGAAAGACTTTTTCAGTTCCTGCGTCGCCACAAGCTCCCTTTCAAAAGAACTGAGAAGGTAACTTGATATCTCCGGGAATGCCTGGCGGAGAGTAGTAAGCTTGGGTCTTCCTCGTTGGACCATATAATAAGTGGACATCGAGGTACGATCGATGACAGCCTCGTCGATGATGGTTTGGAGGAATTTGCTGAGGATGATGAGCTTGATTCCGGTGGGTAGGGCAGCCCAGGTTGACATGGCTGATGGCTGGAGATTGTTAGATAGAGCCGATTATTGGCCTCGTTTCATTAACCTGGATAGCGGAGCAAGGTCGAATTGTTGTGCAGTTGTTGTGAAGGGGCGTGGTAATCAGCGTCGGGGCGTAGTGTGCGAGGATAGCGAGGTGAAAGTGATGACCGAGCTCTTGTGGGGGAGAAGTGGTGGCGAAGACGTCGAGAATGATCCCACTCAGGACTAGATCCAATACAACAAGATAACTCAGAATTGTCGTGGAGTGAGAAGTTCGAAGACGTGATGAGCCGTGTAAACTGCTGTCATGCAGACGCTCTTCAAGATCTGCTTGTCCAAAAAAATGACTGTATGTTTGAGCAAGCGCGCTCGTTTGTCTTGGCGTGTCAAGATCTGAAACATCCAGAAGCACTCCGACCCTTCGTACTGTATTATTGAGAGCTGGTGTGTAGCCATCTTGCGCTTCTTGTCTCAAGACAGTCGCTTGGTGAGATATCCTCACCAACGCAATCCTCATCAAGCAAACGTCTTCTTCCATCACCATCATACGAACTACACGTAGTAGATTTTCCTGGCCTTTGTCGTCTTAAAGCGTTTCATCAGCAAACGCACTATAATCTTTAACCTCCCGACAATTTATCGAACCACATCTCAAAATAGGCAACTGCTTTGGATGTCAATCTGTGAAGGCCAGAAGAGGTACTCTTTCTGGTCCGAGATATTCGATTCCGGAAGGGGCAAGCTTGAACCCAAGCTTGGCGCCTACATTGGCAGAAAGCCTCGATCGGGAGTTAGCTGCGAGACAAGTCAAACCAGCACGGTAAAGGATGCTGACATTTTAGGTGGGTTTGAGGAGGAGGATGAGGATGAGAATGAGGATGTGAGGTGTGCTGGGCAGAAAGCTAGTCTGAAACGTTTTGTCTTTCTTTTCTTCTCTCTTCTCTTCGAAAGAGCCGATTGCAATGTTTCAGGATGTTTCAGATCTTGTTGAGCCAAGAACAGGTCCAGCCCCCTTCACACAGCATGATTTCGTTTCTCTCACTTAACCTTCTTCCTTTCCCATTTCTCATCCTTTCGCAATTTCTTCATCCTCTTCCACAAGCATCACCAGCACTTTGCCACAGCACACCTCACACATCTACATTCTCACCTCACATCACACGAAAATGTCAGATCTCTTTGGCAGCAACACGGCAATCAAGCCATTCAGCAAGATCAAGAACTTCTTCAAGAAGATCTCCAGCAAGCTACACACCACCAAGACCAAATGCGTAAGACTATTTTGGAGAACGTTCCACGACCATTGCTAATGAGATGTAGCATTCACTTACTCTTCCGAACGAGATCAAGCTCATGATCGCACAAGCCTTCATCGACGATAACGTCAACAACGCATACGAGAACCACTACGGCATAAATCCCTGGGCGACATCTGCCGAGAAGAAGAGAGACAAGAAGTACAGGACCGCTGTCATAAACCTGTACGATACGTTGCCGGAGCTACGATATGACATCGAGAAGATGATCGAGAGCCAAGCAAAAGCAGTACATAGCGACACAGAGCCGTTCCACGCATTCGACAGATACGACGGGTACGCTTACAGCCTTGCCTATGATGCTGCGAATGATCTCCACAGCCACATCGTTCGACAACTGAATGTGCGCCGTCCTGTAGCCGGTTCCAGGAGATCATGGTTTGTGAATTGTCCGCCCTCAATTAGGTTGTGATGATGAGATGGAGACGATACACATCGATCAATTGCCACAAACCTTTCTCTCAAGCTCCAGCACGAGCAATCTTGTGCTCACCACTGACACTCTCCTCACTCGTTCTTGTGTTCGCCTGACCACTGCCAAATCCAATCTGAGACAACCCATTATTAACCCAACCCATCATACCCTCTTGCTTCTTCTTCTCCACCTCTTTGTTCATCTGCGCCTCATCACCATCCTCGCCCTGCATATTCCGCCTCCTATCCTCTTCCTCCTTCTTCTCCTCAATCTTCAGCACTTGTTCCTCTTTCGTGACCTCATCTAAATCAAGATCTTCAAAGCCAATTTTCTTCAAGATAGTACCGGTCAGATAGCGGTATTTAGTGTGGCCATCAACAAGCTCGCTGACATCCACGTTCTCGACGCCAATGACATCGTCCACTGGTTGTAAGCCGGCAACGCCGAGTTGGAGAGAAGCGGAGCGGTAGAGGAATGCGAGGAGGTAGTCCTTGCTTGAGTGAACGTTGACGACTCTGCCGGCAACGACGCTGCGCATGCGTCGCCAGGCCACGGAATCACTAGGCGTCGGCGCACCAAGTAAGATGACGTTCTCCACGAGCCCGAAAGCTTTGCGTTCGGCCAGGGTGTTGAGGCAGGAATAGATTGTGCGTGCGCCCATGCTGTACCCAACAAGAGTGACAGGTCTTTCGCCTTGGACTTTGTTGATCAGAGCTTCTGCTAATACTGCACCTGCCTTGTCGCTGCGGGTCTTGGCGATGCTGAAAGGGTTGTCGACGACTTTGGCGACTTTGAGAAGGCCGAGTGGCCAGAGGGCGGCGGTGAGTGAGGCGAAGATAGTGCGTTTGATGAGCTCTGCTTTGGCGTAACCCCATGCCTTGCTTTTGATGTAGGTAAAGAGAGCATTTCCTAACCCCATCATTGCGTCAAGTTCGTAGCGCAATGCAAAAGGCTCGAAGCCGTTGGGAGACAGAATCAACCAAGGGGTGACGATGTCTGCAGGCGAAGTAAGCCAGCCACTAACGCCGATGGCGACACGCAGTCTACGGGTGTCCTTTTCGCCGGCTGTGTCTTTGTGATGAAGGATGCCGTGGTGCTGAGACGCCTTTTGGTGGACGGGAATGAATGCGAAATCTTCTACTTCTTTGGCGTAGCGGTCGATTGCTTGGCCAGTCATCTTGCCTCCATATGCACCGAAGAGTGCGCCGACGAGGGGAGCGGAACCTGCTAAGGCTCCTAGATAACCTGCTGCGGCTGTAGCTCCAAGACCCAATCCTCCCATCACCGAGCCGACCTACTCATGATTAGTATCATTCTTCTCATGCACCTAGGATGACTTACACCTGCAGCTAGCAAAGGTGCTGCTAATCCACCAGTCACGCCAATCAAAGCAGCACCAGCCACTGTACCCAATCCGACCTTCCACTTTCGACTTTCTGCATTCTCCTGTGCTTTCTTCTTCATGGACTCGTCCGCTGACATCTGCTGCTTTGCTGCGTCAAGCAGTCCCTGAGCCACTTTGGTCTCATCACCGGTTAATGCTGACAGTGGAAGTTTCAAGCTGCTCGAGATCTGAAGCAGTAACACGCGCGACTCTGCAGGATAACTTTCCATCCCCAGAACGAGCAAGAGTAGTGAATGTACGATTAAAGCTCTTTGCTCCATTGGCAAGCGTGAAAGCGTTGTTTCTCTGGGAGGATACAAGTTCTTGAGTGCTGTTTCTGACGTGGCCTCTGCAGAGCTGTCTTCGGTCGAGTCTTTCGTAATCTGATGTTGTGGTGGATCCAGCACTTTCGCTTCCGCTTTCTCCTTTTGAGTCTCGATTGCAGGCCTTGAGTTGATTGCTTCACCCACTCTCTCCAGCACTCTATCTCGCCAGTCATCAAAGTACGCCAATGCTGCCTTCTTCAGTGCCTGCGTTTCCGGCTTTCCGAGCTCATCTATCCGTCGCTGCCTCTCTTGCTGCTCCCTCTCCGCTGCAGCCTGCTCCTTCTCTGCATCTGTTCGCTCACCACCAAGGTCTAGTATGGATGTTGTGAATGGGGTAGTGGGTTTCTTGGTGGTTAATCGGGGATCGAAGTTATCGCAGACAGTTTTGCGCATGGATTCGGTGCAGTTTGCGATGAGAAGGAGGAGGGCGGTGCGGTCGTCAGAGGAGGAGAGAATGGTGGTGAGGGATTGTTCCTTTTCATTGGAGTGGTCGGAAACGCTGTGATGTTCTTGAGACTTGCCTCCGAGGAGGTTGCTAACGCTGGAGAACATGATGCGTGTTTTCGAGCTGAAGCGATGTTGTTGTTGTTGTTGTTGCTGTATAGTTAAAACTTCAGAGGTTTTAAGCTTATCTTCTGTTTCAGATTGCCCCGCACAGGACGTCATCCCCGGATAAGCCGAGAGATATGAAACATTGCATTTGTTTCAGAATTCATACTACCACAAACAACCTGTAAACGGTCATGGCAGAACGAGAGAAAGCCCGAGAGCGTCCAACCCACAAGAAGCCTGCCAAAGGACCCTACATCACCACCGTAAGTCCTTGCTGAATCAGATGAAGCTACAACAGCACGCGTTTGTGTATTGATTATCTCGTGTTTCATCATGCTGTTTCGTCCTGCTACTCCTGTGAACACCTGATCTCGCGTCGTCACATCTATAGAACTAATGCCCACCCCCAAAGGACACCGGCAACATCATCTCCCGCAAATCCCGCCTCGAAGGAACCCCGCACATAATCCTCTCCGGCCGCGTAGTCCTCCAGCCCAACACCATCCTCCGCGGCGACCTCTGCCCACCTCCCGATCCCTCCAGACCTTCCTCCTCCCGCACTGCCATCACAATCGGCAAATACAGCTATCTCTCCGAAGGCAGCACATTGTATCCATCATCCCGTATCTCGCCTAGCACTGCCGCCGTGGTGAACATTCCAATGCGAATTGGCGAGCATGTTTTTATAGGAGAGCGGAGTCTCGTCATGGCGGCGAGCGTGGGTGATCATGTATTTATCGGGAATGATGTGGTGGTAGGCAATGCGTGCGTTATCGCGGAGAGAGTGAAGGTCTTGGATGGTTGTGTCATGCCGGCGGCTATGCAGGTGCCTAGTGGCGTTGTGGTGGGCGGCACACCGGCGAGGATTCTGGGAGAAGTGGGTGATGGATGGGGAGTCGCTGCAGCGGGAACGTTGGGGGATGGAGAGTGGCTTGAAGGTGGTGATTTGAGGGCGTTGATTAGGAGTGTCAAGTGAAGAGAAGCAGAGAGTGGAGTCACTGAAGCTTTGATCAGCTTTGATCAGCTGGGACGATGTGGCAGGCAGGCTGAGGTTGACACTATATGCTCGGTGGCCTGTCAGGAACACCAAGAATGACCAACAAGAACACTGGATCACTTGGGACCAGGCCACGGTCCCTGGAGATCCAACAGTGGCGATGTCTTTGCTCACAACAGAGACATTGTGAAAGACGCAGCCATTGGTCCAAGGTCAATGCCAATGAGCCAACCTGGCCACGCGCGGACGACGCCCCAGATGTTCGACGACTTCCGACGTCCCGCGACATCGAGCAACATTTAACACATTCCACACAAAGGAAGGTATGGCAGATATCGACTCGGACTCAAAGACGAATCATTACGGGCTATGGCAGTGGCTAAGTGTTAGAGATGAAGAAGCAGGAGTACGAGGATAAGGAAGAGCGAAACACGAGAGAATGATTTAATGACGAAGGTCTTTTATATAATGTCCTTGTGTCCGTTATAAGCCATGCTCGGGCGTCTGCAAGTAGGCGAGATTAGAATGACATAGAGAACAATCAAGATCAGAGATTCTGCAAGCGTTTGCGGTTATCTATACTACATGTAAGGAACAACGATAAACATACGAAACGCGCCTCAGACGTTCACTCAAGCCTGAATCCTGAAGCCCGTTCGTCACCCCTCCCAACCATCAAACCCCTCGGTAATTCTCTGTCCTCAAACCCAAACCCTCTCACCTCTCCATAACTACTTGTCCTCGCAATCCTCGGCTGCACAAAATCACCGCTCCTCTTCGGCACCACTCCCATATTTTCTTGCGCAACAGGCATCGGCATCGCCAATGGTGTAAGCGTGTATGGAACACCTCTATACGTGTTTACTTGCTCGAAGTGACCTGCATCGATGTCGTCGACAGCCGTGCTGCCGTCACTGGAGCTGCTGGGGGATTTGTGTAGCGTACTTGCGATGGGCGCGGCTTGCGTGAAGCGTGATCGAGTTGGCGAAGTGGGTGGCGGCAGGCAGTAGCCTGTGCTGAAGACTGGGGACTTCTCCGGAAAATGCGACGAGGAAGGATCGGCGAAAGGGTTAAAGCTTGGCGGTAGTGTGTTCATCTGTATTGCGCCCTTGTCCCCTCCGTCGTCGCCGCCGTTGTAACCATCGTTTGTGTTACTTGTAGGAGTATCATCGTCCTTGTCGAACCAAAGAAACGCAACACGACTGAGTGCCATCAACAGGATAATTACCCAAATACCAATGATAACGAGTGAGATCTTGACTTCTGTCAAGATTCCATCGCGCAGTCTTTGGGTGAAAGATGCTACTGCCGAGGTGATCGAGTCACCTGCGCTGGACTGTGCGTTGGCGAGGAGGTTCGACGCACCACCAGTAGAGTTACCGACAGCGCTCTGTGCGCCAGCAGAAAAGGTGTCATTGGGAAGAAGCGGGAATGAGATGTGAGCGTTGTCATGCACCCATGTCAGCGCCTTCTGTATGCCAGCAATCTTGAGCTCTATGAGACAATCAAAAACGCCAGTAATGGGCTGGTAAAGTACTGTTCCGCCGAAGGTCTCGTTGAGCACCTTTGTCGTCTCATCAACGAAAAGATTCAGGGTACTGTTGAGCGCGGTAGTCGATGTGTTGACCCAGCCAAAGAGGTCGTGGTTGAGATCGTTGTTGAGATTGAGGATGGCAGTATTGGTTGTGTTAGCCCAGAGGTTAGAGCTGTTGGTGAGGGCGCCGATGACCTTTTCCTCAAAGCCAACGACTTCGTTGACAAGGTGTGGGACTTCCTTCTCAAGGGAGCGGAGCATAATATATTGACAGAGGCAGGAGAAGAGGCCTGCGATACCAAGGGAGAGGACGAAGAGTGCGGGTACGGTAGTGATGTAGGCGATGACCCAGCGGATGAGTGTTTGTCGCTTGGTGGAGCTTACTTTGCTGGCAAGTTTCATGCCCGCCGTAGATGTGTAGGGACGCTGAACGATGTAAACGACGTCCATATTGTCGTATGAGTTGGCGCTGATGAGTTGTGAGCGCTTGCGCTGAATGTTGTAGCTGCGATATTCGCGATAGGCCATTGGTACGCAGGCGAGTATGGCAAGGATGCAGAGAACGATTATTGCAATCTGCTTTGCTGTATCTGTGACCACGATCAGGTCTTTGAAGAAGTTCTCAATCTCGTTGTTGTCGGAGCAGAAGCTCAAAGACTCTTTTTTTGGCACGTGAAGTAGAGAGCGATTGAATTGGAATGTGCCCATAGATTGATTCATCAACTTTTTGACCTCTTCGAAAGGTAGTCTGATAGCATTGTCCGTGAGGTTTTGTGCCTGCTTAAAATCCGGAATAGAGTTGTTGAGTGATGTCAGGTCTGTGTATAGTCCGGATGGTAATTGCAGACCCTCCAGCTTGTCTATGGTGCCGTTCAAGTCGAGTGGTGTTACAGGCGCGCCGAGCTTGACGAGGACTGCAAAGGCCTTGGCCATTGCGTTTTCGAAATCTTCTACACCATTTGCAAATTCACTACCCAGTTCCTTCACAGTGCTGTTCAGGAAGCCCGATACGTCTTCTACTAGGTCAATGGCGACATGCAAACTCCCTCCTACTGCTAAAGTGATCAAGCACATATAGGTGGAGGTGAGCAGGTTGATACCGAAGACAACGACTTCTTCGGCGCCGGTAACACTCAATAGCAGCATATCGTGCAGACCCGCAACTGCTCGGTCGACTCCAGATGCCGTTAGCTCATTCACGCCTCCAGCTAGATAATGCGGCATTGAAGCAAGCGTGCTGCCGACATTTTCTACTTCACTGCATGCCGAAAGCGCTTTGACCTTTGCATCATTGATATCATTGTGTAAGCTGATGGTCGCAATCACCATTCGTGCCAGCACGAGTAGTAAAAGTACTGTCCATTTGTTGATCCATGCTTGCGAAAGACGTGCTGCAAGTCCGAGGTAAGGTGTAGGTCCTGGTGTGGTTGCTGCGCTTGCAGTCTGGAATCTGTTGCCTATCCCGCCAGCAGGACTTGACTTTGCTTTGTTGTATAGTTTCTTAGCTAGGAAGATATAGGGAAGCATTTCTGCTGTGGTACGTGTGATCTGTATTGCTGTTATAGATGGGCGAAAGACGCTGAGTGTGGCGCTTCGCGAGCGAGTATCTCACTATGACTGTGGTTCGATGATGATGATTGTATTGTGAAAGTGTGGGAATCGTATAATGGACAAGCGCATGAAAGCGGAAAGAAAGAGAGCGAATGTCCAGCAATCAAAGAAGTAGCCTCACGAAACTCAGTGTGAAAGAACAAAGGCGAGAACTCAAGACAAAGGAAAGGATATCGTTTGTTGATGAAACGAGTGTCTGCGATACATGTCTCAATCGTGGCCAAGATACGACAAGCGCGCGTGAGGTGAAGGTTGGCGCTTGGTCGTGCGGCACATTGCAGATGGCTCTATCATGAAACCACCGATTGTTTCATGTTGTTGACGTCTATGTCATCAATGTTCGCACAAGATGTCCGATAAAAGCTCAATAGAATCTTGGTTGCTATTGTTGTTGCCATTGTCTCCACGAAAGGAATGCAATCTTTTGCCACCACATCCTCACATCACTTGAACGTGAAGACACTTAAAATTCTATCATTCATAGCGCACTGTTAACACAATCACTATTGAGACAAGCACAGTGAATAGATATAATCATGGTACCAGGACGCGCCAGAAGGGTCACGCTGCAAAGTGCGGCGATGATAAAGTGGCAAATTCTATTGGGGTAATTTGCCCTAATCTTGGCGATAACAACATCTCATCCTTGAGCTGTCCTTTGTCTCGACTTCAATAAGATCAAGTGCCAGAATGCATTACTCTGTGACCTTGAGGTGTGTCTTGTATGAACCCTGCGAACCTTGTGTCGAACGTAGCTGTGATCCTTGCGCACATGGCTCCAAGCATGTTCTCAGCCTTCGCAAAAATAGAAACCTTGGTCATGACCTAGCACTCGCCGGTTACTGAGTGCTGTTGTGTTATTGGCGGCACACTCTGCACTCCATACCTCTGAGTGAGTTCCCTCGCCAATGACATGGCGTCTATATGGCTGCTGTGAAGCATGAGAAGTGGCTCCGAAACACCAGCGCTTGTGCCCAAGTCTTCGTAGCTGAGCATGTATTCCGGCTGCTGCGCTTCGTTGTGTCTTTCCCTTCATAAACCATGAGGATGCCTTCACCAGGTAGTATAAGTCTATTCATGATTATATATACTGATCATACAAATCATTAGGGCCGCATCCTCTTCCTGCTCCTGCTCCTCCAACCCCACTACGCCGTCTCGGAAGCTGCTCAAGTCCAAGGAGGCGCAGTCATGCTCACTTATAGTGTGCCTTTTTACAGCCCAAACCCGCTCCGGGATCGCACGAAAATTCAAGCTCTTCACTTCTGAACATCATGCTGGTAATCATCAAAATACTTCACTCTTCGGTTGTTATTCAGACACAGCCCCATAGCCGAGTCAGCCTTGTCCACTTTTGGCAGTTACACGCGGTTTGTACTACGCTATCCAAGATTAGATAATGCGAGATCAAGGATTACTTGCATTGTTACATTGCTAATTACTTGTCATGTGGTTGGAAGAGTCACCTCTTACCAGCATGGTCGTACGTTACCTCACTATTTAACTGTGCCACCTCCTGGTCATGGACTCTCATTATTCACTTGTCCTTCGACTCTGTGCTATATCAAAAGACAATAAGAATGGCCACATTCACCTCGACTTGATATCCGAAATCCTCGCCGCATCTCACCAGATGCAAGAACTCCACCTGTTCCGTCTTGGCCCACCAGCAATCGTGAACGCTTCCTCCTACTTTCCACCTTGACCACTGCAGTGTCGGCGCTTACAGAGTCACTATCTTGGCTTCCTCAGAAACAAGCATTCAACAGTTCGACGACGGTAGCGTACCTGCATGATTAATAGCGCTTGATCACCAATTATGTGGGCAAAACCTGCGCCACAAAGACTTTCCATTGTTTCTGCAAACACCGTCCCAGATATAGATAGTCCACGCAGCACTCCTTCCAAAGCGATGTCAACTCCTCGCACACCGTGGTCGCCTGAGGTGGCAGTATTCGTTCCAGCTCAACCAGCTACACATACAAACTCTCGCGTGTATGTAAGTCAGGATTACCAAGCTGCACAAGATGAAAAACGACGAGTATATCAAGCACAGACAGAGTGGCGACACTACGACAATTCGATCAAATCTCTGATTTATGGTCGTCATCCAGGGTTGCATCGCATATGTCCAAAGCTCACGAAGCTCCCCTACCACTGGTCGGCTTTGACGACGACGCTTCGAGTTCATGACTGTTTCTGCAAAAACTTCAAACGTGCAGCCCCATGCCAACAACACGACTGGCGCCACGCCTGGGCTTGGCTGGCAGTAGGCGGATCGTGGGGAACTAATTCGAGGACAAGATTCCCCGAGCAGGAATACACACCGCGAATCCCGGACTTGCTGACAAGACCGCTGGATCCTGTCGTCTTTCATCGGTGGATCACAACTCTGCCATGTTCGTGTGAAATAGTGGAAGCTGCTTGGGAGGGATATCTGGTAGGGGAGTGGCGAAGATTGTCTATGACACCTAAGCTGGCCGAGCTACCTCCTCTGGACGTGGAATACTTGCGATCAGTCTGGCGGTGGGCTTTGCGGTATCCGGACTATCACCAGCTGGCGAGCATGGCACAAGGTCTCACTATAATCTGGTGGCTCTATCAGTTCCAGCCCATACTATTTGAACCAGCAAAACCCTCCCAGATGCCAATCCGTTTTCGAAGCCCAACCCAATTCGACCACTGGATAAAGAATAATTACTGCTTCTGCGACGATTGGAGACAGCAGTGGCAACGGTTGTTCCGTATGGTCGAGGACGCAGACCATTCTATTATTCCACGCACAGAAGCAGACCATCTATGTTTTGTGAACGAGCAAAGGGCAATGCACGACGCAACGATAGAGGCACGGATCAAGAACAACCTCGCGAAGGAAGTAAGGCGACAAAAAGGACAGCAACTGAACATTCCTTCAGCCTTCAACAAGCACATCTTTGACCTACCGAAGGATGATCACAATTATATCCCTGACTCTTCCAACAACTGTCTCATCTGTCGAAGCAGAATCGAAAAGAGATCACCAGTACTTCACCGCTCTACGACGTGGTGTCCTGGTAAAGACGAAAGCGGTATGGAGCTGGATTCTTACAATGAGGAGCCTGGTGACCGTCTGCTAGCCTCGACCTGGCCAAATGCTACAGAGTTCGACTACGAAGGTACTATGCGTTGCAGCACTGAAGGAGGTATGTTTGGTCGCGCCCTTCCGCTTGTTGGCAAATGCGACATGACAGGTACAAGAAGGCCAATGCCAATAATGCCTGCCAGTGGGCAAAAGCCGTTGGACCAGACAAACCCAAGCAATTATCAGAACCGACCTTGGTTGCTTCCTCTAGACCTCGATCGACCTTCTTGGCCTTTGGACAACTATATCTGTCAGGCCGGCAGCTTCACAATCCCATCGTTCGACCTCAATGAGGTGTGCTGGTATTGCATGGAACTTCCGAATCCACAACATGCACTATATGACGACGATTATCGTTGCAAATCTTGTTCAGAGTTCAAGATGCCTCACGAAGACACGGAGGAAGCGGAAGCACTGATATGGCCGTCTCTCGAGGATGGACTATGGGCTGTACTGAATGATCCCGACCTCATTGAGCTCGACGACGCGGGTATCGCCGATGATGCTGCGTGCGAAAGATGGAAGTCTTGGGACTTATGATGTCTCACAATCATGGTCAGTGTTCACTCATACGTCTATTGTCATGAAAGTTCCTACAATCAAGATGGAAGGCAACAAGACGACCACAAACAATGACTCTCGGAAACGACAAGTCTCGGTCGTGCTGCCGTTCAAAGGATTACATTTCACAGCAGAGTCTGCGATAATACCTCGTGATGAGTCTTGATACATCAGGTTGCCCACAGAAGAAGAACGTCAAGTTCCGAGTCTTTCCAATATGCCAGAAACAATGCACAATCAGCCGACATTGAGTCAAAAACATATATCAACATCTTCCAGTACATTACTTGCCGACTTCCAGCTCCTCTTTATCGTCAGTGAGAAACACGATGACCTATGATATACATTCTGCCAAGCAATAATATTTCAACCATATCTATAACACAGACAACGACAACATGAACTCCTCTCCTTCATTCTTCACTATCTTTCACAGCCAATACTCTGTACAATATCTACACGACTGACGATACATGAATTCGACTCTGGTCTGAACATCAGCAAGACAACTCAACTCACATCATCTCAATATTACTCTTCTCGACAACAGGACTTTTTGATCATGCTGGTATGGTAGGCCATTATTTACTTCTTTGGACATATTTCTGGAGCGGGGTTTGGTGCTTTGGACATCTGATAGGTTTTTGCTTCACTTCTAGCAACAATTATTTAGACATGGCTTGGGTTTATGAAAGTCAGGTTAAGGACAACTCGGGAATGGTTTGGAGCAGACAGAAGAAGGATATAACACTCTCACCTCTAATAATTATATATTGCTTGAATACCTGATTACCAAAGTACGTCTGCTATCGCTTGCTTAGTAATGTGGTACAATGCTTGTGTATGTCTTGGCGTCAATGGCGTCTTTGAAGCTCTCTCCATCCTCCTTTCTGTGTTTACATCATCCCATCTTCACTCTCCGCAGAAATGGCACACTCCGCCTCCTCCGATGTCGACTTCATCCCAGCCGGTGAGCATACCGACCGCTTCGCAGCCTTCAACATCACAGACGCAACCTACAAGACAGTAGAAGGACACAACATTCAGTGCACGATATTCACCCCAAAGTCTCCAGCCAATGGTCCTCGTCCTGTGATGGTACGATGGCATGGAGGTTTCCTGATCACTGGAGATAGGATGTTTCAAGATTGGTGGCCTACATGGTCCGTTTTGACCTTGCTCCTCTGCCATTTCACTTCTCTATGCTGGCAACACCCAATGTAAGAACAGTAGCTAACATATGTCCCACACGTACAGGATCATCGATTATGCTCTCCACCACTCTGCAATACTCATAGCCCCAGACTATCGCCTTCTTCCCGAAGCCACCGGTCTCGACATCCTCTCTGACATCTCATCCTTCTGGTCCTGGCTGCCAAAAGAGCTCCCTTTCGTTCTCTCGTCGCTACAACCGAAACCTCTGGAGGCAGATCTATCGCGAGTCCTCGTAACAGGTGATTCAGCAGGAGGCTGGTGCGCAGCTCAGTCTTTCCTGTCCCAGACGTCAGAATCACGCGACAAAGTCAAGATACGTGCAATAGCCGTGGCTTATGGCATGCTGGACATGCGTCGGCCATGGTGGACTGAAGCAGGAGAGAAGCATCCCTTTGGTGCACCGACAGTGCCGAAATCGATACTGGAACAACACATTCTCAGGGTCAAGAATGGAGAGCTACCGGCTAGAATAAGTAACGGCGTTCCGCCTGAGCGTCTGCCATTCTGTATGGCGGCAGTACAATGGGGGCTGTTTACTGAACTGATGGGGAAAGAGACTGAGCTATACCCGATGGAGTGTTTGGAGAAATTTGAAGGGCAATTTCCGGCGATGTGGCTGTATCATGGCAAGAGTGACTCGGCAGTACTGGTGGAGGATACGATTGCCTTTTCGGAGAAAGTGAGGGAAGTGCAGGCGAAGTCACCTTTACTGGTCACGTTGACTGAAGGTGAGCATGGATTTGATAATGCACCTGGCGAGGGTATGGACTCTGCATGGTGTAAAGAAGGCATGACGTTCATCACGAAAGAGTGGCTAGGATGAGGACGACTGTCGATGTGCATGCGCAAGTAGCACCTTCGGCCTAAGAATTACCACTAGAACACCGATTGAATCGTCTCAAGCGTGAAGTTCGGGAGGACACCCAGCACGGACTAGTCCTGTTGAACAGCCCGCAAGATGACTAGAAAGAGGTCTGAGTCGTCCAAGCATTCTTCTGCTAGGAGAGAGGTGCGATAATCAAGCAAAAGTGGAGGAAAGCAGAACGCCATTGCTCCATGAGGAGTCCACTGCTGCGAGAAGCGGGACGCGCAATCTCAGCAGTATTGATAGCACATCGGCCACGTACTCCTTCTTGGGAGGCCCCATCTTTCAGTGTCAATCTGCTACTGTTAGGTTAGATTTGCCAGTAGTGTTCCAACGATACGAGCTTTATTTTGGTAGTGTTTCAGATCTTGTCGATCATTTTGGAGATCTTCCCGACTCAATCTCTCTCATTCTCATTTCTCCAACATTACTTTCTACAAGTTAATTTCTACAACGCAACAATCTTCTACAACGTCACGAGTGCACATAGACTCGCCCACCAACATGCCTACCGACACTCTTCCGATGGAGATCAAGCTCATGATCATCACCGATTACATCTTCCAGGACCTCGAGGACTCAATTGTGGCCATCGTCTCAAAGTTTGACACGCAATGGCCCCATGGCAAGGCTCGCAAAGCTACGCTTTCGCTTTGCAACTGTCTTCCTGCGTTCCGGTCTCAACTGATCAAGATTGTGAGGCCGTGTAATAGGAAGCTGTTGCAAAAGGCTGACAAAGCTATGAGCTCGCGTCTGAGACTCTATCGCGAAGCGTTTCCCGCCTTGCGGTCTCGACTGGACAACATTGTGGAGACATTGCATGAGAAGAAGTTGCAAGAGTGCCACGAGTTGCGGATAGTCAAGCATAACGATGACCATGCTCCTGATTTCGCAGATTTCTTGGTAGCCTGCCGGTCTAAAATTGTGGCTGACCACCTTCTGAAGACAGCTTCAGAACTCTGACCGCGGCAAGGTTTTGTGTTTCACATCCCGTGTTTCAGATTTGGGTTCGAACTTCGATCCACTTCGCGCCTGCCACATCACTCTTCACGCGACTTCGACTCAATCTTCCACTCTCTTCTTCTTGGCCATCGACTGAGATACTCACATCTGGGGTTTAAAAAAGTGATCAGTTTTCCAGTGGGCAATCGTCACACTGTCTAATTCTTTATCATCACGCGTCATCTCAACTCATCGATCTCAAAATCATCGAGATGAGATGTGCAGTCCCCGCCGCAGCGCTCAAGCACGTTCGCATACTCTGGCATCACCTTCGGAGACTCTTTACTGGTATATGGCAATGCGATCCTATGTACGGAAATACACAATCGCCCAATCAGACTTTGTGCGTGGAAAGCCAAAACGAGGTAATAATAAGTGTGTGGACTGCCTTCTTGCCATCACTTTTTGTAGACTTCCCCAAACACTGATATCCCGAAATGGTCCACCCTCCCAACTGAGATCCAGCTACTCATTCTCTCTCATATATCGACAGTGTGGTGGATACCGCCACTAGATCATTATCAAAATCAAGTTCTCTTTCCACATCCATCCGAACTCAAGCCTTCGTGGAAGATAGACTACGTACACTCTACTCTGCCTTTCCCACTTTAGGCAGGACACTCCCCACACTACTACAAGTCAAAGATTTGGACAAAGCTTCCGAGAAGGAGATGTATTGGGAAAGGATGACGAGCAAGTATGGCGATAATAGGTATTCGATGCGACTTTGGCCTCACCATGAACAGGAACACCTTGTGGTGCTTGTGCGACAGAAGAATCTCATTGCTCATCTTGTTGAGAGGAGCTCTACATGGTCCAGGCAATAGGCATCTAAAATCGTTCCAGCAATCTTCACACCAGCAAGAACTTCCCGTGATATCGTTGTCCTTGAGAGAAATCTCAATCGTCTACATGTGCGGCAGGAGTTGTTTGCTCATCTTGCTGAGAGAAGCTCCTCGTGGTCGTCAATGTAGACATGGAGAATCGTTCGAGCAATGTCTACACCAGCAAGAACTTCCCGTGAGATCGTTGTCATTGAGTGAAATGTTGATTATCTGCTCTGTGGAATGTGTATTTACATTAATATTCGTAAAGTCAACTTAGTCAAGATTCTACTTCACCATTCATCACACAAAACTGCTCTTCAATCTTGCCGCCGACGTCGCGGTTTGATCAAGGACCACCTCATGCCAACGATCAAGGATCATCTAACCCGCGACTTCCAAACTGGGCACCTGTTTTGGTTGTTCTGAATCGAGGCTCCTTAGACGCGTCAATCATTCACTTGCATCATATTTATGCAACAGTGTTCAAGGGAGCTGATTCATCGAATGATCGTACAATCCTCTCAACTCAGTCTACCCGCCGCAACTATTTTTGTGCGTCATTTACATCGCAATGTCGATTCCTGAACGCGTCTAATACAAACTAGCTCTTCAACTCTTCGCAACGTGTTCAAGGTATTGCATGGTTTCAGCGACGCGTTTGTCCATTCACTTTCTTCATCCCTCACAACAGTTTGCAAGGAAGATTATTCTTCACACAACACTCCCAAATTACCTTTGTCAGTCTGTCTCCTTCTCTCCTCAGTGGGTCTAACTTCGGATAATGCAAGATCCGCCCTAAAAGATCTCCAGCCGTACAAATGTCCAAAGCAGCTACACTCCCCATGGAAATCAAAATCATGATTCTCTGCCCTTACATCGACTCGTATAGTGACGAAACCATCTACGCCACAGCACGCCTTCTAACAGGATGTTCCTGGCTCGTCCCTTTGACCATTCCAGCTGGAACTACCTCATTCACCCCTATGAACTCCTTCCAAGCAGACAACATGCACCGCTGCAGTGAAGCTGAACGTCGCATCCGTGCACTCGACATTGCTCTTCCCGGATTTCGGATTCACATTGTGAACACACTGCGAGCTAAGAAAGATGTCATGCAAGATGTAGAACGTCAAAGAGAGAATCGAGAAGCCGTTCCTCGAGGTGCTAGCAGATTCCAATCTCTGTCGACCAGCGCGCAATTCTTGCTCGATTGTGCCAGTGAGCTGCGTGTGGTGGCGCACCTTGTTGAGACGGACGCTGAGCGTTTTTAAGACGGCGATGATGACCACTTTCGTCTCAGCACATACGGGATACAGATCTCAGCTACTTTTAACCTGCTTTTCAGAGCGTAACGTCATTGCCCTGGCAATATCCTCCTCGACGATTCCCAGTTTCCAGCCTCAAACATTTACAACTACTGGTCGTGAGACGTGACTGTGAAGTGTGAAAGTGACGATCAGAGATTTTCGACGCGATTTCGGCTCGCGGAAGACTTACTTGCACGGCGGAAGGAGTGACTGCTCATCTTGCTTACAGGAGTGATGGGTGGTCGCCGGTCGGGAGGATAGGCATTCACGATCATCTCCCAGACTAGCTCTTTGACTTTTTCCCCACATTGCAAGGCATCAGATCCATTGACGCGTTAATCATTCACTGTCATCGTCCTTAACACAATAGTCGCGCCTGGTCTAATAATTGCCCTCTTGCCGGTTGTTCCAGGTATTGTTACTGCTCCATATTGTCCATTCACGATCTAGCCTTCACTTTGTCGTCTATCTTCTCTTCAAAGGGAACGTCGGTACTGACCACACCCTTCGAAATCTAATCACTGAACCTTGACTCACCAATTGCATTCACCTGCCACGCTGGATTTGAGCCGAGACTCAACACTCTCGAGAGACATTCGACTTGATACATCTTTCCTCGGGAAACATTGCCACCCTCCAGTCAGTACTCGTTCAGACATTCACCCGAAAATTCTGTTGACAAAGCTATAGCTCCTAATTATGTGCAACTGGTCGGCACTCCCAACCGAGCTCAAATTTATGATAGTCGCTCATTTCATCGACGATTTGGTTACTCCTACAGCACAACAGGTACAAATGAGAGACTCGTTATTTGCCCAGCCGTGCAGAGACTGGCTTATGCGCGTGTTTAAGCTGGATTTGGACAACCTACTCAGACGCAAAGTGGTTGAGCGTCAGGTTCGCGCCCTTGGCAGCGCAGATCCGGAGATGCAATGTTTCATGTTGAATCTCTTCAGTAAAATGGAGGCGGCAATGTTCCCAAAGCCACGGACTGCGCTACGCCCACGTCCGAGTGACCCCGGTTTCGCTGACTGGTTCAAAGGCGTCAAGGAGTGGAAATATCGGCACCTCATGGTCAGCCAACTTAGCAAGATGGGTGAACCTTTACTCAACAAATGGCATTCACCTGCCACGCCAGATTCGAGCTGAGCGAAAGGGTAACGCGATAAGAATACCGTATGGGACGTATTGAAGCTCAATAGTCGCAACTCGCAATAGCAGGTGATTGTGATGATGATGGCTATCAGAAAGTGAACAAGCGCTTGATAAAGAACGCCCTCGAGAAGCATCCGACTCGATATATCTTGCCTTCCTCAAGTCGCAACTCCTTCAGATATACGCATCAGAATCCTTTTCACCAAAGCTCTAGCTTCTAGTCATGCCCAACTGGTCGGCACTCCCGACCGAGCTCAAGTTTATGGTAGTCGCTCATTACATGGGCGACTTGTTCAATGCAGCAGTACGTGAAAAGATTCGTCTTCAACCAGACACATCGTGGGTGGAGGGGGTGAAGTTGAGTGAATCAAAATGGACTACCTGCACCGACGTCGAAGGTTTGAACGTCGGGCTCGCGCACTTGATAGGGCTGTCCCGAAGATGCGCCCTTTTGTGCTGGAGCTGCTTGTCGAGATGAGGGAAGCAATGTGGACAAAGCCTTGGATGACTATGGCGTGGACCCCAGATCCAATTCCGTCGAACTTTCACTGGAATGACTGGTCCAGACAACTGGTGGAGTTTTCGTGTCGTGAACGCATGTTCGACAAACTCAGCAGAATGAGGTTTGGTTGAGGAATGTCGTCTTGACGGTATTGTGACGGGTTGTGGTGTGACGAGGACGTGGGTTGTTTCTCGGTATGATGAGGACTCTTCAGCGTTTGAGGATTAGAATATTGATATTGTGGCAGACCCGACGACGAAGAAGCAACCGAAATACTTGCAGCTTTTGAACTCGTCGATGTCCGCTGTAGTGATCGAACCAACCCAATCCAAACACCACTTCCCAGAACCATCCCGAACACATCCGCAACTGATGACCGTCATACGACTAGCTTGAAGTAACCGCACACAAAGCTCAAATCGTACGTGCGAAACATCTCCCAACTCGTCACTTTGCGGCTCCAAGAGCGAAATCTGCACTCGCAGTCACATCACTGGATTTTGCACCGACACCAAAGCTGAGCTCAGGCCCACTATCAAGAGTTTGCCGATATTGATTGGTGTAAGTGGGATGGTGATGGGTGTGATCTCCTTGTCAAGGATATCTTTGACGAGTGTACCAGTGATGTCAAACTTGAAATTCCGCCATTGCGGAGGCAGCTTGTGGTCCAAGACTGATTTAGTCATCATAAGGACGGCCGGTTTAGTCCTTAACACAATACCGAAACGGACAATACCTATCGTGTGATAGTCTATACACGAGAGTTCGAGGTTCGAACCACCCTTTGACTATGTCTTACTTGGTGTAAATTTGTTTGCAATGTTCACAGTCAGGTTGGCAGAATTGCGTGCTTGCAAGTCAGATGTGGTGTCGTCAATGCTGCGGACTTCAAGGTCATGGTATGGATAGCGTTCTACCATTCCACAGCTGCAGCTTTGAGATGTGCTAGGGAGTTGTTGGATTTGTAGGTAATTCTCCAGACCAAGAATGGTTGTGGAGCAGTGTTCCAGGCACAATCACCATCGCCTGCGACCATGACGAAGGAATGGTTGTCTATACCGATGGCCAGTTCCATGCCTGACTGGATGAGCTGATGTGGTCCTGTCCATCCTCTATTGTGATAGATACTTGCCTTCTGCGCGTAAACAAATGAGTCTTTGACGAACAATGTAATTGTCATCGAAGTGTTTGTACAGTCAATATCCTTTAGCATAGGGTAGAATGATCCCATGTTTAGGATGTGCTCGTAAGGACAGTAGGATTTACTACTGCATTGGAGGAAGCTGTATTATTGTGTAAGTGATTCAGAACTATTTCAAATTATCTCAGGCTCAATCATGTACGTGTGCTTGAGTCGTTCCAGAGAAAGGTCGCGTCGTTCAACAGGTCCAAGTCGGAGAGCTGAGGAGCTCTTCTGTGAAGACCATTGGTATAGCCTCCAGGACCACCTCGAATTGGTCGAATTCTGAAGATTAAACGAGTGTAATCATTGAGGCATGAAAGAGAGCGAGTAGCAAGTTAAGGCTTGTTGAGGTAACCATGATGATGAGAGTAGGAAAGGATCTAAGGACTAAGTGCGTTGAGCGAAAGAGGGCGACTGCTGTGTCCGAGTGTAGAGATGAATGTGAATGGATGAATGAGATAATCCATTGGCACCAGCCAACATCTTATATAAAATCTACCATGTTGCTAAGATACACTACCCCTGCAGTGATGGCGACAAGAATCACGAGCCCTCATGACCAAGAGGAATCTGAAACAATACCTTTTCGGGGTACGCCTTTGCAGCGCAGGATGGCTCCATTTCCAGAAGTACTTCCGAGCAGTCAAGTGCCCAGTACCGGCGCCCCAAGCTACCACTCAAGAGGATATTGTAGTGCGTACAGCTTTGTTGGTACATGGCGACCTCCGTGGCCTAGAGCGCACTAGTGAAGTCTACCAGCAGCAATGGTAATCCTTCGTCTGGCGAATATGCCAGCCTAGTCTCATGACGTATTCTGTGAGACTTGAAGCTACACTTGGCCACGGTCGGTCTGTAGCAGTACGGAAGACTTTCTTAGATCATTACTCGGCCAGTAAGAAAAGGTCACAGCATGCAAAGAAGCGCCGCAGCATGCAAGCAAGCAATCAAAAAACGATGATTGGCGAGCTGCACAAGGTATTCTGGAGTAATTTTGGATGTCACTCAGGAACGAGACGTGTTCTTGGCCAAATCAGTATGCTATATTTCACCGGGAGGAAGATATGCCAAGATGAGAGAGTTTCGAGTGCCCGTCCATCTATGCGCTCTGAAGATAGTACGATGAAAGCATCATGCAGAAAGAAAAACAAAGGACTAAGGTGTGAGGAGATTGGCGAGTTCGAAGTTGAGGTTTAAGGAGGACCAGGGTTTGCCACGTCACCAATATCCATATATAGTTAGCTCATATTCTTTCACGTGGCCTATCTTGTTGAAGCTCACTCCTCCTCTTCTCTTTCATACTAATATCTCTCCACATCTGAATCTCATTCCATGCGAAACCGATGCTCATCACGATATAGCTCGTGTAGGATTTTCAGGAATGTCCTTGAAGGACAATCCAAACGAGGTGTCACAAAGAGGTTGGACTTCAGTGACTTTGTGCGATACCTTCCCAACTATCAACGCATTTGGGCAGCTCATACGTTCACACTCCCAGTCATCTATGGGGCTAGGACATCTACTCCTGGTATCTTAGCTCAAGGCCGTCCTCATACATAATGGAGCACTTTCCAGGTGCTTTCGAGCCGATGTTTGAAGACTGCTCGAATCCTGGACCAGTGCCACTCCACAAGCTCGACCTCATATTCACTACTCGTTCTCGTCTGCTTGATTTGCCGATTGAAATACTCGACATTATCGTCCAACATCTGCCTCAGTATGGTCTTGGTGGCCTCGCTCTCGCCAACTCAGACTGTCGCCAAATAGCACGTGCACGTCAATTTTGCAGAGTCAAGTTGAAATTCAGTAATAGGGATGTTGCTCTACTCGAGCACATTATACAATATTTCGGAAGAGCAAGTAGAAATAAAAGTGATACTCGAAGTGTTGTGCCAATAGGACATTGCGTGAGAGCGGTCATCTTTGGAGATGGGGACAAACATAGCGATAGGTTGAGGGGTTCCAAAAGAAATTATATTGGTCACGTTGTGAAGGTGTGCAACACAGAGGGCGTGCTGCCCAATCTGGAACTACTTGACTTCGCAGTACTTTCTGGCACGGAATCACTCCCGTTATGGCAGAGTATGCATCACAGCAACCTAAGGTATCTAAAGCTTCCGGACAGTATGGTTGATATCATGCCTTGGCGTGATATCTCAAGCCTACCACCGGAGGTAGATCGCCAGTTTCGGTGCCCAAAACTGCAACGACTGGAGCTGCGTGACCACCGTCATTCATATACGTGGTATTCCGCAAGTCTCGAGACCCTTAGTCACTTCGCATCGAGTCTTGAGTCCTTGACTTGGATAAGTCTGCATCAGGCTATGCCTGCTGCAACATACAAGAGCTGGACCGGCGTTGCGATGGCTCCACTGGTCAACCTGCGCCGAGCGAGTCTTTATTGTGCTAAACTCGACTCATCCTTCCTACAAGCTGTGCTAGCTTCTTCCAAATTGACCATACTCGAGCTCCCGTTTAATAAAGAGGTTCCTTTTGAGATCCTAAACCAACATGGCACTATTGCCACATTGCGCCACTTCACCACATCAACGACTGAAGAGCTATTGCCATTCATTTCTTGCAATGCGCAAATAACACAGCTTCGATTGCAGTCACCTCTAAAAGATGAGTTCATCTCGGTTTCGCTACTTCCTCTGCTCATAGATTCATTTCACAACCTCAAGTGTCTTGCCCTGAACTGGAAGGAGACCACAATATCAAATCAAGGACTCTATCTATTGTCGTTCTTACGTCAGCTGAGAAGACTCTTCTTGAGTGCCGGCTTCTCCCGCAGCTGGCGAAGCGAGTTTCTGATCGATCATCCACTCACACTCAGCCGTCTAAGTCGTCTGCCAAAGCTCCGGGAGCTTTTCTTTTATCACGATACATACGACAACGGCCACGGCTGGTCAGACCCAAGTGACTATTATCAACATTGCCGAATGAATGAGACAGGTGACTTGGATTATGCATTTCAACCCGCACATGAGCGGTTTGAGATCATCCACAAACGGAAGATGACTGAAGTGGCGAGAGATTATGCACGAGATATGGCCAGTCTGGAGTGGCTCTTCGTCGGTCAGTACGCCTTTATCTTCGAAACCAGAATTGAGGAGGGGGGCGCGCGTTCACCAAAAGTCTTGTCTGAGAAGCGAATCGAGCTGGTCCAAGATTCTAGGACTGGCAGAGTTATCAGGGTGATGTTCGGCAGCTATGATCCAACTTTCGGCTCCAAACATGCGTTGTGGTGAAAGAAGATGTGGTTAGAAGAAGTACATGGCTTGTTTTAACCTCGTGGTCTCTTATATGAGCTTATATGAGACAGCCTCAGAGCAGTAGGCATGCCTCTCAAGTCTATCTGAAAGGTCTTAACTATATCTGAAACAGCATATAATTCTGCGAAAGATATTCTCTCTCGAAGAGCTATCCTGGGCAAAACCTCGGAAGCTTCTTCGCCGTACGTATTTTGAGCGGCGATGATCGTGGTCATGTTAACGAGTATTTCCTGGCGGCATTGAACATGAGCTGGGGTGGGGGCGGATGAATGATGCAAAGGTTAAGAATCTGATTCAAGGTGTGTGCGGTTGCAAGGTACAACAGGCCGCACATGGTATCGAAGAATTAGGCAGACTGAGACAATCCTCCGTGGGTGCTTAAAAAAGGGTACCCTCAGTCTTGGGATCTGGATACCTGGCCGACCTTAACCAATTGCTTGAATTTGGTTAATAGTCCTGACACCGGTCGTTCTATCCTAGTTTCTTTCTGTCAAGCTAGATCCCAGAGGCCTATCTATAAGATCCTGTTATTTCGGTCGACCTTAGAGTCACTCCTAAGCTTATTAGCTCTCTTCACACCACCGCTTCATAGTGCAGATTTCTAGTACTCTAGTAGCATCTTAGAGGTCTTCCCTCTATTATACCTCCTACCCTCCCGCCAACAGACCCTCTTGCTTCACCTCAGTCACCATCATGACGACTTCCAGCCGCCCACTCGCCAGCCCACTACTCCTCCTCCCACTCATCTTCACAACTCTCATCACCGCCCAACAACAAAACCCCGAAATGAATGCTCCTAGTTTCCCGCGCGTAGTTGAAGGGCACGGCGTGACAGGCAATCTAGCCTTCGTGATAATCTGGCCGATAGGCGCAATCCTCATCCGGCTGCTGACGCTCAAGTCCGTCAAGGGCGCCATCTGGTTCCATGCCACTACGCAGGCTTTCGGGCTACTATTCTTTATTGCAAACTTTGGAATGGTTGAGTTTAGAACCTTCCTTCTTGATGGCAGCCTAATGCAGAGCAAATCTATCTCCTTCGTCCACCGATAAACCACTTCAATAGAGTTATCTGAAGTCCAATTGGCTAATCTCATGATCAACCAGGCGTATGGCAAGGAATCGTTTCAGATCAGATCGACAACTACCACGCCATAATCGGCATCATCCTCTTTGGTCTTGCGCTCTGCCAGCCCGTTCTCGGCCTACTACATCACCTGCGCGTTCAGAAGGTTGAGCGCAAAACTGTCGTCACGTATATGCACATTTGGCTTGACCGACTACTGATCACGTTGGGCATGATTAATGGAGGCCTGGGGCTGCTGCTTGCGGACAATGCGACGAGAGGCGCTTATATTACGTATGGTGTTGTGGCCGCGGTGATTTGGTTGACGTATATTGCCATTGTTGCGTTTGCTGAGGTTAGGACGAGGAAGGATGCTAAGTATGAAAACATGAAGGAGAGGATGAAGGAGAGGAGGGATTGGTAGGCAGGTGTCTTTGGTTTGTTTTGTTGGCGTCTCTGGGGTGTTATTCCCGGAGGTCAAGGAAGTGTAATGTAGTACTTTAGCCGTACTGTAAGGTGACTTTCTCTTTTCCCTTTGTCCGTATATTTGTGGTCCATTTATCTCGGCCCCCTCATCTCGGCCCCGATAGCTCAAGAACGAAGGTCCGGGCTTTGACATGTGACCATACACGTATCTTGTATGACTAGCAACAATTGAAGGCCTTTGTCAATATGCTTTGGCATTACCTAGACATATTTGGCATTCGAGAAGTGCGGTATCTCCTGTCTAGCAGCAGGTCCGATAGTGGCAATCTACAGCCAATTCCTCACGAGACTGCTTCAGCACATTTGGCATTATGATGTTCTTTTTTGGCGCCAGCGAAGCTGCACGTGGCGTGAGAAGGAGCGAAAAGCTGAGTGGTTAGCAACTTAAGCGTCGACAATGAGGTTGCAAAACAGTGCGTTTACGGACAAGAGAATGGCTGGGCAACCCTCACACCCTTTTCTTACTAAGCTACGAGGATGAACTTTTTCGAAATCTTGGAATCTAAGCATTGAGATGTAAATATGCGACGCCAATGCTCGTCGACTTCACTAAGCCGTGTGGCTATTGTCGTGCGTCTGGAAGATCATGGTCGCTCGCACTTTCTAGCAGTCTACCTCAAATCTGGCAATCCGGGACGGCGTCGAAGAGTGTGCGGCGGATGGGCCGTTTGACCTTGTGAGGAGTGCCGTGGATAGACCAGATCAACATATACGATACGCCTATGAGGGTTAGCTATAGCTAAAAGCGGGTGATGAATGTACCGACTTGCTGGCCTGTCTGGCGTTGTACTTGGCGCATTCCTCGATGTCACGCAGCCATTGCTCGATCCTCCAGTTAAGCGACGACTCCTCGTACTTCGACATTGGCGCCGACTCCTCCAAAGTACGCTCTCTCGGTTGTTCACAGAGCTCCGTTACAAGGAAGCCAACTATCTGCATATGTCTCGAGTAAGCTCTCGCGATGTCGTTCTTCGCCGGCCGCCAGCTCTTATTGCAATGCTTGCTTTGAGCGTCCTCCAACTGCCATAGTCTCCTTTGGAGCTTCGAGTGTACGGTTCCTTGCAACTCAGGCGCGAGTACGAGAAGAAGTCTGACTGTAGCCGCGGCGCGCATTTCGACTAGGAGTCTTGGAATCTCATCAGCCATATATTCTTGAGGCTGCGCAGCATCACTAATAACATCCTCGATGAAGTGCGTGATTATAGGAAGCCTGATCTCGTAAGGAAGGATTGTCCAGCTGGCCATAGTCGGTGAGAGTTGTTGTTGCCTGTGATGTTGATGTTCGTGTTGATGTTTTGTGAAGCAGAAGTGGCAAGATTGAAGAGCCATGGCAAAATCCTGGGGACTCAAAGAGTCCTTTTACGCAGACAAAGAAGGGTCACCTCTCGAGAACAACAGAACAAGGAGGATCTCAGTAAAATCGGTTTGAGCTATCATTTACTAGCTATGAATGGTGCTGTTGTTAAAGGAGACTACATGAATACTATGCAAGTGCGTCTCATCTCAGCTCGATCCCGCAAAAGGGCAATACATATCAGGAGGACATTTCAAAGACCGACCACACGCGAGGAGGGCTGCCACTTGTATACTGGCTGTCCTGCTACAATTAGGAGTAGCATCTCATTCAGCACTCTATAAAGATTGTCGACGCCAGACATATGGATAATGGTCATGGCCCAGGCGTCAAGAGTGCTGCCTTGTGACCAAGCTCTAAACTGTAGCCTGAACAAAGAAACTCACCAGCAGCGTTTCAGTAAGAAGTGACTGGCTTAGAGAGGACTACTTGCCTGTAACACCTGTGTGGCGAATTCGCACACTTCACATATCATCCGCACAGGGACATTCTCAGTGTGCTTGATTTCCGAAAATGGTAACCAGATATGAATGTATTCGAATTTGGGCTGTGAGGATTGCTGTACCAGTTTCACGAGCTCTCAAAGATAGCTTGGACAGATACTATCTTGCGTTAAGTTTTCTTCAGGAGCGCTCAGGGACGTAAGAGATGATATCTGTAGCCTGCGTGTGGCGAGTACTGTCACACATCGAGATCACACGTTCATCATCCGGAAACGACACGTCTTAACTCGTCTTTCATTGAGAGAACTATCCAGCCACAAGCTGTCCTTCGCTGAAAAGTAGGTGTGAGGACTACTGCTAGGCTCTGAAGACGACCTCAGTCGGCCATGTCGAGTTGCCAGCATCCTGTAGATTGCTGCGCGCATTGCTGGAAACGCAAAGAGAAGCTTGCGAAGATCGCCTCTGGCGTTTCCACACTCTTCCCCCTCGGCGTAAGTCCGCACGGGTTCTGCTTCCAGGCGTATGCTGTTGATGATGATGTGGCTGATATAGTGCGAGATGATGAGGAGTATGAGCTCGATGGGCAGAGCGTTCCATGAAGGCATGGTTGTGAGAACTGTCGCGTTGTTAGTTCGCAGCCATCTACTCCTGAGTCTATCTACTTCTCAATACACTTACTGGTACGATTTTGGAGAAGAATAGGTGCATGGGGTGAGCTTCTTGGTGTGTATGGTTTGCTAAGGTGGTATTGACGGTGTTGAGCGGAAAGATTGGGCACGGAAGATCCTGGAAGAAGTAAGTTTCAGATCGCCACGCGCGTCATGAAACAGCCAACCTGAAACAGCCTCGAGGGGCATACTGGAAGAACTTAGGAGGGTGCAGGACATATCAGGCAATGCTACCTCCTTCATCACGACGCTTGGGGAGCCTTCTGCTATTACGAAGCTTCATGCAGAATGACTAGATGTGGCGAATACCATGCATGCATCAGCTGTGGGTTCTATCCTAAAATAAGCTCGGATCCTGGAGCGCCATTCTTAAAGACTTCTCTTGGATAGTTGACCTTCAATCTACGAATGTCTACTTGTGACGAGTACTGTGCGTCCTTCTCGCCACGTATGAGCAGCTTGTATTCACTGATCTCGTCAGAGTCTCATTCTGGATTTGAAGCAACTAGAACACGTTTTGAGCATGGAAAGACTGTTGCGAAGGATGTCGCCGTAAATTGGGATGGATTTTGAGACCATATATCTACTAGGATCCTAACACGGTTGTCCTGAGATTCAGCTGTGGCAATCAAGCTGAGCTCTCTTCAATCTCCTATGTGAAGACCCCCAATGAGAGTGTCTACTCCATCCTTTGGCCTGTGCAGTTCCAACCAATATCTGTCATAGTAGTACTTCACCGGACGCAGGAAGCTCGCCATGTACAGGTGTGTCACCACATACCACTCTTCGAGAATGATTGATCTGGTACCCCAATAAGTTTCCATCTCTTCGTCCAAGGATATCTTTCTTTTCTCCAGCATGTTGTGGACGACTGGCACCAGCATTGGCTCGACGATTAGGAGAGGGAAGATGGCGCATTCGGCGGTTGTGTTGTGTAGGGTGCGGTACGGTGTGATGCCATCGGCGAAGACGCTGTTGAATCCGAAGTCGGTTTTTGCCATAATGGCATTTTCGATGATATGCGATAGTACGAGCGACTTGATCTGGAGGGGGAGGGTGCAGCTGAGAGTGTTAGCTTCTGAGTGGCGCCACTGGTGTGTGGGAGCTCGCTGGTGAAGGCGGTATTTTGACCTTTGACAGAGGTGTGAGGAGTGCTGGCAGAGTTCATCGTCTCGAATGCTTTGTGCTATGCAGTAGAATCTTTTGAAAAGGTTGTTGGTTGTGGATGAGAAAGAAATGCAACACAAGGGAGACTGAAAGAGCGAGATGACTTTGAAACAAAGAAAAGTGGAGATAAACAAAGAAACAGCCTCGAGGATGATACCGTGGAGGGCTTTATGGCTAACTAAGCCGTAAGAATGCTCGCTTCTCAGCCATGCTCTGAGGAAGATCTTGAGGATTACTAGGCATGGATCAGGCTACATACTGCTCTGTGAAGGCTGCCTTCCATATTTCATCGCCCAAGTTGCGATCTCTCAGTCCTGGACCTCTTTGATCATGATGCAAGGGCTGGTTGTCATAGAAGCAGAAGCTGGCCTCCAGCATCCGCATGTGATGCTTGCCAGTGTTCAATCCTAGTTCAAGCAGAGGCTGCAATGATCGAAATCTCTGTGGTCTCAGATTAAGGATGCAGACTGAGAACAGGCAGTCTGAAGACAGGAATACAGGTGGAGACACTATTGTGATATTATTCATTACGCTGGAGGTCCCAGCAAGCATCAACATCCTGGTGTCATCCTTCCGAGAAGTCTGCTACATCACTCAGGCCTGCACATATTCCAGCTCATGTGTGGCTTACCTTTCCTCTTTACTCCATGTCGATTAGCACCTAACAGGTCACTGATCTCTGTAGTCTCAGATCAAGGATCCAGACGAGGAAGAGGCATTGCGAGGCATGAATCAGGTGGTGGGACTTCCGTGATCCCCTCAAGTGGCTTCAGAACCTCGATAAACGGCAAAATCTTAGATCATTCTTTCTGAGAAGTCTTTGGCTACACTACCTACGCATGGACGTAATCCCGCTGCTGTGTGGCCTGTCGTTCCTCCTTACCCAAAATCAACCAGCACATCACCGCCGCCAATCCCAAGGCCTCAATGTTGGGAAGATGTGTACATTCCATGCTTATGTCGAACTATAAAGGTGTGTGTGGCCTGCCACCGGCACCACAACGGCACCTTTTGCATCCAACCAAGCCATATCTTTCTTATACTTCTTGAATGATGTAAAATCTGCCCTCGCTAGACGGACAATCACGTCCCAGTCCTCAGGACGCTCCCAGAAGTGTCCTCCAGCACCGAACCTTCTAGCGATTAGGCGTCGATATTCGTCATTCGATGCGTAAAATAGGCCAGTGCGATCTTTGTTTGATGGGTCTTCCTGTCTCTTCTTTGCCTTGGCTTGGAGGATGGGGGGTACGAACTCTTTTAGTGAAGGTAGAGCCTGGAGATATAGGGATCTGTAGTTTGTGAGAGTTGCAAGGGTTCAATCTTGCGAGCAGGAGTCTTCGTTTGTGTATATTGTGGTAAAGCTCAAGGAAACGTGATATGATATCAGTTTGAAAGAGCGATGTGGTCCTGAAACAAAGAGGCGGAACAATAAGAGCCAAATCAACAATAAGACCTATGTTTCAGGGTACACAAAGCGGCCACCATCACCATAGTGATGCAACAATTGGGACGAATAAGCTTTTGAAAGGTGCTTCTTTCTCAGGCAGATGAATGGTTACACAAAAGGCTCAGAAATGGATATATGGCTTTGACGACTACTGCCAGGTCGTCAAATGGCAGTCAGCAGTCTCTGTTTGTGCGAATCTCATCATTCTTTAATATGAGGAGCAAGTTTTGTCGGTTGAAGGTCCGCGATCGGGAGTACTGTCATGCTCTGGATGCTGATGCTAGACAACAATATGATCATATATTTGATTCATCGTGTCTTGAGAGGACGAGTTTCAAACCTAGGTCTTAAATTATAGAGGGTATCGAGGAGATTACCATGGACTCCAAGCTGGATGATAAGCTCAACATATTTACACTTCTCAAGGCATGGTGGGGAAGAATTCCCGACTATACAAACTTGCATCTAATATATTGTTCTGTGGCGAGTGCTGTCTCGCCCTACTGAAAGAAATAGGAATGATGCAGGCCACAGATCTCTTGAGGTCGGATCCGCCATCTGAGCTGATCTAGGCTAAGTGTCATGAAATAGAACATGGCGAGGTTATCGCTGGAGGCATTCTAAGCCTATTGTTACCTTTGGCTTGCTTGCGAACTTAGGTGAAGTATAATCGGGATGCTTTTCAGATAGCAAGAGCTCGTACATAGGAATCACCACTTGTGAAGCCTACTATCACTCTTTCTAGAAGTATGCTGGTCTTGGAATATGCACTCATCTCGATATATGTTCTTCAACGAGGATTCGAATTTCCTGCGTTTTATTTCCAGCTATATACTGGTGTGTAGTCTGCCGTTAGTCCAAGTCAAACTCATACATAGCACGAGAGACTACCTCCTCCTGGGAGAGTCTTGATTGGGAGTAGTCTACTCGTGCCAACCTCTCCACAACACTTCTCTCCACAACAAGCTCCTTCTCCCCGCCAGCATACTTCCTGGACAGCTCTTCTGTCATCCCAATCCTCCACCAAACGTGCGCATCTTGGCGGCTTGCTGCGGCCTTGCTCTTGATCAGATTCATCACATCTACGCTTAGGAGAAGAAGTGCCTGTCTAAGGATGAATACAGCGTCTTCCACGCCTTTCAGCTGCGAATCTGCCCACGCCAGGCAGACTTCACCGTCTCTATCTGTGTCGTAGAGACTTTTGACGGTGGCGATGGTGTCGTTGATGTAGTGGAGGACTACACACTCCTGTATCTCGTGAGGGAGGTTAGACCAGCTAGCCATCTTCTCAATGGCGATGGCTTCGAGATGTGGCTGTATATATTATCAGCATAAGGCGTGGAACTGTGCGTGTGTGGGCTACTGACGAGAGTTCGAAAAGCGTGGTGTCACGATTTCGTGATAGTATCTCCAAAGGAGTTGGCCTGAGACGTGGCTAAGATACCATGAGTGGAGGTCTACAATGTTGGCGTGTGAGGAGTACTGACCAGAAGTTGAGGAAGCGTCTTTGTGATGTCGAATCGTACTTCTCGAGGATGAACCTGCCAGGATGTTGCTGGTCAGGAAGCACGCTGGAGTAGTCAAAGGTATGAGGGCACTAGTCACGGCACAGGACTTTAAGATGCCTTTGTTGAGGCTGAGTAGTCTCTTTGATGGCGTGTGCTTGAGATGCAGTGTGAACAAAGGAAGATGGAAGTGAATGAAAGAGTGCCAGCACGTCACACACCTATTCAGCAGGGTTTTCAGATCTGAAACACAAAGAGCTTCACAAAGAGGTTTCATGTGGGGTTGTGCCTTTCACTTTCTCTTCCTCAAGACTTCACTATCCTACAGCAACACTCACACGCCTAATTCAGCGTTCAAGTTGCCACCAGCACCACCTGAATCTTAATGTGAGTAGACGCGAGATGTAGTCGTCCGAGATCTTACTGACAAGGTCCAAAAGACTCTCAGCAGTCGCCACACCATGCCCTCATTCGCCACCCTCCCCCTCGAGCTCAAGGCTCTCATCGTCACGCACTATATCGACGACATGATCACCACCACCATTTACGACTACTGGGTCAACCGCGTCTCAGCCACCTTCCACAACACAGCACGCTATCATGCAGCAGCGCGGCGCAGCACGCTAGCACTAGTCCTTCTCGAGCCCGCCATTCTGCCGCTCGTCCGGTGCGATCTCGAACGTAGAGCAGCGACAGCTCGTCTGGAGAGTCTTGCGGTTTACGAAGAGATCCGGCAAATACGCCACTTTTCAGACCCTCGTCAACTTGTCTGGACGCCGCTGACCGATGCGGACTGGGCGATTTGCGAAAGGTTGCGGAATGCGCGGTGCTTGGAATGGTTGCTTGTACATCTGTTGGAGTCGTTTTGAGGCGGTGCTGGGCCGGATCAGCGCGCCAGTTGCGAGATGGACAGAAGAGTAACATCAAGGCATTGAGACGCAAGGTCAAGGAACAGCAAGATCAAGCTCATTTCGTGGAGAGCGGAAAGGCAAGGCTAGCTGATGAGCTTGACGGGGAAGAGGCAATCGCAAGACTATCAGGAGGAAGACTACACGAAGCACAGATATACTTGGCTGGACCTTGCTGTGTGGTGGGAGAGAGCTCTGGCCGAGACAGTCTAAGAACATGATTGGCGGTTTTGTAAAAACACACTAGAGCGATTGGGCTGGTCTGATTTCAATTTTTCGGAATCTATGTAGTGCTATCACCAAAGATCAAGATCGCACGACACTGGAAAAATCAGGAGTACTTACAGTATATTATATTAGACTACTAAATGAACAGCTGATCGAGATGCACCTACAAGGACTTTTTGCAGCCAATGTCATAGCTCTCTGTTTTCTCATAGCTCTCGTCCATCAGATACATCAGTCTGCAAACTGCCAAAGCCACCCACATAATAGTTCCCACCCTGCGGCTTAACACTAGGCGGCTGTGGCCATAAATCCAACACCTGCTCGCGTCCGTTCAACGTGAAGTTCACCACAGTCTTCGCATCATTATCAACCATAAGACTGTAGTTGCCCGGGTACAACACCGTGTTGCCATTGCCATCAACTCTAGCCAAACTACCCAGCGTCAGGTTTAGGCTTGCAGTCTGGGCATTGCCAACAGTGATGTTGTGGAGGCGCTGGTAGGCGACGAGGCTTTTCTTGGGGTAAGGAGCCGGTCCGAATTTGCCGCCGAGAAAGGCGAGGGCGACGTAGTCGGAGGTGGCATTGCGGACACCGCCGGTGTTGCGGACGGTGATGGGAAAGGTGTGGAAGGGACAGGTTGTTTTGTCGGTGTAGCTGCCGCAGGAGGCGAGGAGGGAGGTTATTGAAAAGTTAGTGGTGTGTAGGGGCTGGGCGAGGGAGGTGGTGAAGTTGGTGTAGTGGAGGCCGGAGGCGAAGGGCTGGAAGTGAGTCAGTTGGTGTCGAGAAAGATAATATGTGGGCAACGAAAACTTACGAAAACAGCGGTGCCGTTGTACCACTTGTATGTGCGGCCAGGGTTGTTCTCGCCAGGACGGAGCGACATGTTTGTCATGGGCACTTGCGCGATGTAGTTGGAGGGGTACTGGGTGGTAGGAAGACGACCAGCAGGCGGCACAGCACCAGTGATGATGTCGAAGATGGCCGAACCGCCGTCCTGGCCTGGAACACCAGCCCAGAGAAGAGAAGAGATGTTGGGATTGTTAGCGATAGGTGAGCTGTCAAGCTGGCCTCCACCCATCTGTACAACAGCCATGGGCTTGCCGTAAGTGGCAAGTTCCCCGATCATGTCCAGTTGCATACCAGTCCAGTTGATTGAAACACGATCCATACCTTCAGCCTCGGTGGTGTTGTCAGTACCACCAATGTAGATGATGACATCTGCTGACTTCGCGGCCGGCCAGACGTTGTTCCAGGAGTCAGTGGTTGGGTCACCTTGACCGCCGGGACCTTGAGCATAGTTGACCTTGAAGCCGAGTTGTTCGGCAGCGTAGACGGGTGAGTGAAGGTATGGTGCTCTTCCAGTGTACCCCGATTGCATTTGAGATGTAGCAGCAGCCCAGTCTCCGATCAGAGCCAGGGTGAGGTTCTTCTGCTTCAATGGCAAGAGACCGTCGTTCTTAAGAAGCACGATACCTTCTGCAGCGATGGTTCTAGCAAGCTGTTGAGCATGAGGAGTGTTGACAGCAGCAAAGGTCAAGTTGCGGTAAGCAGCATTGGGACCATCGAAATATCCGGTCCTTACAAGACTGGAATACTGTCTGACTAGTGCGCGGTCGAGAGTCGATACGTTGAAAAGACCTTGGGCATACGCAGCTGGGAGGTGGTGAGGGTAGTATGTTCCGCAGTCGATGTCGGTACCTGCGTTCAGGGCGGCGGCAACAGTCTCCTCGCGAGTAGTGGTGTAGTCATGAGGCATGAAGATGTTCTGGACAGCATCGCAATCTGAAGTGACCCATTGTTGCTCAGCGGTCCAGTTCCAGTGGTCACGGAGGACACTCTGCAAAAGCCAAGGATCGGCGCAGGTAGGTACACCATTGAGTGCATTGTATGAGCACATGAAAGCACCAACGTTGGCCTGAACACAAGATTTGAACGATGGCAAGTAGTATTCCACAAGATCTTGCTGAGTGACTTGAGCATCGAATTGGTAGCGGTAGTTGCCGTTCCAGTTTTCCATGTCATAAGCGGCAAAATGCTTGCAAGTGGCAATGACTCTTTTTGCGTCTGTGTCTGGGCCTTGCAAACCCTTGATGAGAGATTTCACATAGGATGACAGATGGAAGGGGTCCTCGCCAGGAGTCTCTTGGCCTCTACCCCATCTTGGATCTTTGAAAGGGTTGATGTTTGGTGTCTAGTGTTGCTGTTAGCAATCTCACGGATACCTCAATAATGTGGTGTAAAAGCTTACCCAAAAGTCCAAACCAGCCTTGCCAGCGTTACTGAAAGCCCTCGCCTCTGTGCTCACCACCTCCGCCACCTGCTCAATCAACGGGTCATCAAAAGCCGCTCCCACTAAAAGACTCACAATCAATGTCTATTAAGTCGTAATATAAGAATCAAACTTACTAAGAATGGGCTGAGGAAAACTAGTAGCATAGCTGAAGTTTCCTGTCGATTCAAAGTTGACACCAGGTGAGAATGCAACACCGTGCAAGCCTTCATTCCTAGTTCAAAAGTTAATACAATTAAACAAGATAAAGAATTCTCCTTTTACTTACCACCAGGTGTAAGCAGGAAGACCCAGACGTGGTACGCCTGGCGATGTGCTGCCGGTGTTATTGAACTTCTCCTCGAGTGTGAAGAGATTGATGAGGGCAGTGGCACGTGCAAGAGGGTCAGCAGCCTGGTTGCACACGGTGTTGTTGGCAAGAGGCCCATTGACACAGTCAGGGAAGCCACGAGGACCTGCTGATTGTGCTGTCACTGCGGGAATGGCAGACAATGCTGCTAGGAGGAACAGAGATGCCATGTTGATGAAAATGGCAAGGAAGACAATGTCACAAACGAGTCAAAGCACAAAGGAATGCTTCTACAGCTTATATATGATATTTTCACACGGTAAAAAGCATACAAACTTTAAACAACCACAAGCCAATGACATGATGACTTTTTGGGTAATTGGAGATCATGGAGATCATCCTACCGCGAACCATAGCGGACATAACTTTTATTATGGATTGTGGGCAGATTTTTGGTCATAAAAAGATCATTTCCAAGTCCAAGCACAGTCGTCTTATGGTTGAAGAACGTTGTGGGACAATAAGACTGGAGAAGAAGAAGGAGATGATGGAGTTTTGATTTAGGCAGAAAGTCGATCTCGTCGATGAAGTGTTGAAGTCCGACTGACTAAGCGGATCACGTGGTGGCGGACGGAAGAGAGCACGGCACTGTGCTGATGGTACAGTAAGTATCAGGTTCGTTTCAGCAGAGAGGACTACTGCCGGTCTGGCTCCTCAGCCTGGTTGATTCATTTTCAAGGGAGTGAAGGAAGTGCAGGTCGATATCAGAGAACAAATACTCATTTTGATATCATATACTATCATTACATGTTTCATCTAGATTCTATACATTCATATCGTACACACACCACCATCCAACCCTACAGCCTCTCGAGGAAAGATCTGCCCTCTATGATGCTGCAGCAGCAGTACCATACGGCGTGCTGTTGATGGATTCAAGGTCAATGTAGCCAAACTTCTCCATGTTCTTGTCACTGCTCATGCCCTCGCTCCACTTCTGCATGTCCTTCATGAACCCATCGACAACCTCCTGCTTCGAACCGTCAACCGGCTCCTGGTCCTTACCCAACTGTCTAATCTGCGTACCAGCAACCACATTGGTCAAGCCAAAGTTGGCGTCATCGAATTTCTGCTGAATAGCACCAGTGACCTTGCCATCCAAGATATCCTGGCATAGCCTTGGTTCTTGGCACAAAGGACGTGCGAGCCCAACACCATGCACCTTGCCGGCAGGCTCGATGGCGTTGACCATGGCGCCAACAGTCTTGAAACCGCCAGTAACATAGCACTTGGTCTTGCTCAAACCTGGCACAATCTGCTCGGCAAAGTCGAGGAAGAATGCTTCGCGCTTCTTTGTGCTGTCACGCTTGTGCTCGAATGCAAGAGATTCATAAGTACCGCCACTGAGCTCGACGAAATCGAACTCGTTCTGCTCGAGGATCTGGCAAAGCTTCTTTGCTTCCTCGGGCTGGAAACCCTTGGACTGAAACTCGACGCTGTTGAGCTTGATACCGAGAATGAAGTCTTTGTTTACTCTCTTGCGGATAGCTTGTGCAATGTCGACGATGATACGGGCGCGGTTCTCGAGACTACCGCCGTAGTTGTCTGTTCGGAGGTTCGTTGTCTCAGAGAGGAATTGAGAAAGGAGATAGCCATGAGCTCCGTGCAACTCAACACCATCATATCCGGCCTTGTAGAGATACTCGGATGCGTGTGCGAAGCCGTCCACAATCTTGTTGATCTCTTCTTGGCTGGCGGCGTGCGGCTTGTTGAAGTTCATGCCCATGATATTACCTTCCAGCTGGACATCACTAGCAGACACGGGGTCCTTTTGTATCCTGTTCTCCACTTGCCGACCTGGGTGTGACACCTGACCAACGATCAACATTCCATGCGCCTTGCTGACTTCGCCCATCTTCTTGAAAGCCTCGAACCTCTCGCCTGAAAAGGTGTTGTCTTCTAGTGGGATGATTGAATTGCCAGCTGCCTCGAGCTGGTCGTACTCGATCATGATGTTGCCAGTAAGGATGAGGCCAATGCCTCCCTCACCCCATCTTCGATATGTGTTGATGAGGTTCTCTGAAGGAATGCCACGCTTTGAGAAGTCCTTGGGGTCCCATGATGAGAGCCGCTCGGTCATGGCGCCCTTGAGGAAGCGGTTGGGAGCGGAGCGGCCTGAGAAGGCAAAGTCGAGAGGCTTGCCCAGAGGCGAAGCATCAGAAGAGGAGGATTCGTAGCGTGCAGGCATTGTGTTGGCGATGTGTGATAAAGATATGTGCTGAAAGATATGTGCTGAAAGATATCAGGGAATCTTGTTTGATATAGTACTGCTTTGCCATATTGCTTTTTGTCAACTTTTTTTCCACTTGAGTCCATTGAGTCCCTCGCTGCGTCACTTCGACGGACTTTCTTCCATCTGCCGAACAGGCCGATGCCGCCACCGAGATCTCCTTTAGATTATGCGAAGGACGAAGAAGACACTCCTACCTCATGACCACTTTACTTTCAGATAACTTAACCATATCCGCTGATTCGTATCGAGACGAAAAACAGCCAATGCGCATGGAAAAGACAAGATCTGACACATATTTTACTGTCATTGCGAATGGACAACCCCTAAAAGAGTCGGGCTGAAGATGTCCTTGAACGCGAAGGACAAACACTGCTTGTGAAACGAAGCGCGCCAGAAAGCGAAGGAGTATTCCAGTAAGCGCTGATGTCCAGCAGGACCGTGAAAAGCGGGGTATGGCTTTTATACACGCTTAGCATGGTGTATAAATCCCATGGGCTTCAAATGTAGGTATGCCCATGTTCAATCATATCTACTACGCCGCGCTTGCTTTAATCCGAATGGTGACGTGGCTACGCAACACAGCTTGCTATCCGCATCACAGTAGACAGAGTTCTTTAATTCCTTCGCAATACACACACCTATGCCTTTACGATGGTAAACGAGCCTAATGTGTTTGCCGCTCGGGCTCAAGACGACATACCAGATTTGATGGCCAAGTGGGACATTATCGAATTGTGTCGACGACTGCGTGATAGTATGGCGCCTATCCTTGAAAAGATCGCAGTGAACAGAACTGACTTCTCGCTGGGACACGATACTTGGGTGGTACCTTGTCTTTTTCTGCCTTCATTGGCTGCTTTCCCATCTGCGGTCTATATTTCTAGTCTGACAATAAACACGACAGGTTCGTGGAGTAAAAAAATAAAAAAGTGGATGTCACTGGATGCTGTAAAAGTGAGTACTGAATACTGTAAAAGTGAGTACTGAATGCTGTACAAATGAGTACTGACTATTGTAAAAGTGAATTTTTGACACTATACCTGTATGCCCACATGCTTGGGCTGAAGAGACATATCATGAAGTTGTTACTGCTTGTTAGAATAGCACCTGCGTTCAGCTGAATTGAGTTCTGCCGAAGGTAATCAAGTGAATGTGGCACACAATCGCCCCGACGTCTGATGGCGGACTTTTGAGATTGCCTGCTGGATGAGCGTCCAGAGAATCTTCCCACCATTTAACTGCCCGATGTTCTTTGTTAGCCTGTGAATGTGTATTGAGTTTGAGCTTTGGAGGACTAAGCGAGATTGTGCAGGGATGGAGATGGAGAAGGAGGGGAGTGTGAGCTTAGTTTGGTAATGTGTTTTGGTGTTGAGTTTACTGACAATAAAACCTTGCCACTGGCATCGAATGATTTGTAGCTTTTCCAACAACTTACCGTTCCCAACGTAAATTTCTTTGTTGTTACAACCTCATCACCCACCGACTCCGACCACCCACTCACTCCCTAACAAACAGACTAGCAATACCCATCCCCGTCCCAATACAAGCACTCGTAACCCCTAACTCTCCACCCATCCTCTCCAACTGCGGCAACAATCCACATACCAACCTCGCTCCCGTCGCCCCGAGCGGATGTCCCAGCGCAATCGCACCACCATTCGGATTCACCTTTTCCCTATCCAAACCCAATCCCTTGACACACGCCACCGCCTGCGCCGCAAAGGCTTCATTGATCTCCCATACGCCAACCTCCTCCTTGCTAATGCCCGTGTACTCAAGAAGTTTGGGGATTGCCAAGAGCGGTCCAATACCCATTTCATCGGGCTTACAACCCACGACTTGTGTGCCCGCCCACTTCCCTACGATGCTGCTGCCAAGCCCGAGCGAAGTGGCAGCAGACCGCCGCATCATCAGGACCGCAGCCGCGCCATCCGAAATCTGGCTGGAATTACCCGCCGTACACGTCCCCGTCGGCGAAAACGCCGGTTTCATACTCGCCAATTTCTCCACCGTCGTAGCTCTCATCCCATCATCCTTGGTGACCGTAACCTCCTTAGCCTGCGCGCCCTCGACCTTCGGATCCGTCCACGTCGTCGTCACCGGCACGATTTCCTTCTCAGTCCACCCCTCCTTCTGCGCCTTCATCGCTCTCGCCTGCGAACTCGCCGCAAACTCATCCTGCTCCTGCCGACTCACCCCCCACCGCTCCGCCACATTCTCCGCCGTAATCCCCATACTCATGATACACTCTCTCGCATCCTTGTTCCCACTGTTCTTCAGCCCGTCCCAAAGCGCTGTTGGGATAGCTTTAGACCCGTAGTTCCGGCTCATGCTTTCCATGCCGCCGCCGATGCCGGCATCGATTTGGCCGAGCGCGATGGCGTGCGCGATGTGGGTTATGCTGGTGAGAGAGGAGGCGCAGGCGCGGTTGGAGGTGCTGAAGGCGGAGGTGGTGGGGTAGCCTGCTGCGAGGGCGGCCATGCGGCCGGCTTTGGAACCGCCGAGTTCGGAGAGGACGGTGCCGATGTTTATTTCTTGGATTAGGGAGGGGTCGAGGTTGGTGTGGGCGGCGATTGTGGCTTTAAGTACCTGTGGGTGGAGTGGTTAGTTCGTGGTTAGTGAAGGAGGACTGGTTATTTGTGGTTGAAGATGCGGGAAGGAGCGGATTTGGGATGGTAAGAATGTTGGCGTACGTGGTAGAGCAGTTCATGGTCGTAGGCGTCTTTCAAGCCGCCTCTGTATGCTTTTGTGACTGGGGTCCGCAGGGCAGAGAGGATGACTACGTCGTGAGGTTGTTTTTGGAGGATTTGCTTGGCTCCTCGTTGGATGAAGCCGGACATGTTTCAGGTGTGTTTCAAAAGTGTGTAGAGGTGTCTTCGAGATGAGGAGTAGTGAGAGCAGCAAGAAGAGCAATTGAAGAAGATCATCATGTCGGCGATAGAGGATATGATTTAAGCATTTAAGACAATTGTGAGCATCGTCATATGCCGTGCAACCCCACATGCTCGGCAGAACATGTCGGCTTGGTGAAGTGTTCAACGGCTATATTGGTGACATGCTTCAGATGAGTTTCAGATGGTCATTGTTCGAGAGAACAATAATGGCGGAGGTACATTGGTGCAAAGAGAACGTTTCTAATGTTGTAGTCAAATATCGAATGCCTAATAACGCAAGGCTCGTTATATGTATGATAAAGTGCAGAAATCTATTTCTTCCTCTTGACATCGTGCCCTAGTCGTCAAAGCCTTGCATCCACCATCTTTGACGCGTACTCACTGGGAAGTCATCCGAACAGTGCCTTGACGGTATCGTAGTGATACTCGAGTGTACCGTGGTAGTAAGGCGCACTCTCAGCTGCATCTTTATTAGCACAGTCTAACTTTCTCATCAAGCAATGCAGACTTACCCTTCGCAATCATCCACGCCTCATCCAAGCATTTCACGACCTACATCAAGAATTAGCACGGACACACTCATATCTCCACTGGAACTAAAAACAAACGTCATCAGGAAGAGGTCCCTTCTCCAAATCCGCCAAATTTCCCTCCAGCTGCTTTAAGCTAGAAACACCAATGATGATTCCATCATTCCCACTTCTGCCATCCTTGTACTCAACGCCACCCACATTTAGTTTGCTATGCCACACTGCCCACCTCAATGCCGTCTCCAACATGGTAAGCCCTTTCTTCGAGACAAATTGTTCAACGTGGGCGATGGCTTCGAAAGTGGTGTTGCGGAAGTAACGCGTGCGGTACATGGCGCCAGATTTAGCGGCATCACTGAAGCGTCCCTCGCCAGGGGTTTGCGAGAGAGATTCGGCAGTGTATTTGCCGCTGAAGAGACCACCTGCAATGGGGTTGTAGACAACAATATCGAGGCCGTAGCGGCGGCAGGCGACGAAGAGTTCTTGTTCGATGTTGCGGGCTGCGTGTTGAGTCGCATTAGCGCATCGAAAGAGAAGAAACTCGAATCGAGCAGGTGAAACATACTGATTGCATTATACATTCCCTGATAAATAGACGGCCTCACCCATCCATGCTGCCTACAGATCATAACCACCTCCGCAACCTCATACGCCGTAAAGTTGCTTAATCCGAGCTTAACAAACTTGCCTTCTTTGAACATCTTGTTGCATTCCTCCAAGGTCTTCTCAAACGGCACCTTTCTGTCTGCAGCGTGCAAGTAGAAGATCTCCACGCAGTCTGTGCCAAGCTCTTTCAGAGACTCCTCGAGCGAGCGGCGGAGTGTTTCGGGCTCGTGGTTCCAGGGGGCGTAGGTTGGGTAGCACTTTGTGGCGACGGTGAGGCCGCGTTCTTGCCATTTGGCGTCACGGCTGAAGCCTTCTTGTTTTCCGGAGTTATAGACGCGCGCCTAGTGTGTAGATATTAGCATCGTGATTGAGCATGGTGATTGAGTGAGGGGCAAGCAAGGTGTGCCAGGTTAAGTCTGGATGAAAGCTCACAGTATCAATCTCCATATATCCCTTCGACTGCAAATAATCCAAGCACTTGTTATATTCATCCAAACTCGTAACCCGTGCTCCTTCAGATCCCTCAGGTCCAAAGGTCATGGTGCCCAGGATGACCCTGGGCTTGCCAGTGCTGCCAGTAAGAAGCATCTTGCGCTGTGGTGTGGTGGTGAAAGACCGAGAGGAAGGTTTAGTAGTGAAAGGTTGCGAGCTGAATTTGAATGTAAAAGGTTGAGAGCTGTATTTGACTATGGGCGATATCAAAGCTTCCTTGAGATGTAGAGGATGAAGAGGAGAATAAGATGTGAAACAAAGGCGAGACGAGGTTGATATAAGACGGCGCATCTCAATGAGATGATGCGGGGTTAGCGGGGTCATGTCGGGGTGATAAGCTAATGTCCGCCCGAGCTCGGACTTTATCATTGGATAAGATGACTAAGCAGCAGTAAGCCTATATCCGGCATGAGAGAGGGCTGTGATGGTGTCGAGAGCTTGACTAGAAGGAAGAGCCAGGTGTGATGGGAAGGGCTTAGCATGACAACCTCAAAGTGCCAAGCAGAATCTCTAGCATGCTTCAGGACCATCCACTCAGAAGTACATGCTCTTCATTTGTACAGAGGTAATATGAACTCGAGGGGGTATCATACAGCATTCATAAGCCAATCCGTCCAAAGTCTTTACCTCTAACCATCCACATCTTACTCCTCCGATCGCGCTTCATCAACAGAATCTTTTTCCGGCTCAACATGACTCATATCTTTCTCCTTCCTCCTCTCCATACTCCTATCAATCCACCCTTCACCTCTCAACACCCCAAATCCCTTCCTGATAACAGGACCTTTAACTGCTGCTGGTCTTCTCTCATAAATTGCTCCAATAATACCCAAACACATCACAAACAACCACACATCTCCTCCTTTCACTCCCTTCCACCATCCCCTCTTCTTCCCCACCTTCCACAAACTATTCAGACTCAACCTCGCCGTAAACAAGAAGTTCCCTCGTTGACCACCTCCCCTTGCCAGAAACGCCCACATACCCGCCGAGAATCCGCTCAGATACCAGCGACCAGTTGGCAGAAACGACGGAGGTAGCAGTCGCTGGAATAGGCAAATAGAGGACCAGAGTGTGCCTGTAGCCGAGGTGAGGATGAAGCTTGTTGCTAGAACTCTCTTTGCCAGGGTGTTGAGGCTGGTGAGGGGGTAATTGAGAAAGTCGCGGTACCGAGGTAGGGCGGATAGGGCGTAGATTAGCGTGAAGAGTTTGGTCATTGACGGAAAGGTCAGGAGGTGGTGGAACACGAATGCGTATGAGCAGGATGGTGAATGAGGGTGCAGCAAAGCACATGAGAGGCGCGTAATCGCAGGGTGAGCTGAGTTCGTGAGTGCCGTTGTTCGTGACAGAGGACTGGTTGGAGGTGGTTTGGCAACGCTGGGAATGAGTATGGGTGAGGTGAAAGAAGGCCATTTCAGGTTGGATATTGAGGCTAGACTGTCAAGGATATTGACATTGGTAGGCCACGAGAGTGGCGGAGCCCGAGTTTTTGGCCGTTGTTGGATGTAAGCAGGAGATCGGTTGAGAATGAAGTTACCATAAGTTTCTGGGAAGCAGTCGGTATCGAAGATAAAGGCGTGAATCAACTGTCCACAAGCCGCAGGCATCAACAGCCAGCTACCGAACCACCACGGCTTGCGCCTGAGAAGACCCTGTTCGTCCAAAGCATTGTGCACAAACTCAAGTGTTCGAGTAAGGGTATAGATTGTGATTGTGATACGTGTTTGACCTTGTGGGATGACACCAAGAAACAATCCTGCAAGACCAGCACTGAGTGCTGGCGCAATTTGAGACTTTAGGACGCGGCTTGTACGAGGATTGCGTTTGCAGAAGAGTTTCGCATCATCTGTCCGTAGAGCATCGCGTAATCGCATGAAGAAGCGATAGAGAAGACGATGGAAGAATAGTATTGTCGAAACAGAAAGTGAAAGACGAAAACTCGATGAAGATAAGAAGGGCACTTTTTGACGTGGTCTTTGCACAGGATATTAGTACTGTAGTATAGCAGCTGCTGCAAGGATGTCACGAAGGCTCACTGTATAGTACGACGCTTGAATCGGTCCATCAATAGTTCCCATACCTTTAGCACTGCATAAGACGATATGAACAGGCGGCCAGTAACCCGTGTAGTGGCTATACTGTAATTTTCCTCAGCATTACCTCCCTCGGCCTTTTCTGCTGGCGGCGACGATGGCGTGGCCGCATGATGAGCTTTTCGCGACTTCAAATATTTAGCTAGCAATTCTTCTTCTCTCGCCGATATCGAAAACCGCAAAGCATTTCTCAGCACAGGATTTGCATTAGAAACCAATCGCCTACTAGATCCGCTAGACGCCGAGCTAGACGAAGACATGCCTAAGCACAGTCTGTAGATACGGACTTTTCTCGATGTGCACAGGCTTGCTGTTCAGGCGCGCCACGCGCTTTGGCCTCGGCGATTTTCGCGAGGGGACGGTGTTTCAATTATGCTCCGTTCGAGAAAGCATGTTTCAAAAAGTCTGTAGTGTACAAAACTGGGTATTATTCTCTGATCTATCCTCCAACAAGAGCAGCATAAAGCTAGCTGCTGAAAAGCAAGTCTATATAATTTTCCCCTCCATGCGCCATGTTCATGCCAAAGACTTGCCAGTCTGTTCATCTGTCCATAAAAGTCCTTGCCTTAAGCCCACTGTTACCAAACCATTGAAGTTCCTATCGATACTCGTTCCTCAGCGAATTGTTCACCAACGACTGTTGCCCATAGGGGCCGAGTTGCCACCGCTGTAGCCGCCACCACCGTAGCCACCACCACCACCGTAGCCACGGCCACCACCTCGACCACCACGACCTCCTCCACGGCCGAAACGACCACCACCACCACCACCGTAGCGAACCATCTCCTCGAGCTTAGGATCAATCTGCTGCTTTGCTTCACGGAGTACGTTTACGAGGTCACGAGCTTGCTTGGCGTCTGTAAAAGAATTAGCTCGGTGAACGTATATAGTTGGAGATGAGGACAACTTACTGTCAGTGGTGAAGAACGTAATGGCGGTACCCATGCGACCAGCACGTCCGGTACGACCAATACGATGAATGTAGTCTTCAGAGTTGTTGGGGTAGTCATAGTTGAGAACGTGAGTGATGTCACGGACATCTTACTAGGTATTAGCAATGATGCAAGGTTACGATAAGAATAATACGATCTGGGAGAAGATCGCGTGAAGCTGCAAATGTTGCATGCTTTACGCTCAACATGCCATATCAATGGCAATGGTCAATGCATTTTTGGCTCAGACTGTGCAATCGTCAATGATCCCTGTTACTTCTAAGAGGCAACTGTCTCACAAGGTCAAACATGTCAATTCACGAGCTTACTCAAACAAGAGCAAAGAACGCGAAAAAAGCAAAGCCAGAACGGCCACTCTTCAGACATGTCACAAGACCTCAATCATGAGGATCAAAGAACACAAACGAGCCTAGACAAGGTTATGCATTCACAGAGAGCGCAAGAAGCGCATGACAACATATTGAGATCACGCAATGAACAAGATGGGCAGTCTTTCTGATGAGAGGAAAGGAATGGGGAGGAGGGTGTGTAAGCATACCGATACCACGAGAAGCGACGTCGGTGGCAACCATGATAGGAGATTTGCCGGTCTTGAACTGGTCGAGAACCCAGTCACGCTCGGTCTGTTGTTTGTCGCCGTGGATGGCTGAAAGATAGTTAGCTTCGAAGACATCTTCATATCAAGGATACAACTTACAAAGCGCTGGCCAGCCATCTTGACGAAGGAATCTGGTAATATCGTCTGCAACACGTTTTGTGCCGGTGAAAATAAGAATCTTGTTGGCCTTGTCTTCCATAATCCTTTCGAGATGCTTGCTCATCTTCTCACGCTTGTCAAAGTCAGTGCAGACCTCGACGACTTGTGTAATGCGGTGGTTAGCTGAAAGTTCCATAGAACCGATGTTGACCTGAATGAAATCTTGCTGGAAGTCGGAAGCGAGTTGTCTGATCTCTTTGGGCCATGTAGCAGACCACAAACAAGTTTGACGGTCAGGTCTAATTTGACCAATGATCTTCCTGATTTGAGGTTCGAAACCCATGTCCAGCATGCGATCAGCCTCATCGAGAACGAGGTAGGTGACACGACGAAGGTTGGTCTTGCCGCTCTCCAACATATCGATCAAACGACCAGGAGTAGCAATGCAGACCTCAGATCCACGCTGGAGATCACGGATCTGCTGTCCCTTTGGCACACCACCGTAGACACAAGTGTTTCTGATGCGGGATGATTTGCCGAACTTGTTGATCTCGACCTGAATCTGAACCGCGAGCTCACGAGTGGGAGCAAGAATGAGGACGATGGGACCATCTCCAGGAGAGAGAAGAGGCTGTGCGTTGATGTGAACGATGGCGGGCAAACAGTATGAGAGTGTCTTTCCGGAACCAGTCTCGGCGACACCAACAACATCGCGTCCAGAAAGAGCCATAGGCCATCCTTGAGACTGAATGGCAGTGGGCTTAGCGAAACCCTGGGCCTTGACTTCGTTGATAACGTATGGTGGGAAGCCAGCTTCGTCGAATGTCTCTACAGGTCTAGGGATGTTGTTTCCTTGAACGGTAACCTGGTTCTCGGTGCGCCAGGCGAGCACCTCAGCTTCTGAACGAGCACTGACTGCAGGGTCTTCCTTGTAAAAGTGCTTCTCGAATCTTGGCATGGCGTTGAGGTCCCATTGTTGAGTCTTGAGTCCTTGTCCGAGGTTTGACATTCTGTCACCACCGCCGCCGTAGGAACCACCTCCTCCACCGTAGCCACCACCACCAGAGTAGCCGTTGGAACCACCACCGTAGCTGCTGGACGAGATATTAGCACAAGATTCAGAGTTGCTATCAAGCACAGAGCGTATGCGAAGAACGCAATCTCTCAGCTTAATCTAGAGAATGCGGAAACTTACCTGGCACCATTCGAGTAGCCTCCGCCACCACTGCTGCCGCCGTAGCCACCACGTCCGCCACCTCCACCGCTGTAGCCGTTGCTGCCACCGTAACCACCTCCGTAAGACATGATGAGTCTAGCGCGTTGTTTGGTATGTGGTGAAAGAAGTTAATGGAGTAGATGTTGATTGGTGTGGGAGAAGTAGAGAGCTGAGAAGGGGAAGTTAATGCGACGATGAGAAGCAAGTTGGAGGAAGAGAGATGAAGAAAAGTATGAAGAGGTGAAGGAAGAGGATTTGGTTGAGAGATATCAAGAGGAGAGATCTGAAAAGGGCAAGCGCGACTTTCAAAAAAATTAGCTGCCAAACGTCACAAGGATAAAGGGGTTAAGCCAAGCTGCTATCGATAAGGATCTCGGGAAATCCAGGAATAGAGTTGCGAACGTCGATCTGTTGTATTAGAACTATCGTCCAAGCTTCACATTGGGGAAACACCTAAAGCCCTGCTCCCTCGCCTCATCCTCACTCACCACCATGTTCAAGCTCGCTCGTAGCAGGCAGCAGCTTGCCTCTGCAGTTAGCGCTCCAAAGGTGGGTTGAGAAGCCCGTGTTGCGCAACTAGCTAGCTTTCTGACAAGACTTAGCTCCAGAGACTACAAAGACGAAATCTCTCCATCCACGAATACAAATCAGCCGACCTCCTCAGACAAGTACGCATACCATGCTGGTTGGATAATTCGATTCTGACTCACAGGGCAGTACGACATTGGCACGCCATGGGGCAAGGTAGCAACAACACCAGAAGAAGCAGAAGCAGTCGCAAAGGAGCTCAGTAAAGACACAAATATCTAGTTAGAGTGACTACAATTGCTAATCGTGTGTAAGCTACTGATGACTTTGTCATCAAGGCACAAGTCCTTGCTGGAGGTCGTGGAAAGGGTACCTTCGACAATGGTTTGAAAGGAGGTGTTCGCATTGTTTACTCGTCAGTGGAGATAAAGTCACAAAGATTTACGGAAGAAAAAGCTGACAAGCAACACAAGACCACATGAGGCCAAAGTCTTCGCTAGCCAGATGATTGGTTCTAAGCTCGTTACCAAGCAGACTGGCGCCAAGGGCAGAATATGTAACTCAGTTTACCTTGTCGAGCGCATGTTCGTCCGCCGCGAGTTCTATCTCGCTATTCTCATGGACAGAGCAACACAAGGCCCTGTTATTGTTGCTTCGGCTCAAGGTGGTATGAACATTGAGGATGTCGCAAAGGAGAACCCTGAAGCTATCATTACCACAAAAATCAACATTCACGAAGGCTGCACAGATGCGATTGGCGTTGACATTGCAACGAAACTCGGCTTCTCAGAACAATGCATCGAGCCCGCCAAAGACGTTATTCAAAAGCTGTACAAGTGCTTCATGGAGAAGGATGCCACACAGATCGAGATCAACCCTCTGTCAGAAACCTCAGACCACCAAGTTCTCTGTATGGACGCCAAGTTCTCATTCGATGACAACGCCGACTTCCGTCAGAAGGAAATCTTCAGCTGGAGGGACACAACACAAGAGGATGCTGACGAAGTCAAGGCTGCGGAATCTGGCCTCAACTTCATCAAGCTCGACGGTGATATTGGATGCTTGGTCAACGGCGCTGGTCTCGCCATGGCTACTATGGATATTATCAAGTTGAACGGTGGAGCTCCAGCAAACTTCTTGGATGTTGGAGGTGGTGCTACACCTGCAGCTATTCGACAGGCTTTCGACCTTATCACTAGCGACCCCAAAGTTACAGCCATCTTCGTCAACATCTTTGGTGGTATCGTCAGGTGTGATGCCATTGCCACTGGTCTTGTTCAAGTAGTCAAGGCCATGAACTTGAGGACGCCAGTCATTGCGAGACTGCAGGGAACAAATATGGAGAAGGCTGCTGAGATTGTGAGACCAGTGCTTGAAAGCATGATATGTGGAAGACACTAATGATTTCTGCAGCTCAACGAATCTGGACTCAAGATTTTCGCCATTGATGATCTCCAGAATGCTGCTGAGAAAGCAGTGCAGTTCTCAAAGGTCGTCAAGATGGGTAAGTCTGCTTTGCTTCAGCTGTCGATCCCTTTTATACTAATCGCAATGCAGCACGTGATATTGACGTTGGTGTTGAGTTCACTTTGGGCATTTAGGTTGGTAACAAGGAAGGAAGCAACGTTGGCAGATGTTGTGTAAGGTAGGCGTCAATGAAAAGCGCCCTCTCTTTTCTGTCTTCTTTGATTCCCATCGATGTGTGCTCCTCGTGATGCGATTGAATGACTGTGTGATTCTTGTGGTCAAGGACAGTGTATCGTCACGGGCGATCATGCTGCATCTCCTCAGTGAAATGGTAAAGAGATGATTTGATCCTAAAACGGAAACTCACAAACACATACGAGTGAGGAAGAGTACTAGAAACACCACACCACACTACTATACCCTAAAGACACAGCTAAATGCGACATGTTGAGGTGCTTCATGTATCGTATTGAGAAGGACGATAAGAGTGTTGTGATTGATATGTACTAGTTCGGGACATGATGGCTGCAGAAGTCTAATAGTCGATGATAGCACTCTCTTTGGTGGTCGCCTGCCGTGGGCAAAATGCTGCTGCATGATTGTGAATTTTCCTGGCTGTCTGCTGGGGGTGACGGGTTAGTGGCCTACTTGGATTTGGTGGCATGGAGGCTCTCGACACTTCATCTCATTCTCTTTAAGTTTCCAGAGAAGTCGCCACGATATGTGCCGGTAAGGCGTTCCTTTATAGCGAGCTATATAATTCACTTTTATCCTTCCTTATTGATAATGGTAATACTCGACTTTCACTCGCCAACTTCTATTGTATGACAAAATGGCGATAGATGGCTGTGTAGCTAGACATAATTCAAGTTCATGCAGCAACACAAGGATTGGCATCTCCCACAAGAACTCGAATGTAGAGCTCGTAGAATTAGTTTGTCCAAGATAAGTGGTACGAGGGATAAGGGGTCATGGAGGGCAACATTCAACGACCACGCATCTTCATTGCTATATTTATTATTCGTACAACTGTTCACGTTATTCTTCGCTCCTACTCGACGTCCTCCCCGTCCCTTCCGCCTCCTCTCCTCCTCCACCTTGGAATGAGCGCATAAACGTCGCGCAGTCTAGCATTGGCTGCTCAGCTTTCGACCACAATGTCGAACCCCCGCAGCTACACCGATGAACCAATGATGGACGCCAACAGTGTCAGTCTGGACCAGTATGGGACTCCAAACTTCACCGATGCGTCAGTAGACTACCGTCAGAACTACGCGCCACGATCAAGACCGACTTCTCAGCAGTACGCTTCTGCTGACTCGGCGGCTGCCAGAAGATATTCTCCAATGCGAACTGGAGTGACACCGACGCCAGGCGACAAGTCTCCATATGTTTCCTACACTCCCAACTCGCAAGCTCCTCCTCGACAATCACCTACGCGACCAGGGATGTTTCAATCACAATCATACTTCACAACTCCTAGTACGTAGGCCAGGTTGATTCTTTCAGGACAATGGCCACTGATATCTTCTTGTTATAGCTTCGTCTCGAACGCCAACATCTCACCTCCCTCCCATCCATACTCCCATGAGTCCAGAATCACCTTATTATCCTCCGAGATCGGCTACGCAACAGCTGAATGCCATGTTCGGTCGCGAGGCTACCTCACCAACAGGTTTCCCAATGCAAAGCGCGCCGGTGACGCGGCTGCAAGTGCCGCGTTTCGCAAAGTGCGCGAAAGTGTCAGAGCTAAGACCGCAACTTAATGCACAGCCGCTGTTCAGACGGGCAGATCCTGAAGGAGGTTTCATCAGTGTGAGTGATTAGGCACAAGAATGGGAGCAAGGATATTTAGACTAATACGTCAATGCCAGCCTCTGCAAGCTCTCACTACCCACCTGCCAGCTACCTACCGAATATGTAACCCTGGCTTCACATACGAATCGTCCCGAAATCCACGACGTGTGCTTACGAAACCAAGCAAGGGCAGCAAGAACGATGGCTACGACAATGAAGACAGCGACTATATCCTCTACGTCAACGATATTTTGGGTTCAGAAGAAACAGGACACAAGTCAGTCTTGTGACTTTGAAAGCCAATACAAGATGCTGACGTGTTACAGAAACCGCTATCTCATCCTCGACGTCCTCGGTCAAGGTACTTTTGGCCAGGTTGTGAAATGCCAGAACCTCAAGACGGGTGAAGTGATCGCAGTAAAGGTAGTCAAGAATAAGACAGCATACTTCAATCAGAGTATGATGGAGGTTTCAGTGCTCGACTTAGTACGTTCACTCAAGCTTGTAATGCCAACGAGCAAAGGACTGACTGCTTTCAGCTCAATAGCAAATTGGACAAGAACGACGACCATCATCTATTGAGATTGAAAGACACCTTCATACATCGACAGCATCTCTGCTTGGTATTTGAGCTTTTGAGCGTAAATCTCTACGAGTTGATCAAGCAAAATCAGTTCCGCGGACTCAGCACAACTCTAGTCAGGGTGTTTGCACAGCAGCTACTTAATGGACTGTGCTTACTGAGTAAAGCTCGAATAATACACTGTGATCTAAAACCAGAAAACATCTTACTCAAGAATCTGGAAAGCCCAATCATTAAGATTATTGACTTCGGCTCTGCCTGCGACGAACGACAAACGGTGTATACATATATCCAATCGAGGTTCTATAGATCACCGGAAGTGTTATTGGGCTTGCCGTAAGTACCAGAACGAATGAGTGAGCTATACTTGGTACTAATACTCCTTAGATACTCTGCTGCGATCGATATGTGGTCTCTTGGTTGCATTGTGGTGGAGCTGTTCCTGGGACTCCCATTGTTTCCTGGTTCTTCTGAATACAACCAAGTATCCCGAATAACAGAGATGCTAGGATCGCCACAGAATTGGATGCTTGAAGTGGGAAAGCAAGCCGGTGAATTCTTCGAGAAATCGCACGATGAGTTTGGGCGACGGCATTACCGACTGAAGAGTATGGAGCAGTACTCCAGAGAGCATAACACGAAAGAGCAACCTAGCAAGAAATACTTTACGGCTACAAAGCTCGAAGAGCTTATTCGGACTTATCCACTACCACGCAAGAACATGAAGCAGGCCGAAATCGATCGAGGTTAGTATCAGGTTAGATTGAAGCGTGTAACCAAGCTAACTGTTTCTACAGAAATGCAAAATCGTAATGCATTCATTGACTTCGTCAAAGGTCTGCTATCGTTGAACCCGCTCGAACGATGGTCACCACAACAAGCGAAACTGCATCCATTTATCACTCAACAGAAGTTCACAGGGCCTTTCGTACCACCAATGAACTTGAAGGCTGGCTCGCTGAACAGATCTCCAGCACCAGGCATCCAGCAGCAACAACAAGCAGAAGCACTAAGCAAGCAGCGGCATGCACAGCAAGACGCGCAAATACAAGCACAACAAAATGCGTCAGCATTGGCTGCTATGCAAATGGGTCAATATCCACAACCACCTACCATACTAAGTCCTGGCGGGTATGGCCAACCACCATACGGTACGCCCATGCCACCGCCCTATGCAGCACAAGGAGGCTATGGTCAGCCAATGGGCATGCTGCAACCACCTCCAGCGCAACTGCATCCCAGTTATGCAGGCCAACAAAACAGTCTCCACGCACAAGCAGCTACTCGGGCGGGACGTCAAAGAGCGTCGACGCTGGACCAGCAACAAGGTGGCATCCCTGCATCGCTACAAAGAGTCATCAGTCATCTGGATCCGAATGCGCCAATCAGATTGCAGCCCAGTCCGGCTTATCACCCTCCACCTGCAGATGGCAGTTCAGATTCGAGACGACGACCCAGTCGTGCAGGGCAACAAGGAAGAAGCAATAGAGACTTCATCAGGACACTGGAAGATCAATCTATAGAGGAGGCATACATGTCGGGAACACAGCAATGGCATTGATCCGAAATTGTTGATTAGGGGTGCAGGTCTTCGTCGAGTGTGCTGGTTGCGGCGATGAAACTAGTCAAAGAGAGCGACTTGTCACGTTCAGCTTTATCAGATCAAACCACTAGACCTTCCAAGAACGTACCATTGTCCTGAGCTTTATCTACCTTGGTCCCGTCCAATCCACTTTCGTCCCAACTTCGCAACCATTAGTGGCGAGACCTGGTGCCAAAGCCGTCCTCGGCCTTGGATCGTCAATAAGCTTTTAGGGAAATTCTGCGTACCACGTCGTTGTCAGATTTCGTGGGTCACCAAGGGTACTATTCATAAGCTATTACAGCTGCTCCTCACCTTACGCTACTCTCTCGTATCCTAGGCTCTTCCTCGAAAGATACTTATAACTTAGTTTACATCCGCTAATCCTAGAAGGTCGAGGGTACTCTTCACGGCACTTCTCTCGTTTCCCCGTTGGCCACGAATACTGGCACCCGTACAGATTCGCAGAACCAATAAGACAGCGTACTCGACAATTAGTGCTCGTAGCACTGTCAATGTCCTGAAACTACGGTTTTCGGGTAACCTGCAGCATTCTTGATATGCCAAAGCTATTATTATATGCCGCTTCACCACACATTGTGAAGTCGATAATGTCAACAACCAAGCAAGCTCGGCGCACAAGGCAGGCACGCATAACCCTGCTGGATGGCAACTTCAGCAAGTCAATCTTTTCCATTACGATGCTATCCGACGATATACTCCTCAGTATAGCAGACCACTTAAGGATCGTTGACATAGCGATGTTGTCAATGACAGCGAAATCATTCGCCTCAACATTCGCACGAATCTTTCAGCGCCTGAATCAGCCCGACAATGCCGTGCAGAAGTTTCGTTCCTACAGCTTCTGGACAGGCTCGATCCTGCATGGGTGTTGTGCAAAAACTGTGTCAAATTTCATCCCTGGCACCCTTCAAGGATTGAGCAATCAAATGCATGTCGAGCCCCGAGTAACTTCAATGACCTTCACGCAGACCTCTTCCTCCACACGGATATCAACCTCTCGGAGACAGTTGTACAACTCGTTAAGCGTGCAAAATGGGAAGGCGACCCAGCATATGGCCTTCCGATCGAGTCTCTCAATAAGCACTACCGAACACTGGATGGCTGGTACATTTCGACCGAGGCTGTCTTTACAAGGGACAATGCGTTACTCCTCAGAATGACCTTTCAGACTCTAGCAGCCAAACACTACTCGAAGCCATTCGCGGTGAACTTTTGCGGCTGTTCTGATGGTAGTAGCATCGTTGATCCAACAAAGGACGACACAGAAACGGTTGCGACAAAGTGCTTGTCACAGCTTAGCAATTTCGGACCAGCCGGAATATACACCACCAGGCAAGGCTATCACCCAGAAAGACACAGCTGGCTTCGTTGCTTAATATGCAAAACCGTGGTCAGTGGCTATCTCCACCATCCACCTGACGACCCTATGGATTGGAGAGTATTATTTGTTCGATACCACGACCTGGGCCCTGTCAGTGCGTTTAACGACATTCCAGCTCGTCATTATGATTCGGTGGACGTGGCACACCTGGCTACTATGGATTACGTGCGAGCAACCCAGGGATACGTCTACAAGGACGCCGAGATTCGTGAAATTCGTAGGTTTGCCCAAGGTAATCAGACTCCATCGAAGCATAGGTGGGGAGGTTGGCTGTCGAGACGACTTTCGAGTATTGCTGGACGGTGTCGGAGGTCGGGTGCTGTTGATGATTGAGGCTTGAGGTTGGAAGCATACCTTCGCGAGAATTGATATATCAAGGACACTCGAGATCAAAAATCACGCAGATCTTTCTATTACGAGGTCTTGCAGGCTGTATGCATTTGAGGGGACTTGAGATGTCCCTAATGATAGGGAATTGTTTCTTGACGAACATCAAAATATAGTCAATCTTGACGAACATCAAAACATAACAAACGGAAACACTCCACGCAGCCCATTAAGACAGTGAAGGTGGTAGGCAATGCTAGTAAGATCCTCTAGACAGCTCCTCAAGATGTAGAGACAAGAAGGAGAGTATGCTATTTAGTGCGAATATGTACAGCACTCCACACAGCCTAATGAGACAGTGAAAGTGATACGAATTTACAATGAGATGCACCAGACAACTCTTAGAGATAAAGAGGGTTAAGGCTACTTTTTTTAAGCTAGAATATGTTGATGATTACTAATCACATTGCAGACTCGCGACGGTCTCGGACATGCGATTTGGGAGACCAAGGTGAATGGGTCTTGGGAGAGAGAGTTCGGGCGTGAAGCCCTTATCTTGATTCGTGCCCTCGAAAAGCGTTTTGCTGGGCGTTTTGCTGGGCGTCGTGTTTAGGTTGGTTTAAGGTATGTTTGTGACAGCTATTGACTTTTCATGCGATCTTGTTACTGATATGTGAAAAATAGATGACGATACCCCTTTGCTTTCAGTTTAAGATGGTTAGTACGGTATATGTTCTCGAAAACTCTTTAGGATATAGCTTGGAGATAAGGAGACTTGAAGAGTATGTCTCTAAGCTAGAATATGCACAGCACCCTTCGTACCTACGTGAGCAGGTCATGAGGTAGAAATTCTTGAGAAATCTTTAGGACATGACTTAAGGATGAATAGACTTAGAAGATTATGTCTACGAGCTGGAATATGCACAGCACCGTTCGTAGCTAGGTGAAGTGGTCAGTACTGTGGTAGAGATTATTGAGAAATCTTTAGGATATGAGTTGGAGATAGAGCGACTTGAAGAAGTGTATATGCTTAAGTAGAACGATATGCTCAAATCCCTAAATGTGTACATACCGCCTACATTGTAAACTTCATTTCGCCACTCGCTCACTTTGTGTGTCTTGACTCGCCAGGAGAGGCAATGCGGCACGACGAATCTAACAACATTCTGGTATAACCTGGCTCGATCATTTAGTTCAATAAGCCTTTCACACAAGCTTACCGAGGCTTTCTTCTACATTCGAGCACAAAGATAAGCTAACTCAACCAAAGAGAAGCTATCTTCGCTATTCACAGCACGACAGCCTGCCTCTCCATTGATGCTCTACGACCACATTTGTCTTCCGGGGTACGACAACAAAGTCTACCACGCCACTCTCATGCTCGCATAGCTAGTGATCAGGGTCATCTGTTTGAGTCTCTAGCCCGTCTTATCAAAGCATTAAAACATGATTTCTTCTGATAATCAGGACCCCACACCTGCGCCTGTTAGTCTTCTTCCAAGACCTTGGCTTATCGAAGCTTTTGTCCTTTGAAAGCCTGTCTTTCCTGCTTCTCCTCCCGTCACCTAATGATAACTAAGTCAGGATCCCTACGACTGTGCATGTGCCGTCCTCCGTCCTCGTTCGCCGTAAGCTCCATGAGGCAGGTCTGTTACGATAACCTCTTTTTATGACCATCCACCTTCCTGACATGGTGAAGCTGGCTTTGTCCGTTGGCTGTACTAGTAATGGACTACCTGTTTTCCTGTTTCATTGCGTAAAGATGGCGTGTGAGCTACGTGGGCCCAGTCTGGAGCTAATTGATAGGAGGTGAAGAAGCTTAAAGAGATGGATTGTCTCCCAGTCTGCCTCGTTGATTGCAGTTCCAGTCCCCTGATTAGGTCGTCGAGTGTATATTGTTGATCTAATCAAGCACTATGAGGGTCTCTGTTGTCCTTCTGGCACTTGCTGCTGGCATTGTCTCGGCATCGCCTGTCCGCCGTGCCAACTATGCTGTCAAGGAGAGCTTTTTGCCTAGAAGTTGGTCTAAGGTCGAGAGGGCTCCTGAAGACCATGTTTTGTACTTGCAGATTGGTCTCAGGCAGAACAATTACGCTGAGCTTGAGCGTACTTTGCTCGAAGGTATGTCATGACTACTGAAATGTGCTTGTGTTCCACGATCTGACCCAGGGTCTACTGTACAATATTCATTGTTGATGTCTTACAACCAATTGCATCTTATCTCCTTGTACACATGTTCCCAGTGCAGCGCTGACAATTACTCATAGTCTCCGATCCTGACCACTCACGCTACGGCCAGCACCTGAGCAAAGCTGCAGTGGACGAATACACCAAGCCTGCTGCAGACACGCTTGATTACGTCCGTGAATGGCTCGCGGAACACGACATCCTGGAATGGACCTCCAGCTCTTCCAGGAACTGGATCAGTGTACCTTTGTCTGTCAAGCAAGTCGAGCGTCTTCTCGATACCGAGTACCACATCTTTGAGCATACTGATGGTTCACGCCTTGTCCGTACAGAGTCGTGGTCTCTACCTCAGCATCTCCATGATCACATCTCTACCATCCAGCCGACGAACACCTTCTTCAAGGCCATGCCACAAGTCAACATTGCGGAGCGCAGCAACGACTTGATGCCTGTTGGTGATCTCAAAGGGCCTCCCCTTGCTTGGCCAGGAGGCCCATCCGACCACTCCAAGGGTCCTTCTAGCTTCCCTGGACGCCCACCCTTCTTCTCGGGTGCACCGCCTCCATATATGCCAGCGAACCCAAACATCTCCGCGGTTTGCAACTTTTCTCTTGTCACTCCTACTTGCTTGAGGACGCTCTATGGAACATACAACTACACGCCCAAATCTGCCGGCGTCAACAAAATCGGCATGAACAACTACTTGATGGAAGTCAGCAACCGCTCCGATGTCCACACCTTCCTCCAGCGTTACAGGCCTGACGCTCTAGCGGCTGCAGACGAGTACCAATTTGTGTCCATCGCCAATGGTACCACTTCGCAAGCCGTACAGTATCAGCGGAGGGGTATTGAGGGTAACCTCGATGCCGAAACCATCCTCGGAATCAGCTGGCCTACTCCTATGACTGTTTACAGTACTGGTGGAAGTCCACCTTTCATCCCCGATATCAACACGCCTACGTGAGTACTACCGATCATGTTTTCACTCAACACCTTGCTGATGTCTTTGTAGTGACACCAACGAGCCCTACTTGGTTTGGTTGCAATACATTCTCAGTCAGCCCGACTCCGCGATTCCTCAGGTAAGAACAATGTAGCCACAATACCATATATTGCACCTTTCATTAACTCCACGCAGGTCATCAGCACATCCTACGGTGACGACGAGCAGACTGTGCCTCTCTCCTACGCCCAGGCAGTATGTGCTGAGATTGCTCAGCTAGGCGCACGTGGTGTAAGCTACTTTGAATCGAGTGGTGATTCTGGGGTTGGTCCTACTGGAGCTTGTTTGAGCAATGATGGCAAGAACACGACTATGTTCTTGCCTGCCTTCCCTGCATCGTGCCCATGGGTAACCGCCGTTGGGGGTACACAAGGCTATCCGTGAGTATTTCCAGCTTATAAATATGCGTGGTGAAGTTCTGTAGAATGTCCGGCTGATCCACATCGCAGGGAAACGACGGTCCAACGATTTGGCAGTGGCGCTGGCTTCAGGTATGCTTTCATCATTATAGCGCGGGAAAATACCCAGAAACGATAACAAAACTAACACATTCTTTCACAGCAACTACTTCTCTCGTCCTGCTTACCAGGACAAGACAGTTTCTGCCTACATCGACTCGCTAGGTGACATGTACGCCGGCCTCTACAACCGTACAGGTCGTGGATATCCCGAGTAAGTATCTCACCAAATAGCCACATATCATAGCCACTGATTTCCTTCTCCAACAGTCTTTCCGCACAATCCGACTACTTCGCCGTGATCTGGAACGGCACTCTTCGCAGAGTCGGCGGTACCAGTGCCTCTTGCCCAGCAACGGCAGCAATCTTCTCGCTTGTCAACGACGCTTTGATCACTGCGGGCAGACCTCCCATGGGTTTCATTAATCCTTGGCTGTACTCTCGCGGCTATATTGCATTTACGGACGTCACCAATGGTAGCAGTTTCGGTTGTGGAACTGCTGGCTTCCCTGCGCAGCAAGGCTGGGATGCGGCGACTGGTGTAGGTACACCCAACTTCGTAAAGATCCTGTCCTTGCTTGGACTGGGTGGTCGTCCTGGTTTCGGTGGTCCTGGTGGTCCTGGTGGTCCTGGTGGATGGCAGCCACCTTTCGGTGGGCACTGAGCTTTCGGGCTGTGATTACTGAGCGGAGTTGATAGATTAATGGCAATGGTGAAGGAGAAGGCTGCACGCAAAGCTTTGACACATTGTTGTGTCTGTACACATCTCTAACTCGGTAATGTTTCTAGCTAGTCTAGCACGATGGTCGGATACTTTTTCAGCGTTACCCACAACGACTTCCGATCATTTCGTTTCTATTATGATTGATATGTGTTTCATTGTATGCTTGTCGTCGTTCGTTCCCATATCAGGCTAGCGCCTTTGCCAATGTTTCAGATCTCAACATCGGCGCAAATACCCCGAGCTCTAAGCACGCGTGACTCTGGCTTGTCCAAAAGCAGCGCAGACGTCAGTATGGACGCCTCACGCTCGTCTCGTTCCTCACATTCCTCGCGCGAAATCCCCTTCTCCATCTCCCTAACCGAGGCCATGGACGACGCGCCCGAACCCTCGCCCAGACAGATATCCTTCAGTGACAAGACCATGCCGCCAATATCCAGTGGTCACTCCAAGAGACAATCACTATACGCCTCGCAAGAACCAATCAGTAGCGTCCCTCCTTCGCCTTCCCTCTACTCGGCCAGATACTCTTCACTCAGCCCAGAAATGGCAGAAAGACCAAGAACAATGTCGCCTATGGGAGGACCAGAGAACTTTCGCAACCCCTTCGGATACCAAACACAAATCTACGCAGCTGGCAAGCCGTCGATGAAGTCTTCCTCGGAAATAGGCAAGAGACGAGGCCATCGTTACAAGCACAGTAGTGTCAGTCATCAGATCTTCCAGGAACCAATACAAAGAGCACCGCTACGCTTACCAGCGTCTTTGCCTGTGCCCACGACGAAAGAAGGATGGAAGAGTATGTCGAAGGAGCAGACGGTCAGGTTGGGATGGTGTTTCTGTCATTTGTTCGTGGCGGGATATGTACAGTGGAATGCGCATGGCTCATTGGCGGTTACAGCACTCTCGCATCTGGTCTTCTACGACGCGATTGGTGCTTTCCTATGCGCCGGCGTCGAGGTGCTCGGAAACTTCGAAGTCTGGAAGCGTAGCACGATACGGCAGCCATTCGGGTACGTTTTGCAGCTACATGCCTAAAACAAAGAGAAAAATTGCAGAAAACCCAAAGACTAATACAGATTAACAACTCAGCCTTGAACGCAGCGAACTACTCATCTCCTTCGCCCTAGCCATCCTCCTCCTCTTCATGGGCTTCGACCTCCTCTCCCATTCCGCAAAACACGCCCTAGAGCACTCGGGCTCGCACCTTCCTCACACACCTCACGACCACGCTCGCGCATCCGCCATAACACTCGACTCCATCTGCCTGCTCACAATGGCGACAACACTCACCTCCGCCTTCCTCGTCCGCACCCACGCCCGACTCACGACGCAAAGTCTGCGCGGACGCCCTTCTAGTGCATGGAATATTTTTCCTATGTTGCTCAAAGACCCGAGTCACCTCTTCACCCTCAGCTGTTCAGCTGCATTACTCCTGATGCCCTTCTTCAAAGAGCGCTGGTATTCCCTCTACGACAAGGCTTTAAGCGGGATCATGGCGCTATCAATGTGTTTCCTAGGCGCAAAACTGGTCATATCGTTGGGCTCAATGTTGCTGATGTCATATTCCGGTTCTGGAAGCGTCGGCGAGGTACTTCGAGAGATTGAAGATATGGAAGTGGTCAAGCGCGTTGAAGAGGCAAAGTTCTGGCAGGTGCATTATGGCTTGGGCATGGCCAATTTGCGGGTCAGGGTTAAGGGAGGAGAGGAGGGCTTGATGAGGTTGAGAGAGAAGATTGGTGCGGTTATTCGTGCGAGGCTGGGAGGTGGAGAGGGAGAAGCAGGGATGGGGTGGGAGGTTAGTACGCAGTTGATTGTTGAGGCTGAGTGATGATGTGATGAATCACGGAAATGCTTGCTGAAATAGGATGAGGATGAGGATGAGGATGATTGTACGACTAGAAGATTTGTGGTATGAACTTATGACATTATGATATAGCATATAGAAGCATTGTAAAAGTATACATATATATAGATCGACGTCTATCTCGTCTATCTATTGTCAAAATGAAGCAAAGGTAATAAACAGGACGGCTACCTTACCTACTTCAATATAATAACACGCACCTGACATCCTATCTCCATTATAGTGATGAATGCTTTTAGGACTTTTCTCTCTTTATTCAGCTGGGACTTTCTCCCTTTATCTGGCTGGGTGTTACGCTCGCTTTGCTGAAAGAGGCTTCGTAAAGCTTTTCTTGACCGACTATCCTTTGTATGTGCGTATAGTAAGCTTGGGATGAGTGTTAATTCATTTAGTTATGTCCAAAAGACGCTCGCTTCAGCGTGGCTCTTCATGCTTCTTCGCTTACCCAAGTTCATTTGAACTATCCAGCATACGTATTATACAGAGGTGAACTTAGCATTCATTCGTGTCATCATATATCCATGGTCAGGTCGTTTCTTATGGTGGTTCTGGCTGAATCAGACGTCGCCACCAACACACTCTTCTTTTATCATCGTTCCTTCAGCTCCTCTTCCAACTCTCGTAACTTTGCCACTAACTTCTCGTTCTCCTTTCTTGCTGTCTCAAGTGGTGCCCGCAGTTGCTGCACTTCTGCACAATTGCTCGTCTTGCCGCTTTGCGCACTAAAACACTATCCACCTCGGCCATGTGCCAATCCTGAACTTGGTCTACCGCCATGATAACAACATATCCACCACCACATCCGAACCCATCTTCGCCCCTGCCTTCTGCATTCGTATCTCCGGATGTCGCTCCAAGAACCTCTTCGCCGATATCGAACTCACTCGCTGCGTGTCATCCCCATACTCACCCACCAGTAACCCATTCGCAAACGCTTCAATCTCCTTCAGCTTTCTCTGCTCATCACTCCCACCCCCATCTCCAAAAGCACGAGCACACCACTGCACAACAACCTCTCTCCTGCGCCTCCGTAAGCCTGCTCATTGGCGGCCACCGCTCCCACTTTGAGTCCCGTCCCCGCATCCGCGCAAGACAGCGCTGGTACGGCACGGTGAAAGGTTTTAGCAATTTGCGACATGCTCGGATTCGATGCGTTTTGCCCGCCTTGCTCGTACGCGGTCAGTTGTTTTTTGGAATTCGGAGATGGCTGAGCGGATGTTGCGCTCGGTGGTGCGGTAGGTGGCGGCTTTGTCGAGCTTGGCTTGTGTGCGCTTTGAGGTGGTTGTGGTGGGAGTGGGTTGATGACGATGTTTGGGGTGGGTTTTTGCTAGCGAGGGCATGATAATGAGGATTTTTCTTTGGGGTAAGCAGAGGGCTAGCGGGAATTATGGTAGTCAGGCTGGTTGGTAGGGACATGAGGATGGGATGGTGTACAAGTTTATCGTTGAGGAGTAGATATCAGGGATTCTACCAGCTAGACGATAAGACATCGGTGTTTGCTTGCTCAACGATGGAGTCGTACATTCAACTTTTTGTGTGACGGCTATCCTTGGGCTGTCCGTTGATAGGTTCGGAAGGTTCACAGCTCAACGATGAACTCATGTTGGCGGTCGTATCAAGAAATAGATTTATCGTTTGGCTGTCGCCTCCTCACTTGCGAGGATCAGGGGGTAGGAAGTAGCGAAGAACGACAGGCCACACAAAATGAGAACGAGGATGCGTGAATAGCACCACGATATTGTTACTGGGTTCAGTAGATCCATACATACACCCTACCTAGGGTACTAGTACCAGGTTATTCTACCAAAGGCACTCTCTTTTTTCGCCCCTATGATCAAAGTTCTCACTTGTTCCAACGCCATTTCATTATGCTTTCTTCTACAATTCACCACTCGATCAAGCACCAACTTTACCCATCACACCCTGGAAGGCACCACCACCTCCTCCTCCTCGTCCCCTACCACCTCTCGCACCACCTCTACCCCTACCACCACCTCTTCCACCACGTCCACCCGCGCCGCGATCCCTTTCAAATGCATTCGGCATACCTTGCGTCCTCGTCTCCAATGTCCTCTCGTTACTCTCAATCAACCCACTAGCCTTGTCACTCAACGTCAATGCCAGGCTCTGCAATCTACTCAACTCAACACCCTTCCTGAACACCACCATCTTGCCAACTTGATCCAATGCAGCAGCCAGCTCCTCATGGCTGATCATACGACTAACCACGGCAGCGACCTTGCGTTCTTCCAGCGCAAACATCTCAGCCAGAGTCGACAGGCCAAGGGTATCGTAGAATGGCGCATATGTGAAGAGATAGGTGCGGAGGCCTTCCTCCTGAATTTGTGCCTCGAGCATTGCCTTGATCTTCTCCGGCTCCTTCATCAGATCCCAGATCTTGATGGCGGAGATGAACTCGGCTGCCTTTTGCCACTCTCCAGCTGCAAGTGCCTTGGATGCTTGCATGACGTGATCGCGCGTGTTCTCTGGTGGACCAGTGAAGATTTGACGCTCATGGTACTCAAGCATACGGCGGTATGTCTTGCTTACTATACGTCTCTTGAGATCAGGTGCTGAGCCAGTCTGTGCGAGCAGTGGGATCTCCAGGAGCATGCTGCAGGTGAGGTAGACGCATTCGAGAAGCTCGAGGTTGATGTGTAGGTGAAAAGGAAGTTGACGTTGACGCTCGAGACGTTCTTGTTCAGGGGAGACTTGAGAGTAGCGTGTCATTTGTACACCTTGTGCTAACAACTCCTTTTGACGACCACTACCGCAGATGTCCTGGAGAGAGTTTTGTGCTTCGTAGACAAGACCAGCGCGGAAGGCGCAGAGACCGACTTGTACCAGCGTACGGTTGAAAAGAATCTGTGATGTGACGTCGAATGAAGAGATGGTGTCCTGAAGATGCGACATGAGCATCATGTCACGCGCGCGGTAGTAGTGGTCGTGCAGCGCCAAGAAGTAGATTTGACATAGCATGGCGCGGGCACGAATGATACCCTCGCTGTACTGGAAGAGGTAATTTGTGAGAACCTTGACAAGTTCGTGAGTGTCCTGTTTCTGTGATCGTGGTGTGATGGCAGAGTCGAGATTCTGGGGAATAGCCTTCCATGTGTTCTCCTCAAGGATGTCGACGACCTGTGCAGGCTTGAAGTAAAGGTGTTCGAGTCTTCGCATAATCACCCGGTTAATGCTATCTGCTGGTGCGTTGACATCGGTTGCTTTTTGCATGCGCTCGACATATATTACCGATCGGCAAATGTTTGCGTATAGTGAAGCTTCATCTGTTAATCGCTCAATGTAGTCGGCTGTGTGAGGATCGATTTGTTGTAGTGATTTCGTGAGCTCATCATCAAGTCTCTCGATGAAGGAAACCATGCTGCCAGGTATGCGGAAAGTCTTGTTCTCTTCAATAGTTGGCAGTTTCTCATCGTCGTCCCACTCTTCACCATTTTCCACAACGAAGATATTGGTGTTGGCTTCGAGAACGGAGAGAAGCTTGGAGAACTCTTGGTCGGCACTGTTCGATGGTATTAGCTGGGTGTGCTTCTGATACTTGTCACTTGTATACTTGCAGTCTCCATTGCTCTTGTGCCATGTAGTTGCCGGAATTCGATGTAAGGTCAAAGCGTGTGGAAATGAGGGTGAGAAGGACGCGGATTCGTTGATAGTCGTTTGCTGCAACATCCAAGAGCTTCTCCATTACGCGAATCTGCTCCAGACGATCTGTGTTTTTGCGACCGCGAGCCTCGACGATGGAGCGGAGGTGTTTAAGAATGCTTTCTGGGCTATACCTGACAGCCCTTCCATCCTTGCCAACACCTTCCCAGCCACCATCGTCCTCATCATCAAGTTGCTGGCCATCCGCAAAGGTCTCTCTGGTCTTGCTCTTTTTCGTTGGAGCAGGAAGTGGGATCTCTTCGTCTTCCTTCATAAAGCCATCCTTGTCATCACGGTATGCCTGAACATCTGTTTCGTACTCCTTGTTGAGCTTGCGAATCTTTTGTCGTACGGCGTTCAGACCTCTTGTTGCGAGGGCGTTCATCTTCTTGGGAGTAACCTTTTGCTTATCCACCGTTTCGTTGACAAGCGTTTCGAGGTCGGCGACTGTTTTGACGTATAGTTTAGGCACCTTACCATCGTTGTCCCTGATCAGTCGTGGAAGTTGTCTGTTGAGTTTGTCGTATTCTGCATCTTCATCAGTACAGTCCTGTCGTGCACCGATTTCCACCACAAACCTGCAGATATCACTGTCCAGTCGCCAATCTTCTGTGCATTCTCAATCAAGCGCACGGTGCCTTCGAGCTCTTCAAACTTCTTGTCCTTTGCGCTCTTGACCACTGTAGACTTTTCCACCTCTTCATCCTCACTATCTTCTTCATCATCACTTTTCAAGAATCTGTTTACTCCAGTAGCACCTCCTTCAGAGTCGCTGTCGCTGTCGTCAGAGTCATCCTCCTCACTTTCTGAGGTTGATTCGTCTTCGCTCTTCTCGGCCTCCTCGCCGGAGTAGAGCTCCTCCTCCTCTGAACTCTCACTCTCGCTGGAGCTAGCTGCAAAAAATCGAGACATGATGGGTGGTTGTTGATTCTGGAAATGTTGCGGTCGCTTGTCTTCACTCGCACACCAAATTTGTGTAAACTTAGGGTTCAAAATGTGGGGTATTTTGGTAGAATTCTAGAGGAAGGGATTTGCCCCTTTCTATAGAACTACCAAAGACAACATACAACGCAGTCACGATGAGTCTTCAAAAAGCATCTTATGGTAACAAGGAAGCGTCGTGGTGGCTAGACTATGTGATAAACCTACTATTACCACTGCGCATTTGCAAAAGGAGAAAGTAACCTCAGTATTGGCGTCGTGACCTGAGTAAAGATGTAGCATCTTCTCGCAGGAATTTCTCATGTATATGGAAAGAGCTTGACCAGAAGTGACTGCTTGTTTGGGACTGAGAATGCTCCACGAAGTGCTGTGGTTGTCCCATAATTTTTTCCCTCGCTCCTCCATTGTCGTCAAAGTCCTACCACGGATGACTGATGCGTCACGAAATCTGGTGACAAGTTTTCTTCGGCAGGATTCGAGAGGAGATACCTTTGAGCTAAGACTACATCATCCTCTTTCTAAGGCTTTGATGTATAGACAAGGTTGACCTTTGACATCTGCGACTAGCAACAATAGTTTTGACTCGGCTTTCTTTTCCTTCCGCAACAAGGCGTACGGCCTTGGTTCACACCACGCCCACTACCAAACCACAACTCTTTTTGGAAAGTCTCGAAGTAATCGAGATTAATGCAATCAGTAATGGGTATCTAAAAGCATACAAGAGCGCAATAGTCGAGACTGTAAATCGGAAACTATCACATCCTGCTTTGAAGAGGCCCAGACCGAATTCCTCGCCAATCAGCTATATCTCAATATAGATGCGAAGTTAGACAATCTACAATGCCCATTCAGCGCCGGCAATGCTACGTTAATCGGCTGATTATCACACGAACCGATCTGCGAAGACTGAGAGCTCTATCCCATCAAGCAATCAAGACGATGAAGAGGACGACATCGATAATGGTAATGATTATTTCATGAAGAAGAGGTAATGGATGATGACCGCGAGAGACGCGATCGAGATTCACGACAAGCCTGCTCAAGACTTTGCCCAACGATGTGCATGAGAATGCTATATCCGAAGTTTGATGGAAATGACAGTGACGTTGCAAGACAGACTTGGTAGAAGAGGCTTGCAGAAGATGTTTCCTCAAATTGTAGACGACGGATGACAGGCGACGATCGAGAAGGGTTGTATGCCAGAACATCCGCATTCGCATTTAGAAGACAGGCCATGGTATTAACGACTCCTCTACCTCATTTCGTCTTCCCCTCCATATACTTTATCGCATACCTCTCAATTCTCTTTACCCGTACAAGCACATCCTCGCTTTCCTCACCTTCCACACCTTCCCCTCCTTCGCCGTCTTGTACATAAAAAGTATGAAACAAATAAAAGCGAAATCTCCCGTCCGCACCTCTACCTCTTTCGTTCACAAGGAAGAGTTTGCTAAAAGAAGATGAGTGGTGTGCAGGAGAGCATGAAGTAATGTTGGAGACTGGAGGGTGTTTGAGACTATAAGTGGTGGGACTTTGGCGCTTGTGAGGAACGTAGTGAAGATATGATGAGTTGTGTGGTGTGGTGTGGTATGGACGATGATGAAGATGAGAATGAGTTTGAATGCTAGTGTAAGGGAGGAGGTCACTTAGTGGTATTGGGCTGTGGCGTGAGGTCAGTTCCATAAAGATAGATACTTCGTAGACAGAAAGACTGATAGATTAGACAAGGTATCAACGGGAAAGGGGGTTTGCAGCTATGCAAAACACCGCGCACTGGAGGCGTCATCCATAACAAGTAGGAACGTCCAACAAAGGAATCTAAATTTCTAAATTTCTAAGCTGCAACCTCTAATGCTACAATTCTACTTTTGTTATTTCTGGATTTCTTGTATTATTCCTACAACGCAGCTCCTGGTACTACAGCACAGCACACAACCTCTTCATCATGTGCATCTGCAGGCGGCATCACCGCCACACACCAACCATACCTGCTCTACTACCTCTTCTTCCACACTTCCTGTTTCCACACATTCATCGTGCCACAATCTCCAAAAAAGGCCATTTCTCATCTCATTTATTTTATAGTTATACAGAGTAGTGTTCGTGAATCAAAGTCGTCGTTCGTAGTCTTAATTCGTCTCTTTTCTCGCTAATCAAGAAAATCGCTTTTATACTTTTTGTTTTGCATTCGTGGTGTAAACAATCAAGAAAAAGAGAAAAGTAGATTCTTGATTAATGTCGTTGTTTTGTTATAGTTTGTTTTAGTCTTGTCTCTTCATGTCAGGTAGTTGTGTTTGAGGCTGTGAGGGAAGAGAAGTGGGAGTGGTGTTGTGTAAGTGTAACACTGTCGTATGTGGCCAAAGACTTCTTGAAATCTTCCGATGACGAAACTCATGGTAAAGCTTTCCAAGAACTCCAGACGCATCCATGCGCCAGAGAGTTCTTCTACAGGCTGATCTTGCCAACCTGGACACCCGAGCCTGTGCTCGAGTTCCCCTAGAAAGCACCCAACATATCATCAAGCTCAGCCAGCTCGATAGTCTCGGGCGACTGAATTTCATTCCAAGCACTGTCAATCTTGTCGGGTCCAGCACCAATTGGCACGTCCTTTTGTGGAGTAACATCGATGCGCAAGACGGTCTGCGGCTTGAGCATAGGGCTGGTAGTGATGTAGTCCATCATGTGCATGACATTTCCAGCACCGAAGAGCATAGCAACAGCTTCCTGGTTGCGCAAAGCTGTCTTCTCTTCATTCTCATCTTCAATGATCTCGAAAGTCTCCGGGATAGAGTCCATAGATTCAACTGACATGGATAAGCTTGGTGGTGGGCTTGCAGACATTTGCTTTTCGAGTCTTTCCATTTGTAGACGGTGCTCGGCTTGTTCGCTTTGCTTGCGCTGCTGCATAACACTGGCCGTTTGGGTGAATTCTTTCTCGTCCTGTTCGAGCGGAGGACTTGGCGCACGGTTTGTGGAAGCACCCTGCATCGCTGTGTCCTCCTCTTCAACAGTAAAGTCGTCCATAGGGAACGTAAGCTCTGCAATTGCGTGAATATGACTATCTTCGTGTGCCGGAGCAGATAGGTCGACTTCAGGTGAGGGTGACAAGACATCCCGTTTGCGCTCTTCCACCTCTTCTTCTTCGAAACCAGATGATATGGATGGTGAAAAGATGGTTCTTGAGGCCATGGGTGGATTGCTGAACTCTGGGATGGACTGGCGCTCGACAGTGGTGAGGAAGAAGTAGACACGACGAGGATGGACCTCGGTCTGTTCTTTGGCGAGTGGACATGGTGCAAGTGCAGTCCATGGACGTTTGAGATAGTTGGTAAGACGAGAAGAGATGATTGCGGCGGGATTGGCAGAGCTAGTAGAAGAGTGCGTTAGCGAAACTTGACGCTTGCTGAGTATGTCACATGTCAGGCGCGAAATAGTACGCAGCTGATTACGATGTTGGCAAAACACCAGGAATGCATCGTGTCGCTAAGCAGCTGCTGCACAACGACAGCAGCCTCTGTTTACGCAGAGTGTGTACATACCTCTCGACGACCTTTAGGCTAGTCATGAGCACAGTGGCAAGCTCCTTGATCAGATGTGGTCTGTTGGCCGTCTTTTCCAACTGTTGCAGCACACCAACGACAATGTCATCGTTGATACCTTCGTAGTCAAGCTTAGGTCCATTGTTTGAATGTGGTGATGGTGGTGATGGTGGAGGAGTATTGACAGCTGCCGTGATAGCCGAATGAAGAGGTCGCTCGGCCAGAGATGTCGCGTGTCGAGGTAGTGGAGGTGTGAAGGATTGCGACAGAGGAGTGCCGCTGAGGGTGTGGGAGCGCTTTATTCGTTTCGCTGGTGGATTGTCACCAGAAGCTGAAGGGTTTGCAGGAGAACGATGGGCACGAGGCAGCTGAACACCAAGCGATGGCAGGGATAAGCTGATACGACGAGTGTTGTAGTGGCCCATTGGACTGCTGGAGCGTGGCTATATTCGTAATGGCATAGATGTGAGGACAGTCGCGTAGAGCTGCAGAGGAGTGGTTGAATGAATAAGATGAGTAGAAGATGGGACGATGATGTATGGATGAGGAGAGGAGACGAACGAAAGGGAGAGGAATTGGGGCTAGCTCTCGCGCGGATCGCCCAAAAAAGTAAAAATCAGGCACGGCACAGAAAACGTCTATAGCTATAGCTATCGCTATCTGCACTCAGCTTTCAAGGAGTTTTGTATCAGCATAGAAATGAGTATATAGAGTATATTATGCATCTACATATCTCCTCCTTCCATCCTACGCGAAACTAGGGCCAGCATCTCCAAGGTTGTCGCAGTATAATGCGCAAACGAGGTGGGCGATTTTCTGGCGACAAGCTACCCCACAAAACATAGTGGACCCACGCTACATCATGGCCTTATGCAAGGGGAACCGCTGTTTGTGCATTTGTGCATGGTGTGCTCCTTAGAGCATGTGTTCATGACAAGGCCGTGACCATATTGCCAGAGAGTTGTGATGTGTTCTTGCCCCTCTGGTCAAGCAAAATGTCGTGGGGCGTTAAGGTCGTTTTGGAATGTGCGAAGCGAGCCCCTGAATATTTCTCCGTGCTCTTTCTGGGGCGAGGTAGCGCTGCTGATCACACTACTAAGTACCGTCCTGGTACTTTTCGTCATATCACGTCGGCTTCCTCCTCCGCCTGTTTTTCTTATGCTTGCGCAATTTTTGCAGGACAGAGTAAGGCATGAGCATGCCTAGAGAACAGAGTATTTGGACCTTTAGATGATTCCTAGTACGACAATGAGATCAGTAAGGTATACTGTCATGGCAGAGCGGTATCCTAAGTTTGAGACGACCTGAGTAAGGTTAATCCTCAGAGTCAACTGCATCATCCATGTCGCGAAGAGGCATTGATGGTGTTGGACAGTCTTCATCGAAGCTGTATCCGCGGCTGCTTCAGCCAAACGCTAATGATCCATATCTCCTTTCGAGGACTTTGGAGGGTAACCAAGGCGTACTGGTTTTGGAGATATGTCTTTGCTGTATACCAAGCTCTGTTGCGAACTCAGTCCTAGCATAAGAGAGGACCCAGCTTGCGTCCTTGTATTTCTTCTTGTCGATAAGTATGTTGGCTGCGTCTAAACACATCGTCGACAAGGTCTTCCGAATGTGCATCGGATCCACTTCTGGGAGCCCCCATTGTCCTGAGGCGTAATTCATAAGATGCTTGACGGCAATTGTTGCATCTGCAGCACCTGGTGCATGGAGAGGTAGAAGTGCTTGTAATAGATTCCTGGTATCAGCATGAGGTAAGTAGGCATCCCAGAAGCGGTAGAAAGCATCCGCGGAGACATTATAACCCTTCGTTGAGGCGAGATGCAGACCCAAGCGATAACTAGCAAAGCTGAAGAGCCGTATCTTATTTTTTGGATTTGTTGGAAAGCTTTGCTTAAAAGACTCTAGAAGTTCACAGTATCTATCGACCACGACGTCTGGATGCTCCTTCTGTGCTATCAAAGCATTGATATAATTGATTATAACATGTTTTTTCCACTTCTTCTCGATGTCTTCTGGTACAGTCAATGAGGGGAGTATCCAGTCCCTCACCTCGATGTGTCGATTTTCCAGAACCAGATGTGCCGTCAAGTTCGTAGTGAACTGCATATCCTCGATGACTTGTGACGAATGAGAAAGCCCCGTCGATTGCAGCCATTTAAGCACAAGTGAGCCCGAGCTTACTGCTGCGATATTCTTCTTGATGTCCTGTGGATTCAATCGCCGTGCCGTTTGAAACACTTCCTTCAGATACTTGGCCGCAACTTCTTGGGTTACGAGACCAGATGCCAGTCGATCTCGAAATTGATTTGTGAGCCCGTGCAATGTTAGCCTCCTCTCAGTCGTAACTCTTCCTCCAATCTTGGCATCAATGCTATCGTATGTGCTGTTCCTCGGTTTTATAGCGAAAAGTGGATTTGTCAAGATGTTGTCAATATGTCTTGTAGTGGATAGATGCGAAGAGGCAGTCTTGGGCATTGACGTTGAGCTAATGGCATTTTGTTCTTCAGTAGGGTGAACGACATCTAGGTGTTTGCGAAACGACGTCTTTAAGATGTTCAATAGCTGGTCTGATTCGCGAGTGTTCAGTGGAAGTTGTGGGTGTATCTTCGAGATCAGGCTCTTCAGAAGTAATGGATGGGTAACACGCATCGTGGCTGGAGGTGGTGGAGACCAGTTCTATCGTGGTGGTGATGATGTAGCAACGATCTGGTAGCGCATTGCTGCGTCTGGCTCTTTCAGGTCCTGATGCACGGTGACTTGCTCTATATCTGGCGGCCACGTACGAAGGTGGGATGATGAGACTAATGTTGTTACTCACAGTTGTCTACATTGCTGTGGCGGGTGCTGTTGATGGTCGTGGTCGATCTTTCCCCGATCTGAGAGTCGCTCTTGCCCTAGCTACCCTGCCAAGTCAAGAGTTCCTGCCCTTTATTGACAGCTACCTATTATTGAGATCAAGCAAACCAATGCTACCAGCTCATCTCTATTGTCCCTTCTAGCCTGATTGTATTCAATTCACTTCTGTCCCTTTGTTTGATTGACATCTTCTTCTCTCTAGGAAGTTACTCACCCTATTCCTCATTCCTCTCCCTCCCTTTTCACACAACACCACACACATCCACATCACATGGCTGAAGTACAGTCAAGACCTTCTGCCTCTCGCGGCAGAGGATCAACTCGCGCCGGCCGCGGTGGCTTCAGTTCTCGCGGTGGAGGTCGATCGGCTCCTAGACTCAGCAATGGTGACTCGTTTGCAGCAGATGAGGAGTCGTTCTCACAGGAAGAAGACCAGGGCGAATTAGGCCTACTCAAAAAACAGTACCAGAGCCAACTGCAGACTTTGAATGAGTTCTTCCCGGATTGGACTGATGAAGATCTGGTGTATGCCTTGCAAGAGCGAAATGGAGATCTTCAGAATACCATTGAGGACATCACAGAAGGTATGAGCTAAAAATAAGCGGTCACACGACATCAAGCGCTAACATAGCATTCACTTATCAGGAAAGGTCACACGCTTTGCCGATGTCACAAAGAAGAGCAAAGAAAAGTCACGCAATAAGTCCAAGGATATTCCCATCTCGACTGCAGACACAACTTCTGGAACTTCTCGCGGACGTGGAAGAGGAGGTTTTGATTCCGCTCGTGGTGGACGTGGTGGACGTGCAACTGATAGAGGCCGCGGTGGAATTGCTCGGGGTGGACGTGGTGGTGCTGCTACTGCGCTCGACTTTGGTGGTCGTACTTCTGGAACATCCGTACCTACTGTTGAGTCGACTGCCTGGAATTCCACTACCGAAAGTGCCACAGCTCCAGGCGGATGGGACTCTGCCGCAGCTACCACTACTGGAGGTGGAGAGGCCGCTTGGACTGGCACTAATGAGTCTGAACCCACGGAGGTCAAGAGCAGTATCATTCCACAGGGCAGTACCAAGAGTTGGGCCAGCATGCTGGCAACAACAGCGGCGGCTATTCTTCCAAAGTCCATCACTCCTGCTATTATAGAGGAGAAGGCTGAAGAGGCTGCTGCGGAGGAGAATTCTGCAACAGAAGCTGCACCCGAGACAAACACCGTGGCAGATCCTGAGCCATCTGAAAGATTGGATGTGAACGACCGCACCGCGCCTGATTCGACTTCGGAAGGAGGACATTTTGTAGGCTCAGAGACACCAGCAGAGATCGGAACAGTGCAAGCTGACGATGCGCAACTCGAATCGTCTGGCGACAAGCTCACTTCGGAAGCGCTCGAGCATGTGCCTGATGTCTCAAACCCTCCTCCTACGGAGACTGCGGCTAGCAACATTGACGCATCTAGCATGATTGGATCTCAAACCCCTTACGCTTCTTCTCAGCATGTGCCAACTCTGGGTAGTGAACGTCCTCCTCTTGGTGGCTTCGCGACAAGTGCTTGGAAGGCCACTGGTACTCCAGGAAGAAACACCAGTTATCAGAGAATCATGGAGCAGCGTGAAGCTGTCGTCATGCCTAGTAACCACGCTGTCGACAGAGCTGCAGTACAATTTGGAAGTATGGGACTCAATGGTGACAACAATTCTCTGGATGTGGAGGACGATCGCGAAGAGGTCGAAACTCGTGCTCAGCCACCACAGGAGCCTCTTCAAGCCCAGCCCAAAGCTTCCTTGCCTCCAGCACCTCAGCACTCCATCGAGCAGCACACTGCTCATGAGCCATTACCGACACCCAAGCCTGCTCCAGGTCTTGACATGCCATCTCACATGCCTGGCCATGGTCCCAGTCAGGGCGCGCCTGGTCTAGGTCAGCCAAGCATGCAGAACAACAACATCTATGGTCAGTATGGACGTTACGGAGGTTTCGGCCACGACCAAAGCGCTCCATCGCAGAAGCCATATGACGCATTCAGCCAACAGCTCAACTATCCTCAGAGTCACGAAACTCCATCGAGCTATGGCGCTCCTTCGCAAGTTACTGGTCCGTCCACTCAGCAAGGACAATCTGCACCAGGAGGCTACGTTCAAGGTCAGAACGACTACACTTCACAGTATGGCGAGCCTTCGCGTGGTGGTTACTCGAGTTATTACGGCAGTTCCTTCAACCAGCAGACTTCAGGTCAACAGCATCAGGAGTCGTCCGGTCCCACACAACAACGTGGTGCCGCAAGTGGCTACCCTGCAGCTGGAGAAAATGCTTACGGCTCGCGCTTTGGTGAGTCTCAAGTCAGTGGCTCTAACACTCCTGCCCCTGGTGCGAGCGCAGCTGGGCCAGCACGCAACCCTTCGCAGCAGGGCCACCAGCCAGCTCAAGGTCAAACTCAAGGTGGTCAAGGAGGCAGTTACCAATATGGCGGTCAGCAGTCCTATTACCCCCAAGGTTCTTACTACCAGCAGTACATGAGCAACGTAAGTTCGGTGAATTTGGTCAATCATTCATCATGCTAATGTCGATGCCAGTATCCAAGCTACAACTATGGTCAACACAGCTATGGTCAACATTACAACAAGAACAGCATGTATGGTGGTGGACCTGCTCATCAAGGTTATGGTATGTCTCCTCAGACATCCTATGACCAGTCGACTCCAAGTAATGCTTCCGGCTTTGGCACTTCTGGTCATGGAACTCAAGGTCGCGACACTGGCTTCTCATCTGGATATGGCAGCGACTACAATCGTGCCAACTCTGCTGCACCTTCGCAGTCACAACAATCAGGTTATGGTGGAGGTTACCCTAGTGAGCCAAGCGACAACTATGGTCGTGGCGCTAGCGCTACCAACAATGCGCC